>ENA-ORBV01000282-ORBV01000282.1-microbial-mat-metagenome-genome-assembly--contig:-NODE-282-length-114063-cov-11.160774_pt1 | contig 114063 bp, 98 predicted proteins | sample MGYA00237777_ERZ505514 | MGnify/ENA primary metagenome ERZ505514 (study PRJEB26160, sample SAMN06269048) | microbial mat metagenome | isolation source: Oligotrophic lake microbial mat | place...
CGGTGATCTGACGATAGAACAGTGTAGTGTAACCGGTCAGGGTCCGCGAGCGATCAACAACAGTGGCAGGCGGCGACGGAACCCGCTTCCAGTGTAACCGGTCAGGGTCCGCGAGCGATCAACAACACTCCAGTCAGGCTGAGCCCGCGCTCAAGGCAAATGCCGCACCGTTTGAAGATGACCAAAATGAACCTTTTCGCCAGCGAGCGGCCAGTTGAGCGCGGGGCTCGTGCCTGGGCATGCAGACAAGGTTACAAGAGCGGAGCGATGCGGGTCACGTGCACATGCCCAGGCGCGAGCCCGATAGTGACCAATTCATTCAGCCGCGCAACGACAGCGGCGCTCGCAACAGACCTTCGTGCAACGCTCTCACCGCGCGCTCGACATGCGTCTGCCGCACGACGAAAACCAAGCTCGGTTGACGCGTGCCCGAGAACGACTCGATGCACTCGACGCCCGAATCGCTCAACAATTCAGCACAACGATTGGCGAGGCTCGCATCGGATCCGATCGAGCGACCGATGAGGGCGACGACCGCGAGATCGCGCTCGACCTTCACTTTGCGACCGAGATCGGCCACAGCTGCATCGAGACCCGAGCACGGTGCGACCATGACGCTGACGCGTTCGCCGGTCGTCGATACGACGCTCGGCTCGACACGATGGCGCGCGAGCACCGTGAACAATTCGGCGACGCGCGGACCGCGATGATCCGCCGGACCGATCGCGAGATCGAGACGATAGACATCCGACCGCGCGGCGATGCCGACAGGACCGTCTCCGCGTGTCGTCGTTTCGAGCACCGTTCCAGGCGCTTCGGGATCGTTCACGTTCAGGATGCGAACGGTGACGCCGGCACGTTGCACCGGCGCGAGCGCGGGCCCGTACAGAACTTCCGCTCCGTGGAATGCGTACTCCTGCGCTTCTTGGAAACCGAGGCGCTCGACCACGCGCGCATCCGGAACGATCTCGGGATCAGCGGTCATCATTCCGCCGACTGCTTTCCACAGCTGCAATTCACCGGCACCGACCGCTTCCGCGATGATCGCAGCCGTCAGGTCCGAACCGTTGCGACCCATCGTCGTCAGATTGCCGCGCGAGTCCTTCGCCAAGAAACCGGTGACGACGGGAATGCCGGTCACTTGCTCGAGAGCGCCGCGAATGTCGCTCGTTCCGCCTGGCAGCGGCCGCGCGTCACCGTAGTTCGAATCCGTCGTGATCCCGAGATCCCACGCGTCGATCGGCGTCGCGTGCATGCCCATGCCTTTCAGCGTGTGAGCGACGATGCGCGCGCTCATGCGCTCGCCGAAACTCAGCAAGTGATCGTGTTGGCCTTCGAGCAAGCGCTTCCTCACGCGCACTTCCGCGAGCAATCCGAAGAGCTCCGTGAAGTAGCGGTCGAGCAGATCGGGATCGAGCCCGAGTTGGCGCAACAGCGTGCGATGGCGAATGCGCACGCGGTCGGCCTCGTGATGGCCTTCGAGCGCCGAGCGTGTCACGGTGTCGAGCAAATCGGTGACGCCTTGGTGCGCGCTCACGACGACGATCGGGCGCTCGCCGCCCTTGTCCGCCACGATCTTGCAGGCCCTCAACACCGCGGGGCCGTCCGCAAGACCGGCCCCGCCAAACTTCAGTACGCGATCGAAAGTCATACAGCGTCTCCTATAGCCTCCGCCGCGCTCGGCAACCATCGCGAGCACGAGAACGTGAAAACAAGGCGTTTGTGTTACGCTCAGGGGCTAGCTGCCTCGCATCGAAAGCCATTACAGCGATGACCGGAATCGACCGCGACACCCTGATCCACGACTGGAACCTGCCCGACGTCAAAGCGTCCGGGAGCATCCAATTCGACGACGAAACCCTGCGTGACGGGCTCCAATCGCCGTCGGTCAAGGATCCGACGCTCGACGAAAAGATCGAGCTCGTGCACCTGATGGACGCGCTCGGCATCCACACGGCGAACGTCGGATTGCCCGGCGCCGGCGCGCGCGCGAGAGAGCACATCCAAGCGCTCGCGAAAGAGATGAAAGGCCTGAAAATCAGGCCGAATGTCGCCTGTCGCACGGTCATTACCGACATCGCGCCCGTCGCCGACATGGTTCAAGCGACCGGCGTTCCGATCGAAGTCTGCGCGTTCATCGGCAGCTCGCCCATCCGCCAGTACGCCGAGAATTGGGAGATGGAGCACATGCTCAAGCTCTCGCGCGAGGCGGTCGAGTTCGGCGTCAAGAACGGATTGCCGGTCATGTTCGTGACCGAGGACACGACGCGCGCGAATCCGGAACACGTCAAAGCGCTCTACCGCACGGCGATCGAAGCAGGCGCGCAACGCATTTGTGTCTGCGACACCTGCGGTCACGCGACGCCGAACGGTGTGAAGCGATTGGTCGGATTCGTGAAGTCGATCGTCGACGAGATGAAAGTCGACGTCGGCATCGATTGGCACGGTCACCGCGATCGCGGCATGGGTTTGATGAACGCGCTCGCGGCTCTCGAAGCCGGCGCGACGCGCGTGCACGCGACCGCACTCGGCATCGGCGAACGCACGGGCAACGTCGAGATGGATTTGCTGCTCGTCAATCTGCGACTGCTCGGGCTCGTCGAGAACGATTTGTCCAAGCTCGGTCGCTACGTCGAACTCGCCGGTCGCGCCACCGGCGTCGCGATCCCGAACAACTATCCGGTGTTCGGCAAAGACGCGTTCGAAACGGCGACCGGCGTGCATGCGGCGGCGGTGATCAAGGCTTTCAAGAAGGGCGATCACTGGCTCGCGAATCGCGTGTATTCAGGCGTTCCGGCGGATCTCGTCGGACTCGAACAGGTCATCGCCGTCGGACCGATGAGCGGTAAGTCGAACGTGACGTGGTTCCTCGAAAAGCGCGGCGTTCAGCCGACGGACGAGCGCGTGCAGAAGGTGCTCGATCTCGCGAAGCAGACCCCGCGTCTGCTGACCGAGGCCGAGATCTTGGGCTGCGCGGGTAATTGACCTCGTTCGCGCCGAGCATGTGCACGCACGATCGGCGCGACCGAGGTCACTTCGGATCGCGAACGCGCTGGATGAACCACCAGTGATGGCCGTCGGGATCCATCGCTTCACAACCGCGATCTTCCCAATAGTCGGGTCCGTAGTCCGTGTTCGTCGGCTCCGTCACGATCACGGCTCCGGCGGCGCGAGCTCTCTCGCAGTGCGAATCGACGTCGTCGACGAAGAGCATCAACGCTGCCGTGTTCGCGCCGCCGACCGAGAGCGGTGACTTGCGCCACGCGCGTTCAGAGTGCGCGGGGGCCGGCGCTTCTTCGCTGACCATGATCAAGCCGTCGCCAAAGGTCAGTTGCGAGTGTTGCACGGCGCCGTCCGGTCCCTCGACGAGCAACTGCACTTCGAAACCGAATGCCTGTCACAGCCAGTCGATCGCTTTGCGAGCTTCACGATAGTTGAGGCTCGCGGAGATTCGCGGCCAGCCCTTCGGAGCCGATTTCATCGTGTTTTCTCGATCCAATCCGCCTCGACCAATCGCTTTGCGACGCCTTCGCCGAAGATGCGATGCCCGTGCGCGTTGGCATGGAAGTCCAATGGATGAACGCGCATCGCGTCGACATCCACATTCGCGAAATCGGGTTCCAGATCCCAGCACGCAACGGTATTCGCATCACAGAACCGCGCGACAGTGGCGAACGCAGCGCGGCTGACGAGCGCGCCGTCTTCGCGGACCAAGAAGGGGAAGAACACGACCGCGAACTGCACGCGATCCGCACTCAAGCGATCACGTGCGCGGATGAGCGCCGCACGCACACGCTGCCAACCTTCACCCTCGTCCGTGAACAGCGCCGAGCGCGTGCGCGCGAATTCGGCCAGATGCCTGCGGCTGTAGATTCCGGAAGCGAACACATCGACGCTGCGTAGATGGGAGCGCAGCCAACGTACGAAACCCGGCCGCCGCGGGTGCGTCAGCCGAATGAGCCAATCGCTCTCCGAGCCCTCGGTGCCTTTGGTGTCGCGAATGGCCGCGTCGTTCACGAAGAACTGCATGAGCACGAGATCGGGCTGATAAGGCAATACGCGCGCGAAAAGAAACTCGACTTCCTGTTCGGTGTCCTGCGCCGTGACGCCGCAGTTCATGACTTCGATGCGCTTCGACCCGCCTCGCTCGCCGAGCTTCTCACGCACGACGTCGACCCATGTTTCGCCTTCGCCGACGCCGTAGCCGAAGGTGTGCGAATCACCGATGCACGCGATGCGGAAAACGTCGGGAGGTTTTTCGCGAGCAACGACAGCGCCGCGAAACCCTTGTTCATTCGCGCGGCTGACGACGGCGACGGGATTCTGGTCGCGGCCGAACGAATACGTGATGCGCTGCTCACCGTTCGGCTTGTTCTCGAAACGAATCATCGGCTCGGAACTGTCGATGAGGAGATCGCCTTCAGCGCGCGGCGGCGGGAACGATTCCGGCGCGAACGTTCGCGCGGCGATCTCTGCGAACAGCACACCCGCGAACGGTGCGGCGAGCGTGAGCAGGAGCTTGCTGCGTGATCGCACGGCTCAGAACATCGTGTAGACGAACGGCGCGACGAGCGGAACAGCTTGCAGGAAGACGAAGACGATCGCCGACGGCAGCAAGATCAACACGACGGGGACGAGCCACCAAAACGGGCCGCGCCACATCGCTCGAATCAATTCGACGGCTGTTTTCGAGCCTTCGCGCAGGTGTCGAGTCCAGAGCATCTCGCATTCTCTCTCCGATTCAGTATACATCGTTTCGTGGCCGTCGAACCGAGCTCGAGCGCACTCTTCGTCTGTCCGCGCTGTCGCGCCGCTCTTCGACTGGATCGGCCGTGCGCGTCTTGCAGTTTCGAAGTAGACGCGCGCGAGGGCATCCACGATTTTCTTTGGAGCACGACACGAGGTGATCCCGAGCGCGTGGTCGAAGCGTTCTACACTCGTCGCCCATTTCCTGGCTACGCGCCTGCGGACGACGCCAACACGTTGATCGATCGATCGCGTTCGTCACCGTTCCTACGCGGCCTCGACGAAGCACTGTCTCCTGACGCGACGGTGCTCGACTGCGGCTCGGGAACGAGCCAACTGGCCGCGTTTCTGGCACTCGTGGCAGCGAAACGGCGCGTCGTCGCGCTCGACGGTTGTCGCGCGTCGTTGCGGGAAGCCTCGCGGTTTCGCGAACGTGTGCGCATCGACAATCTCGCACTCGTGCGCGCTGACTTGTTCGCGATGCCGATCGCCGACCGAGCGTTCTCGGTCGTGATCAGTCGCGGCGTCGTCCACCACACGCCCGATCCGACGCGCGCGATCGAATGTGTCGCGCGCCTCGTTGCGCCCGGCGGACACTTGGTGCTGGGTTTCTACGAGAACGTGGCGCGCGGACTCCATCGCGCTCGTCGAGTGCTCGCGAATGTGCGTGGTCGGCCGTTCACCAGCTTGGATCCGCTGTTGCGGCGCGCGGACATCGACGACGAGAAGAAGCAGAACTGGATCGAGGATCAGTACCGCCATCCGCTCGAGCACATGCTGCCGTTCCAGCGCGTGTTGCATCAGCTGGAGTCGCTCGGTTTCGAATGGGTGCGCAGCGTTCCACCGACGCCTGCCGGCAATTTCTTTTCGCGCACCGAACGACCCTCCGCCGTGCGCCTGTGCATGCGCCGTTTGGGCTGGTTTTGTGCAGGAATTCGTGATGAAGACGCTGGCTTGGTCGCGCTGGTCGTACGCCGTCACGATCGTTCGTAGACACGGTCTTCGACGACCAACAGATCGAGCGCGCTGCGTTCCAGGAAGGACACGGCGTCGCGTTCGCCTCGCACCACGGGTTCGCTGCGCGGAGCGAGTGGCGCTGCAAGCAACATGGGTTCGCCGAACTTCGACAAGAGCGAATGCAGTGCGGCATCCTGCGCCCTCGTGACGAACCGCACGCGAAAGCGCTCGCACGAACCGGTCCATTCGGGAGCGTACCGACGCGCGTTCGATGTCGCAGCGAGAGAAACGATTCGCCCACCGATCGTCGAACGCAGCGAGGGCGGGACGACGAAGAACTCTTCCGCGCGTTCGCTCGCAACGACAGCAGTGAAGGGGAGGAACTCTTCACGTCGCAGAATCGAATCAGCCAAGTGCTTCACGATGCCGTGACGGCGAGGATCGGCCAAGACGAGGCGCGCTTCGATCGGGTCCGTGCCGTACTCGACTCTTCCGCGCACCCAACCTACGGTGCGTCCCGAGCGGAGCGCTGCAGCCATGCGCTCGACACGCGCGTACTCGTCGACGACGACTTCGGCGCTGCAGCCCGTGACCTTGGCGAGAGTAGGTTCGAGAAGTGCGGCCTCGCCGAAGCGGAAACCACTCGTCGCAGTGGGTCGCACGCCGGGCTCGAACGAGGACGACCCGTACCAAGCGGCGCCGATCGCCAATGCGGATTCGTCGCACCACGGAGGCACGAAAACCTCGTCGAAAGGCCCGTGTTCCGCAAGTTTCGCGACGATCGTCGCGTTGTTCGCGAGCGCGCCGACGAAGCACAATTTGTTCGACGAGACGCGCTGTGCGAGCTCGCGCGCGAGAGCGAGCACTGCATCCGCGAGCACGGCTTGGAAGCTCGCCGCCAGATCGGCGTGTCTGGATCCTTGCGAGGAATGCAGCAGCGCATCACCCACGTGCCGCGCAGAGCCGAAGGCGGCGATCCACGCCGGCCCGCACGCGAGGCCGCCGTTGAGATCGCTGACGAAGCCGCGATCGTCGAGCTCGATCCGAGCCGCGTCGCCGACGCGCACGAACTGCGACATCGCTTGTGCGTGACTGGCCGTGCCCAGTGTTGCGAGGGCCTCGACGAGCGCTTCTCCACCAGGCTGGCCGAATCCGAGCCATTTCGCAATCGCGCGCAAGGCCAACACGAGTGAGTGCGGATGATGCATCTCGAACAAGAGTTCGATGCGTGAATCGCGAGCGACGGCGAATGACGTCGTCGCCCACTCTCCGTCGCCATCGACGACCAAGATCGCAGCGTCGTCGAACTCCGTGGCGAAGAACGCCGACGCGGCGAAGCTCAGCGCGCGCCCCGAGAAGTAGAGCTGACTCGGGTCGACATCGAGATCGCTCGCCAGACGCGATTTGATCCAGAGGCGGTCACCGAGCCAGGTGAAGACTTCACGCGAAAAACTGCGCGATGACCGTGGAAAAGCAGCCAATTGTTCAGCCAAAACGCGCTCGAAGCGCCGCAGCGGCTTCTCGTGGAGCACGATCGCTCGCAAATCACGCGCTTGGATTCCTCCAGCCGAAAGACAGAACCGAACGGCTCGCCGCGGCAGCGCAGACTCGGCTGGATTGCGCGTGAAATGAGCTTCACTGGACGCCGCGATCAAGCGACCGCCGCGCACGAGCGCCGCGCCCGATCCTGTTCCGTACGCTGAGATTCCGAGGACGTCCATCAGTATTGCGAACGCAATGGATCGCGTTCGCGCGACGCAACGGGCCTACGCCAATTCGAGTCCACGCGTCGTCGAGATGCGAACCACGAGAACGGCACGAGCAGCGTCCAGTAGAAGATCCACAACACGACGCGCCCGAACGATGCGGCTGCACGTGCACCGAAGCGTTTCCACGCACCGAAGAAGCGCGAAGCGCGCGCGGCTCGGAGCCCCGCCTTCACTTCCGAAGCGCGACCGGCAGTTCGCCAGCGCTCGAGAGTCTTGCCGGTGTACGCGACGTGGAATTTCTCGTCCTTCAGGATCGTTTCGAATACGGCGCGTGTCTCGGCGTCGTCGTGCAGAGCGTCGCGATGACGTTGGAAGAGTTCCGCTGCCCGACGTTCGGCGACGTGCAACATCGCTACGTACGCGACTTCGCCGAGTTCGTCGCACAGTCCGAACGTGAACGAGCCGTGCGCATCCGCAGCATCGCCGCCGCGCGCTCGAGCCAAGTCGTACGGTCGCGACGACTCCAGTTCGGCTACGTCGCCCGATTTCGCACGCAACGCGCGCGCGCGCGTCCGAAACAGTTCAGCGTGACGCACTTCGTCGTCAGCATGCAGCGTCAGAGCTTTGACGAGCTCGGGATCGCTCACCCGCCGAGCCGCAGCTCTCAAGTCGAGACCGCCGCCCTCCTCCGTCTTCGAAAAGCTCTCGAGCGTGCGGATCTTGCGCGAGGGATCGGCCCACAATTGCCGACAATTCTTGCGCGAAATCACCGCCAGGCTCCGATCGGGAACGAGCGCGGATAGTCGAGCCACGCGGTGCCGAACGCGATCCAGGCGAGTTCTTGTTGCGTCCATGCGCCGCGTGACAGATCGTCGACATCGTGGTTGTGTCGCAGCGCCGCTCCGAAACCGACCCACGCGGCCGCGCGGTGCTCGCCGGCGACCGCGCGCCGCAGAGATTCGATTTGATCACCCGAGTTGGTCGTCTCCGCCGCGCCCCAACCGAGACCGAAATAGAACTCGTCCCGCAGTTCTGTCGGTGTGGCGCTGGCGAATTCTGCGGCGAGCGAACGATCGATCGGCAGATCACGCGGTAACTCTCGGCCGCACGCGATGCCGAGTCCGCGGTAGAGGCAACCGACGAGACGCCGCGGCACGAGCGGTTCCAGTGCAGCTCCGCGTTCCAGAAAGCTGCGCGCCGAAACGACGAGCGGGAAGTTCGGGTCGAGCGCGAGGCCCTCGACGACGTACGGCGTGAGCGGATCCGTTGAATCACCCAGCGAGTTCAGCGATTCGCGCAAGCGCTCGACACCAGCGGCGCCGTCGGCTGACCCGCGTCGCATGTGAGAACCGATTCCTCGCGCGACGTTGATCGTGTGATCGAGCTCGAATCGCGAAACGATTTCGCGAATTCGATCCATACTCGACTCATCCGAACGGCCACGCAATTCGGCGGCCCAAGCCAAGCTGAATCCAAGTCCTTGGCACACGCGGCTCGCGTTGCGCGATTCGAAATTCGCGACGTCCGCTTCCATGTCGGCGACGACCCAAGGTCGGTCGCGGAACAACACGTTCGGGTAATACTCGAACCAAAAGCCCACGTACCGTGTGCCGAAATTGGAAGTGGCTCCGTCGAAACGCACCAGCGGCAATGCGAACAGTCCCGTTGCGAATGCAGCGCCCGCGAGCAATCGTCCGAACACACGCAGACCGTTGGAAACGTCCGACCACAACTGACTGCTCGCGATCGCGATCAAGAGTATCGCCCAGGCGACGTGCGGGACGAGGTAGCGATACTGACCGACTTCGACCGGCGCCGCGTAGGGTTTGAACTGGAAATCGAAGGTTGCCGCGAGGAACGAAATCATCGGCAGATGCACGAGCCAGATCGCCGTCTTCGCGTGCTCGAAGCGCGCGCGCTCGACACCGGTTGAGCGCTCGCCCGTCGTCGGAACGAACGAGCGCATTCCGCGCCACGCTGAACGTGCCACCACGAACCAAGCCACTGCGAAAACGGCGAGAAAGAATGCTCCTCCCCATGACGCGGGAATGCCGGCGAAGTCCTCGAAACACGCAGATTTGGGCACGATTTCTGTCCAAAACGCCAACCAGCGCGATACTAGATCCGCCAGGCTGGGCACGTGATGTTCGAGGAAGCGCATGCGCAAGAACTCGCGCTCGCGACCGCCCGAAGCGAGGTCGAGCCACAGCAGTGGAAGTACGCCGAGGCTGAACGTGGCCAGCGCGCTCGGAGCGTCGGCGAAGGATTTCTTCCATCCGCGCGCGACCACATGGACGAACAGCGCCGATACAACGGTCATCAGTGCGCCGGTGTAGACGAACACGGCGCATCCCGCCGACAAACCCGTCCAGAAGAGTCCGCGCTTCGTCACTCCACGAGCGTGCATGTCGAAGAATGCGTTCAAGAACCACAACTGGAAGAACAGGTTCTCGAAGTGATTGCCTTTCGCGATCAGCGAGTACTTGAGCAGCACCGGCGGTGCGATCGCGAACAAGAACACGGCCAAGATCGCTGCGCGCCGATCGAAGTGTCGCGAGAGTAGTCGCCACACGAGCAGCAACGTGCCGACTCCGAGCAAGAGCGGAACCAGTTTGAGCGTCCAGTAGCTCGGCCCGAACAATGCGTACAAAGGTGCTGCGAGTAGCCCGACGACCAGGTGTCCACCGACGTTGTCGAAGTGGTCGGTGATCGCTGCGCCGCCGCGACCCTCGGGCACGACCATGGCGAGATTGCCGATGGTGCCGAGCTCGAAGCTGGGCATGGCGACGGCGTCGAAATTCGTGTGCAGGATGGCCAATCGGAAACCGACGTACACCACGATCGCCGCGTAGAGCCAAACGAGGCTCTCACGCACGTTCGAAAACGGCGAGCCGGATGACGACGACGATGCGCGACTTGGCTGCGGCGCGGCGAGCACGCGGAATCCTTCGACGCAGGAGAGAGGGCTCCGGCCACGCTCGGAAGAAGCGTGACTCGGAGCATCAAGTCTCTCGCCTGAGCGATCTCTGCGCAAGCATTGCACGGGTGGCCGCATCGGCCGGTCTGTCCGCAGCGGCGCACAGGCACGCAGGAATCGCTGACCTGTCCGTTCATTCAGCAGTGCGCGTCGGGAGCGCGGTGGGACTGCGAATCAGCGGTGACAGCCCAACAGCGGACGCACTTCACGAATTCGGACGCGTCGCACGCGCGTGCTCGGCGATCTCGCTCGTCGTCAGCGCACGCTGCCAAATGCGCAAGTTGTCGACGGCTCCGCAATAGGCCTGGTTCTTCTCGAACCACGTCCCGATGCGCAGGGGAATTCCGGGCGTGAGCGCGATGCGACCATGAACAACGCGTTGGTCGACGACGACACCGTCGACGAAGAGTCGTGCCATCGAGTCCATCTCGTCGAGCACGAGCGCGACGTGTTGCCAAGTTCCGTGACGAACAGCGCCGCCTTCGAGTCGTACGTGGCCGCCGCTCGAGCGCAAATCGGCGCGAAACGTCCAAGTCGACGGCAGTAGTGCGATCGTGAAATCGTCGGTGTGCGACACGATGCTCTCGAGCAGCGCGCTGCCCGCGTACGGATTCTTCCAGTCGGCGACGTTGACGCTCAACTCGACGGCCAGTGCAGATGTGAGCGGCAGCGCGTCGACGTTCGTCACGTCGATCGAAGCTCCGGAGCCGTCGAAACGCACGGCCTCCCCATCGACTCCGTGCTCGAACGTGATGCCCGTCGGTGACGCACGATGATCGACATCGATCCACGCGGCCGGCTCAGTCGAACGATCGAAGTCGAACTCGATCGCAATGCTGTCTTCACGCGGACGCGGCGCGCAAGCAGCGAAACACGCGGACGAAACGAGTGCAGCGAAGTGGAGAGGGAAGCGCACGCTTGGACCATCGACACTCGGTAGCGGCAGACTTGCGATGAATTGGGGTCGCCCCGTCATCCTGGCAGAGCGGGGCCCTCGCACGCGCACGACCGCACGGACCAGTACGCACGAGCATCGTGCGCACCCATCGAACGTCGCAATCGCCGACAGATTTGTCGCTCGAGCCACGCTCTCGCAAACACGGCGTGGGCCGCGAACGAACCTGGGCGCACAGCGCATGCCGCCGAGATTTCGAATCCGGACATGAACAGGCAGACAAGTGCTTCAGGTCAACGTGTTCCAGGCGTGACGAACACGATGCGCAGCTTCGGATCACCCTCGACATGGGCCGACATGAGCACGAGCCGTTCGCGCAATACGAACGCTTGCACATGCCGCATGGCGAGCGGTAGCTGCTCGACGAGCACACTCCACGCGTTCGTGCGCAGATCGTAGACCTCGATCGAGTCGTCCGGCGCGAGTTCGCCACCGCCACGACGCGAGGATCCACCGCACAAGTAGAGCTTGCCCGCGATCTCGACGAGCGTGGCCGAGGTTCTCGCCGCGCGAGGTGATGCGATCGCGGTCGACGTCCCGCTGGCCAGGTCGATCGCTTCACAGTCGTCGACGAGCGCGAACTCTTCGCGCATGCCACCGACGAGGAAGAGCTTGCCGTCGACGACGGCGCTCCCGCAGGCACGCCGCGGCTTCGACAACGCGAAACCTGCGTCGCGCCAACCACGCGTCGGATCTTCGATGTCGAGGCGCATGACGTCGGTCGGATGAACGAACGCGTCGTCGCCGCGAACGGTGTCGTAGTCGAGTCCACCGCACGCGAACAAAACACCTGCGTGCTCGACGAGGACGAACTGGGTACGGGGCGTCGGCAGCGTCAGCCGCGCGTCACGCGACCACCGCGACGCCGAGAAATCCCAGCGAAAACCGTTGTTTTGGGAGGCTGCGCGCTCGTCGATCATGCCGAACCCGCCCAGCGCGATGCCTGACTTCGTGCCGGCGACGACCCAGGTCGAGAGCGATTGACGACGCACCGGCAGCGCGTCGCGAGGCGTCCACGCCAGCGTCGCTAGATCGAGTTCCGCGCACGCATCCTGGAAATCATCTGGTTCGAAATCGTGCTGCTTCAGACTGCGATTGCCGCCGAAGAAGAGCACGCGGTCGCCGTCGACGAGCACACCCATGCGATTGCGCGCAGCGAATGGCGCGTCGATCACGTGCGCCCTCACGACGGTGTTCGAACTGGATTCGACGAAGCGCTCGATGTGTTTCACGCGGCCGTTCGCTCGCATTTCGTCGATGCCGCCGAGGATCCAAGTCGCTCCATTCGAATCGGCGACCATCTGGTGGAAGAAGCGCGGAAACGTCAGCTCACCGACGCGCCTCCAATGCGTCGCGTCCAGATCGAGTCGCCAGATCGACCCATCCTTGCCGCTCGCGAGGACGTGATCGCCGACGGCGCACGCAGCGACGCCGAACGCTTCACCTGGAAACGCCGGTCCATCGCTCCACGCGCCCGACACAGGATCGAAGAACTCCACGAGCGGCGTGATGTCGCCGCCGGAATCCAGGCCTCCGATCGCTACGACGCGCTCGCCCAATCGAGCCGTGGTGAGGGCACGTCGCTTCGAGGGGGCCTTGAACGACTTCCAGGCGGAGTCGCGCGCCGCGAGGTCGAGCACGAGTGCGTCCTCGACGAATCGCGCTTTTTCGCCTGGAAAAAGCGTCCATCCACCGATCACGACGAGGCGCGACCCGACGATCTCGGCATCGTGCGACGAGCGCGAGGTCGGTATGTCCAAGAGTTTCGTCCACTTACTCGTCAGCGTGTCGAAGCACATGACGTCGGTGACGCTGCGCAACCGCGCCGGCTCACCGGGGGCATTGTCGGCGATCATGCCTCCGACGCGGACGAGGTCGTGCTGGACTGCAACAAGTGCGGCACCCTGCATCGCAACGCCGCCTTCGAGACGCTCGACGCGCGCAGTGTCGGCCAACTCGAAGCGCTCGAATACATCCGACTGCCCGGCAGCCGAGTAGTCGTGCGGCTTGCCGAAGTATCCGCCGAAGACGTACAGACGCGAGTCGACGATGTCGGCGCCGAAGCTCGTGACGCCGCGCGACAATGAACCGATCGGCGCCGCGAGATGCGCGCCTGACTCGTACAAGCTGTCGTTCGAACCGATGAGGTGAGCGAGGGAAAGTGCGATCGAGAGCATGGTCATCACCGAGGAGACGAGAAACGAAACGAGGATGAAGAGGCCGAGATCGCAGTCGGATTTCGCGCCGACAGCTCCGGGTGCGGATTGGAGTGAGTCGTTTCCGCCGCGATCTCGGCCGTACGGTCAGCGCATCGGATGCGCGATCAAGGAACCCACGTGACTTCGTTGCCGTTCGTGAGGTTGAACGTGGCGCTCGAACAGAAGCTGACGGCGTCGCGATACCACGCTTGGTAGACGACGGTCGTGCCGGCGGTAGCGACTTGGCCGACCGTCGACAGCGGGGTGCCTGGTGTCGCAGGAAACAGCGAGAATCCCAGCACATTCGTGCTTACGCCGAGTCGCACGATGTTTCCCGCGACGCACAGGATTCCATCGCCGAACGCGAATCCCAGCCCGGCACTTTGTGCGGCAGAGCCTTGCAGATAGAGACAAGGCGCGCTCGGCATGTGCGCGACGGTGAGTACGAAGGAATCTGCTGCGAGGCTCGGGATGCCCAGCGAGCTCAAACGTCCGCCATTCAACGACACGGAGTTCGCGCAACCGTTCGTGAGCGCTCCGTTGTTGCCGCACGGGCAAGCTGTGCCCGTTCCGTCGCCGGCGCAGACCGGCGTGCCGGGTGCGCATTGCGTGAGCACGTCGAGCAAGGCCGCATCGAAACTCATGTTCGGCGCGGATGCCGACCACTCGATACGGAACGAGGTCACGACTTCAGCGACGCTGGACAGATCCCAGCGGAAATACAGCTCGTCACGTTGCTGTGGCAGCTGAGCGAGCGGCACGAACTCAGTGGGGGCGAGCAGGATGTCCTGACCCTGCAGGTCGACGTAGATCAACGTGAACGTCGCGATGCTGCGCGAATTGCCGAGCGTCGCCGTTTGCAACACCACTTGTTGAACGTCGTCCACGCCGCCATCGGCGAGCAAGAACTGTGACGGTGCAGACATGTGATAGATGTTGCCGGCACCGGCGAGAATGGCTCCGGGCACGGTCTGCGTGATCGTCACTGCGGTATCGGTCGAACCGGCGACGTCCGGGATGTTGGCGCCGTTGTAGGGCGAGCTGAACACCTCGAAGCCCGCGAACCGCGAGCACGGACCGCCGCGAAACGTGGGCGTGACGGCGGAGGTGAACCCCGCGGAGGCGATGGGAGAGAACGAGATCGCGACGAACAATGCGGCGATCCAGCAAGATTTCTGATTCATGGACTTCGACCGAGCACCCGGATCGAAGCACGGCGCGGTGTGCTTCGACGGCGAGAACGATGCTCTAATTGAGAATCAGTCTCAACACAAATCGTGGAAATCACGCGGTTTCGTGTCGATATCGGATCCGATGCGGTTCGGACGTACACTGCGAGGTCCATGTCGACCGCGCACCGCTCGACCTTCACACCCGAAGCCACGGCGGCCTTTGCGGAGATCATCGCCCGTCACGACCGCGGCGATTCCATCGACTTCGAGCGCGAGTTCGCTATGCACACGGAGGTCGAGCGTGAGCTGCGCGCACTACACGCGAATTGGAAGGCGCTCGACCGACTGCTCGGCGGACTGCAAGTCAGTGAGTCAGCGATCGACGATCTCGAGCGCGAACTGAAGCACGTTCGCGCGCCGGTGGATGGCGAGACGCGCGCAGATCTCGAGCGTTTGTCGTCACCTGATCGAATGCGTCGGCGCTACACGGTTCGCGAACGACTCGCCCGCGGCGGAATGGGAGAGATCTGGCGCGTGTTCGACGCGGACCTGCGTCGCGATCTCGCGATGAAGTTGATCCGTATGCGCGAAGGCGTCGGTTCGAATACGCCTGACGGGAGAATCCTGCGACGCTTCTTGTTCGAAGCCCGCCTGACGGGACGTCTCGATCACCCTGGCATCGTTCCCGTACACGACATCGGAGTCGACTCCGACGGTCGCGTGTATTTCACGATGCCGCTCGTGCGCGGACGATCCTTGGCAGAGATCCTCGATCTCGCTCGTGACGAAACCTGCGGTTGGACGCTCTCGCGAGTGCTCGAAGTCGTGTTGAAGGTGTGTGACACGCTCGCGTTCGCACACGCGCAAGGTGTCGTCCATCGCGACTTGAAGCCGGCGAACGTCCTGGTGGGTCGCTTCGGCGAAACGTACGTGATGGATTGGGGATTGGCGCGCGTCTTGAGCGAGATCGAGGACGCAGATCGAGCAGAAATCGTCGGTACTGCGGCGTACATGTCGCCCGAGCAAGCGAAGGGCAATGCGGATGAAGTCGGGCCGCGCTCCGACATCTACGCGCTCGGCGCGATTCTGTACGAGCTTCTCGCCGGACGCCGACCGTACGCGTTGGTCGACGAGAGCTCCGGGCGAGCCGCGCTCGACGCGGTGCGAGCCGGCCCGCCGCCGAAGCTCGAGGATCTCGCCGTGGCGACGCCCGAACTCGTGGCGATCGCGAAGAAGGCGATGGTGCGGTCACCCGACGGTCGCTACGCGAGCATGGAAGCGATGGCGGAGGATCTGCGTGCCTATATGGAGGGCCGCGTCGTTACTGCGCACGAATTCGGACGCTGGCCGGAACTGCGCAAATGGATTGCGCGTAATCGCGTCCCGACAGCGATCGGTGCGACAGCCTTGATCGCTCTCGCCGGCGTCCTGTCGTGGTGGGGTTACTCGCAAGGTCGGGACGTCATCGAGATCCAGCGGCTGGGCGACTTGCGCCGCGTCGAAGAACTCGAAGAGCGCGCCGAGAATATGTGGCCGGCGATTCCAGCGCTGCAACCCGCATTCGAGCAGTGGTTGAGCGAGGCCCACGCTGTCGCGTCGCGCGCGTCAGCTCACGAGAACGAGCTCGCTGCGATGCGTGCCTCTGACGTCGACGTGTCCGACCAGGACGTCGCTTGGAAGATCGATGCGCTGGCGACGCTCGTCGATCGATTGAGTCGCTTCCGCGATCCGTACCCAGGGCTCGGCACGATCGCGAGCGTGACGAAGCGTCTGTCGGATGCGCGGCGCATCGCCGACGAGAGTCTCGTCGCGGCCGCCGAGTCATGGCGCGCAATCCTTGCGGACATAGCGAACGAACCTACCTATCGGGGGCTCGTGATGACTCCGCAGATCGGGCTCGTTCCGCTCGGCATTGATTCGGTGAGCAGGCTGCACGAGTTCGCGCACGTCGCGAGCGGGACGGCGCCGACCCGTGATTCGGCTGGAAAACTAGTGCTTTCCGACGCTTCGGCGATCGTCTTGGTACTGGTGCCGGGCGGGAGTTTTCACATGGGCTCCGTGGGAGCAGTGCCCGGGCAGCCATCCGGTCCGCGCACGGACACGAGCGCCGATGAAGCGGAGATGCCGCTGACCGAGGTGAGGCTGACACCGTTCTTCGTCGCGAAGTTCGAGACCACCGAAGCCCAGTGGGCGCGCCTGACCATCGTCGAACGCGCCACGTCGTCGAACGTGTTGTTGCCAGCGCGTTTGCTCTCTTGGACGAGCGCCGAAAGCGCGCTCCGCCACGCCGGTTTGATTCTGCCTACCGAGGCGCAATGGGAGTACGCAGCGCGGGCGGGCACGACATCGCGTTGGTGGTGCGGGATCGAACCAGGTTCGCTGCGCGGCGCCGCGAACGGTGCGCGGGCCACGTTCGAACTGGAAGACGGCGAAGTGCAGCGCATCGACTCACTGCGCGCGAATCCGTTCGGGCTCGTGCATGTCCTGGGCAACGTCGGAGAGTGGACGCGCGAACCCTTCGCCGCGTACTCGAATGTGCCCACGAGCCGAGATGGAACGCGCATTTCGGCTGAGAACGGACTGCGTTGTGTGCGCGGGGGTGGTTTCAGGAGCCCAGCACAGCGCTTGCGTAGCGCTTCTCGCGAAGCCGTCGCGCGCGAAAACGTGAGTTTCGATATCGGCGTGCGCGCAGCCCGTGCGATCGACCTGCCTGGTCGGTAGGTTCGTCTCCATGATGCGTTGGCTACATTTCGTCTCGGTCGTCGTCGCGTGTGTGTCGACGATCGCGTGTGTTTCGTCGTCGCGCTCGTCGTCAGCCGGCGGAAACGGATCGGATCGCACCAGAGCGGCCGACGGAGCGTCGATCGCATTCCGTGTCGCGGGCAACGCTCACGGTGATCCGACCATCGTTTTCGTGCACGGATTCGGCTGCGATTCGACGTTCTTCGATGCTGCGATCGCGCATGTGTCCCAGCGCCGACGTGTGCTCGCCATCGACTTGCCTGGCCACGGCGAAGCGGATGCGAAGCGCGTGAACTGGACGATGGAAGCCTTCGGCGACGACGTCCGTCGCGCGTGCGATGCGATCGGTGCCGAGCACGTGATCCTCGTCGGCCATTCGATGGGTGGACCCGTGATCTTGGAGGCGGCGCGAGAAATGAGCGGCCGCGTGCTAGCGCTGATTCCCGTCGACACGTTCCACGACGTCGACCGGAAACCAACTCAGGCTCAGATCGAACAACTCGTCGAAACCTGGCGCGCGGATTTCGCGGGGTCAGCGTCGGGCACGGTGCGAGGTTCGTTCCACCAACCGATCCGCGATCCAAAGTACGTCGACATGGTGATCACCAAGTTGACGGCGATGCAGCGCGACGTCGGGCTCGCGTTGCTCGATTCGATGTTCCACTACGATGTCAGTGAAGGGCTCGACAGCACGACGCTCCCGATTCGTTGCATCAACTCGGCCGAAGTACCGACGAATCTCGCCGCTGGCCGCAAGTACGCGAAACGATTCGACGTACGCACGATTCCCGAAGTCGGGCACTACTTGATGCTCGAGGACCCCGAGGCATTCAACGCGTTGCTCGACGCGGCGATCGACGAACTCGCGCGCTGATCTGTACGTGAACGGCGCTCGATTTCGAGCTTCTCACCTGGCTCTAGCGCGCGCCCGAGCCGTTCGAGGTCCATTCTCGCCGCTTCGAATCCGGAGGCGACGGCAGCGCTGTACCAACGATGCGCCGCGATGCGATCGCGCTCGACGCCGCGTCCGTGTTCGTACATCAGGGCGAGTTTTGCTTGCGCCGCAGCGTGACCCTGCACAGCGGCGAGTTCGATCCAATGGAGCGCGCTGAATTCGCTGACCGCGACACCCGTTCCCTTCAAGTACATGAGCCCCAAGTCGTACTGCGCGGACGACAGACCACGGTTGGCGGCACGCTGCATCCACTGCGCGGCACTCGCTGCCTCGCGCGGAACGCCGCAGCCCTCGACGTACATCTGAGCGAGCTTCGCTTCCGCGAGGGCGTCTCCTTGCTCGGCCGCGAGTTCGATCCACTGCGCGCCTTCCGCAAACGAACCTTGCTCGACCGACATCCATCCGAGGCGAAACTGCGCTTCGGGCAAACCCTGATCGGCCGCGCGTCGAAGCCAGCTCATGCCGAGCGATTCGTCCACATCGACTCCGTCGCCGCGAAAGTACATGAGGCTCGTGCGGTATTGCGCCGTCGGCGAGCCGGCATCTGCATCCGCGCGCGGATCGCGATCGTCGGGCTTCTCCTTCTCGAGAAGGGCGAGCACGCTCCGCGCCTTCTCATGTCCCTGTTCGGCAGCGAGCGTCAGCCACCGGATTGCTTCAGCGCGGTCCTTCGGAAGTCCGCGCCCGATCAAATGCATGATGCCCAGATTGTGTTGGGCCGGAGCGAAACCTGCGGCGGCTGCGCGCTGGAACCAGCTCACCGCCTCATCGTCGGAGCGTAGGACACCTGCGCCTGCATGAAAAAGGAGTCCGAGATTCGTTTGAGCTCCTGCATGACCGCGAGCCGCAGCACGTCGGTACCAACGTGCGGCCTCGGACTTGTCCAGCCGCACACCGCGGCCTTCGTCGTACGCGAGTCCGGTGAGGAACTGCGACGCGGCGTCGCCGTCTTCAGCTGAGTTCGTAGAGTCCGTGACTCGCACGGAGTCGAAGTCCGGGGTCAGCGCGGTCGGCTGCGACACACACGACGCGAGAAGCGACGAAGAAACGAAGAAGAGCAGTGAGGTGTGCAGGGAGCGGAGCATTCACCCGCTATCGGAACTGTTCCTATCGAGCTTGAGATCAAGAAAGATTCACGATGGGCCTTTCCTCGCAGTGAGACCGCGAATCACCGGTGCCTTGGTGAAGATTCGATCAACGCACTGGGCCAAGCAACTCACCGTCGTGCGTTTCGGCGCGGAACGCACAGGGATTGTTCTTCATCACGATCGACCGGCCGGTTCACGGGATCTTGACGCGAAGAACATACCCTCCGCGCTCTCGCCCACGCGATGCAGAGCTCCGACCAGGACCAGTACAGATGCGGCTAGTCGTGACGACGTGGAGGGCGATGCTCTGGGCATTGCTCGTGTTCCTTACCCCGACATTCATCACGGCTCAGACATCACAACCGCCGGGCTCGATCCGCGGTGTCGTGAGCGATGGGGACTTCGATCTGCCGCTCGCGGGCGCTGCGGTCGTCGTCGTCGAAACGGGAGCGAGCGTTCGAACAGGCGATCAAGGCAATTTCCTGATCGAACAGGTCGCACCCGGATCGTACACGCTCGTCTTTTCGAAGGACGGTTACGAACGCGTCGTTCGATCGGACGTGGTCGTGCAGTCGGGTCGCCTGACCGACGTCGATGCTGTACTCACTGGCGAGTTCACGGACATGGACGAGTTCCTCGTCCAGGACATCCTCCAACTGGGCGCTGGTTCGGAAGGCTCGCTACTGCGATTGCGTTTCGAGAGCTCGACGATTCTGGACTCGATCGGCTCGGACCTCATGAGTCGCGCGGGTGCGAGCGATGCAGCCAGCGGTCTGCGTCTCGTCGCCGGCGCATCCGTGTCGAACGGGAAATTCGCAGTCATTCGCGGCCTTCCCGATCGCTACGTGAGTTCGCAGATGAACGGCGTTCGTCTACCCAGCGCGGACGAGGACAAGCGCGCTGTCGAACTCGATCAGTTCCCTTCGGCTGTCATCGAGAGCATCCAAGTCTCCAAGACATTCACACCCGACCAACAAGGTGACGCTTCCGGCGGAGCCGTGAATGTTCGGCTCAAGGGGATTCCCGACGAGACCAGCTTCCAGATCAAAGGTCAGATCGGGAGCGACACGGAGAGCTTCGGCAACAGCTCATTCCTCGAGTTCGACTCGGGTCCGCGCAGGATCCAAACAGAGAATCTCGGTTCGAACTGGGAAGGGACATTCGCGCCTGAGCGCACGGACGCGCCCATCGATCACAAGTTCGCCGTGTCGGGTGGTGGGAAGCACGTCTTCGACAACGGTGTCAAGGTCGGCGGCTTCGTGAGCCTTTTCTACGAGCGCGACAGCTCGTTTCGCGACGACGGCCGAGACGATTCGCTGTGGGTGGAAACCCCCGGAGCGCAGCTCACGCCTCAGGCCTTCCAAGGAAGTCCGACGGACGGCGATTTCAAGACATCGCTGTTCGACGTGACGCGTGCGAGCCAGTCGTTGCGCTGGGGTGGACTGGGGACATTCGGTGTCGAGACCGAAAACCACAGAGTTGGACTGACTTATCTTTTCACGCGTTCCGAAGAGGACACGGCTACCGTCGCCACGGACACGCGCGGCAAGGCTTACTTCATCGACCTGAACGATCCCTCGAGTGCTCCGTTCCTGCGCACGGACACTCTGGAGCACAGCGAGCGCGCCACGCACACGCTTCAGCTCGGCGGTCGACACGTCTTGCCGTTCGAAGGATTTTCCATCGGCAACAAGGTGAAGTTCAAGAAGCCGGAGTTCGATTGGTCGGTCGCGGAGAGCTCAGCGCTGCTCGATCAACCGGACAAGCGGCAATTCGGTGCACTGTGGCGTGCGTCGCCGACTGGAACAGACGGTCTGTGGCTCCCGTACAAACCTGCGGCGAACTTCACGATCGGGAACGCTCAGCGGATCTTCAAGCGCATCGACGAGGACAGCGAGCAGTACGCGCTGAACCTCAAGCTGCCCTTCGAGCAATGGTCCGAAACCGAAGGCTACGTGAAGCTCGGAGTCTTCCGCGACAAGGTCGATCGCAAGTTCAACCAGGACACCTTCAGCAACTTCGGCGACACAGGCCCGACGCAGACGTCCGAATTCGACGATCCCTGGAGCGTCGGCTTTTCGTCTCAGGTCCATCCGATCACGTCATCCAACTCCGACGTCGATTACACCGGCCAACAAGAGATCTCGGCGTCGTACGGCATGTTCGAGCTGCCCCTCACTCCGAACTTCCGAGTGCTTGCGGGAGCGCGTATGGAGTCCATCGACATCGGCATCCAGAACATCGCTGAGGGCGACGCAGAGTGGTATCCGCCGGGGACTTCGGTCGGAATCGACTTACAACCCGGAGATGCAGACGTCGCGTTCTCGCAAGACGACTTGCTCCCTGCGGTGGGGCTCACCTACACAGCCGGCAAGGTGGTGACGATTCGCGCCAGCTACAGCGAAACCGTCGCGCATCAAACTTTCAAGGAACTCACGCCCATCATTCAGCAGGAGTTCCTGGGCGGCCCCATCTTCATCGGCAATCCGTTCTTGCAGATGAGCGCGCTGCAGAACTACGACGTGCGCGTCGACTACGCGCCTTACGAGGGAAGTCTCATTTCGGCATCGGCGTTCTTGAAGCACGTTGAGGATCCGATCGAATACGTCCAACGAGGCGCCTCCTTCAACTTCAACACGGCGGTCAATTATCCGAAGGGGAGCCTGAAGGGCATCGAGCTCGAGGTGCGCCAGAATCTAGGTCGGTTCAACAGCGGTCTCGACGGCCTAGCGGTCGGAGCGAATGGCACGCTCATCGACTCGGAGGTGACGCTGCCCGACAACGAGGCTGCGGTCTTCGCATCCAATATTCTCCAAGTGCCGTTCACGACTCGCGACATGACCGACGCGCCTGAACACCTTTACAACTTTTATGTCACTTACGACATCGAGTCGACCAAGACTCAGTTCGCCTTGTTCTACACGGTCCAGGGCGACACCTTGGTCGCCGGGGCAGCGAACGTGGCGAACAACTTCGTGCCGAGCGTTTACGCCAAAGAGTACGGCACCTTGAATTTCAGCCTCTCACAGGGGTTGAGCGAGCACGTCAAGCTCCAGATACAGGCCAAAAACCTCACGAATCCCGACATCGAAGAGGTCTATCGGTCCAGCTACATCGGGGACGATGTCACTAAAACCTCCTACTCGAAGGGACTCGAGTTCACGCTCGGGTTGACCATCAGCTTCTAGCACCCCATGAAACGATTCACTCGAAAGAACTGGGCCATGATCGCCTTCGCCGGCGTTCTAGGGCTCGTAACGACGGGAGCGATGGCCAGTGGTGAAGAGACCAACGCCACGCTCGACGACACACGGGCCGTGCTCGGCAAATGGATCGAGACGCAGCAGATCATTGCTCGCGAGCGCAATGACTGGCAGCAAGGTCGCGAGATCCTGGGCGGACGGATCGACTTGATGAGGAAGGAGTATTTCGTTCTCAAGGACAAGATCGATCAGGCGCGAGTGGTTCTGAAGGACGGCGAGGCGAAGAGACTCGCCTTGAAGAAGGAGGAAGACGAACTCCAAGCCACTTCGACCCAGCTCACGACCGCAGTGACTCGGCTCGAGGCAGACGTGCGCCGTCTCCACAAGTCGCTCCCTGAACCGACTCAGAAGCGACTCCAGCCTCTGTATCAGCGCATTCCCGAAGACACCGCGACGACGCGTGTGACGGTGGCCGAGCGGTTTCAGAACGTCATCGGAATCCTGAACGAGGTCAACAAGGACAACAGCGACCTCAAGGTCGAATACGAAGTGCGCAATCTCGCCGACGGCAGGCCGTCCGAAGTGCGCACGATGTACCTCGGATTGGCGCAAGCCTACTACGTCAGTCCGGGTGGCGAGGCGGGCATCGGAAAGCCGAGCGTCGATGGTTGGAAATGGCAGACGTCGAACGTGATCGCGAAAGATGTCCTGACCGCTTTGGACATCATCCAAGGCAAACACTCTCCCGCATTCGTCTCCCTTCCTGTGAGCATCCAATGAACTGCTTCAAATACCTCTACGGTGTCGCGCTGCTCGCCACGCCGGGGTTTGCACAAGAACAGGCTCCGACTGCGGCTCCCCACGAATCCGTCACGAAGATCGCAGCCTCGGCAGGACTCGAGCTCCAAAAGAGCACGGCCGAGCTCAATGCACTCCGTGAGCAGATCGCGAACGACAAACTGCCGCTGGCTCAAGAGATCACGGCTCTCGAAGAACTCCTGACCCAGGTTCGTCGAGAGAACGATCAAGTCACACGGCAGGTCGACGAGGGCAAGCTCGACATCACGAATGCCAAGGCGATCATGAAGGCTCGTGTCGACGAGCTGACTTACGTCGGGAACTTCCTCGACGAGTATTCACGTACGCTCGAGACGAAGCTCCACGTCAGCGAACTCCAACTCTACGGTGATGCGCTGACGGCGGCCAAGCAGGCCACCGAGAACAAGACGCTCACGATGGGCGAGCGATTCGAGCGCCAACTCGCCTTCGTCGAGCTGTCGACGAAGCGACTGTTCGATTCGATCGGCGGTGTGCGCTTTCCGGGAACGGGTGTCGATCAGCAAGGCGCTGTGATCGAGGGGCAGTTCGCGCTGCTCGGGCCGATCGCGTTGTTCGCAGCCAAGGTCGGTGGTGTCGCCGGAGTCGTGATTCCGCAGACAGGCTCGTTGAATCCTTTGATCAAGCCGCTCGAAGGTGCGTTCCAGATCGGCCTCAGTTCGCTCGTGCTCACGGGCGAAGGATCGGCGCCGTTGGATCCGTCTCGCGGCGGCGCACTCAAGGCGCTCGTCCAACGCACGAACATCATTCACATCTTCGAGAAGGGCGGCCCGATCATGTGGCCGCTCCTCGTCGCCTCCATCCTCGCTCTGACTACCGTCATCGAGCGGTTGATCTTCCTCGCGAGTGAAAAGAAGCGTCGCGATCCCAACCAGCTGGAGAACTTCTTCGCCACGGTCAAACGCGGTGATTTGGATGCGGCGGTCCATCAGGGCGGCACATCGAAGTTCTTCGTGGTCCGAGCGCTCACCTACGCTCTCGGGCACAGAGAGAGTTCGCTCGGCAACGCTCTCGACTATGCCAAGGCCAATGAGATGAAGCGCTTCACTCGTGGCATCCCAGTGCTGGACACGGTCATCACTCTTGCACCATTGCTCGGTTTGCTCGGTACGGTTACGGGCATGATGGGATCCTTCTCCATCATCGGTGGAGACCTGAGTTCGCCGGGCGCCATCACGGGCGGTATCGCAGAAGCCTTGATCGCCACCGCATTCGGCTTGGGCATCGCCATCACGTGCCTGCTGCCGTTCAACTTCCTGAACGCACGCTTGGATGAAGCTCAACACGAGCTGGATTCAGCAGCGTCGCAGCTCGAGATGATGTTGCAGACGCAGCCGACGCCGACGTCGGGCACGACGCCTGCTGCTCCTCACCCGACTCCTGCTGCACAGCACCGTCACGAATACGCCAAGACCTGAGGACGAGCTCATGCACGGTTCATCCAGTAGAGGCGGCAAGAAGCGCGCACGCATCGAGATCATCCCGCTGATCGACATCATCTTCTTCCTGTTGGCGACCTTCATCATGGTGTCGCTTTCGATGACGAAGAACCAAGGCGTGCAAGTGGCGTTGCCGTCTGCCGGGGCAGCCACGTCGCTCGGCGACCAGCAAGAAATGGAGAAGGCGGTCACGCTGAGCGTCAGCGAAAAGGGCGAGGTCTTCTACAACAAAGAGAAGATCACGATCGCGCAGTTGCCGATGCGTCTTCAGACCTTCAAGGCGTCATCCAAGGAGCCCAAAGTCATCATCAACAGCGATGGTAACGCCGACTGGAAACAAGTGGTTTCCGTGCTCGACGAGGTGAAGAAGGTCGGCATCGGCAAAGTCGGGATCAACACGGAGAAGCGATGAAACTCGGTTGGATCCTGGGAATCGTGACCGCGATCTTCGTGCACGTGTTCGTGCTGCTGTTCGGCGGTCTGTTCTTCCCGAACGACAAAGAAGCGCACCGTTCCATCACGGAAGTGGAACTGCTCGACGATACGGTGGAGACGAAGGAGAAGCCGCTCGACGATCAGCCCGTCGACGAAGAGATCGAAGCCGAGGCCGAGCCGCTCCCTGACGCCGCAGAAATCGTCAAGAGTCTGGAAGTAGCACCCATGAACGATGCTCCCGCACTCGAAGCGGCGAGCTTGAGCGCGATCGAAGCAGCTCTGAACGGACAAGGCGGGTCGAGCAGCGAGTTCGGCGACGCGTTGAGCTTTGCCTCCGGCGGCCGCATCGGCGGAACGGGACAGGCGGGCGCGCTGGGTGAGACCGCGGACAACGCCTTCAGCATGTCCGAGATCGATCAGAAACCGCGCGCTGTCTTCCAGTCGGCACCGATGTATCCGGCTGAGTTGCGCGACAAGAAAATCGAAGGCTCCGTGACCGTGATCTTCGTCGTGGATTCGTCCGGCAAGGTCGTGGATCCGCGCATCGAGAAGTCGTCCAACCCGGCCTTCGACAAGCCGGCCCTCGACGCAGTGCGTCAATGGAAATTCGAGCCCGCCGTCAAAGGTGGCGAACGTGTGAACTGCAAGATGCGTGCGCCGATCCGCTTCCAACCGAGGTAGTAACCATGAGAACTTCGAAAATGTACTTACTCGGCTTGGCGTTCATCGCGGCCGCTTCGACCAGCTTGCGTGCAGGCGAGATCGATCTCGAGGCGATGTGGAAGGACCCGACTTTCCAGCGACAGTTCGTGGGCAGCTACGGCGTCAACGCCGAGATCGAGCCGCGCGTCACGCCCGAAGAAGTCACGATCCTCGAGAAGATCAGGCCGCTCATGGGCACTGACTTGCCCAAAGCAGAAGAAGCCCTGCGCAAGGCGCTGAAGCCGACATCTTCGGCCGTGCTCGACTTCACGCTGGGTGGAATCCAGTTCCAACAGGAGAGAACGGACTTAGCGCTCGCGAGCTATCGCAGCGCAGTCACCAAATTCCCGAGTTTCCGCCGGGCATGGCGCAACCTGGGCTTGATCTACGTGCGCAACAACAACTTCGACGAGGCCATCACGTCCTTCGTGAAGATGATCGAACTCGGGGGGGGCGACGCTTACTCGTACGGGTTGCTCGGATACGCTTATGCCTCCAAGGAAGATTTTCAGCCGGCCGAAGCTTCCTATCGAAACGCGCTCCTGCTTCAGCCCGAGAACACGGAGTGGCGGCTCGGACTGACGCGGTGTGCCTTCAAGCAGAAAAAATACGAGGACTGCGCGGCGCTACTGGACGTCTTGATCGCTCGCTACCCGGACAAAGCGGACTTCTGGCTGCTCCAAGCGCACACGTTCATGGGCATGAAGCAACCCATGAAGGCCGCCGAGAACCTCGAGGCGGTCGATCGCCTGGGCAAGTCGACCGTGGACTCGATGCACACGCTCGGGGACGTTTACATCAGCGAGAACGTATTGGAGCTCGCCGCGCGAGCGTACCAGCGCGCCATCGACATGGACGTGGCTCAGCCGATCGCGCGCCCCATACGTGCAGCGGAAGTCCTGGCTGCGCGCGGTGCGGTGTCTCAAGCGCGTCGTATCGCCAAGCACATTCGCACGGTGATGGGCGCGCGAATTTCCGACGATGAGCGCGGCAAACTGCTGAAGCTCGAAGCTCGATTGAGCATGGCCGAAGGCGAATCCAGCGACGAGACTGCTGCGGTCCTGGAAGAGATCGTGCGGCTCGATCCGCTCGACGGCGAAGCCCTACTGCTCTTGGGCCAACATTACACGCGCAAAGATCAGCCCGATCGGGCGATCTTCTACTTCGAGCGCGCTGAGAGCATGCCAGCGTTCGAGGTCAACGCCAGGATCCGTCACGCACAAGTGCTCGTCGGTCTAGGTCGCTACACCGAGGCCGTCCCGCTGTTGCGCCGGGCCCAAGAATCCCGTCCGCGCGAGGACGTGGCCCGTTACCTCGAGCAAGTCGAGCGCATCGCCAAGTCGCGTCGCTGAAGCGAAGTCTCGGTCTCGCGGCAGAGCTTCAGCGAATGCTCGACCGCTCTTCACCTGTTGCTCACAACTCGTTCCTAGCATCCTCGGCCAACAGCGTCGAGAACCAGAAATTTCTCGACGCCGAAGATCCCAACCCACCAACGAGCACATCAGTCGAGGAACTTTGTGAAAATGAGAACTGCAACAATGATGACGAGCTTGGCCGTCCTCTGCATGGCGAGCACCGCCACGGCAGCCGACGTGTTCTTCCTCTCGTCGACGACGACTCCTTCCGACCCCATCCTGATCGCCACGTCTCAAACGTGGACTGCAAACAACGTCTACATCCTCCAGAGCCCGGTCTACATCATGCCGGGCGCTACGCTCACGATCGACGCGGGAACCGTCGTCGCCAGCATGGGCTTCAACACGACGTCGCTTCTCAACGACCCGAACCTCGAAGGCGGCACGCTCGCCATCACGCGCGGCGCGCAGATCTTCGTCAATGGCACGGCGGCGCAGCCGGTCATCATGACCTCGCAGCGTGACACCGCTACGTGGGCCAACGGCAACCCGAAAACCGGCGTCTGGCGTGAAAGCGCCAACGAATGGGGCAACCTGACGGTCATGGGTAGCGCCTACATCGCGGCTTCGGCTTGCAAGGTCGGCGTGCAAGTTCCGCCGATCACCGCAACCCCGAGCGCCACGAACTTCGCGTTCATGGAAGGCCTCACTCCCGCCAGCGTTTCCGACACGAAGACGCGCTACGGCGGCGGCAACGACAACGACGACAGCGGCAGCATCACGTACTTGTCGATCCGCTACGGCGGCAAGGTCGTCGGGCTCGCCAACGAACTCAACGGCCTCTCGCTGGGCGGCATCGGCCGCAACACCGAGATCAGCCACCTCGAGATCATGAACAACGTCGACGACGGCATCGAAATCTGGGGCGGAACGGTCAACCTCGACCACTTCAGCATCTGGAACATCGGTGACGATTCCCTCGACGTCGACCAAGGTTGGCGTGGCAAGGCGCAGTTCGGCTTGCTCGTCCAAGGCTACAGCGTCAACGCTGCTCAAGGTTCGGGCGTGGGCGACAACCTGATCGAGATGGACGGCGCTGAAGATTCGGATCAGCAGCCGGTCACGACCTCGACGATCTACAACTGCACCTTGATCGGTCAGCCGGTCTCTGGAGCGGGCGACCACGCCATGGCTTTCCGCGACAACGCTCGCGTTCAGCTCCGCAACTGCATCTTCATGGACATCGGAGATCGCCTCGTCAGCCCGGACAATTCGGATGCCGACAATCCGTGCCCGGGTAGCGGCTACGGTTTCAACGGCACGCTCTCGTACGTCAATACCTGGACGACGCCGTTCACGGCGACGTCGACGGTCAATCCGTTCGCGACCCCGGCGGAGATCGCCGCCGCCTACACGGTCCAGACTTCCGGCAACCTGCTCGAAGTCAAAGACAGCGTCATGGTCCCGGCCACGTTCAGCGGCACGACGAACTACTCGCAAGCGACCACCGTCGGCGTGTTCGCCCTCGCGAACAACAACGTCGGTGTCGCACCGTCGCCGCTCTCCACGGGCCCGGCGATTCAATCGATCCAACGCGGAGCTCCCGTCGTTCGCGGCGGTCTCACCATGCGTCCCGTCACGCGCCTCGACCCGCGTCCGGCGAACGACGCTCTCACGAGCGTTTCGTCGGCCAACCCGGCCGAAGGTTTCTGGGCCACCGCCAACTACCGCGGCGCGTTCGCTCCGACTGTCGAGCCGTGGGTCATCGGCTGGACGGCCTCGTACGCGTTCGGCTTGACGCCTGACATCGAAACGACGAACTACTTCTGCGTCGGCGACGGTTCTGCCACGGCTTGCCCGTGCGGGAACAGCGGTTTGCCGGGCAACGGCTGCGCCAGCTCGGCGTTCGCCGCCGGTGGTCACTTGGTGGCCCTTGGTGATCCGAGCATCTCGGGCGACACCCTCACGCTGACGGCGTCGAACATCCCGGGTCCGGCTCTGTTCATCCAGTCGACGGGCCTCGCTGGTTCGCCGATCGCGTTCGGCGATGGTCAGCTCTGCGCTGCCGTCGGCATCAACCGTCTCGGTGTCGTGTTCCCGAGCACGAGCGCCGCGACTTATCCGGGTGGACTGACCCCGGGTCCGATCTCCATCGTCGGCTCGAACATCGCCGGTGGCGTTCGTCACTACCAAGCTTGGTACCGCAGCTTGCCGTCCTTGTGCGGTGCAGGGAACTACGCCCTCACGCAAGGTTTGACGCTGACCTGGCAACCCTGATCGAGAGTGATTCGCGACACGCTTGAAACGAGCGCGTCGTTGATTGCAAACAGGGGGTCGAGTTCGAACGTAAGTCGACTCGGCCCCCGGTCCCATACAAGTAGCTACTCACATGATTCAGATCTCGACTTTCACCGCTCTGGCGCTGACCGCATCCGCGGCAATCGTTGCATCCTTCACTCCTGTGAGTGCGTTCGACACGCAGGTTCAGAAATCGACCGAGACGGCGTCAGCGACGACCCTCGACGCGACCGATTCTCCGAAGCGTGCCGATGACGACGGTTCGCGCGACACGTCCGGAGAATGGACGGACAAGCCGATCGCGGCACATCGCGCAGAGCTGCTGACGCTCGCATTCGAAGCGGCGAGCTCGCTGCCCACGCACCCGCACGTCAAGAATCGCTGCCGCATGCAAGAAGACGTGATCACGACTTGCTTGGAACTCGAACAACCACGGCGCGCCCTGAGCTACATCGAGAAGATCGACAACTGGCGCCGTGGTTCTACCTATGCAGATCTGGCGCTCTACCTGGCGCGTCACGAAAACGCACAACACGTCAGTCGATTCCTGGAGCTCGCGGACCAAGTCGCCGAGCGCAAGACCGAAGCAAGCAACCAGGAGTGGCGCATCGATCTGATCAAGGCCAAGATCGCCGCCGTTCTCGTCGCTACGACCGCCGAGAAGGAGATCGTCGACTTCAAAGCGCGAGTTCCCGAACTCGACGCGATGGTCTACCACGGCGGCCTCGAGGAAACGACGCGCGCATTGTCCGAGTACGCGAAGCTCTACGACGAGCACTACGCCGACGAAACGCGGCGAAACATGCTCTACACGAAAGTGCGGAAGGGCTGGGGCAACACGCCCATTCAAGTGCGCTTCGAGTCGCTCTCGAAGCTCACCGAAACAGCCTTGGCTCACGACGATCGACCGACCGCCTTGGTGCTCGCGCGTGAGGCGAGAGAAGTTCTCGCCGCAGCGGACTTCGTGGCCGAGGATCGCATCCCGCTCATCGCGCGATCGGCAGCCTTGTTCCGCCGTGCGGGGGATCCGGACTCATCGAAGAAAGAACTCGACGCAGCCATCGCGCTCTACGACAAGCACGAAAAGGACATCGTCGACATCTATCGATCCACCGCGTTGCGTGCGCTCGCCGAGCAATACCAAGAATTGGGTGACGGCGATCGAGCCCTGACCTTGTACTCGCGCGCCGTCGAGGCCGGAGTCGTCAATCCGAATTCACGTCCAAGAGCCGACGACCTGATGGCGGTGTGCTGCTCGATGGCCAGATGCGACGTTCAGCCGACCGAACCGTTGATGAAGCGACTGCGCGAGGTGCGCGCGAATCTGCGCGAGCCGTGGTGATCGAATCCGACGAGTGAGTACTCGTCGCGGCAGATCTGCATCCCTAGCAGCCCGTCGGAAAAGTCCGGCCTCTGAACACAACCTGCCGTCGCGCTGCTGCGTCGGCCTCGTCATGCCGTGCTCAGCGGCGAAGAAGTAGTCGCCGGATCAGTGACCCCAGCTACGTAGGTAGCGGAAGTCGTGGTTCACGGTGCGCTCGGACAATTTGGCGATCACCGGCGGTAGGCGCTTGTATTGATTGAGCGCGATCCGACGGCCGATTTTGGCCACGAAATCCTGTGCGAAACCGGCAGCGAGCAAATCGTCGACCGAATAACGTTGGTCGACCATGAGCTCGAGGATCCTGTCGGCCTCAGCGTAGGTGAATCCGAGCTCGGCCTCGTCGGTTTGGCCTTGGAACAAGTCGGCAGAAGGAGCTTTGTCGACGACTGACGATGGCAGTTCCAAGTGGCGAGCGAGCTGATAGATCTGGTGCTTGTACAAATCGCCCAGCGGATTCAGCGCGGACGCTGCATCGCCGAACTGCGTCGAATAACCGAGCAGGATCTCGGTCTTGTTGCTCGTGCCGATGACGAGGCCGCGCCACTCGACAGACAGATCGTAGAGCACGATCATGCGCGCTCGCGCCATCACGTTGCCGCGGCGGATCTTGTCGGCGACGTCGACCGTGTCGAAGTAGCCGTCGGCGAGCTTCGAGATGTCGACCTTGCGGCTTTCGCAGCCGAGTTTTGCCACGACCTGGCGCGCGTCACCCTCGCTGTCGGGGTTGCTCGTCTTGTACGGCATCATCACGGCGAGCACGTTCTTCGCACCGAACGCGCGCGCGGCCAAGGCACATGAAACGGCCGAATCGATTCCTCCCGAAAGTCCGAGAACAGCGCGCGTGAAGCCGAATTTGCCTGCTTCGACGCGCAAAAAGCGCACGAGAATGTCCTCGACGAGTTGCGGTTGGATGTCGAGTCGATTCATTGCGGTTGCGCTCCGCTGCCGAGGCGCGCCAGTTCGCGCGCGATGATCCACGGCTTTTCGTCGCGACGCAGAGGCGTCGCAACGCGTGCGCGACGCAGCACGTCGGAACTCAAATGGGCAGTCGCTCGTCCCGGCTCGAGCCCGGCAATCGCAGCTGTTTCACGGCCGTGCGGATCGACGCAGCGCGAACCGCCGCCGAACAAGATGCCGTCCTCGGACCCGACGCGGTTTACGTACACGATCCACGTCTGATAGAGGAGCGCGAGCGTGTCGTGGATCTTGTTCCACACGTGCGTCGAGCGCAGTCCCGTCTCGTCTTCGGTGACGCCGCGCGCGGGACCGGCGCTCGCGACGATCAATGCATCGACGTTGGACAAGAAATGCAGCCACGAACTGCCGACGTGCCACATGTCTTCGCAGATCAAAAGGCCAAAGCGACCGTGCTTGCTCTCGAACGCACGGAATCTCTCGCCTGGTGCGAAATCGCGGCCTTCGTCGAACATGCCGTAGTGAACCAAGTGCACTTTGCGGTGCAGCTCGAGCAGCTCGCCGTCCTCGAACCATGCGACAGCGTTGTAGACGCGACCGTCGCGACCGCGCTCGGCGAAACCGACGACGATCGAAATGCGGCGCGACAGGTCGGCGATCTGTTCGAGTTCGGCCGAATCGAGCGCCAGCGCGACCTCGGAGGTCTGATCCTTCAAGAAATAGCCGGTCAGCGAGAGTTCCGGAAACACGACGATGTCCGCCTGCTCGTCGATCGCAGCGCGGATTTCGCGCACGTGCGTTTCGAGATTCAAAGCGACATTGCCGAGCGTGGGTTCGACTTGGGCGAGAACGACGCGACAATCCATGGGCATCACGATAGCCGTTGCGTGGGCTTATTCGAAACGCGCGGCTTCTCGGCGACTAGCAGGAACTGCTTGCCGAAGAAGCGCCACGCGAAGGGGAGCTTCAAATACGTTTTGACGAGGAAGTCGTTCACCGGCAAACCTGCGCCGAAGCTCACCGGCAGGAAGCGCGGATGCACCTCGAGCAATTCGAATCCGGCGGCGTACAAGTGCTCGGCAACGGCGCGCTCGGTCAAGACGACGGTGTGGTCTGCGAAATCGAAGTACTCGCGATGACACGCGCGGAAATTCGGACCCATCACGGCGATGCGACCGCCGAGGGCAGTGACTTCGAACATGCGCTCGAGGAACGCAGCGACTTCGGTCTGGCTGCCCAAGTGCTCGAGGAAATTCGAGACGAACACGCCTTCGAAGTGATTCTTCGGCAGATCAACGGTCGTGTTCATTCCGACGATCGAGCGCACACCAGGCTCGGCGAGTTGCGCGACTTGTTCGCCCATGTCGACCGCCCAACGCTCGCGCGCCGGAACTGCATTGATGAATTCGCACGCGCCTGCGGCAGGGTCGAGCACGATCTGCGCGCGCCCGAGTTTTTCGCCGACGAAACCGGCCAGGATCTTCCACGTCGCGATCTTTTTCGCGCGCTCGACACCGCGGAAGCGGTACTGATAAATGCGGTCGTAATTCATGTGCGGATCAGGCGGTGCGAGCGCGCTCGAAAGCTGCACGCACCAAGTCGTCTCGTCGCGCGCCGCCGGCGTCGCCTTCGAAGTTGAGGATCAAGCGATGACGGAGCGCGGCGGAAGCAACGCGTGCGAGATCTTCTTCGGCAACGAAGAGTTTTCCCGTGAGTAGTGCGCGTGCTTTTCCAGCCAAAAGCAGCGCCTGTGCGCCCCGCGGGCTCGCGCCGTAGCGAACGAAACGCTTGATCGCATCGGGAGCGCTCGCATCGTCGGGCCGCGTCGCCAGGACCACGCGCGCGGCCAATGCGATCATGTCGCGGCTCGCGGGCAGCGCGCGGACGAGTGCTCGCGAGCCGATCAATGCGTCGCGCGACAGCACTTTCTCGACACGCGCGTTCGACGTTCCCGTCGTGTTCGTCAGGATCGAGACGAGCGCATCGAAGCCGGGCTGTGCGACGTCGATCTGCAACAGGAAGCGATCGAGTTGCGCTTCGGGCAGGGGATACGTGCCCTCCATTTCGATCGGGTTCTGCGTCGCGACGACGAAGAACGGATCGTCGAGAACGTGTGTCTCGCCGAACAAGGTCACCTGTCTCTCGGCCATCGCCTCGAGCAATGCGGCCTGCGTGCGCGGGGTCGCTCGATTGATCTCGTCGACGAGCAGCACGTTCGTGAACACCGGGCCGCGTTCGAAACGGAAGCGACGCGTACCGCTGGTCACGTCTTCGTCGAGGATCCGCGTGCCTACGATGTCCGCCGGCATCAGGTCGGGCGTCGCTTGCACACGCTGGAATTTCAGGTCGAGCGCATCGCTGAGCGCGCGCACGAGCGTCGTCTTGCCGAGTCCGGGCGCGCCTTCGATGAGCACATTGCCCTCAGCGAGCAATGCGACGAGCAGTTCTTCGACGACAGCGTCTTGACCCACGAAAACACGGCTGATTTGCTCACGCACACGACCGGCGGCGGCGTGCAACGCCAGCGCGGCGGCTGCGAGATCGCGTTCGGGCGTCATCGCGTGTTCACTCCGTGCGGCGCCAATCGCGCGACGAATTCGCCGAGCTCGTGCAAGCTCTGCACACGGGGCGCACGCGCCGCGTCGGACTTGCCTGCGTGATCGACGAGCACGGCGCGGATGCCGACGCGTTGCGCGCCCAAGACGTCCTTCTCGAAATCGTCACCTGCGTGCAAGGCTTCATCTGCGCGCACGCCGGACTGAGCGAGCGCGCGTTCGAAGATCGTCGCGTCGGGTTTCTCGAGACGCTCGATCGCCGAGCACAGAACGAAGTCGACGCGCTCCGCAATGCCCACGCCCGCGAGCAAACGCGGCAAGCGCGCGCTCCAATTGGAGATGATTCCGATCTTCAGTCCGCGCGCGCGCCAATCGTCGAGCATCGTGTGGCCTCCGTCGAATACCGCGAACGTCGCGGGATCGGAGAAGCGTCCGAAGAGTTCCTCGGTGAGCGGGCCCATTTCCGACTTCAAAAGACCGAGATAATCGTGGAAGATGCGCTCGACGTAACTATGGAACCAGGGATCGCTGTAGCGGAATGCGCCTCCGATCTCGCGGGGCAGCTCACGATGAGCGCGCGTCATCAGCTCGCGCATTTCGTTCGCGTCGAGCTGGCGGTCGCTTGCGCGGGCCCGCTCGGCATAGATTTCGAATCGCGAGGGCTTCTCGTAAAGCAGGGTGTTGCCGACGTCGATGAAAACAGCCTTGAGCGCCATGAATAGGTGGGGGGACGGTGATCGGGGCGACCCGACGTCGAGAGGACGTGTAGTTTCGCACATGCGAGCGCGGCTGGGAATCGCGTCGGCAGCGATCGCGTTGGTGCTCGGAATCGCCGCTTGCGGAGGCCCGAGCGTGGGCCCCGTCAGTGGCGCGAGTTCGGATCCGAATGCAGCGGCGCAAGCGACGGTGCGCAAGAACTGGCGCGATGCAGCGGACCGCTGGTACGCGGTGTACTTGGCGGAACAGGGCCGGAATCCGAGGGCGATTCTCGAGACGTCGCGCGCGCTCTTGATGCTCGACGACGCGGAGAGCGCGAACAACATGATCGACCAAGGCCTCGCCGCGCATCCCGAGGACGTCGACTTGCTCGAGATGAAGGCCGACATCATGGTGTCGATGGGCTACCGCCGGCCGGCCGAACGTTACTACCAACGCGTCTTGGACAAAGATCCGGAACGCGCGAGTGCCTTGCTTGCGATCGGTCGCGCGCGCATTCAGCTCGGGCTCGAAGGATCCGCGATCGCGCCGCTGCAGGAGTTGGTACGCGTGCGCGGCGGCGATTACGAGAGCTACAGTTTGTTGGCGCGAGCGCTGAAAGGTTCAGGCGACGCGAGCGGCGCTTTCGCAGCGTGGAAACAGGCTTTTCAGCATCCAGGCGCGACGATCGAGGACATGTTGACGGCTGCGGCGTTGAGTTTGGATGCGAACGTGCGGCGCGCGCATCCGGATGCGACAGCGGTATGTCACGGCTGGCTCGAAAAGGCGATCGCGTTCGATCCGCAGTGTTCGTCAGCGCACTTCCAGTTGGGTCTGTTGTCGGAAGAAACGGGGGCGGTCGATGCGGCGATCACGCATTACCGGCGCGCCGTAGAGCTGGATCCGGGCTGTCTGCACGCGCTCACCAATCTGGCGATCTTGTATTCGAGTCGTGGTGACGAGCCGAAGACGCGCGAGATGGTACAGCGTGCGTTGCAGTTCGAGGTCGAAGCGGATCGCAGGCGAGCGCTATTGCGCCTGCTCGATCCGTTCGAGCGCAAGAGTGAAGAAAAGTCCTGAAATCAGGCTGTTTCAGCGTTTCAAACCGTCGACGACCTTCTCGATCCGCGTCGTCAATTCTTCGGCGAACTCGTCACCGAAGTCCATCGCGATCACGTCGATCTCTTCGAACATGTAGCGACCGGTCGAGCGGCTGAACGGAATGCCGTACTCCCATTTCGAACCATCGGACGCGTGGATGACGACTTCGATCTGATCGTCTCCGTCGACCGGTGCGACGGTGAAGCTCTTCACTGAATACGTGCTCACTTTTTCTCCCACGGCTGAACCGGGCGCCAGATCTCGAAATCGTGGAACGGGTGCGTGTCGAATTTCTCGACTAGTTTCCAACCGGCTTCGAGCAGCTCCTTCGTCATCTGGCCGGCCTTCAATTTGTGTTCAGGTGGCGGACCGACATCGAGCTTGCCGGGCTTGTAGTCGAGCACTACCAAGCGTCCACCGGGCTTGAGCAGCTTCATCAAGCGCTTCGTGTACGCGACTCGATCGCCCAAGTGGTGATAGGTGTCGCCGATGAAGACGACGTCGAGCGTACCTTGCGGGAAATGCGGATCGTCTTCCGACGCGAGCACCGGGACGATGTTGCTCAGTCGATTGGAACGAATCTTCGCGCGTACGACGTCCAACTGACGCGGTTCGATGTCGCTCGCGAACACGACGCCGTCGGGACACGCTTTCGCGAACGGAATCGCGAACGCACCCGGCCCACAGCCGAGGTCGCCGATCCACGCGTCCGTCGGAAGCACCAATTTTTCGAGGACCGTGTCGACGCGTAGTTCGGTGACGCGCGACGCACTTTCGAGGGCCGCGATGTACGCGATGATGTCGTGGTTGCCGTGCTTGTCGCGATTCGGTTGAACCGCAATTTCTGGCGCTTTCGCAGCCTCTTCTTGGCGCACGACGCGCGGCGGCTCGACCACAGGAGCGCTGGGCGCATCCACCTTGGCTTCGACGACCGCAGCGCGCGGTTCCAGCGTGGGCTCGGCGCGCGTCGCGGTCGTAGAACGACACGCGAGCAACATCAGTGAGGTGAACAAGGAGATCGGGAGCACGCGAACCATACGCATCGAAGGCGACCTTTCTGCGCGGGAGTGTAGCGGGCTTCGGCCCCGAACGCTCTGCGTTGATCTGCGGATCCGCACTGCTCCATCGACGACGGGGATTGCCCGCCTCCTGTGGTGGACGACGTGCGGGCCCCGACTTATCCGAAAGCGCCTCGAGCGGAAAAGGTCGAGTGTTCGAGACACAATGGACAGTTAGCCCAGATCAAGCTAGATTGCTCTGGCCAGAAAGGGCCAACCATGATTCGACCCAAAATCACGACGCTTGGAACATTCGAAGCGAAGAACCGACTTTCCGAACTCATCGAACGTGTGAGCAAGGGAGAGACGGTCGTCATCACAAGGCACGGAACGCCCATTGCGCGGCTCGTTCCCTACCACGCCGAGGTCGAGCGCGAGGGCGTGCGCAAAGCTATCGCAGGCCTGCGAAAACTGCGCAAGGGAATGCGACTGCGAGGTCTCAAGGTACGCGATCTGATCGACGAGGGGCGCGCGTGAAGCTTGTGCTCGATGCTTCGGTAGCTCTCGCCTGGTGCTTCGAAGATGAACGCTCTGACTACGCCGACAGACTGTTGGATGGACTGATGGAGGCGAAGGTCGCGGCACCTGAGCTATGGGGGCTCGAAGTGACCAATGCTCTACTCGTGGCGGTGCGAAAGAAGCGCATCGACGAGGACCAAATGTCGGGCGCGCTGGAATTTCTGCAGGGCCTTCCCGTCGAATTCTATCCCACTCCGAGAGATCGATCCCAGGGTCGCATTCTGGAACTTGCATTCGAGACTGGCCTCACCGTCTACGACGCCACCTACTTGGAGCTCGCGGAACGCCTCGACCTGCCGTTGGCCGCGCTCGACGTCCGGCTGCGCAAGGCCGCTGTGCATCTCGGACGCTTGCATGAGCTGAAGTGAGTGGGGTGATCGGCGCAACGACTCGTGCGGCCGTAGCTCGCCCACTCTCGCGATCACACCGACGTGCCCGGCCTGCGCGTCAGATGCCGCTCGATCCAACGTTGCAATTCCGGCGCCGCTTTGTCGTACGCCCTGTCGTGCGCGAACTGCAATCCGAGCCTGACATTGCGCGTGCCGGCAAACGTCGAGCGCACTTCGACGGAGAAGCGCAACTGCATCTCTTCCTCGGGCATGCCGATCGAAACCGTGAGCGGCTTCTGCGTGTCGAACTCCATGCCGAGCGCACGGTCGTACTCCATCGACATCCCACCGAGCGAAATGTCCGCTACGCGGCCGCCGATCTGACCTTTGGGCCAACGCAACAAAGCCGGCATGGAGAGCGAGCCGCTCGGCACGAAGCGCTTGTACTTGCGGCGGTTGAACCACTTGCCCCACCAATTGTTCACGCGCTCTCTCATCTCGTCGGGACGCGGAAACGCGAACGCATAACGGACGCCGGCGGGTCCCATGTGAATGCGGAACAAGACTTTGGCGACGACGCGCAGCGAACCCGGTTGCCCAGGAACTAGGAAGACGAGGATCATCTCGTCGCCGCGCTCGAGATCCGGATCCGCTTCGAGCGTGAAGTGCACGCCCGCGCCGCCGAATGCGACATCCAAACAAACGCCCGTCCGCGCGGTCCCGTCGGTGAACGGAATCGTCGCGTGCAGCGGCATTCCCGGCGTCTGTGGGACACGGTAGTGGCGACGCTGTTCGTGCTCCAGGCGTAGGAGCGACAGCACGGAACGGGCCAGCCGCGAAACGGGCGCGGCTTTGACGGGGGTGGCTTTGTTCTGACGACGGGGCATTGGGGATCCCGGGAAAAAGGACATCCATTCATCGGAGTCTGGTGTCAGAATCCAAAGGGTCGGCACACGATTCGGCCGTTTAATTTCGAGCCTCAGGCCCCAACACACGGATTCGTCATGGCACGTCCCAAGGAATTCGATCCGCAGATTGCGCTCACCGCAGCGATGGAAAAGTTTTGGGAGAGCGGTTTCGACGCGACCTCGCTCGTCGATCTGACCCACTGCATGGGTGTGCAGAAGGCCAGCCTGTACGCGACGTACGGCGACAAGCGAAAACTCTTTATCACGGCGCTCGCTCAGTATCAGGATTTCCACTTTGCGCAGGCGACGGTCGCTTTCGACAGCGCGACGTCGGTCCGTGAATGTCTGCGGCAGACGTTGCTGTTGTGGATGAGCGAAGCAGCGACGAAGGACAGCGCGCGCGGATGTTTCTGTGTGAACACGGCAGTCGAACTCGGACCGCGAGATCCCGAGATCGCCAAGATGCTCGCGGTGCACTCACGCCGCTTCGAAGACTTGATCGCAGCGGCGCTCGAGCGCGCGAAGGCGCAGGGTGAAGTGCGCGCCGATCTCGATGCACAGACGGCGGCGCGCTTCCTGTACGTGACGATCTACGGCTTGAGTGCGGCCGGCAAAGGCTGCTTCAGTGCTGCGAAGTTGGAGCCGGTCGTCGAGATGGCGATGTCGGTGCTCGATCGCTGCAAGTGATCGCGGCCACTTTTCGCGGAACGCACTGTTTCTGGAACGTGTCGCAACTTCGCGCCGTGATCGCGAACGGCGAGACGGAATCCGAAGGCGGCGCGGGATCACGACAGGTTCCAGGAACACCTCGCCGTCGAGCGCAACCCGCGGATTCGCTAGCATCGCGCTCACTCGCCGAGGCACTGCACCAGTGCGATCGATGAACCCAACGATGCTTCACCGCTGGATCGCGCTCGCACTGCTCACAATGTTCGCCGCCGGCTGCGGCGTAGTTCCATTGCCCGTCGGTTTGTCCGACCCGACCGCGCCGCCGCCGTTGCGCGCGCAAGACGCCGAATTCCGCACGCTCGCGGCGCGTTGGTTCGGAGTGTGGAGTCGCGACGCGGCCGCAGTTTCCGAAGCGGAGACCCTGTTCGCCAGAGAAGCGGACGCGCAGTTCTTCGACGGGTTCATGCCGATCGAAGGCCGCTTCGGTCGCGATGGTTTCAGTGCTGCGAGCCGTCGAGAAGCGTTCGCGAAGTTCACGAACTTCGAGTTGTCACCACGCGAAGGCGTATGGCTGCGACGCAGCGGTGACCGCGCAATCATGTCGGTACATTTCAGGATCGCGTTCGAAGGCGAGAGCGCGAGACGCAGCGAAACCGACGGCGCTTCCACGCTGGTGTGCGAGCGTCGCGGCAACGCATGGACGATCGTGCACGAGCACACGTCGTTCGCGTTGCTCGAAGATCGACTCGGCGGTGAGGCGATCGAGGACGGCGCTTCGTTCGAACACGTGCATCCGCGCGATCCCGAATTCCAATCTCTGATCGACGAGTACCTGAACGAGTTCGCCGAGAGCCGCGGTGCAGACGCGTCGAAGGCCGATGCTCCCGCGCGGTTTTTCGCTCCGGGCGCGGACGTGCTCGTGTGGGATCCGACCTCGCGCCGACCGCTCATTTCGTGGGCCAGCGTTGCCGCTCATCGTGATGCGCCCGATCTGCGCGTCTACTTGACGAACAAAACGAGCCGCGGCGACGTGCGCGTGTGGAAGAGCGGCGATCTCGCGTGGGCGACGTTCACGTTCAGTGCGCGAGCGACGCGCCGCGACGGCGATCGATTCGAAATCGTCGGGCGGCAAACAGACGTGTTCCAGAAGATCGGCGGCGCATGGAAGATCGTGCACGAGCACGCATCGGTCCCGTTCGGCGCGAGTGGAACGCCGGCGCTGCCTTCTGAACGCGTCGCCGCGCGGTCACCGCGCACGACGCGCTCGGTCCCGAAATCGCCGACGACGGTCACCGTGCTCGAAACGCAAGCGAGCAAGGCATCGTTCGACGAGCTCGTCGCCCAATATGCGTCGGCGTGGTCGGTCGTGAACGGCGCGTTCGACGAGAAGCGCATCGCCAAGCTCTATGCGCCCGAAGGGGTCGTTGCCTCGCGCACGTTCGTCGACGGACAGCCGTGGACGTACTCGTTCCGCCGCCAAATGTGGGGCGAGGTGATGCAGGAGATGACGCTCGTCCCTGAGAAAGACCTCTCCGTCGTGCGTCGCGGCAGCGTCGCGTGGACCACGGTGACTTACGCCGCGAAATTTCAGCAACGCGATGGAACCCAAGGTGTGTTGCGCCAGTTCCAAAGCGCCGTCTGGGAGTTCAAAGACGGACGCTTCGAGATCCAGAGCGAGCATGTGACGGTCGAGCGGTCTTAGCGCTGTCTCCACGCTCACGAATGGCTGCTGGCTAGCCGACCCCTACCGAGGCAGCAGTGCTTCGTTAGAGCTCATCCCTTTCGAGCGCAAACGTGTGATCATCGCGCCGACGAAGAAGATGATCGCTGCGTAGTACGTCCAAGCCATCAGGACGACCACGGATCCTGCTGCTCCGTACGCGGAACCGATGCTCGCTCGACCCAGGTATTCGCCGATCAAGGTCTTGCCGAGCACGAACAGCAATGAGGTGACGACTGATCCGAACCACACGTCGCGCCACATGATCGGAGCGTTGGGGAGGATCTTGAACACGAGAGCCACGAGGAGCGTGACGATGCCGAACGACACCAAGAAGTCGACGCCCTTCCAGACAGTCGGCGGAACGGACACGTAACCGTGGAACCAAGCTTGTAACGCAGCGAGTGCAGCGCTGATGACCAACGAGACGAGCAACAAGAACCCGATCGAGCTCACCATCGCGAACGACAAGACGCGCGAGAGGAACACGCGGCGAAAGAAACCGACTCTCGGTTTGGCTTCGACGTCCCAGATGCGATTGAGCGCGTCTTGCAGTTCGACGAAGACGGTCGTGGCGCCGGCGAACAAGGTCACGATGCCGATCGCGAGCGCCCAACCCTTGGCGTCTCGATGCTCGCTCTGGATCACCGTCTGGAGGACTTCCGCGCCTGCGGATCCGACCAAAGTGCGCATTTCCTCAATGAATTGTGCTTCAACCGCAGATCGTTCGAACACGATGCCGGCCAGAGCCACGACGACGAGCACGAGCGGCGCGAACGAGAGCAACGTGTAGTACGAGAGCGACGCAGCGAGCTTGAACGTGTCGTGACGATTGAACTCACGCCGGAGTGCTTCGACCCAGAGTTTAGGAGCACGAAAATTCAAGCGGTGGTCCATTCTCGAGCGTTCAGCTCTTCTTCGTCGTGCGCTATCGGAACTCGAATTCCTGCGCGACGGGCTTCCGACAATCCGATGGCGATCGCTTGCTTGCGACTCGTGACCTTCTTGCCGGAGCCCCCGGAACGCAGGGTGTCTTTCTGGAACTCGTGCACGACCTGCTCCACTTTCGAGCCAGCTTCGGTCCCGTACTGTTTCTTCGATCGCATATTCGGAGCCTAACTTGTCGGAGGACGTCCAACGGTTCACGGCGGTGCGAATACCCGCCTCACTTGCGGCGCGACGCACTCTTCTTCTTGACCGCGACTGCCTCTTCTTCCGATTGCACGTCGGCCTCTTCTTCAGGCGGCGGCAGCTGTGCGGGCAGATCGAGCGCGTCGAGCCAAAGCTCACGACACCAACCCGTGGTGTGATAGATGTGCTCGTCCTCCTCGTCTTCCACTCGATCGTAGGCCGCTTGGAGCACCTGTTTTTCTTTGCCGGATGCGTGCTCCAGCCACTTGCCGATCAGCGACCAATTGGAGTGATCCTTCGTTTCGGCGAGCGTGACGCACTCGGCGGCGACGATCTCCGCTGCCTTCGGATTTCCGGCGCCTCTCGCCAACTGCATCGCCTTCACGAGTGACTTGCCGATGGTGCGCACGATCTGGCGTCCCGGCGTGTCGCGATCCGGATCCAAACCCAGTTTCGTACACGCATCACGGATGACTTCGAGATGAGTCTTGGTCTGCGAGAGGTATTTCTGCCACTCCTCACGCAGTTCGTCGTTGTCGGCACACGTGACGGCGGTCGTGTAGATGTCGACTCCGCCCATTTCCGTTTCGAGTGTTTGGTAGAGCAGATCGTGACGCGGCGTGAGTTGCGGAGCAGTCTTGCTCGACGCCTTCTTGGCTGACTTCTTCTTCATGGTGATCCTTCAGTTCTGGGGGTGAGTGGGGACCTGTGCCTCAAGCAGGCACGACATCGAGATTTCTGTCGAAGTGGCGATGAAGGCGAATCGCTTCCACGAGAGCTTCGGTGAACGAAGCCAGATCGGCTCCGCGAGCCGTGACGACGCCGTGCGAGTTCACAGCGCTCGCCTTGCCTTTGACTCCGGCCAATTCGATCTCTGGAAGCGCCGCTGCCGACAGCAGTGCGATGCCTTGATTCGTGGCGCCGATCGGTTTGGCGTGTCGGAAACACTCACGCACGAAATGAACGGCGTCTGCATTTTCCGTCAGCTTCGCAGCGCCGGACCCACCAGGGATGACGACGGCATCGAAGAGCACGGAAGCGGTCGATTGGAAGCGATGCTGGACGTCGATCGGACGTCCCGTGTCGGAAGTCACTGGCCCCAACGCGAGCGAGACGACTTCGACCTTGGCACCTTGTCCACAGAGTGCGCTCACGATCGCGTCGACGTCGTCACTGCTGAATCCGGGCAGCACCAATAGCGCGATCTTGCGCGTCTTGATCGACGGCTTCGGCTGATTGGCCAAGCTCAGCGCGGGCGATGAACGCACAGGTGCTTGACCGACCTTCGCACGGGCGGCGACTTTGGTGGCGACCGCGATCGGCGCAGGCGTCGAAACTCCGATGGCTGCAGCGACTTCGGCGGCGAACCGCTCGTCGATCTGTTGGAAGAGGCCGATCACGCGTTCGCGGATGTAGAGACGCTCGACCTTGGACAGTTCGAACTGGCACGCGCTCACCAAGTGTTCGCGCTCGGGTGCCGACTGACTGTTCAGGAACATGCGCGCTTGGCTGAAGTGATCGAGGAAGGTCTCGCTGCGTTCGCGATTCTTCGTGCCCATCATGCGTTCGGCAAAGTGTCGGAAGCCGCGCGATCGATCGGCCAGAACCGGTTCATTCTGTTCGATGCTGTTCGGATGGTAGAGCGCGCGCGCTGTCGGCATCGTCGTACGTGACGAACCGTCTTGTTGATGATTGTGAACGGGCGCGATCGGGCGATTGATCGGCAGCTCGGCGAAGTTGGGGCCACCCAGTCGCGTGATCTGCGTGTCCAAGTACGAGAACAAGCGCGCTTGCAACAGCGGATCGTTCGTGAAGTCGATTCCGGGTACGACGTTGGCGACGCAGAAGGCGACCTGCTCGACCTCCGTGAAGAAGTTCTGCGGATTGCGATCGAGCGTCATCTTCCCGACGCGCCGCACAGGAACGAGTTCTTCCGGCAGTAACTTCGTCGGATCGAGCATGTCGAACCCGTACGCGAGCTCGTCGTCTTCGTCGACGATCTGCAAGCCGAGTTCGAACTCGGGATGAGCGCCGTCTTCGATCGCGTCCCACAGATCACGACGATGGAAGTCCGGATCCTTGCCCGAGATCTTCTGTGCTTCGTCCCACACGATCGCGTGAGCGCCGAGCAGCGGCTTCCAGTGGAATTTGCAGAGCACCGCTTTTCCCGCTGCATTCACGAGTCGGAACGTGTGCACGCCGAATCCTTCCATCATTCGGTAGCTGCGCGGCAATCCGCGGTCGGACATGACCCACAGCACCATGTGCATGGTTTCCGGCACGAGCGAAACGAAGTCCCAGAACGTGTCGTGAGCCGATGCACCCTGCGGCATCTCGTTGTGCGGCTCGGGTTTCACCGCATGGACGAGGTCGGGGAACTTCAGTCCGTCTTGGATGAAGAAGACGGGCATGTTGTTGCCGACGAGGTCGAAGTTGCCCTCGCTCGTGTAGAACTTCGTCGCGAAGCCGCGGACGTCTCGCGCCAGGTCGCTCGCGCCGCGAGAACCGACGACAGTCGAAAAGCGCACGAAAACAGGGGTGCGCGCGGTCGGGTCGCACAAAAATCGTGCGGCGGTGATCGCTTCCAACGACTCGTAGACCTGAAAGAAGCCGTGCGCGCCTGAACCACGGGCGTGGACGACACGCTCGGGAATGCGCTCGTGATCGAAGCGCGTGATCTTCTCGCGCAGGTGGAAATCCTCGAGCAAAGTCGGGCCGCGCGGCCCGCCTTTCAACGAGTCGTCCGTGTGCGGAATCGGGATGCCCTGATCCGTCGTCAACACCGTTCGAGGTTCGCGCTGACGGAACTTCTCGAGGTCGTGCTGCTTGTCATCACGTTCGGCAGGACGCGGGCGGCGCGGATCTGCGCGCTCATCGTGTTTCTCGTCGGGCTTGGAAACGTCGTCTTCTCGCGAGGGATTCGTCATGGTTCGGACGGGACGAAGAGGGGCAGATAGGGGAAGGGCCATGCGATCTCGCATCGTGCTGACGATGAGCGATCGTTCTCGCGCCGCGAAGGCAACTTGCGGACCAGTGCGCAACTCGTGCGACCGAGCGCGAAGCTCCGATCGCGCTTCGAGAACGCGCGGCGGTTTGTAGAACTGGGAACGCGCGACTCGAGTCGTAGCAAAGCTCCATCAGGTCCCCGGCTCGAGGACGACCTTCAGGCAGCCGTCCTCTTTTTGTTGAAGATGTCGTAGGCATGCGGAGCCTCCGACAACGGCAACGTGTGCGTGATGATGTCGTCGAGCACGCTCTCGCGGACGAGCGCCGAGCTATTTGGAAGACGAGCGCTCGAGCTGGAATACGCCGACCAGACTCAAGCCCTTCAAGAACGGGACGTGATCGAACCAGGCGAGGACTGGAATCAGCGTGTTCAAGGCTTTGAGTTTTCCGGGTGAGAACGTCTTCGAGAAGTTGGTCTTCTTCTCCTTCTTGAAGCGGTAACCCCACGCGCCAGCGGGATTCATGTGACGAAGCTCGAGCGTCTTCAGGCCTTGCGCTTCCATCAACGCGCGCAAGTCGGCGTCGTCGTAGCGACGGTAGTGGCCCGACGCCCGATCCATGTCGCCGTAGAGCTTCGTCTGCGCCGGCACTTTCACGATCAGCTTGCCGCCGGGCCGCAAGCGGCTCTTCATCTTCGCGACGAAGCTCGCGTCGTCGTCGAAATGTTCGACCACGTCGAGCGCGATCACGCAATCGGCCGTGACATCGCCGAGCTCATGCCAATCACCGCGCAGGTCGACTTCGATTCCGCGCACTTTTTCGGCCGGTAAATCACGCTCCAAACGCGTCAGGAGTTCGCGATTGATGTCGACCGCGACGACTCGATCCACGCGCTCGATGTAATTGCGCACGACCAAGCCGGCTCCCGCGCCGAGTTCGAGCACCGTGCCGTGCACGTGATTCGCGAAGTGACTCGCGATCCAACCGTAGTAATTCGGCAGGAGCGCCATGCGGTCCTGCGCCTCGTGATAGACGAGGTTCGATTCTTCCGACGGTTGTTGTGCGCGCTCCGACATCCCAGTGAACGCTCGATTCTATCACGCTCGCCGAATGGTCATCCCTGCGCGCACGATGCCCGGCGTCACGACGCGACAGACGAAACCGCTGCGACCGAGCATCAGATTCGGAAAGCGCGCGTCGACACTTTTGAGCGTCTTGCACGGCTCACGGATGTCGTGGATCGCGATGCGGACCTCGTCGCCGATCGTGAGTTCGTCGTCGGCCTGAAAACGCCTGAAATCCAGGCCTTCCGTGAGCACGTTCTCGCCGAACGCGCCCGGTGGTTCGCACTTCACGCCGTCCTTCTGCAGGAGGCGGTAGTCCTCGATCGAGAACAGACACACAGCGCGATTCGGTCCGCCGTGGAAGTGAAAGCGTTGCTTGTCCCCTTCGACTCCGAGCAATGTGACGCGCGCTTCGTCGACAGCGAACTTCGGAATGCCGCCGGCACTTGTGCAGACCGCGAGCACGATGCCGCTCTCCGATGCGCTCACGGCGAAGCGAACGTTTCCTTCAAGAACAAGTAGTAGAGCTGACCTTCGACACGCGTCGAACCCGACACGGCTTCGGCCTGCGGGCCGGCACCCATGTAGATGTCCGCGCGACCTGCGGTGCGAATCGCTCCGCCCGTGTCTTGATCGAACATGAAGTGATCGACGTGGGCGCCTTCAGCGATGCCCGATCCCGGCTTGCCTTCGACGAAAACGATCGATCCGCGAGGGAAAAGACGCTTGTCCGTCGCGAGCGAGCGCTTGCCTGTGACCGGTACGTTCAGCGAACCGTGCGGGTCTCCCTCGATCGGCGTGAAGAAGACGAAGCTTTCGTTCCGGTTCAAGTAGTCCTGCACTTCGCGCGGGTGCGACTTGGCCCATTCTCGAATCGAGCGCAGCGAGACCGAGTCCTTCGACAGTTGCTTGTCCTTCACGAGCTCTTGCCCGAGCGACGTGTACTCACGCCCATTCTTGCCCGAGTATCCGAGTTTGAGCATCGAGCCGTCCTTCAACTTGATGAACGCCGAACCGTTGACGTGCGCGATGTACGCATCGATCGGATCCTTCAAGTAGGCGAGCTCGAGCTGCTTGTTCGACAGGAGATGCCCAGCCTCGATCGCGCGACGAGTCGGGTACGGAGAGATTCCGCCGCTCGTGGTGCGCATGCCGAGGATTTCGCCGGTGGCGGGCTCTTTCACCAAGTCGTCAGGTTGAGCGTACAGCGGATATTTGTACGTCGCGTTCGGCTCGATCGAGCCCTCGAGAATCGGCGTGCAGTACGCCGTGTAGAGCACGCCGCCGCCGCGACCGTCCCAACCGGCGCTCTTCATGACGACGAACTCGCGCTCGATGCGCGCGTCGAAATCCGACGCGCTCTGCGATTCGTTCAACGCCGCCTTGAAACGCTCGAGGCTCTGCTGCTGGCGCGCGAGCGAGACGCCCTCGATCGGGAAGAACTTCGTTGACGACTTCTTCTGCGTCCACGCGATCGAGTGATCGAGTGCAGGCAGGAGTTCGTCACGCGACGACCACTGCGCGCCGAAGTCCGGCCGCACGTCGTCGGGGCCGAGCGGCAACAGCGCAGGCGCACCGTCGGGCAGCGCGCGACCGTAGTCCGGACCGGATTTGCAGGCAGTGAGGGCGAGGGAAAGAACGGCGAGGAGGGTGAGGATGTGCTTCATGGGTTTGCGTCGATGCGCCCTCGCACTCTGCCCTTTCGAGCGCGGCCGTTCCCGCCGTTTCTAGAGGCTTTTCTCGTGTAATCGAGGCCCGCAGTCAGGGTAGACGAAGCGGCGACCCGGAATTGCGCAAAGCCCAGCCGCCCCGCGACACCGCCTGTGCTCCCTCCGATCGTCGACGATCTCCGAACACGCTCGACGTCGCGCTCTGTTGATCGCACCCTTGCAGCTCCGAAGGAAACGAAGATCGACATGCTCACTCTGATCACGCTCGCGACGCTGACGTTCCAAGCTCCGGTTACGAACGAGCCGCCCAGTGTGCTGCGCGGCTACGACGTGCGACTCATGCTCCCTGGACGCGGATCCGTCGACAGTGAGCTCGTGCTCCTGCCCCTGTCGCGAGACTACGGTGACACGTATCCATCGTTCGTCCTCAGAGAGGTCGAGCGCCATGCGTCGCTCGTTCAATCGTTCGTGCGCGCTCTCGATCCGGCGCAGTGGGAGTACGAGAATCGACAGCTCGACGTGATCGGCGATTCAGAGTTGCGTGTGCTCGCTCCGCAGGCGTTGCAGGACGTCGTCGCGCGTTCACTGATGTTCCTCGAAGACACCCTCGGGCGACCGACGACGCTCGTCGTCGACATCGTCGGCTTCGGCCCGAATCCAGGCATTTCCACGCTGCCGCCGCTCTTGCCAGCGAGCGAAGTGGCGCGGTGGACGGCGATCGGAACGGGGCACGAGAGCTACGAGTTTTCACTCGTGCCGGGCACGACCGGCGTGCAGCGCGCCGAGCGATCCGTGTCGTTCGCGATCGACGCCGATCCCGATATCGCCGAGCACGCGGTCGGCTTCGTCATGCGTCCGGAGCTCCTCGCAGTCGGAACAGTGATCCAGATCTGCACTGCGCCGGCGAAATCCGGTTCGTGGGTCGCCCTCTCGATGCGCAACGGACGCTTCGTCGACGTGGAATCGACGCGCGATGCAGTTCTTCACGGCGCGATCACCCACGATCAAGGCGTCGCGAATTCCGACACACAGAAATTGCGCAGCGATCCTCGGGTCGTGAATCACTCGCTCGCGCTGAACACGTTCGTTCCCGAAGGAAAAGCGCTCGCCTTCGTCACGTCGGCGGGTCTCGAATCTCGTGTCGTCTTCGTGCGTCAGGTCGGCACGATAGCGCCGCTCAGCGCGAATTTACCCGACGAACTGAAGCGCGTGACGAGTCGCAGCGCGTCCGCTCTCGCACGGATCGACTCGCTCCATTTGCCCACGGCTCGAATCAGCAACCGCGATGGGCAGGCCATACTCGAATCGCTCGATCTGGTGTGTCGTCCGGCGGCCGACGCAGGAGAATTCTCCGATCCGTGTTTGAAGTCCTTCATCACGCATCAGCCCTCGATCGACGTGACGGATTTGCTGAAGTCGCTCACGGACGACTACGAAACGATCGAAATGGGCGCGTTCGTCGCGATTCTCGGCGCATCGCGCGAATCGATCGACAAGGCGCTGGCGAAGATCGAACAGCTCGCTCCGACGCCGCACGCTTGCGCGGTGACGTTGACACTGCGCCGCGGAACGCGCGACGGCGCGGTTTTGGCTCGCGCCGTCTTGCCTATTCGCGCAGGGGCGACGTCCACCGTGGTCGCCGGTCGCGAGTCGGTCGCTGATCTCGCGGGATCGGCCGAAGTCGTTCAAGGTGCCGCAGCTTTCGACACGATCGTCGGACGCATCTTCGACGGGATGACGGTCTCCATCACGCCGACCGCCACGCTGGCTGGCGGATGGGTGTTCGAGTTCGACGCGCATGCTCGCTGGTCGCGGACTCAACCGCGCGAGTTCGATTCGGGCGGCACCAACTCTCCGAGCGTGCAGCTGCCCGACGCGGATCTGCTCGATGTCGTGCGTTCCGTTTCGTTCGCGAAGAACGAAGCCGGCCCGCGCAAGGTGACGCTCGGCAACGCGGGGGCGAGCAGCGAAGCGCTCACGCTCGACATCGAAGTCGTCGACCTGCGCTGACACATCGAGTATCGTGCTCGGCCTCCGATGCCGTGCTTACTCGGTTGTCTGGCGCTCTCGGTTCCGCGCCTCGTTCTGGCGATGTTGTGGTTGTTCACGGACTACGTGACGCGCGCGATTCAGCCGAACATCTGGATCTTCCTCGGCTTCTTGTTCATGCCGTGCACGACGCTCGCGTACGCGTGGGCGAAGAACGCGAACGGCTCCGTCGAAGGCATTTATTTCGCCGTCGTGATCTTCGGCGTTCTCGTCGACCTCGGCATCGTGACCTTCGGCCGGAATCGCCGACGCCGTGGTGGAGGCGGTGGTGGAGCGAGTGGGGGTGGCGAGCCGCCGCCGAATCGTCCGCGCGAGATCACGGTCACGGGTCAGCGCGTCGGTTGATCGCGATCGGCCGTGCGCGGACTACGGCGCATGGCGTGAACGGAGCACGTCACTGCGACGCTTCCGCCACGATCGTCGGCAGCAAATTCTCGTTGCCGGCCTTCCACTGTCCGATGCGGCGGCCGTCGACGAAGACCAAGGGGATCGAAGTCAGTCCGAGATCCTTCGCCGCGCGCACGTCTTCGGCGGTCCAAAGCTGGATCTCGGGCTTGACGAGCGCGTTTAAAAAATCGGCGCGCGCCATGCCCAGTTCTTCGGCCGCCGTCGTGACCGTCACGTCGTCGAACGTCTCGCGGTGCGTCGTCAGCCAATCGTGCAAGGCCCAGAAACCATCGTTTCCCTGCAGAATTCCTGCTGCTTCCGCGGCCATCGCAGCCAAGCACGCGCGCGGATGGATGTCCTTCTCCATCGTGATGTTGCAGGCCTTGTTCGCCGGAAAACAGCGGAACGAGTACGACACGCGCGGATTCGCGAGTGTGATCGAACGCAACATCACGTCGACTTCGCACGTGTACGGTTCTTGGTAATCGCCGAACACGACGATCTGCACGGGAGCGTCGACGCGACCGAGCACGTGCGGCTTCGTGTCGATCGGGATGTTCGTGCGCGGAGCGTTGCGCCATTCGGCGAGGAAGCGTTCACGCGCGCTCGGCGGTTGGTCGACTGTGGACGCGCCCGCATCGGCGCGAACTGCGGCGAGCGCTCGCGAGAGCGCATTCGGCGCGCTGTATCCGCGCAATTCGACGCCGTTGACGAAGATCATCGGCGTGGAGCCCAGTCCGACATGCATGGCCAGGTCGATGTCTTGGCGCACGCGCGTGAGCGTCTCTGGCGAGTGCATCGCCGCTAGAAATGCCGTGCGATCGAAGCCGAGTGAGAGAAGTCCCTGATCGAGCTCGGTCTCGGTGAACGAACCACGCCGAGCAAAAAGCCAAGCGTGCATGCGCCAAAACGCCGCGTCCCCGCCGACGATCGCGGCCGCTTCGCTCGCGCGCGCAGCCCAACACGCGTTCGGATGCATGTCGATCGCATGTGGATTGCACGCGGTGCACATTGGGAAATGTCGGATCGAAAGCGACGCGTCGGGCGTCGCGGCCATCACGCGTTCGAGCTCGGCTTCGAACGCGTGGCAGTCCTCGCACTGGTAGTCGGTGAACACGACGATGCGTGCTCGAGCGTTTGCAGGCCCGCGACGATGACGACCTGTGAACGCGGTCGCAGGAGCCGAATTCACCGACGATTTCAGCTGTTGCGCTGTCGCCGCGAGTTCCACTTCGGCGTGTGCTCGCGCAGCGTTTTCGAAGCGTCCATCGAGGAATGCGAGCGCGAGCGCGACCGCTGCTGCCGTGCCCGCAACGGGAACCAAGACGTTCCGCCGCGGTGTCGCGCTCGCAGCGCCGCGCATTTCGAGCACGACGAAGAAGCCCAAGTTCGCGACGTGCACGGCGATGCAGTACGGGCACACGAAGCCGCGGCCGGCCAACACGCCGCCGTAGAAGAGCGACGCAGCCACGCCGATGCGCGCAATCCAGATCCACGCGCGATCGAGCTCACCTCGTGTGCGAATCCACGCGACGAGCAAACCCGCAAACCACGCCACGCCCACGTACGCGAGCGGCCAGTGGACATAAGGCAACGCGCCGAATGCGCTCGAGCTGGCCGCGTGGCAATCCGACTGCGCCCCGCAACCAGGGGCATCCATTGCGCCGAGCACGTCCAGTGTCTGAATCACGCACAGTCCGAGTGCGACGCCGAGGGCCAAAGTGCCTAAAATGAAGCGCTTTGCACTGATTTCGGAGTTGTGCGTGGAGGCCATTCCGCGCGAGTATACCGAGCCTCGGCCTGGCATCCGACTCTCGCTCAACGGCCCCCGGACTCCATGGAGTTCTCATGGTCTCGACTGTTTTCTCGCGCGCTTCGGCGTGCCGACTGTGTCTCGTCCTGTGCTTCGGCGTCGCGTTCTTGCGTTCGACGAGCGCTCAAAGCACGCAGCTCGCAATGACAGCGTCGAGTGGTACGTCCAGCGGCGGCACACCCGGTAGCGGAACGCTCGTCATCGGCGCGTGCTGTCTGCCCTCGGGCGCATGCATCATGACGACGTCGCAACAGTGCACGCAGGTCGGCGGTGCGTACAACGGGAACAACACGAACTGCACCACGATTCTGTGCGCTCCGGCTCAGACGGGCGCGTGCTGCACGGCGCTCGGAACGTGCGTCGTCACCACTCGAGCGCTGTGCAACGCGCATGGCGGAACGTACCAAGGCAACAACACGCAGTGCGGATTCCTGACGTGCCCGTGATCACGACACGCTGACTTTTCAGCGAAACACGGCCCGCGGTGACGAACCGCAGGCCGTGTTGTTTTCGGACCGGAGCGCGCGCTCAGCCCGCGACGAACTTGCCCGTGTACTGGTAGTTCATCGCGAGCGCCGTCAAGAAGCCCGAGAGGTCGACCAGGATCTCGTCGCGTTCGTTCAGCGGATACTGGACCTTCAGCGCGGCGGCGCGCATCGACAAGTGCGCGACGATCGGACTCACCAAGCTCGGATCGACGCCCGTCCAGCGGTAGACCGCGTGGGAGAGGAAGTCGCGGTTGCGCTTCAACAAGAGCGACGCGTCACCCATGCGCGAGCTCACATTGGCCGGTTCCGGATGGCGACGCGCGAAGATGATCTGCAGATCGCCGTCGAGGCTGCGCGGGATCTGCGCTTCGCCGAGATCGATCGATTCGTAGAACTCTTGGACGGTCGCTTTGATCTCGCGCGTGTCGTAGTCGATCTGCGCGTTGGTCACTTCGGGCGTCACGTCGCGCAGCGATTCCATCGTCCGCGCGCAGTACTCGAGCTTGGCCAAGGCGCCGGGTGAATCAGCGAAGCGCTCGCGCCAATCGAGATCCGGCGTGAGCCATACGGCGAAGGTCTCGGCCCAGTCCTCATCGGGGTGTTTTTGGGCGTAACCACCCGGCAAGTGCCGGACGAAGTCCTGGCTGAAGGGAACGACGTGGTAGTCCTCGGTGTACGGGCGCGACATCGAACCGAAGAGGCGCGTCCATTCCTCGGTCGCGTACAGACGGTAGGCGTAATTGACGACGTGGCCCATCTCGTGGCGCAGGTAGCGCAGCACGTCTTCGTCGCTCTCGCCCTCGACCAATCCGGCGCGCTTCTTCTTGTGCACCTTCAGGAGCATCACGTCGGCCAGATAGAAGGGCATGCCGATCGCGACCGTGCCCTCGGGAACGCCCCATTCGTCGGTCAAATAGAAGGCCGGTTGCAGTTTGACGATGCCGCGCGACGTGAGTTCGGTGCGGAAGGTTTCGAGCACCTTCTCCAGCGGCCGACCTTCGATCTTCAGGTCGAAGTCGCAGATGCGCTTGCCGAGGATCTCGGTCGAGACGTCCTCTTCACCCATCGTCTCGAAGGTGGGCGCATCGGCACCGATACGCGCCGGACGTTCCAGCGGCAGATCGGCGAGCGGCGGGTTCGAGTCGGGCAACATGAGCGGCGCATTTTGGCCTGAATTCGAGCGCCCTTGAACTCATTCGTTTAGGCGAATATAGTGAGGGCGTGACTCCGACTCCCACCCGCGCCACGGCCACCCCCCCCCAGGGCCCCGAGACGCTGATCCAGGCCTTCGCGGAACCCACCCGGATGCGTCTGATGGCCCTCCTGCTCGATGGTGAGACCTGCGTATGCGATCTGACGTCTGCCTTGGAAATTCCGCAGCCGACCGCGTCTCGGCACTTGGGCCACCTGCGCCGGGCCGGTCTGGTGTCGGTGCGGAAGGCCGGATTGTGGTCGCACTACTCGCTCGCGCCAGCCGACGGAGCGGTTCACCAGAGTCTGCTCGCGACGCTCGCTGTGTGTCGCGCGGAGATGCCCGAATTGGCCGCGAATGAGACGCGCTGTCGCGCCTCGCGCGGATCGCGTTGTTGCTGAGGAAGAACACATGACTACCCATGACTCGATCGAGAATGTGCGCACGCAAGTCCGCGAGGGTTACGCCGCCATCGCGCGCGCGAACGATGCCGATCCGAGTGCGGCCGGGTGTTGCGGTCCAAGCGGCGGTTGCGGAGTGCGCACGGATGCCGCCGAGTTGGCTCGTTCGGTCGGGTACAGCGCGGACGAGATCGCGCTCCTACCCGAAGGGGCAAACATGGGCTTGTCGTGCGGCAACCCCGGCGCGATCGCCGCATTGAAGCCGGGTGAGATCGTGCTCGATCTCGGCAGCGGCGGCGGATTCGATTGCTTCCTGATCGGACCGAAAGTCGGAGCGAGCGGTCGCGCGATCGGGGTCGACATGACTCCCGAGATGCTCGCCAAGGCGCGCCGCAATTTGGCCTCGTACCGAACGCGCACGCGACTCGACAACGTCGAGTTCCGTCTGGGCGAGATCGAGCACTTGCCCGTCGCGGACGCGAGTATCGACGTCGTCATCAGCAATTGCGTGCTGAATCTGTCACCCGACAAGCCGCAGGTGTGGCGCGAGATCGCGCGTGTCTTGAAGCCCGGCGGTCGCGTGGCGATTTCGGACTTGGCGCTGCAGCGCACTCTGCCGGAATCGGTGAAGCACAGCATCGAAGCTCTCGTCGGTTGTGTCGCAGGCGCAGTGTTGATCGAGGACGTCGATCGCATGATGCGCGACGCGGGGCTCGTCAACGTGCAGCTGACGACGAAACCCGAATACGTTGCGGCGCTCATGAGTTTCGAAGACCCGCTCTACAAAACGATCGCCGCCGAATTGCCGAGCGGCACGACCGCGTCCGACTACATCACGAGTCTCGACATCCAAGCACGCAAGGGCGGCGTGCGTGCGAAGTGCTGCTGAGAGTGCGTGACGGATGCCGAACAGCCGTACTTGCGTGCTCGATCGCGCACGGACGCGCCTCGTGATTCGTCGGAGAGGGACGAGAACGTGATGAGAGTTCTGGCGAGCGAAGCGATCGGCACGTTCGTCATGGTGTTCGCCGGCACAGGCGCGATCGTCGTCGATTCGGTTTCGAACGGCGCGGTCACGCACGTCGGTGTCGCGCTGGTGTTCGGCCTCGTCGTGATGGCGATGATCGGCGTGATCGGCGACGTGTCGGGCGCGCACATGAATCCGGCGGTGACGATCGCGTTTGCGGCTGCTGGGCGTTTTTCGTGGGCGAAAGTGGCCCCGTACGTCGTCGCGCAATGCACGGGAGCGCTCGCTGCGAGCTTGCTGTTGCACGCGCTGTTCGCGGATCACGCGACGTTGGGTGCGACTATGCCCGTCGGCCCCGTCGAACGATCCTTCGCGCTCGAAATCGTGCTCGCGTGGATCTTGATGCTCGCGATCCTGTCGGTGTCCGACGGTTCACGCGAACGAGGAGCATCAGCGGCGATCGTGATCGGCGGAATCGTCGCGCTCGAAGCGCTCTTCGCCGGTCCGATCAGCGGAGCCTCGATGAATCCCGCGCGCTCGCTCGCTCCGGCGCTCGTTTCGGGCGCGACCGAACACCTGTGGATCTATCTCGCGGCGCCGACGATCGGTGCGTTGCTCGCCGTGCCGTGTTGTCGTTTCATTCGCGCGGGAGCGTGCTGTCCAGCGACCGGGAGTTGCGAATCATGAGCGCTGATCGTCCGTTGCGCGTCGTCTTCGTGTGCGTCGAAAATTCGAATCGCAGTCAGATGGCCGAAGCGTTCGCGCGCATACACGGCGGCGCTCGTGTCGAAGCGTGGAGCTCGGGTTCGCGTCCGTCAGGTCGCGTGAATCCGAAGGCGATCGCCGCGATGAAGGAGCGCGGCTACGATATGTCGACGCACGTTTCGAAGGGCTTGGACGCGCTGCCTGGTGCGGTGTTCGACGCCGCGATCACGATGGGTTGCGGCGATGCGTGTCCGAACGTACACGCCAAACTGCGCGAAGATTGGTCTCTTCCAGATCCACGCGACATGAACGCGAGCGAGTTCAACGGCGTTCGCGACGAGATCGAGCGGCGTGTGCTCGATCTGCTCGATCGCCTGTACACATGATGCAGGATGCGCACTTGAGTGCTCGATTCCTCGTGTCGAGCATCACGGTAGGTCAGGCCTCTTCGCCACCTGGGCACGGCTCGCTCTGCAGGCGGATCCATGCATACGTCGCCAACCTGCAGTGCAGATTGGCGGCGATATCCAACGTTCGCCGAAGTCGAAGCGATCTCGCGGCGAGCGTCGACAGCATTCCGATCTCAGTGACCGGCGAGCACGACGTGGAAGTTCGATCCGCCGGGTCCGGACTCCGTCAAGCGAATGATGATGCTCGGCGGCGGTGAGTCGTACACGCGCGTGCCGGACACCGAGCCGCCCTCGCCGCCCAGCGTGAAATCGTCGAGCGTGATGGGGAAGGCGGGCGGCACGTCAGCGAGCACTTGGAAGCGCACGTCGCCGTTCACCGCTCGGCCGAGGATGCGCAGTTGTTCCAGTCCGCTCGTGTTGAACGGCCCCAGGTCGACCGTCACACCGTCGTTCATGCCGGAGAACCCGCCGTCGTGGAAGAAGTTGGAGCCCGCCGCGAGCTTGACGGTGTTCTTCGTCGGATCGATGCCGACCGTCCACGGACCGTTCTGAGCGGCGCCGACGTTCCAGGCTCCGTTCTGCGAGGCGGCCACGCTGCCCGAGATGGTGCTCGTACCGGTGACGGAGATTTGGCCCGTCACGGGCACGGGATTGGCGGACGTGTTCACCACCGTGACGTCCTTGTCGGGCGGCGGCAGGGCGTCGAGCGGACGACTCGTGACGATCGAAAACAGGCCGATCGTCGCGAGGCTTCCGAGTGCGAGCAGAGTGCGTTGTGAGTTGTTCATGACTTTATCCGAGACGTGTGGGGCGGGGGGGGTCTCGCCGAGGTTCGAGGGCAGGCCGGTTACGCCGAGCACGCTGCCCCGCGCCATCCACGCCACTGACCTGCAAGCCCTCGCGCGCGAGGACAACAATTCCGCGATTCGTCCAACGCGACCGACGCCGCGCCGCGGTCGGACGAATTCAAGCCTGGCCGCGCACGTCACCCAGTGGGAATACGACCGATCCGTGGAGTTCGAGGGCCCCAGTCGCTTCGACGATCGCGGCTGCGTTGTGCGCACGCACGCCGCCGCCGGGGAGGATCGTGATGCGGCCGCGGGCGCGCTCGACGAGATGGGCGAGTTCCGCGCGGCCCTTGAACGCGTCGGCGGCGCCGCCGGACGTGAGCACGCGCGTCACACCGCATTCGACGAGGTGTTCGAGCGCTGCGAGTCGATTCAGCGCGTGATCGAACGCACGGTGGAACGTCACCGGCAGCGGGCTCGCGAGTGCAACGAACTCGCGCAGGTGACGCACGTCGACGTCGCCCGAGCGCGTGAGCATTCCGAGCACGAAACCGTGCGCACCCAGCGCTCGCTTGTGTTCGAGGTCGACGCGCATGCCCTCGATCTCGCGCGGCGTGTAGACGAAATCTCCGCCGCGCGGGCGGATCATCGCGAACGACGGAATGCCGCTCGCGATGGCCGCGGCCAGCAGCGCGTCACTCGGCGTCAGACCGCCGACATCGAGGCGCGCGCACACTTCGAGCCGTCCGGCTTTGCCGGCGACGGCAGCGCGCAAGCCGGATTCGGAATCGATGCAAACTTCGAGCAGGACCACGTGGCGAGAGCGTAGCCGACCAGTACAGTTCGCACGATGCGCATCCTCGTCGTCGGCGCCGGAGTCAGCGGCCTGTCGTGCGCGATTCGCTTGCTCGAAAGCGGCCATCGCGTGACCGTCGCGAGTGTTGCACGCACACCGAACGTGACCAGCGATCGTTCTGCGGCCGCATTCACGCCATTTCGTGCGAGCGGCGACGACCGCTTGGCGACGTGGACGCGCCGTTCGTTCGAAGTCTTCAATGAGCTCGAGCAACGTTTGACACGCGAAACCGGTGTGCGATCTTTGCCGATGAACGAGTACTACTTCGAGCCGTTCGCCGGCGAACCGTGGTGGTTCAGCGCAGTCGGTGGGGGCAAAACCTTGAAGCGCGTGCCCGATCGTTACGAGTGGGGCGTGCGCGTTCGCGTGCCGACGATCGACATGCGGCGCTACATGCCGTGGCTCGAGCAGCGCGTGTCGACGCTAGGCGGAGTTTTCGAAAAGGCTCATTTCAGCGGTGTTTCGAGCTGTTTCGAGCGTGACGTCGACGCCGTCGTCAATACGAGCGGGCTCGGTGCGCGCGAACTCGTACCGGACGTTGCGATGACTCCGATCCGCGGGCAGATCGTGAGCGCGCCCAACAACATCGCGTTGCGCGAGTGCTTCGCGGATTCGAGCCAAACCGGCGAAACGACGTACGTGTTCCCGTTCGAAGATCGGATCGTGATCGGCGGCACGTACGAGAAGGGCGTCGAGGAAACGACGACCGACGAAACCGCGCTCGCCCTCATCGTCGAACGCGGTCGCACGATGCTGCGCGAGAGCGGTCATCCGCGCGCCGACGATTTGGCTCTGACGCTCTTGTCGACGTGGGCCGGACTCCGTCCCGCGCGCGTGATCGGCACGAACAACGCGTCGATCCGCGTCGAACTCGAACACTGGCCGGACGGTCGCGCGCTCATCCACGACTACGGTCACGCAGGCGTTGGCGTCACCGTGTCATGGGGTTGCGCGGACGAAGTAGTCAACCTCGTCGAATCGAAGCGCTAGGGCACGAGCGCGTCAGGCACTCGCGAGTTGGAAGTGGTCAACCGCCCGGATGTCCCAAGCGTTGCAGTCGCTTCTCGCGATCGTTCGCGAAGCGCGTGATGCCCTCCCACAACGAGTCGGGATCGATGCGCGCTTCTTTCTTTAGCTCCTCGACCGTTCCACCCGTGCGCCAGCGATTGTCCCAATCGGGGCTCATCGCATAAGCCTCGGCGACCTTCGAGCTGAGCCAGTCGTGCATCAAGCGTCTAGCGCCGTTGGTGATCACCGTCGAATCGAGCCAGTCGCCGCGCGGGAGCACGTGGTCTTGGTACTCGCGCGATTGGCGCTGGAACAACTCCCATGAAGTCGCCGCCAGGATCTTGATGTTGGGTGCGTCCGCGTTGGCGAAACGCGGCAGCAGTTGGAACACCGAATCGGTCGTGCTGGTGCCTTGGACGATGATCGTGCCCTGTTTCGGTTTGCGTGCGTCGTGATCGCGAATCACATAGCAGCCGCGCGCGGCATCCATGTGCGGAGCGCAACCGATCTTGGCGCGGTCGGGCACGGCGACGTTCGGGCGCGTCAAGTGCAGTGCGACGATCGGAACATCCGTCGCCAACGCCGCGGCGAGCATGGGCGCTACTTCATTGTGCTCCCACGGGTGCAGATTGATCACATGACCGTCGGGGAAGAGTTGCGTCGTGCCCGGCGCGAAAATGCCGAAGTGCGTGCGACTGTCCTCGGCCGTTTCAGGGCCTGAGTGACCTGCGACCCAAATCACTTTGCCGACTTTGAGCGGACAATCTTGAGCGAGCTGCGAGAAGAGCCGCATCATCCCGTACATCAAGTAGCTGAAGCTGCCGTACGTCGAATGCGCGCCCCAAAAGCCCACGAAATCGTGCTCCGGCGTCGCGCTCATGTTCACGCTGGCGAGGCCGGCGCACAGGCCTGAATTCGTGAACTCGGTGATCTGCTGCGGCAACAACGCGCCGCCCGGGCTCTTGTTGCGCTCGTACCAGCCGAAGCCTTTGGCGCCCTTCCAATCCTGTGCGAAACCGATGATGGACGTCGACTCGGCGAGGTCGGCCGAGCACGCCAGCACGAGCGGGCGGCCCATGCGTTCTTTCGCAAGACCGTTGGCCCACGCGCCGAACTTGGCGAAGCCCTCTTTGTTGGCGATCTTGGTTCCGGGCGCGACGAACAATTCGGGCGGCAGTTTGTCGAGCGCGAGCCACGAGCGATCCTCGTGCATGTTCGCTTTCGACGTCAGGTTGAAGGTGTCGGGCCTCGATGGCACCGAGTCGCCAATTTCGACGAGCGTGTCGGACAAGTACTCGAGCAATGGCTTGTCCGAGCGCAGAACCGCCATGACCTGTTTCAACCACTCAGCGGTCTGCTCGCGACAAGCGTCTTCGCCGGGATCCTTGACGTCGCCTTGGCCGGTCCATGCGGTGCCGTATTTGGCCGAGAAATCGGTCCGGCATTTCCAGAACAGTTCCGAGTTGCGCGCATGAGCCTTGCCGTGGCTGGCGAAATCGAACTTGTGATAGCCGCGACCCTTGCGCGTCTTGACCCACACCATGCCCGGTCGACCGGCGGGCTTTTCGTCGTGCACGATCGCGAGCAGCGCTTTCGTGATCGACGCGTAGTCTTCGCCATTGTCCGTGCCCGCGACGCGCCAACCGTAAGGCTCGAACCAATCGCGCGGCGTGCCGTGGACGACTTCGCTGTGCGCGCGGCCGTCGATGCCGTGATCGTTCCAGTCGAACAGATACACGAGGTTGTCGAGCCCGAGACCCCACGCGGAATGCTTGACCTCGTGATGCGCGCCAGCGGTGTGACCGCCTTCGCCTTCCATCGCGAACACTTTCACGTCGCCAGCGCCGGCGTGCTTCAACGCGACAGCTTCGCCCAGAGCAGCGGGAGCGCCGTGACCTGACGGGCCCGTGTTGAATTTGAAGAAGAGGGTTTTGCCCTCCATTTCGGCATGACCGGGAAGACCCTTGTTGTGTCTAAGGGTCAGCAGGTCCGCCCAGTAAAGCGCGCGCTCGGATTCATGAGCGATCTTGAAGCGCGCATCGCCCGTCTGTTCGAAACGCGCTCGCAACGCTTCGTTGTAGACGGCGAGCATCGCGTAGATGACCGGATTGCAGTGACCCGCGACGAGCACGAAGCGATCGCCGAACGCTCTCTCGGGATGCCGCGGATCCCAACGCATGCCGGCGCCGAGCGTCGACGCGACAAGCAACGGCACTTTCGAACGTGAGCCGCCGGGGTGTCCCGACTGTCGCAGATTGAGCGTCAAATCGATGCACTGATCGATCAGGTCGCCGATCTTCTGCCAGTGGTGAAAGTGCTGGGAAAGCTGCTCGAAAGTCGGCTTCGTGAGGGTTTGCATGAGCTCGGCGGGAGGCTTTTGTCGGGGACCGAATCAGACGTGCCAGAGTATACGGGCTACCATGCGTGGACTCGACCGATGCGCAAGTCTCATGTGCTCACCGCGGCGATCGTCGTCGTTCTGATTCTCGTGCTCCTCCTGTCGCGGATGCTGGCACGCGATCCCTCGGGCGGGGCCACGCGCGTGCAAGGCGAGCCCGCGCAGGCGAGCGAGCCCCCGACGACCTCCGAGCGCGGCGCGGACCTCGGCGCGACGAGTTCGAGTCCACGATCGGATCTTGGGGAGGGACGCGACCAGGGACCTACGCGCTCAGCTGAATCCAAATCGATGCTGCGCGTGCAAGTTCGATATGCGTCCGGAGTCGATGAGCACCCTGACGGCCTCGATGTCGGCGTGTCGAGTTTCACAGGCATTCTGTTCAAGCTGCGGCACGTTACGCCGAACGAATTCGAACTCGCCGACGCCGCACCGGGTTCGTACATCGTGGCCGCGAAAGCGCGTGGTTTTCGTACGGCTGTCGCACGGACCCACATCTCGGACAAGTCGTCCGAGAGCGAGCTGACGGTCACCCTCGTGCCCCAGCGGATCGTGCGAGTTCGTTGGCGTTCCGAAGACGGGCGGGCAATCAGCGCGAGCCTCGCCGACGCCAAGCAGACCAGCGATTCGGTGCTCTTGGAGATCTGCGCGACGAAGTTTCCAGCGTTCGACGCGCGGCCGCCCGATCGCCACGTCCTCGATCGGATCCGCAGCGAAATCGTTTTCTACGAGTCGCCGACAGGAGCACGCGTTGCTCGCGAGAAGCGGATCGACTGGGTCAATCTCGAGGCGATCTACGAGAGCTCGCTCACAGACCAGTTCGGAATGCTTTCTCTCGATGAGGACGGCGCATTCTGGGCGAATGCTTATTGTCGTGGTGTCTGCGTCGAGTCACGACTCGTCGACTCGGGACAGGCGGAGGTCGAGTTCGTGACGCCGCTCGACGACTTGACGCATCGCGGAGGCGCGGTGAAGTTGGTCGTGGTCGACGATGCGACAGGACAACCCATCGAAGGTGCGTCGCTGCGCATCGACACGTTCGAAGGATCCGGAGTTTCGAACGTCGACGGGTCGCTGCTCTGCGAGTTCGTCCCTCCGGGCCCGCGAATCGGAGTATTGAAAGCAGAGGACCGCCCCGACTCGATCTTGAACTTCACGACACGGCTCGGCGAAACGACGGATCTCGGAACTCTGCGCATGCTCACTACCGCGCTGGAGGCACACTTTCGCCTCGTCGACGAAGCCGGCAATCCGGTCGACGGCGTGCAGCTCGAACTGGCCGATCTAGATGCCGACGCACTGTCGCCTCTGCCGATCCTCTCGACTTTGTTGGCGAGCTCCAGTGAGTCGCTGCGGGCAACAACCGGCGCCAACATCGACTTCTCCGGTCTCCAGCGCGTACGCCATGTGCTTCGGTGCAGAGTAAAATCCGTCGACATCTCGCCGCGCATCGTCGATGCCTCCGAGTTGAGCTCAGCTTCGCATCCGAGACTCATCGCCGAGATCGTCCTGCGTGCCGCGAATACTGCGAGTTTCGTGCTCGACCCGCCGATCGCGAAGGGAACTCAGGTCGTGATCGAAACTCCCTCGGGGTTGCCGTGGCGTGAGCTCGACGTCGACGAGTTCGGTGTCGCGACCACGGACATCCTGGCTGGGTCGTACAAGTTGCACTTGGTCGAGTACGGCCGCCCGACCAGCGCCGTCGACGTGCATGTCGACACGAATCCATTCGTGTTCGAGATCCATCGCTGAAGCCGTTCGAGTCGGATCTGCGACACTCACAGAAGCCCAATGCACGCTCGGCTTGCGCTCATGATGATCGGCGCTCGATCGAGCTCTGGAGTACGCGAATCCGCTCGAGGACGACTGCTCGTGTGTGATCCCGAGCTGTCACGCAGCTGGCGATGGAGCCGGATCGACGGCAACCGGACCGGCGTCGACGCGTCGCCGACGACGAAAAACAGCCTGAAAAAGCCCGTTGGGAGCGCTTACGGCGACTCGGCAATCCGTTAGTCGCGCTCGCGTCGGTCAATCGCTATCCTTCCCGCTCGGCTACCGATGCGCAGGCTCGGGAGCAGCCGAAAACGAACCATTCCACGCGCCCTGGCAGCCAAGTCGCCGTCGGAACGCAGCGCGCCCATTCTCGAAAGAACAATTCTCATGAAGAACACGATCCAATTCTGTCTCGCCCTCGCCCTCGCCATCCCGCTCGCCGCTTGCAGCGAAAACAAAGCCGGTACGAGCACGATGAAAGACGCAGCCGACAAGGTTTCTGCGGGCGTCGACAGCATGAAGGCCGAAGTCTCGAAGATGACGGAAGCGCCTATGGCCGAAGCTGGCAAGCAAATCAGCGAGCTTCAGACCAAAGCCGCGAACATGACGGGCGAAGGCAAGACCAAGCTCGAAGGCATGATCAAGAGCATCACCGCCAAGAAAGACGACATCATGAAGATGATGGGCGACATGAAGGGCGCGGACATTAAGGACAAGATCATGAACAACATCACTGAACTGAAGAAGATGATCACCGAAGCCTTCGCGGTGAAGTGATCTGATTCGAGCTCGACGAAAAGTCGCGCGATCCTCGGCCGCTCTGCTCACGTAGCAAGAGCGGCCGATTTCATTTCACTCTTCGGCCCAATAGCGGCGCAGGCCTTCGAGCGCCTGCTGCGAAGTGATCTGCGTGCGTCGACGGTACGACAAATACAGGCTTTTCAGCGCTGCTTGTTCGTTCGCGTCACTCAACTGACCACGCCGAAGCGCCGGCCACACCGTCGGCCAAAAACGTTCGCGGGCTTCGTCGCCCAAGCGCACGTCGCCGCCGGCCGCCAATGCGTTGATGGCCAAGGCCACTTTGACCTCGGCATCTTGTTCGTCCTCGATCGCGTCGAGTAGAGCCGTCACCGCGCCGCGCGAGCGCAATTTCCACAAGCCCTTCGCTGTCGAGAGACGCACATCTCGATTAGGGTCCTGCAAACGTTTCAACCAGTCCGCTTCGGCCGCGCCCGAAATCGCGCGCTCGATCCGTTCGCGCGCTTCCTCGCTGCTGATGCCGCGTCGATAGCGCGTGAACCACTCCTTCCACGCGAGGTCGCCGGATTCGCGCGCGAGATCGAACACGATCGCCCAACCGATGAAATGGACGAGCACGTTTTCGCGCACGGACGATTCGTCGGCCGCGGCCAATTTCAGGACGCGCTCGAGCTCTTTGTCCGGCAATCGCTGTTCGCGCAACTCGCGCACGTGCCAACACGCATAACCGTCGACGATCCAACGATCGCTCCCGAGGAAACCATCGCCGAGGTAACAGGCCAAACCTTCTTCGAGCCAGAGCGGCAAATCCGGCGCAAGCTCGGCGATGCGCGCGTGGACGAGTTCGTGAACGGCCGTTCCGGGCTCGGGCGTATCGGCGTAGATGCCGGTCACGGGCCCGAAAACGCCGTCGCCGCGAGCATGATAAGCACGCACGCGCGCGCGGCCGATCCCCGGCACTTCGTGGACGAGCCCGAGGTCGTTCGCGGGCAAGGTCACAGCTGATTTCTCGCTCGGAATCGCGTGGACGCGCACGATTTCGGTGAACTCGCCGAAGACGTCTTCGACCGCGCGATAGGCCGGATCGAACGATGCCGCGAAAGCTGCTGCATCGACCGCTTCGCCTTGTTCGCCGTACAGCGTCCAACCGTCCCGCACTTCGACCGTTCGCCACGAAGAGCACGCCGTCGCGAGCGCAAGAGCGACCGACGCCGTCAGCGTTTCGAGGACTTTCCGCGCGCGAATCATGGCTCTATGGATAAACGATTCCGCCGAGTCCGGGCAGGAGAGAACTCGGATTGCAGGCACAGTTCGTCGAGCGCGATCTCACCGCGGACGGATTGTTATGCTCTGCGTTCGCAATCCGTCCGACGAAAGGACCCCATGGCCAGCTTCCGTGTCGAACTCGACGCTCCCAACAACATCGTCTTGGTGATGGTCACCGAAGACGACGGCAGCGAGCACGACTACCAGTTCGATTTCGATCCGCGCTCCGGTCGCTTCGAGTTCAGCGAGCGCGACTTGTTGGAGCGCGATTTCGGCGCCGAATTCGTCGACGACATGGAGAGTCAGGTGCGCAGCACGATTCAAGGCGCATTGAAGCGATGAAACGAGTCTTCTGTCTGGTTCTCGATTCGCTCGGCGTCGGCGCGATGCCGGATGCTGCGCAATTCGGCGACGTCGGCGCGCACACGCTCGACCACCTCGTCGAAGCAGCGGGAGGATTGGACGTGCCGCGCTTGTCTGCGCTCGGACTCGGTTCGATCGACGGTGTGCATTCGGTGACGAAGTCGCGCTCTCCCGAGGGCGCGTTCGGCCGCGCGCGCGAGAGTTCGCCCGGCAAAGACACTTCGACGGGTCACTGGGAGATGATGGGTTGCCCGCTCGAGCACGCTTTTCCCGTGTTCAGCGCCGGATTTCCGCCCGCGATCATCGACCCGTTCGTGAAACGCTCGCGCGTGCCCGGCGTGCTGTGGAACAAGGCTGCATCGGGCACCGAGATCATCGATCGCCTCGGCGCGGAACACATCGCGAGCGGCAAACCGATCGTCTACACGAGCGCCGATTCGGTGTTCCAAATCGCGTGTCACGAGACGCATTTCGGGCTCCAGCGTTTGTACGAGTGCTCGCAGATCGCGCGTGAGATCCTCGATCCGTACGGCGTCGGCCGCGTCATCGCACGGCCGTTCGTCGGCGAAGTCGGCTCGTTCAAGCGGACCTACAACCGCCGCGATTACTCGATGCCGCCGCCGCGCGATACGGTGCTCGACCGCTTGAAGAAGGCCGGCTTGCCTGTCGTCGGTATCGGCAAGATCGAGGACATTTTCGCAGCGCGCGGTGTCACCGAATCCATCCACACCGAGGGCAATCGCGACGGCATGCGCGCGACGATCGACGTCGCCTCGAAACTCGAGCGCGGCTTCGTGTTCGTGAATCTCGTCGACTTCGACATGTTGTACGGACATCGACGCGATTCGCGTGGATATCGCCAGGCACTCGAAGAGTTCGATCGCGATTACGTCGAGCTCGAAAAGCAGCTGCGCGACGACGATCTCGTGCTGATCTCCGCCGATCATGGCAACGACCCGACCAAGCACGAAACCACCGACCACACGCGCGAGTACGTGCCGATCTTGGCGGCTGGCAAGCGCGTGAAGGGCGGCGTCAATTTGGGCACGCGCGATTCGTTCGCAGACATTGGCGCCACGATCGAAGAAGCGCTCGGCCTCGCACCCGTCGGGCCTGGACGTTCGTTCTACTCCGCGATCACGACGCGCTAGACACCGTGGACGTTCGCTCCGTCATCCAAACGAAACGCGACGGCGGTGAGCTGTCGCAACAAGAGATCGAATTCTTCCTCGGCGGCTACGTGCGCGGCGAGATCGAGAACTATCACGCGGCGGCACTGACGGCGTGCATCTTCACGCGCGGCATGACGCCACCTGAATTGGTGACGTGGACGCACGCGATGTTGCACTCCGGCGTCACACTCGCTTTCCCTGAAATTCCGCAGAAAAAGGCCGACAAACACTCGACGGGCGGCGTCGGCGACAAAGTGTCGATCCCGCTCGCACCGGCGGTCGCTGCGTGTGGAATCGCAGTGCCGATGATCTCGGGACGCGGGCTCGGTCACACCGGCGGCACGCTCGACAAGCTCGAATCGATCCCGGGTTTTCGTGTGAAGCTCAGCGACAGCGAGATCCATCGCGCCATCGATCGCACCGGCGTCGCGTTCGGTGCGCAGACGAAGGAGTTGGTGCCCGCCGATCGATTGCTGTACGCGCTGCGCGATGCGTGCGGACTCGTCGAGTCGATCCCGCTGATCGCGAGCTCGATCATGAGCAAGAAACTCGCTGAGGGCATCGACGCGCTCGTGCTGGACGTCAAATTCGGATCGGGCGCATTCTTGCCGGATCCCGCGCGCGGCAAGGAACTGGCCGACGTGATGATCTCGCTCGCACGCGGCATGAACGTCAAGTGCAGCGCGTTCCAAACCGCGATGGATCGGCCGCTCGGTCGCGCATGCGGTCACGCGCTCGAGATCGTGGAGTCGATCGAGTGTCTCTCGGGCGGCGGGCCGGCCGATCTGCGCGAGCTCGTGCTGCTGCAAGGCGGCGAGATGCTGCGCTTGACGGGTATTGCGAAGACGCTCGACGAGGGCAAGACACGCGTCGCCGACGCGATCGATTCGGGACGCGCGCTCGGCGTGTTCGAACTGATCCTGCGCGAACAAGGCGGCGACGCGCGCATCTTGAAAGACACGTCGATCCTGCCACGCGCCCCGGACGTCGATCCGTGGAAGGCCGACCACGACGGAACGTTCTCGTTCGTCGACGTGCGCGCGATCGGTCACGCGATCAACGCGCTCGGCGGAGGTCGCACGAAGGTCACCGACGAGATCGATCCGGCGGTCGGGCTCGTCTGGCGCAAAGCGACCGGCGACGCGGTGAAACGGGGCGATTTGCTGTGCGAAATCCACCATCGCGGCGGTCGCGGATTGGATGCGTGTCGCGCGCTGCTCTCTTCCGGCGCACGCATCGGAGCACCCTCCGAGCGAACGCCGCTCGTTCGCGCGCACATCGCCGGGTAGAGTCCAGACGTGATCCTGCTTCGCGCGCTGATCGGCATCGTCTTCTTCATCGGCCTCGCGTGGCTCTTGTCGTGGGATCGCAAGCGCTTTCCATGGCGCGTGATCATCGGCGGCATCCTGCTGCAAGTCGTCGTCGTCGCGCTCATCACCGAAACTTCGATCGGACGCACCTTCTTCGAGAGCGCGGCCGCGTTCGTGAGCAAGCTCGTGTCGATGACGGTCCCCGGCGCGAGCGCTGTGTTCGGTCATCTCGCGACAGACGGCGGAGTGCAATTCGTGTTCGCGTTCGCAGGCACCGGATTGATCGTGATCATCTTCGTGTCGGCGTTGATGTCGGTGCTCTACCACCTCGGCGTCATGCAAGTGCTCGTGTGGGCGCTCGCGAAGATCATGAGCAAGACGATGGGGTTGTCGGGCGGCGAATCGATGGCCGCGGCAGCGAACATTTTCATGGGGCAGACCGAAGCGCCGCTCGTGATCAAGCCGTACTTGCCGCTCATGACGCGCTCGGAGTTGAATGCGTTGATGACCGGCGGTTTCGCCACGATCGCCGGATCGGTGATGGCGATCTACATGCAGATTCTCGGCCCCGAGATCGCGCCGCACCTGATCACGGCATCGGTGATGAGCGCTCCGGCGTCGTTCGTGATGGCGAAGATCATCCTGCCCGAGCGCGAACTCGCGACCACGTCGGGCAAGGTGGAATTGAAGATCGAAAGGAACGCCGTGAACGTGATCGAAGCGGCGGCGAACGGCACGACGGACGGATTGAAGCTGTGGCTCAACGTCGTTGCGATGTTGATCGCGTTCATCGCGCTCGTCACGCTGCTGAATTGGCCGTTGGGCGCGATCGGCGAGTGGTGGGGCATCGAAGGTGGCTTGTCGCTTCAGCGCATTTTCAGCCTGATTTTCGCACCGTTCGCATGGGCGATCGGTATCGAGGGTTGGCACGACTGTCAGTTGGTCGGGTCGCTCTTGGGCACGCAGGTTTCGATCAACGAGTTCGTTGCATTCACCGAGTTGGGCCGGATGTTGAAGCCCGAGAGCGGCGCCATGTTGTTCGAGCACGAGCGGTCCGCGAAGATGGCCGCGTACGCGTTGTGCGGCTTCGCGAATTTCGCGTCGATCGGAATTCAGATCGGCGGGATCAGCGCTCTCGTGCCGGAGCGCAAGCAAGAGCTCGCGAAGCTCGCATTCCGCGCGATGCTCGGCGGAGCGTTCGCGTGCTGGATGACAGCGACGGTCGCGGGGATTTTCGTGTGAGCGCCTCCGGCCTTGCCCCGATCGTCGCCGCGCAAGTGTCGCGGCTCGCAGCATCGCTCGCGAAGAACGGCGTCGAGAACGTCGAAGTCGCATTCGTGCTCGGATCCGGGCTCGGCGTGTTCGCCGATCGCATCCAGAAGGCACACGTGATTCCGTACGGCGAAATCGACGGAATGCCGCGCAGTTCCGTGCCCGGCCACGCGGGCAAACTGGTCGTCGGCGAGATCGGCGGCGTGCGCGTCGTCGCGCAACAGGGTCGCGTGCATCTGTACGAAGGTTGGAGTGCCGACGACGTGACGCGCTGTGTGCGTGCTCTCGCTCGCTGCGGTGTGTCGCGCATCGTGCTCACGAATGCCGCTGGCGGGCTGCACAAGGATTGGCCGCCGGGCACGTTGATGCGCATCAAGGATCACGTGAACATGCAGAGCACGACGCCGCTCGCGATGAGTGAAGCGCGCGCCGCGACGCCGTGGGATTTCGAGCTCGGCTCGGTGATCGATCATGCGGCGCAACAGCAGAAGCTGCCGCTCAAACGCGGCGTGTACGCTGGCTTGCTGGGGCCGACGTACGAAACTCCGGCCGAAATCCGCATGCTCGCGTGGGTCGGCGCTGATGCGGTCGGCATGAGTACGGTGGCGGAAGCTCTCGCCGCTAGCGCGTCGGGGATGAAGGTCGCGGGCATTTCCTGCATCACCAACTACGCCGCCGGAATCACGAACGACGTTCCGAATCACGAGGAAGTGATCGAGGTCGGTCGCCGCGCTGCGCAGAGCTTCAGCGATTTGCTGGAAGCCGCGACGCCCGAACTCGCCAAGGTTTCTTGAGTGCCTTGGCGGCGGGCCGCTCGCTAAGTTGTCGCGCATGAGCGACCACGCCGCGCCCGAGATCGAAACGCCCCCGCTTCCTCGACCGCCCGGCACACGCGAATTCACTTTCCGCGCCGTGATCGTGTCGTTGCTCGTCGCCGTGATGATCGCGGCGTCGTATCCGTACATCGTCTTGAAGCTCGGCTTCGGACCGAACATCGCCGTCGTGTCGGCGTTCTTCGGATACTTGATGCTCGCCGTCGTCTCGCGCGGAGTCGCGCTGCGCTTCGAATCGAACTTGGCGCAAGCCGCTGGAACGATCGCGGGGCAGACGGCGTTCATGTGCACGATTCTTGCGGCGTTCGACCTGTTGAGCGGCGACAAGGCGCTCGGTCTCTCCATCTCGCTGGGGCCGTGGCAAATCTTCATGTGGTTGGTCACCGCCGGGACGCTCGGTGTGTTCCTCGGAGTGCCGATGCGCCGTCACTACATCGTCGACGAGAAATTGCCGTATGCAGACGGGATCGCTGCTGCGGAGACACTGCTCGTGCTCGACGCGCGCGGCCGTGAAGCGAAGGTCGCGATCGTTTCGATGCTCAGTGGACTCGCAAGTTCTGCCGCGTTGTCGCTGATCACGATGCGCGAGGTGTTCGGCCTGCACGAAGTCGTGAAATTGCCGCTCAACCTGTATTCGAAGATCACTGGCGTTGGCTTCGCGCTCAGCCTGTTGAACATCGGCTCGGGCATGATCATCGGCCTGCGCATCTGCGCGAACATGTTCGCCGGCATGATCCTCTCGTGGATCATCGCGCCGCTCGTGCTGAATTCGCACGGCATCATCGGCCCGCCCGATCCCGACATCACGAAGAAGAACGACATCCTTTTATGGGTGATGTGGCCGGCCACGGGCTTGATGGTCGCAGGCGGACTGACGGCGCTCGTGCTGAAGTGGCGCATCCTCGCACGCAGCTTCAAGGGTCTGGCGAGCGCGGGTACGGACGACGAGGACTTGCCCGGCCGTTGGTTGGTCGCGGGCATCGTCACGAGCGCGATCTCCGTCGTGCTCGTGCAGTACTTCGCGCTCGGCCTCGACGTGATGCATTCGCTCCTCGCGTTGGTGTTCTCGCTGCCGTTGATGCTCGTGGGTCTGCGCGTGCTCGGCGAGACGAACTGGGGTCCGATCAGCGCGCTGTCGAACGTGATGCAGGGCGTTTTCGGCGCGATCGCGCCTGGCAACGTGCAGGCGAACATGGTTGCCAGCGGATTGACCGGAACGATCGTCGCGAACTCGGAAGGGCTCATCCAGAGCTACAAAACCGGACACATGATCGGCTCGAAACCGCGCTACCTGACGTACGCGCAGTTGCTCGCCGTACCCGTCGCCGCGGTCGTGATCGCGCTCGTCTACCCGATCTTCAAAGCGAGCCAAAGGATCGGCGAGCCGGACGGTTTCATCCCGGCGATCTCCGCCAAGTGGTACGGCTTCGCGAAGATTCTGAGCAAGGACGGCGCGATCCCCGAGAGCGCGGTGTGGGGCCTGGCCATCGGCGCCGCGCTCGGCATCGTGTTCACGATCCTCGAAGGTAATCCGCGCTGGAAGAAGTGGGTTCCGTCTCCCACCGGCGTCGGCATTGGCATGCTCGTGCCCGCGGCGTACGTCACGACGATGTTCGTCGGCGCGTGGATCGCGTGGTTCGCGCAACGCAAGTCGGGCGCGAAAGCGGACGGCTGGGTCGTTCCGCTCGCGTCGGGTTTCATCGCGGGAGAGGCGTTGATCGCCGTGATCATGGCGGTGTTGCTCGCGACCGGGCTCGTTCTGCCCGTCCTGTGATCGCATCCGCAATCCGCGCTCGATGTGCTGGGCTGCGCATGTCACTCGCTCCTGATTCGCGAGGTGACCGAGCGCACACGGAAATTGCGGCCCATCCCGATGGCTATGCCCCGACAATCGACGGGGTCGATCGGCCCCGCTGGTTCGGCATCTGCGACCAGAGTCGACCCTCGAGCACCCTTCCCGCGCGTTTCTTGTTCCGGCCGCCCCAGTGTTTGAAGAAAAACGGGACACAGGCGGAGATGCACTGATCACGCAGATCCGTCACCCATGCGGCTTGCATGGGGCGTGATCCAGGTCCGGATTCTCCGCCTCCGATCACCCAATCGATGTTGGCGAGATCGAGTCGATGGAGCGGGCCGAGCAGAGGCTCGAGCGAAAGGAAGCGCACGTGGGCCGACGACTCACGCAGCGAATCGATTCGTGAGCGTTGCCGATCGTCTTCGACGCTGACGCCCATCCAGACATTGCGGGGCCAGTCGATGACGGCGTCGAGCCGCGAGAGTCGACTCGCCCGCTTCGTGAGCACCTGAAGCCTGTGCTGGCTCGCTCGGCGCATCACGTCGAACACGCGCAGGATGAACTCTTCTGGCACGTCGTCGTGAAAGAGGTCGCTCATCGAGTTCACGAAGATCGTCCGCGATTTCTTCCAGCGCAGTGGAACGTCGAGCATCTGCGGTTGCAGCGTGAGTTCGAAGCCGTTGCGGTAGTTCGGCTGGCCGATCGCGCGGAGTCGCAGCGCCATGCGCTCGGCGTAGCAGTGCTTGCAACCCGCGCTGATCTTCGTGCAACCCGTCACGGGGTTCCAAGTTGCTTCAGTCCACTCGATGCTAGAGTTCTGTGCCATCAGTGCAGGTCCTTCAGGAGAGAGTTGGCGATGCTGGTCGCGATCTTGGCTCCGACTGGGTTCGAGCGGGATGAGCACCCAGAGGTCGATCGCCTTCGTCGCGGCTATCACCTCGATGGTCTGCCACTCCACGTCCATTCCGTACGGATCGAGGAAAAGGACAGCTCGATTGCTCTTGTTGTTCCACTCACCCAGACGTTGCAGCGCAGCGTTCGCATCGTCCTGGATGATTCTGATGCGATCCTTGTGATGCGGGAACTCCGAACGCAGGCCTTCGAGTGAGGCGCAGCCGGCCGCATCCTTTTCGATGAAGACGAAACGATCGAACGCTGGCAAGGTCTTCAGCGCGATCCGAGCTGAACCGTCCAGGGTGGTCCGAATCCCAGTGTTTTCGCTTTCGGAAAAGGTAGCGCGCCTGTCTGGAGTTCGGTCTCGCGCTTGCGGCTCGGCGTCCACTCGCCTGTTCCGCGTACGCATCGATCTACCACTTGCCGAAGGACTGGTTCTTCAGTGCTTCGTTGTATTTGCGAAGGTACTGGCCGAGCACCTCGAGCTTTTCTTCCGTCCACGCTCCTCCGAAGCTGTGGTGCGTTTCGTCTCGATCGTCGTGAGGAACGGGCACGCGAAATCCTGATTCGTGCAAACCTACGGAAGGCTGGGTGGACGGAGGAGGGGAAGCCATCCCCGGCGACGGATGCATTGGGCGCAGGTACCTCGATGACGCAGCCTTGCGAGCCGACGGTGGGTTGGGACACGAATTCAAAGCGGAAATCGATCCAGGACCAGCGGACCACATTTGCCCCGTGTCATGAGATCCCCCGAATCGACTTTCGGCACATCCATCTCTGAACGGCTAACGCGGCGCTGCCGTCGATGCGCCCAATCAGTAGAATCCCGCGGCTCATGCGCACGAACATCGACATATCCGCCCTCGTCAAACGCGTCGTCGGACGCGTCATGGCTGAACGCGGCAACGCGTCGCGAGCGGAACGCACGGCAGGCGTCTTCGTCACAGTCGAACACGGTGGCGAACCGTTGCGACCGGACAACGACGACGCGCCGAAGAAACCCGGTCGCGGGCCCGATCTCGTCACCGCTGAAATGCTCGCCAAAGTCGAGCGCGGCGGCACATTTCGCATTCCGCGCGGCGCGATCGTCACGGATCTCGCCCGCGATGAAGCCTGGCGTCGCGGCATCCGTTTCGACGAGAGCGCGACCACCGACTCCGGTCGCGTGCGCGTCGCGATCGCGGCGGATCACGGTGGGTTCGCGCTCAAGGGCGACGTGATCGAGTGGGTGCGCTCGCTCGGACACGAGACGTTCGACCTCGGCACGCGCGACGAAAACCCCGTCGACTATCCCGACTTCGCACGCGCTGTCGCCGAAGCGGTCGCGAAAAAGAACGCCGACATCGGCATCGTGATCGACGGCGCTGGCATCGGCTCGGCCATGGCGGCGAACAAAGTCGTCGGTGTGCGCGCTGCGAATTGTTGGAACGCTGCGACGGCGAAGAACGCGCGCGAGCACAACTACGCCAACGTGCTCACGCTCGGCTCGAAAGTCATCACGCGTGAGGCCGCGTTCGAAGTCGTGCGCAATTTCCTCGCGACTCCGTATGGTGAAGAACGTCACGGCAAACGCGTGAAGAAGATCATGGACATCGAGCGCGGACCGGCTCGGGCGCAGTGACCGACTCGTCGGCCCGCAAGCATCAGGACAATCGCAGATGAAGCAATCGATCGTGGAACCCATCAGCGCTGAAAAACTCGAGGAAATCCTCGCTGAAATCGCGCGCCAGATCCTCGACCACGGACTCGGCGCCATCGGTGGATTCGGGCAGTGGGGGTGCAGTTCGCTCTCCGTCGAGATTTGTCCCGAGCGCGTCGACGAGATGGTCACGGCAGGCGCATGTCGCGTCGGCGTCAACTTGCCCGACGCAGCGCGCATGAGCGGCATCGCGTCGTACATCGATCACACTCTGCTCAAGCCCGAAGCCACCGCCGCGGAAGTCGACAAGTTGTGCGACGAGGCGAGGAAGAATCGTTTCGCGAGCGTGTGTGTGAACGGCACGTGGGTGAAGCGTTGCTCGGAGATCCTGCACGGTTCCGGCGTCGCCACGTGTTGCGTCGTCGGATTCCCGCTCGGCGCGAGCGCGCCCGAAGTGAAAGCGTACGAGGCTCGTCGCGCGATCGAAGACGGCGCCTGTGAGATCGACATGGTCTTGAACGTCGGTGCGCTGAAATCCGGTGACCACGACTTCGTGCGTCGCGACATCGCCGGTGTCGCGGACGTGTGTCACAAGCTCGGCGCGCGCTTGAAAGTGATCCTCGAGACGGCGCTCTTGACCGACGCCGAAAAAGTGAAAGCGTCCGAGCTGTCACAACTCGCCGGCGCCGACTTCGTGAAGACGTCGACCGGTTTTTCGAAGGGCGGAGCCACCGCGGCCGACGTAGCGCTCATGCGCAAGACGGTCGGCCCGACGATGGGCGTCAAAGCGTCCGGCGGAGTGCGCGACATCGCTGACGCGAAAGCGATGATCGCCGCGGGAGCGACGCGCCTCGGTGCGTCCGCGTCGGTCGCGATCGTGCAAGGCGGCAAGGCAAGCGGCAGCTATTGAGCGCGCGATTAGGCTCCTGAATTGTCGGTTGTCTTCTGCCGTGCGGGAACGAGCGTTCGCTGCCATGCACGCTTGACAGGGGTCCGCAACCATCACGCCACGGGATTTTTGTCAGCAGATCGTGCCGTCGGAGCACACTCTGCTGGGCATCGCGAGGCATCATGGAGACACTACCTCAGCTGCAGTGCAGTGCGAGGCTCGTCGCAGGTGAGTTCGGAGACACAAAGTGGAAAATGTTCAGATCTGCAAATGCTTATCGAACAGGAAGTTAGGAGCCAGAGCCAGAGCCACTGTCAGTGGCAGAGAGGTGTAGACTAACCAACCAACGAGACAGAATCCCGAGCGCCGTGGACGGCAGCGCGAAACCGGTCACGACGGGAGTTCCAAATCACCTGGCCTCGAACGACTACAAGAAGTCAAAGAAGAGCCACGATGAAGAATTTGCTTTTGCTCCTGGTGTTTCTCGTGATGGCGACCCTGACGTCCTTCCAAGATCCTGAGTACTGCCCAATGACTGGCGGAACGGACCCAAACGCGCTTTGCGCCAAACCACTCACGGGATGCCTGTGCCAAGGAACGGGCATTGTCACAGGGACGTCGATCTCTGGTTGCGGAGGTTGCGTGTTCATGGTGAACGGACAAATGGACTGCACGTTCAGCTCTGGGCTTGGATACAGCGTGCCTATCACCTGCTCGAGCACATTGCCCTGCGCTTCCCGCGGTGCGTGCGGAACGGACTGCCCCTGCACAGGGGCAGCATTCACCCCCTTCGTTTTGGCTGCGGCCTCTGCCCCTGACCTCAGGGAGCAGGAGTTGCCACGATGAAACCGAACTCATTCTTGCTGATCGCCCTGAGCCTTGTGCTCGGATGGGTGGCCTGCTGGTTCTTCATGGGTAGCATCGCAGCAGAGGTGTCCCACGGCGCTGGCACCAGTTTGGCCGCCAAGACGCAAGACAGTTCTACCTCTCTATCAGCCATGAATGCGGTGCTTGACGAGACTGGTAGACCGACGCGCGTATCGGCCGTTTCGAGACAACCTAGGATGGCAGAGGACCTTCCATCGAGTCCAGTTGCCAAGGCATGCAATGACCTCGAGGCCGCGGTGCTAGAGCCTCGAGCGTACGAGGGCGAGGACATGGACTTTTCCGCAAAGTATGCAAGCCTGCCACCGGAGATGCTCATGCCCGCGTATCAGATGTTGGCCAAGCAAATTGGCGAGCAGGGCAACCAGATTTTAAAGTACCGACTGAGTAACGGTCTCGATGAGCAGAAATTCTATTCGCCCGGAGACAAACAAGAGGAGCTCAAGGGGCCTCCGGATGGGAAGCCGGTGACGTGGGGCTTTAGCACTGAATACTCCGCGGGTGGGGCGCTGGTGAAGACGGTCGAGTTTAGTAGGGAAGAGTATCCAGAGTTCCGCGCCCTGCAACTGGAGTACGCCTGGGTGCACAATAGGCTTCATGAGTTGAAGCTCTGCAAGTGCAACGGCTCCTAGCCGTTAGTCTGTCGTGCAACGAAAACTATGCGGGCGGCGAGGTCCTCACGTGTGCACTTCGCAGCCTGTGTCACAAGCTCGGCGCGCGCTTGAAAGTGATCCTCGAAACCGCGCTCCTGACCGATGCCGAAAAAGTGAGGGCGTCCGAGCTGTCACAACTTGCTGGCGCCGACTTCGTGAAGACGTCGACAGGTTTTTCGAAGGGCGGAGCCACCGCCGCCGACGTGGCGCTCATGCGCAAGACCGTCGGGCCGACGATGGGCGTCAAAGCGTCGGGCGGAGTGCGCGACATCGCCGACGCGAAAGCGATGATCGCCGCGGGAGCGACACGCCTCGGTGCGTCGGCGTCGGTCGCGATCGTGCAAGGTGGCAAGAGCAGCGGCGGCTACTGATCCGCTCGAATCGGCGCCATACGGTGCCAGGCTCAATCACGACAGGATCGCCGTACCGGTGCTGAAGGCGGCGCGGCGATCCTGTCGTGATCGAGCCTGGCACCGTATGGCGCCGATTCGAGCGGGTACCGCCTCAGTGCGAAACGCCGAAGCCCGCTGAATCGTCCAGCAGGCTTCCTTTCACATATTCGGGATCGCCCGCGAGCAGTCGTGTCGCGATCAGGAACTCGTCCGGCTCGGAACCTTGCTCCGCGGCGAGCCGCACACCGCGGGTCATTTCATGGCCGGCATCGCTCGCCAATTGGCAGATGCGCAAGACGTCCATGACGCGATCTTCGAGCCTGCGACCGGCCGGTTCTTGGAAGACGTATTCGCACTCACCCTGGCTGATCGTGTCGTTGTCGATGGAAGGCAAGTCCGAAGGACCGACGGTGCGGACGCGGGCGGAACCGGTTCCGGTGGCGATCCGCGATTGAGCGCGCAGGCCGTACAGGCGCAGACCGTCGTGGGAGCGGAGGCGGAATTCGTCGACGTCGACGAAGGGAGTGGACAGGTCGGGGCGCGGGATCAGAAGCACGGACTGCCGCGCCAACTTCAGTTCTTGCAGGCGGTTGCGCCAGTAGCTGCGCTCGAAGAGCAGCGGGTGGAGCGTCCGTTTGGTGGGTCCGGGCATGGACGTGCCGAGCCGTTCCGACCCCGCCTCCGAACGTGGAAACTCCGCGGTTCAGGGCCCTTTTCGGGTCCCGATGACACCCTCTTGGGAACTCCTTTCCGCCCGCGCCTCTCACCCGGTAAGCCGGTCGTAAGTGGCCAAGAGCCAACGGCTAAGGCCATGTAGGCACTAGCCGACGCGAATACCGCTCGCCTATCATGCGCGCCCCCCAAACGGCGCTTTGCAGAATCTGCGCGTGCCGCGTCCCCATCCACCCCATCTCCCGGGCTCGAGCGCACGGTCGCATGCCGTCGTATCGTGCCCATGAGGAGCCGAAGCATGCTCACGCTTGTTGGCTGTCTCGCGCCGGCACTTTTGTCGCCGGCAGAGCCTGCGTCCGTTTCACCGCATTCGGCCATCGAGAGCCACACGGATGGCGCCCAGGCCGGGACTGCGAAAAAAGATCCGTTCGAGACGATCTTCATCCGGGCCGAGCACGTCATCACCAAGCCCGGAACCGTGCTCGACGACGCGGCTGTGTTGGTGCGCAACGGACGCATCGTCGCGGTCGGCACCGGGCTCTCGAAACCGGACGGCGCGACTGAGTTGTCGGGCAAGTACGTGTGCGCGGGATTCATCGACGCGTGGTCGGCGCTCGGCGTCGCGAGTGAAGCGCTCGTCGATCAAGCGGCCTCTCCTGCGACGCGGACGGCCGACGGCGTCGACGTCTTCAACTTCGATCATCTGCGCCGCGATGCGTTGCGCTCGGGCGTGACTTCGGCGCGCATCCAAGTCGGTGCGACGGGACGCGTCGGTGGACTCGGCGCGATCGTGCGACTTGCGCCCGGGCAGTCGGAGGACGACGTCGTCCTCTCGCCCGATTGCAATCTGTGGATGACGATCGGCCTGACGCAAGGTTCGCAACCGCTCTTCGACAACCAAGGCGAGTTGATCGGTATCGGCGGCCGAGCGATGGACCCGTTCGAGCGCGTCGAAAGCGTCGACCGCCTCGTTTCGACCCTGCAAGCCGGCAAGAACTACTTGATCGCGAAGAACGAGTACAAGCACGAGCTCGAGGCCTGGCAGAAGACGATCACCGAGAAAGAGACCGAGCTCGAGAAGGACGCGAAAAAGGCCAAAAAAGACCGGGAAAAGGCCGAAAAAGACGCGACCGAGAAGAACAAGAAGTTCGAAGAGAAGAAGTACAAGGAAGACAAGAAGCCGACTGCGCCGCGCATCGACGAAGACAACGAAGTCGTCGCACGCGCGGCCAACGGCGAGCTCCCGCTGATCGTGCACGCGAACCGTGTCGCCGAGATCCGGGCGCTCTTGCAGGGCACCGAGAGCCTGGGTCGCTTGCGCCTCGTCATCGCGGGCGGCGCCGAAGCGACGTTCTTCTCCAAGCAACTCGCCGAACGCCGTATTCCGGTGCTCGTCTGGCCGGCACCACTGGGGCGCAATCGGCCCGACGAATACGAGGCGAGCGATCTTTCGCTCGCCGCGCGCCTCAAGGCCGACGGCGTGCAAGTGCTCATCGGTTCGGGCGGGATCGATCCGGCGGCGACGCGCGACTTGCCGTTGCTCGCGGGCCTGGCGATCGGCGCGGGACTCGATCGCGCAGCCGCGTTCGAAGCGCTGACCATCGGTGCAGCTCGCGTACTCGACGCATCCGATCGAATCGGCACGGTCGAGGCTGGCAAGGACGCCGACTTGCTCGTGCTCGACGGCGAACCGCTCGTCTCGACGACGCGCGTCCTGAATGTGGTCGCCGGCGGCCGTGTCGTCGCATTGAAAGAGGATTGATCGATGATCACTGCGCTGTTGGCGCTCACCGCGCCTCTGGTTTTCGCCGCGCCGCCGACCAAGTCTGGTCCGGAGAGTCCCGCCAAGTCCGTCGCGATTCGCGCAGACGTGGTGTGGCTCGGTGACGGCCGCGTCCTCGAAAAGGGCGTCGTTCTGTTCTCGGAAGGCCGCATCGCCGAAATCGGCACGAACGTGTCGGTGCCCGCCGGTGTCGAGACGATCGAACACAAGGGTTTCCTCACCGCCGGACTGATCGCATTGCACGGTTACACCGGCGGACAAGCCGGCGAGATGCGCGACGACGCGCGACCGGCGATGCCGAATGCCAAAATCGGCCTCGTTTTCGACGCTTCTTCTCCCGACGTGGCCGACGCACGGGCGGTTGGCATCACATCGTTGTTGCTGACGCCGAACGCGGAGGGTGTCGCCCCGGGACTGACTGCGGTGGTGAAGACGAGTTCGCGCCGCTTGTTGAAGGACGAAGCGCACTTGTCGCTCGTGTTCAACGCGGGCGGACTCGTCTCGAATCGCGAGCCGACCAGTTTGTCGGGCGCGGTTGCGATGCTCGATCAACTGTTCGCGAAACCGACCGGCGCTGTCGAGCGCGCTCACGGCGGATCGTTACCGTGCCTCTTCGAGGTGGGCGAGCCGGCGGACGTGTTGCGCGCGATCGACTTCGCGAAGCGCCACGATTTGCGGGGCGTGATCCACGGCGCGGTGCTCGCCGGCGAAGTCGCCGATCAGATCAAAGCTTCGAAGCTCAGCGTCATCGTGCCTGCCATCGGCGTCGGTGAGCGCCGCCGCAATTTGAAGTCGGTCGTTGCGCTCGCGAAGAAGGAGATCCCGTTCGGATTCGGACTCGATTCGCCAGTGAACAATCCGGCGGACTTGCGGCTCGGCGCCGTGATGTGCGTGCGTGAAGGCGTCGACGCGAAGGTCGCGTGGAATGCGCTCACTAGCGAAGCCGCGCGCATCGCCGGCGTCGCCGATCGCGTCGGAACGATCGACCGCGGCATGGACGCCGACGTCGTGTTGTGGAGCGGCGACCCGCTCGATCTCGGCAGCCGCGTCATTGCGGTGTACGTCGACGGTGCTCGTGTGGACGGAGACAAGCGATGAAAAGCCTTATTTTCGGCCTCACGGCTGCTGTTTCGCTCTCGTCCGGCGTCGCGTCGATGCCGCGTGACGACAAGCCTGAGTCGAAGTCCTGGATCATCTGGGCCGACCGCGTCTACACCGGCACCGGCATGAATTTCGACGCCGGCATGGTCGGAGTCGGCGGCGGCAAGATCGCGATCGTCGCGGCTTCACGCGGCAGCGACGACGAGAGTTCCGATCGCATCCTGCGTTGCTACGCCGTGACCGCCGGCCTCGTCGACGCCAGCGTGCGCATCACGAACGGCGCGAGTTCGGTCGAGCAGTCGAACGAAATCCAACCCAACTTGCGCGTCGCGAACACGCTGGATCCGTTCGCGATCGAGTGGGATCGACAGCTGCGCAACGGCGTGACCAGCGTCCTCGTCAATCCGCCCGATCTGAACGTGATCGGTGGCTTGAGCGTCGCGCTCAAAACAGCCGGCGCGGACACGATCGCGGAGCGCACGTTGAAGAACGACGCCGTGTTGCGCGGTTCGATGGGATCCGAGCCCTCACGCGGCAATCACCCGGCCTTCGGACGCCCGACCGATTTCTTCTCGCGCCGCCCGACGACGCGCATGGGTGTCGAGTGGGCCTGGCGCAAAGCGTTCTACGACGCAGCGGCCGCTGCGAACGATTCGACGCGCGCCTTCCCGGGCAGCGAACGATTGGTGCAAGCGCTCAAAGGCGACTTGACGATCTCGATCCAAGCGTGGGCAACGCAGGACATCCGCACTGCGGTGTTCTTGAAGGAAGAGATCGAGAGCCAAGCCGAGTTCAAGAACGGCCTCAACAAGCCGCGCATGTTCATAGATGCGGCGGCCGAAGCGTGGAAAGAGCCGCAACTGCTCGTGAGGGCCAAAATACCGGTGGTTTTGCCGCCTTTCCCGGCGGCGGGTCGCACACGCGACAACTCGTTCATGGCTTGGAACGTCGCGGAAGAGTTGCGCAAAGAGGGCATTCCGTTCGCGCTCTCGAGCCACGGTTCGGCAGCGCCGGAGAACGCGCTCGCCATGCAAGCGGGATACGCGATGCAAGGTGGATTGCCGTTCGAAAACGCGCTCGCCGCGGTGACGTCGATGCCGGCGCGCCTGATGGGCGTCGCTGATCGCGTCGGCACTCTCGAGGTCGGCAAAGACGCCGACCTCGTCTTGTGGAATGGTCAGCCTTTCGAGCCGAGCTCGCGCGTGATCGCCGTCATCGTGGACGGCGTGTTGCGTTACGACGCGCGCGACAAGGCGGTGGCGAAGTGAATCAACGAATGACGATCGAAGTGAACGAACAAACGAACGTGAAGCGAATCGGAGCCCTTCCCATGTGGATGCGAACGACTCAACTGACGGCCCTCTTGTCCCTCTGTGCGCTCGCTCCTGACGCCTTCGCCGGCAACGGTAAGATCGTCATCAAGTGCGGACGCGTCGTCACCGGCAACGGGCCCGACATCGAGAACGGCGTCGTCGTGATCGAAGAAGGCCGCATCGTCGCGGTCGGCAAGGACGAGAAGGCCGCGTGGGACGCGGAAGTGCTCGACCATCCCGAGCTCGTCGCGTACCCGGGTTTCGTCGAAGCGCACTCGAGCCGCGGCATGGATCGCCCGAACGAGAACATCGAGGTCGCGCCCTTCCTCGACGTGCGCGACTCGATCGATCCGATCAACTTCTACTTCGAGGACGTGCTGCGCCAGGGCATCACGACGATCAACGTGCAGCAAGGCCCGTTGTGCGTCATCGGCGGACAAGGTCGCGTCGTGAAGCCCGTCGGATTGACGGTCGACGAGATGACGGTGCGCTCTTCGTCGGGCTTGAAGATCGTCGCTGGTTCGCGTCCGGGTCGCTCGCGCGCGACGCAGGCACAAGTGCTGCGCAAGACGTTCGGCGAGTTGCGGGCGTACCTCGAAAAACTCGTGCAGGACAAGAAGGACGGCAAGGACTACGCCCGTCGCGAAGCGCTGTTCCAAGGCCGCGACATGGACAAGGACGAGAACAAGAACGGCCGCGCGATGGAGGGTGTCGCGTCGTGGAAGCTCGAGAACTTCGAGATCGTTCCGCGCGGTGAAGTCGACGAGAAACAAGAGCCGCTGCTGCGCCTCGTCGAAGGCAAATTGATGGCATTCGTGTACTGCGACAGCGCGGTCGCCGTGAACAACGCGCTCGAGACGGCGCGCTCGAACGGTTTCCTCGCGAACACCGTGCTCGTGCTCGACGGCGACGCGTGGAAAGCCGCCGACATCATCGCGGAATCCGGCGTGTCCGTCGTGCTCGGCCCGAACCAACTCTTCGTCGAGCGCGATCCGTTGACCGGCAAGGAAATCGAGACGTTCGTGCCGAAGGTGTTCTTCGACAAGAAGGTGCGCTTCGCCCTGCAGTCGTTGAATTCGACGGCGCAATCCCTGTGGTTTCAAGCGGCGCAGTGCGTCGGACGCGGAATCGATCGCAAGTCGGCGCTCGACGCGGTGACGAGGACGCCGGCCGAGATCCTGCGCTTGGGCAAGCAAGTCGGATCGCTCGAGAAGGGCAAAGACGGCAACGTCGTGCTCGCGAGCGGCGACCCGCTGAGCGTCACGTCGACCGTTCAGTTCGTCGTGATCGAGGGCAACCTCGTCTACGACCGTTCGAAGGATTCGCGCGCGCGTCAATTGCTCGAAGGCATCGAACAAGCCAACGCCGGACCGACGAAGACGGACGATGACGTTCCGGTCGATCCGCACTCGGGCAAGAAGGCCGAGGACACGAAGAAGAAGTCCGAGACCGACGGCGCGAAGAAGGACTGATCCATGACGTCCCAAACGATTTTCCTCGCGCCGTTCGGTGCGCTGCTCTTCATCGGCGCAGCGGTGCCGAACAAGAAACAAGACGCGACCGGAACCATCGCGATCCAAGCCGGCACGATCCACTTGGTCGAGAACGGCACCGTGCTCGAAGGCGGCGCCACGATTCTCGTTTCAGGCGGAAAAATCCGTGCTGTGGGCAAGGACGTCGACGTTCCCGCGGGCAGCCAAGTGATCGACTACGGCCCTGGCGCCGTCATCGTGCCTGGCCTCGTCGCCGCCGATTCGAACTACGGTTTCCCGCGCCCCGGTGAGCGCACGGCCGACCCGTTCGTGCGCGCCGTCGACAACTTCGATCCGTACGCGTCGTACGTTTTCGCGCTGCAAGAGGGCGTGACGTCGACCTACCTCGCGCCGGGTCGCGGACGTCTGATCGCCGGACAAGGCGCCGTCGTGAAGCTCGGCGGCGAACCCGATGCTCCGCGCATCGTGAGCGCGAGCACCATGCTGCACGGTTCGATCGGTGCCGACGCACGCAACACGCCGGGCTACTGGGAGCCGCCCGTCCCCGCGACGATCGACGTCGGCATGGGCGTCGCCGAAGCGCAATTGCCGCACACCTTGATGGGCGCGATCGTCGGCTTGCAGGAGCTCTTCGATCTCGCGAAGAACGGCAAAGACACGGGCGAGTGGGGTCGCGGCGTCGGCGCGGAACTGAAGCGCCTGCAGGACGCGAACACGACGTGGCGCATCAGCGCCGACACCGAAGGCGAACTGCGCGCGGCGATCGACGTTTTCAAGAAGAACGGCATGCCGCTCGTGCTCGAAGGCGCCAATCACGCGGCCGATTTGGCCGAGGACATCGCGAAGAGCGGCGTGGCCGTGATCGTCAAAGCACCGTTCGCTCCGAACCAAGCCGGTCGCGACGTGGGCAAGGGACGCGACGCCGAGTGGCCGCGCTACGACGCAGCGTCTGCGCTCGCGAAAGCGGGAGCGAAGTTCGCGATCGCGCCGGGTTCGAATGCGCCTGCGAGCGATCTGCGCTTCGCGGCCGGTCTGATGAGCCGCGGCGGACTCGATCGTGAAGTTGCGCTGCGCTCGATCACGCTGTCGGCGGCCGAGATCCTCGGCGTCGCCGATCGCATCGGCAGCATTTCGGTCGGAAAAGACGCCGATTTCGCGGTGTTCAACGCGCACCCGATCGATTCGTCGGCGGGTGTGATCGCGACGTGGGTCGACGGCTCTGCATCGTTCAAAGCGTACGAAGCGTCGGCGGCCGGAGTCGGCGGCGGAGCGCAAACGGCATCCGCATCGTTCGCGAGCACATCGGTCGTCGTGCACGTCGACGAGTTGTACGTCGGCGACGGCGAAGTCATCTCGCCCGGCGAGATGTTGCTCACGAACGGTCGCATCGCTGCAGTCGGTCGTCGGGTCGGTCGCCCGTCGGGCGCCGTCGTCGTGAGGGCAGCCGCAGCGGGTCCGGGTATGATCGATGCGCTCGGTCATCTCGGACTCGAAGGCAGCGCGCGCGTGCCGGCCACGCGCTTCGAGATGAAGCGGCTCGTCGAACCGGGTGATTTCGCCGATCGTCGCGTCGCCAAGGCGGGCGTCACGACGGTCGCGCTCTCGCCGCGTGGCGTGTCGAAGAGCGGCGCGCCCGTGATGGCGTACAAACCGGCCGGCGAAGATCTCGAACGGATGATCGTCGCGGACCCGTGTGCGCTGCGGCTGAATTGGAGCGAGCGCAACCGCCGCGATTCCGGTCGCGCCGTCGTCGAACTGTTGAAGAAGGCCGCCGACTACTCGCGCAAGTGGGACGAGTACGACGAGAAGCTCGCGAAGTGGACGCCGCCCGCGGAAGGCGCTGCTCCCGTGGCAGCCGCTGCCGACGAGAAGAAAGACGGCGACAAGAAGGAAGGCGACGCCAAGAAAGAGGACGAGAAGAAAGACGGCGACGCGGAGAAGAAAGACGAGAAGAAGAAGAAAAAGGGCGAAGAGGAGCCGCCTAAACCGATCACCGGCGCGTGGGAAACCAAGGTCACGTTCCCGCCTTTCGACGAGACGCGTCTGCGCCTCTACGTGAACGACGAAGCCGGCAAAATCACAGGCTCTCTGCGCTGTGATTCGCTCTCGGACGATCTGATCCAAGTCACGGGAGCGCGAGACAAGAACAAGGTCACGTTGTCAGGAGAAGGCTCGAAAGGCGTCGTGACGCTCGAGGCCGAACACAAAGAGGGCAAGCTCACGGGCAAGGTGACGCTGGGCGAGTCGAAAGCCGAGTTCGAAGCCACGCAGACGTCGACGGAGTACGAAGTCGTGCGCCGTGGCGAAGTGCGCAAGCCCAAGGAAGAGAAGAAGCCCGAGATCAAGGGCGAGCCGAAAGCGCCGAACGTCGATCCCGAACTCGAGCCGCTGCGCCGCGCGATGATGGGCGAGGCCGCGATCATCATCGGCGTGAATCGCGAGGACGAAATCCTCGAGTGCGTCGACGCGTTCGAGAGCTACGGCATCGCGCCGATCCTGTACGGCGCAGTCGACGCGTGGAAAGTCGCCGACAAGATCCGCGGGCGTGTCGCCGGCATCCTGCTCACACAGCAAGTGATCTGGACCGAGCCGAAGACGGGCGCGACGAAGCGCAATCGTCTCGCGGAGCTCGGTGTCAACGGCATTCCGGTCGCGTTCCACAGCGACGCTGAAGAAGGCGCAGCCGACTTGCCGTTGATGGCGGCGTACGCAGTTTCGCAGGGCATGAGCCCCGAGGCTGCGTTCATCGCACTCACCGGTGGCGCCGCGCACATGCTCGCGATCGACGACCGCGTCGGTTTGTTGAAGCCGGGCATGGATGCCGACGTCGTCCTGTACGACCGCTCGCCGCTCGAAGTCTCGGCGGCAGTGTTGAAGGTCTTCGTCAACGGCAGAGAAGTGCGCTGATGAGTTCGAGCGCGAGCGGCGGAGCACGCAGCGCGAGCACGGCATTCGTGTTCGCGTCGTGCACGTTCGTCGCGTTCTCGAACGCAGCGTTCGCATTCGAGTCCCGCTCGCCGAAGGCCGGTGAAAAGGGATCTGAAATCGGTCTGGCGCTCAAAGTGCGCAAAGCGCTCGTCGTCGGAACCGAAGGCGATTCGTTCGTCGACAACGCCGTCGTGATCGTCAAGAACGGCGTGATCGAAGCCGTCGGTCCCGTGCGCACGACGCCGATTCCTTCCAGCTACGAAGTGATCGATCAATCAGCGCGCTGGCTCGCGCCGGGTTTCGTCGATCTGCACTGTCACATCGCAGGGTCGCTCAGTGACTTGAACGACACCGTGTATTTGACGAACCCCGAGCTGCACGCGAGCGCGGCCGTCACGCCCGAGAACAGCGCGCTCAAGCTCGCGGTCGCCGGTGGTGTGACGTCTGTGCTTTTCATCCCGGGCTCGGGCTCGAACATGGGCGGGCAGGGGATCTTGCTGAAGACGGGCCTCCCGACTTTCGAAGAGATGCGCATTCGCGATCCCGGTTCGTTGAAGCTCGCGCAAGCCGGCAATCCCGAGCGTTGGGCGATCGGCGTCGGCCGTTCGCACATGAACTGGAACACGCGCAACACGTTCGAGCGCGGACTCGCCTACGCCAAAGCGTGGGACCGATTCGAAAAGGGCGCGGCGCCGGCGCCCGAGCGCAACATCCAGTGGGACATCTTCCGCGATCTCTACTCGAAGAAGACGCAGGTCAGCACGCACACGCAGCGCTACCAAGTCGTACTCGCGACGTTGACGATGGTGCGCGTCGGTTTCGGCCTCGACGTGTACATCGATCACGGCGAGTGGTTCGGCAGCAAGTTGGCCGCGTACGCGCAGAAGATCGGCGTGAACGCGATCGTCGGTCCGCGCGAAGTAGACGTGCCTTCCAGCGCGATCGACACCGATGGGCGCATCCTCGGCATCGCGGCGAGTTATCAGCAAAACGGACACAAGAACATCGGCTTCAACACCGATTCGCCGGTCGTGCCGCAAGAAGAGTTGTCCGTCCAAGCCGCGGTCGCCGTGCGCTACGGCTTCGACGATTCGCGCCAGGATTCGATGCGTGGCTTGACGATCGTGCCGGCGAAAACGGCGGGCATCGCGCATCGCGTCGGCAGCCTCGCGCCTGGAAAAGACGCGGATTTCATCGTGTCGACGGGCGATCCGCTCGACCCGCGCAACAGCATCGAGATCGTGTTCATCGAGGGTCGTCGCGTGTACGACGCGGCCGTGGAGAAGCGCAGATGGTGATCATGAAGCGAACCTTCCTCTTCAGTGCACTCCTCGCGACGAGCGCGTCGCTCACGCACTCATTCGCATCCGACAGCTCGTTCCCTACGCCGACTCCGCCGGCCAACGCCGTGCCGACGCGCATCGCAGGCGAGCTCGGCGGCCCTGGCCTCGCGGTGAAGACTCGCAAAGCTCTCGCCGTTCCGCTCGAAGGCGTGCAGTTCGTCGACAACGCGGTTTTGCTCGTGAAAGACGGTAAAATCGTCGGGTTGGGCCCGGCCGCGACGACGCCGATCCCGAGCGACTTCGAAGTCGTCGACGCGGGCGAGCAATGGATCATGCCGGGGATGATCGACCTGCATAGTCACGTCGGCGGCACGTTCGACATCAACGAGATGGTGTACCTGACGAACCCGGGACTGCGCGTCTCGGCGTCGGTGATCCCGCACAACGATACGTTGAAGGTCACGGTCGCATCCGGCGTGACGACGATCCTCTTCATTCCGGGTTCGGGCGTGAACGTCGGCGGCCAGGGGATCTTGATGAAGATCGGCCTCGATCGTTTCGAGGAAGCGCTCGTGCGCAATCCCGGTTCGATGAAGCTCGCCCAAGCGGGAAATCCCGAAGGCTGGACCGTCGGCATCGGCCGCTCGTTCATGAACTGGAATACGCGCGCCATGTTCTCGCGGGGCGTTCTCTACGCGAAGAAGTGGGATGATTTCGAGAAGGGCCAGGGCTCCAAACCCGAGCGCAACTTCGATCTCGACATCTTCCGCGAGCTCTACTCCAAGCGGACGCAGATCTCGACGCACACGCAGATCTACCAGGTCGTCATGACGACGTTGACGATGGTGAAGAAGCAGTTCGGCCTCGACGTCTACATCGATCACGGCGAGATGGCCGGGTACAAGCTCGCCGGTTTCGCGAAGGATTTGGGCGTCAACGCGATTCTCGGTCCGCGCAACGTCGAAGTTCCGACACGTCAATTCATCAATTGGACGGGCAGCAATCCCGAGGGAATCCTCGGCATCGCCGCGGAGTACCAGAAGCGCGGAATGAAGATGATCGGCTTCAACACAGACGCGCCGGTGATTCCGGCGGAAGAGTTGTTCCTGCAAGCGAGCATGGCCGTGCGCCACGGTTTCGATGCAACGAACCTCGAGAGCGTACGCGGTCTCACCATCGTTCCTGCTGTGACCTCGGGCATCGCCGACCGCGTCGGCAGCCTGGAAGTCGGCAAGGACGCCGACTTCGTGATCATGACCGGCGATCCGGCCGATCCGCGCACATCGGTGTCGCGCGTGTTCACCAACGGCAAGCGCATCTACGACACGGCGAAGGACAAGCGGCTCTTCTGATGCGCCGAGCGATCGAACACACGAGCCTGAAGGAGATGCGGACGTTCGTTCGCGTCGGCGCGCTCGCGTTGGGATTGTTCGCAAGCTGCGCGTCGACGAGGCAGGCCGATTTGTCGGCGCTGCGCGAGGGCGAGCACGGATTCGCCGTGCGCTGCGACAAGATCCTCACCGCGGACGACGCCGACCACATCTACACGAACGGTCTGATCCTCGTGCGCGGTTCGAAGATCGCGTACGTCGGGCCGAATCGCGAGATCCCGGCTGGATATCGTTTGCTCGAAAACACCGCCGGCGTCGCGGCACCGGGCATGGTCGATCTGCACTCGCACATCCACAGCGGCGGATTCGGCGACGTCAACGACATGGTGACGCCGGTCAATCCGGAATTCCGCGCTGCGTCCGCGTTGCGTCCGTCGAACACGGCGATCAAGACGGCGTGCGCCGGCGGAGTCACGACGCTTTACGGGATTCCGGGCAGCGGCACGTCGATGGGCGGTTTCGGCCTCGTCTACAAGACGAAGACGCACGCGACCTACGACGAAGCCGTGATGAAAAGCGTCGGTGGGATGAAGATCGCGCAGTCGTACAACCCGGAGCGCGGCGCCGGCGATCTCGGTCAGACGCGCGCCGGTTTGTCGTGGATCTTGGAAGACATCAACGAGAAGGCGATCGGCGCCACTCGACAAGGTCGCACCGATCGCGCGCTCGAAAATCTGCAGAAAATCCACACCAAAGAACTGCCCGTGCTCATCCACTGCGCCGGCAGCGACGGCTTCACGGCGGCGTCGCGCATGTGGAAAGAGAAGTACGACACGCGCTGCATCCTGAGCCACGGTTGCTTCGACGCGCACGCCACCGCGAAGCACATCGTCGCCGTTGGCGCGCCGATCAACGCCGGTCCGCGCATGGTCGACTACTTTTCGACGCGCGACGGGCGCATCACCGGCATCACGGCGAAGTACGAAGCGGCGGGCGCCGAGAACTTGTCGGTGTGCACCGACTCGCCCGTCATGCCGCAGGAAGAGTTGTTCCTGCAGGGCACGATGTCCGCACGCTACGGCGCCGACAGCTACAACATGCTGCGTGCGACGACGATTCACCCAGCGCGCGCTTTCGGCATCGACGATCGTGTCGGCAGTATCGAAGTCGGCAAGGACGCGGACATCGTGATCCGCTCCGGCGACCCGCTCGATCCCCGTTCACGCGTCGAGCTCGTGCTCATCGACGGCGAAGTGCAATACGACCGTCGTCACGACGGTCAGTGGTTCTAGGAACGAACATGAAGAAAAACCTGCTGCTTTTCTCGCTCCTTTCTGCTGTGTGCGTCACGTCCGCGCACGCCGACCTCGTGGCCGTGAGAGTCGGTCGCGCCGAGACCGTCGCGAAGGGCGTGATCGAACACGCCGTCATCTTCGTCGAGGACGGCAAGATCGTGACGATCGGCGAGGACTTGCCCATCGAGCGCGGCATCCCGGTCGTCGACAAGCCCGAATGGACCGTCATGCCCGGCCTCGTCAACTGCTACTCGCGTCTCGGCGCGGACAGCGAGGGTGGCGAGGACATGAGTCCCGATGTCAAAGCGTCGGACGAGCTCTGGCCGCAAGCCGAGGAGTACGCCGAAATCTTGAAGTACGGGGTGACGACGCTCGGCATCTATCCGGCGGGGAACGGCATCCCTGGATTGGCCGTCGCGGTGCGCACGAAGGCTGCGACGAAAGCAGAGATGATCCTGCAAGATCCCGCGTACTTGAAGGTGATCGTGCGCGCTGACTCGAGCGCGAAAAAGCGCATCACCGACGGCTTCAAGAAGGCCGACGAGCACGACGAGAAGGTGAAGAAGGCGCGCGAGAAGTTTGACAAGGACAAGGAAAAGAAGGGCTCCAAGAAAGAAGAGCCGAAGAAGGACGAGCCGAAGAAGGAAGAGAAGCCCGAGGAGAAGAAGGGCGTCGCACAAGAACCGGCGGTCGATGATCCGAAGCCCGACGAGAAGAAGGACGAATCGAAGGACGGATTCGTGCCGCCCGCGGCCGACGCGAAGTCGAAGGCTTTCGTCGATCTGCGCGCGAAGTCGTTGCGTGCTCTCGTGTGCCTGAATACGGCGGCTGAGTATCTGCACTGGCTCGATGCGCTCGGCAAGGAAGACATCCTCTGGGATTTGCGCTGCGTGATGAGTCAGGACAGCGACTTGTTCTACGTCGCGAACAAGAAGGAATGGGATCTCGACCAAGACGGGATCGGCGACAAGAAAGTGCACGTCGTGATGGAGCCGCGTCTGACGTTGACGCCCGGCACGATGCGCACGCGCAATCTGGCACTCGAGTTCACGAATTCCGGCGCGAAGGTCGTCTTCATTCCGCGCTTGGACAACGTCGCTGAGCACAAAACGTGGCTCGCGGGAGTCGGCGAAATCGTCGGCGCCGGACTGAAGCGCGAAACGGCGCTGTACGCGATGACGCTCGGCGGCGCAGAAGTGCTCGGCGTCGAAAAACGCGTCGGAAGCCTCGAAAAAGGCAAGGACGCGAACATGGTCTTCCTCGACGGCGATCCGTTCGAAGCGACGACCCGCATCCAAGCCGTGATGCTCGACGGCAAGTTCGTGTTCGGAGATGTGAACCAATGATCCGCATGCAACGCACGCTCTCGCTCGCTCTGGCTGCGACGGTCGCGCTCGCCCCTTTCGCTTCGGCTTTCATCCAAGAAAAGACGCCCGAAACGAAGGATGAGAAGAAGGACGAAACGAAGGACGCGAAGGACGAAAAAAAGAAGAAGGAAGAGGATCGTTGGTACGCCGTCGTCGGCGGCGACGTGTACACGGGCACGGGTGCCGTGCTGCGCGGCGCGACGATCCTCGCGAAGAACGGCAAGATCGAGAAGATCGACTACGACGTCGAGTTGCCGGCAGACACGAAGAAGCTCGACGCGACCGGGTACCGCATCTATCCGGGACTGGTCGCGATCTCGTCGCAAGGTCTGCTCGGCAACGCGGCCGGCGATTACGACGACACGATCGATCCGTTCAACTCACGCATGATCCTCGGTCTCGCCGCCGGCATCACGACGACGGGTTCGGGATCGACCGCGGTCAAGCTGAAGCGCTTCTCCGTCGAAGGCAGCGTCATCGCAGAAAAGATCTACGCGATCTTCTCGTGGAGCAATCGTGCGCCGCGCGCCAAGTTCGAGTTGCGCGAGAAGTTCAAGAACACGGCGGACTACCTGCGCCAGTTCCGCGACTGGGAGAAGAAGGTCAAAGAGCAGAAGGACTTGGCCGAGCCCAGCAAGAAGAACGTCGACAGCTCGTGTCTCGCGGTGTTGAAGGGTGAGCAGACAGCGAAATTCGTCACGGGCAATCGCGACGAATTGCTCGGCATCGCGCGGCTTGCACAAGAGTTCGGCTTCCGCCCGGTGATCGAAAATGCGCAGGAAGCATGGACGGTCGCCGATGAACTGGGCCGCGCCGGTGCACGCGTGATCTTGACGCCGCGCGATCGTGCACAGAAGGACGAGCAACAGACGCGCGAAGGCGGCTCGAGCATCGAAAACGCTGCAATCCTGCACAAAGCCGGCGTTCAGATCGCCATCGTGCCGAGTGCGGAAGGTGTGGACCTCGGCGGAATCGCCGGCCGCGACATCATCCACTTGCCGATCGAAGTCGGATTCGCGGTGAGAGGCGGACTGTCCGAACAGGCTGCGCTCGAATCGATGACGATCGTGCCGGCACGCATACTGGGTGTGTCGCATCGCGTCGGAACGCTCGAGGTGGGCAAGGACTGCGACCTGATCGTCACGGACGGCGACATCCTCCACTACAAGTCGTTCGTGCAGTGGGCCGTCATCGACGGCAAGCAGGTGTACGACAAGGAACGCGAGCTCTTCTACGCACAGATTCGTCCGCGGCCGGCAATCGCTGCCGAAGAGAAGAAGATCGACAAGGGCGAGTCGGAGACGACGGCGGAAGAGAAGAAGGACGTCGAGAAGACCGACGACGAGAAAAAAGACGACGAGAAAAAAGACGAGCCGGAGAAGAAGGACGGCGAAAAGTAATCAGCGCGATCGACTGAGGTCCTTCGAACGGACTAGTGGGCTGTAACGCCTGAATCGCTAGCAGGCTCCGCCCTCTTTCGTCGCCGGGCGGCGTCGCTCCTCCTCGACGTACCGCAGAGGATACGCGGTCGTCGTCGCTTCTTGCCCGACAACGAATGAGGACGAATCCTGCCAGCGATTCAGCCGTTACAGCCCACTAGTGGCGTGCAGCGAACTCCGCGCGTGCCGAACGACGAGCGTGGCGCGTGACAGCGCCGCGCTCGCGTGCGTTTTGCGGAGTGCCGCAGTCCAGCTCCTGCGCGCGAGGTGGCAACCGTTCGACGGCTTCCTACCTCGCGCTCAGCCGTCGCGCTTCAACAGGGCACGCAGAACGAATTCGACGGCGACAGCAGCGGATGCGTGACCTGCGGCGGTCCAGTGACCGTCGGTCGGGTAGGTGAGCGTGAAGGCTTCGCGCACGTCGACGTGCGCGATCGACGGTTCATCTCGCGCGAACCCAGCCAAGCGGTTCTCGTTCGACACGATCACGAGCGGAACACCGGCGAGCGTCTTCGTCATCCTGCGGTAGAGATCGCACACGAGCGGCCATTCGCGATTCGGATCCGCGCGACGCGCCTCGAACTCGCGATCCCACTGCGTTTTCTCGATCGCGCGCCACACGCGGCTCACACTTTCGAGCCAAGTCTGCGGCACTGGCACGCCGCGCAAGACGAGCTCATCGCCCTGTCGCTCGAACCACGGCTTGCGTCGGCCGTAGACACGCGTCGACGCGTTCTCGAACAGGTCGTTCTCGCAGTAGACGACGATGACGACGTCGGGACGAACTTCAGGCGCGAGTCGCTCGACGAGCAGCGCCTCTTGATCCGTGCCGTAGCCCGAAACCGCAGCGCACAAGACGTCCCATCCGGGCTCGAGCGCACTCAATCGACCGCACAGACTCTGCTCGTATTCGACACCCCATCCGAACGCGAACGAATCGCCGATGACGAGCACGCGCGGCCGCGACTTGACCCCGTTGACATTCCATTCGGGGCCGCGAAATCCGCGCGAATTGATGTCGATCGCGACGTCGAATTCCGAGGTGCGATGCCGTTCGCGCGCCGACGGCTTCAAGCTCCAGCCGAGGGCCGGATCGTGCACGACGTAGGCCGAATTCGTCGTCGGGGACAGGGCTCCCGAACGCAGCGCCCGGTAGCCGAACTCGGTGACGAGGAGCGCCGCGAAGAGCCCGAAAATGAGCGCGGCAACGCGCTTCTTCACGGACCTCGACCGAGTGCTCGACTGCATCACTCCTTTTCGACCGATCTCGCTCCGCACTTGTCTCCGGCGCACTCCGAACGATTGCCCGCGCTCATCGTGCTCGCTAGGCTAACCTCGTCGGAGAGCGTGAGTTAGGACATCCCGCCCGAAGCCCGTCCGCCGCACGTTCGAACGAGTTACCGATGAGCCTGCGCAACCTGATCCGGATCCTGGGCCCCGGACGCAAGGACAGTCGCAACCTCACGTACGAGGAAGCGCACCGCGCGTTCGATGCGATCCTGTCGGGCAGCGAGAGCGACGTCGAGATCGCGACGTTCCTCGTGCTCGTGCGCATGAAGGGACTGACCGTCGAAGAGCTGATGGGCTTCGCTCGCGCAGCTCGTTCGCGCGCCAAAATTCCGTGCAGCGAAATGCAGGGGCTGGTTTCGGTCTGTCCGCCGCACGACGGGCTCGAACACACGCCGCCGCTCGAAGTCGCGGCCGGATTGATCGCCGCAGGTGCCGGAGCGCGCGTTCTGATCCTCACCGATCGTTGCGTCCCGCCGAAGCGCGGATTGACTGCGGCGAGCGTGCTCGAAGGCCTCGAAATTCCGATCACGTTCGATCCCGACGAAGTCGAGTCTTGGGTCGCGAAGACGCGCTTCGGCGTGTGCTCCGTCGCGGGGATGTTGCCAGCGCTGATGAACTTGCGGCGCGTGCGCAAGGACGTCGTCATCCGCACGCCGCTCGCGACCGTCGAGAAATTGCTCGCGCCGACGAACTCGGCCGTGTTGCTCGGCGCGCAAGGCGGGCCGGTGCTCGGCACTGCTGTCGAAGTCATCCACGAGCTCGGTCATCCGCGCGGCATCGCGATCCAAGGCATCGAAGGCGGCGTCGTTCCGTCGGTGAAGAAGCGCACGCGCGGCATCGAATTGTCCGAGCGCCATCTCGTGCCGATGAACGTCGAGCCCGAAGATTTCGGCATGGTGTGCACGGACGAGCCCGACATGCCGCAGTTCGGTCCACCGCCCGACGATGCGGGAACGGGCGACAATCCTGAGCTGATTCGCTTCGTAGCCGACACGACGCGCGCCGTTTTGGCCGGGCAGCAGGGTTCGGCGCGCAATGCGACATTGTTGACGGCAGGGCTGATTTTGAAGGCTGGTGGACTCGCGATGACGTTGGCCGAAGGCATCGATCAAGCGACGCGTGCGCTCGACAGCGGAGCGGCGAACGAAGTGCTTTCGCGACTCGCCGAGATGAATTGAAACACCGTGGACCTCTCGTTCCGGTTCGACTGGTGGTATCGAGGATTGCCGCAGTCGCCGCGTGACTTGGGGCGAGTCGTGCGCTGCGTCGTGCGGCCGCGGAATGGCGAACGAGCCGCACCGACGAGGATCGAGCTCACCGTCGACGGTGGAATCAGTGGCGATCGTTGGGCGAGCGATCCCGATCGCGAGAGCCGCGATCAAGTCGCGCTGATCAACGTTCACGTGATCGACAGCTTGAGCGAAGGCGACGTCGAGCGCGCTCTACTCGCCGGTGACAATCTGCACGTCGACTTGGACTTGTCCGAGGGGGCTCTGCCGATCGGCACGACGCTCACGATCGGTGAAGTGGTGCTCGAGGTCTCCGACAAACCGCATCGGCCGTGCCGCCACTTCGTCGAACGCTTCGGCGCGGTAGCGGCCAAGAAAGTCGCTCGCGCCAATCGCGTCGGCAAACGCGGCCGCGGTGTGATGACGAGCATCGTGCGTGGTGGAACGATCACCGTCGGTGACGTTATTCACGTGCGTCGTCCGGGCGCATCATGTCTGTGAAGATCGAGCCGATCATCAAGGATCTGTGGCGGCGCGTTCGTCCGCCGCGCAACGTCCAGAAGGGGCCGTGGCGGTACGTCGCGCGTCCCGCAAGGCTGCGACCGAATGTGCGCGTGACCCCGTTGCGCAACGGAAGCAGGGCGTTTCCAGCGATGTTGGAAGCGATTGCGTCTGCGCGAACCAGCATCCTCGTGGAGATGTACATCTGGGCCGACGACGTAGTCGGCAACAAGTTTCGTGAGGCGCTGATCGAGCGCGCACAGGCCGGTTGCTCCATCCGAGTGTTGTTCGACGCAGTTGGATCGTTCACTCTCCCCGCGCAGTTCATGGATTCGATGCGCTCGGCCGGAATCGAAGCGATCGAGTTCCATCCAGTCGCTCCGTGGCGTCCACGTTGGGGGCTGAACAAGCGCAACCACAAGAAGATCCTCGTCGTCGACGATCGCATCGCGTTCACAGGCGGAATCAACTACAGCGACGAGAACTTGCCCACGACGGAAGGCGGTGCTGGTTGGTTCGATTGGCACGTCGGTGTCGAGGGACCTGTCGTGCGCGATCTCGCGCTGACGTTCCAATACACGTGGCTCAAGTCAGGTGGCAGTCCGTTCGCGATTCCGCCGTCTGCGCTTCCGAAGGCCGATGCGTGCGCGCTCGGCGTCCAAGTGATCAGCAACGTGAAGCTGCAAGATCGCTGGCGCATGCATCGCGCGTATCTGTGGGCGATCCGCAACGCCGAGAAGCGCATCGACATCATGAATGCGTATTTCATCCCCGAGCGCAATTTGCGCACAGCGTTCGGAAATGCGGTGAAACGAGGCGTTTCCGTGCGCGTGATCGTGCCGAGTGTGTCGGATGTGCCCGCGGTCGCGCACGCGAGTCGTCACTTGCACAAGCGTTTGCTCACGCTCGGCGTGCTCGTCTTCGAGTGGCCGAGGGAGCGCATGATGCACGCGAAGCTCGGCGTGATCGACGGCGTGTGGTCGACGATCGGCAGCTACAACCTGGATCACCGCTCGCTCGTGCACAATCTCGAAGTGGGCTTGGTCGTCGTCGATCCCGCGGTCGGTGCACAACTCGCAGAGCAGTTCGATGTCGACCTTCGGACGTGTACCGAAGTCACTGTCGCCGCCTTGGACGCACGCTCGTGGTGGCAGAAATCACTCGGCTGGTTCTGGTACCAGATGCGCTCGCAGCTCTGATCAACGCTGCGTCGATTCGTCCGGATCCGGCCGCTCGCGAACTTCGTCACGGTTGAGCGGTTCGACGAAGCGAATGTCCGCAGAGAAGCCCACGGTTCGCAACTGTGCGAGGCCTGCGAGACGACGCTCGACCTCCGCAGGCGGAATGCCCGCCGACGGCAACTCGTCGATCACGTGGCTCCTCCTGCTCCTCGCTGAGCTTCTCGATGTCGAGCAGGTCCCGAGTTCGCCCGGCCATACGCTTCATGTGACGCGCTGGCGATTGCGCACGAAAAGCCAGTGAATCAGCGCGATCGCGATCGTGACGCCGAGCAGCAACGCTTCACGCGTCGTCATCCGTGTTGCGAGGACACCGGCGAAAATCATCCCCAGCACGGCGAACACATGTCCGAACGGCAAACGCCAGAGCGCCGGTCCGTCCTCGCCTGCGTGCTGCATCTTTTCTCTGCGCCGCAACTGAATGAGCGCCGCACACACGACGCCGTACGTCAGGAGTCGCGAGACCGCCGAGAGGCTCAAGTTCTGAATCAAGTTTCCTTGCACGGCCAAGATCCACGTCAACACGGCATAGAAGAGGATCGAGACGTGCGGCGTGTTGAACTTCGCGTGCACGCGGCCGAACAAGCCGGGCAAGTCGCCTTGCTCGGACATCGCGTACGTCAAGCGCGGCACGTTCACCATTCCACTCGCGAGGTAGCCGTACACCGAAACGAGCGCAGCCACCGCCATCAATCCTGCTCCGCCCGCCCCGAGGAACACGCCCGCTGCCGCCGCCAGAGGGCGATTCGATTCGGCTGGATTCGGTAATGCGGCCAACACGGCGAGTTGGACCAACGCATACACGAGCACGACGACTCCCAACCCCACGAAGAGCGCGAACGGCGCATCACGGCGCGGATTGCGTGCTTCGGCCAACGGCATGAGCGCCGCTTCGAAACCGCCGTAAGCGAACGTGAGCAAGAGCAACACGGAGAGCCAGCCGGCCGGTGTCGTGTCCGTGCCGCTCGCGAACGGAACGCTGCGGCCCGAGAACATCCACCACAGGCCCAAGCCGATGAAGAGCACGAGCGGCACCAATTTCGTGACAGCGAAGACGTTGCTGACGCGCGTTCCTCCGCGCACGCCGCGATAGTTGATCGCCGCGAGGAGTCCGACCAAGACGGTCGCGATCAGCGCTTTTCCCGCCGGCGTGGCGGCAGGTTTCCAGAATTCGGCGACGTAAGTCGTGAAGACGTTGACGTTGGTCGCGCTCGCCGTGATGCGCACGAGCAGCGTCATCCAACCCATCTGCAGTCCGGCGAAGCGCCCGAACGCGACGCGGGCGTAGAGGTAGGAACCGCCCGAGCCGCCGAAGCGCGACGCGACCTCCGCGAAGCACGCCATGATCACGCCGATCACGCCCGCGGCCGCGAGCCAGGCGAGACAACTTGCTCCACCGAGCTGCTCGCCGACGGTCCCGGGCAGCGCGAAAATGCCGCTCCCGATGATGCCGTTCAGGACCAGAGCCGCGAGGCTCCAACGTCCGATGCTACGCACCAAAGGCGCGCGCGGACGAATCGGATCATCGTCGCGCATGGCTCGAATCGGCGCTCGCACGCATCTGTTTCGCGACGTCCTCGACGGCGCACAACACGCGCAGCGCATTCAGCCCCAAGACCTTCTCGATGTCGGTTTCGTTCCAGCCGCGACGCAGAAGTTCCTCAGTGATGACGGGGAAGCGACTCACGTCCTCGAGCCCGACGGGAACAGCTGAAATGCCGTCGAAATCCGAACCCAGGCCGACGTGATCGACGCCGGCGACGCGCGCAATGTGTTCGATGTGGTCGACGACGCGTGTGAAGCTCACGCTCGGAATGGGATGAGCGCGACGCCAGTCCTCGACCAAGCGCTTGCGCTCGTTCTCGTCACTCGTCTTGGCCGCGATCTCGCGCACGAAGGGATAGATGCCGAGTGCAACGCGCGCCGCATCGGGATCCAGGAAGTTGGGCGAGAAATTCACCATCACGACTCCGCCATTGCGAGTGAGCGCTTCGAGCACGTCGTCGGGCACGTTGCGCGGATGCGGCGCCAGCGCGAACGCAGAAGAGTGCGAGGCGATGATCGGCGCGCTGCTCACGCGCAACACATCACGCATGGTGTCGGCCGAAACGTGGCTGATGTCGACGATCATTCCCAGGCGGTTCATCTCGCGCACGACCTCTTCTCCGAATGGGGAAAGCCCGCCGTGGACCGGCTCGTCGGTCGCGGAGTCGGCCCAATCCGTCGTGTCGTTGTGCGTGAGCGTCATGTAGCGCGCACCCCGCGCGTAAAACGCGTCGAGCTTCGCGAGCGAACTTTCGATGGCGTGCCCGCCTTCGATTCCGATCAACGACGCGATCTTGCCGTTCGCGTGAATGCGCTCGACGTCCCTGCACGTGGTCGCAAGTTCGAATGCGTCCGGGTAGCGCGCGCACATCGCGTGGATCAAATCGATCTGTTCATTGCAGTAGCGCGCCGATGTTCCGGTCTTCATTTCGGAAACAGGCACGAACGCCGACCAGAACTGCGCGCCGACGTTACCGATCTGAAGGCGCGGGATGTCGGTGTGATTGATACTCAGGCGCTGAGACAAGTCGTAGCCGTCGAAGGAAGAATGAGCGAGATCGCGGACTTCGCCGAGCAAGTCGTTGTGGCCGTCGAACACCAGCGCATCGCCGTGAATGCGCAACGCTTCCGCGTGCAGTTCCGCGGGAGACAATCGGCTCGGGCCGGAGTGACACGACGAGAAGCAGCAGGAAACTGCGATCAAAGCTTTGGAAAAAGTGCGCATGGTCATCGCCCGTTCCTCGATCCGGGGGCCGCAGGATAGGCGGGATCGTTCGAGGTAGCTACGCTCGAACCCATGATGAAACGGATACGCGAATCGAATCGACGAGGCTTTGGCCGCGCGGTAATGCAGATGAGCTTCCTGACGGTGACTGTCGCCGCACTGTGCGCGTCGTCTGCACTCGCACCTTCGTGTCGAACCGTGCGCGAACCGACGGTGACGGCGCTAGGGGGGGAACTCGCCGCTCGAGTCGACACGATCACGCGCGAGGACTTCGCACGTCAGAACCTCGTCGGCCTGTCGCTCGCGATCGCGCGTGCGGAAGGCACCGTGCACGTCGCGCACTTCGGCTTCGAAGATCGCGAGCGCGGCGTCTCGTGCTCGGACGCGACCCTGTACCGGCTCGCCTCGATCTCGAAACCGATCACGGCCGTCGTGGCCATGCAACTCGCGCGCGAGGGGAAGCTGGATCTCTCGCTCGATGTGCACGACTACGTTCCGGAATTCCCGGCGCAACTCTTTCCGATCACCGCGCGTCAGCTCTTGTGCCATCAGGGCGGGATCGTTCATTACACGAACGGGCCCGTCGTGGAGACGCCGCCGCGCACCGATGTCGCGCATCCATTCGAAGACGCAGTCGACGCGCTGACGACGTTCGCTGCGTCGCCGCTCGTGTGTGAACCAGGCACGCAGTACTCGTACTCGACGCACGGATACATGCTGCTCGGCGCGGTGCTGCAGCGCGCGGCCGGCGAGCGTTTCGAGGATCTCGTGTCGAAACGCATCGCCGACCCCTTGGCGATGACGACGCTCCGTCCCGACAAACAGTGGATCGAGATACCGCATCGCACCATCGGCTATCGCAAGGACACAGCAGGCGCAATCGTGCCGTCGATCGACTCCGACGTGAGTTGGAAGCTCGCTGGCGGCGGCTTCATCTGCTGTGTAGAGGACCTGGCTCGCTTCGGCTCCGGAATGCTCGAGTGCCGCGTGGTCGAGCGCACCACGCGTGAACAAATGTGGACGGCACAGCTGACGAAGAGCGGCGCGATCACCGAGTACGGCCTCGGCTTTCGCGTCGATTCGTACCGCGGGGAACGCTTGATCTTCCACAGTGGATCGCAGGAGAAAACGCGCACACGGATCCTGTTCCTGCCCGAACGCGATCTCGTCGTGGTCTTGATGTGCAACAGCGAATGGGCCGACTTGCAGCCGCTCGGGCAGCGCTTGCTCGACGCGCTCATCGACGCGCAATGAGCTCCAGCACGCACGACAAGTCCGCCGGTCTGGAACTCCACGCGCTGACCTCGACAGGTTTGCGCGCGCTCGCGCTCGAGGGCCGTAGTGGAACCGTTCACGATCTGCTCGAGCAATTGCCGGTCGGCGTCTACTCGGCGCTGCGCACGTTCCATCACGATCGCTTCTTGTGGCTCGATGAACATCTGGAGCGCACGGCACGTTCAATGGCGAGCCTCGGATGGACGAAAACGCTCGAGCGAGATGCGCTGCGTCACGCGTTGAACACGGTGGTCCGCGCCTACAGCCAAGCGGATGCTCGATTGCGCTTCGACATCTTGCGCGAGCCCGCGACGATCCAGGATGTGACCGCTGGCGTCTTCATCGCGCTCTCGCCGTTCGTAGCGGTGCCCGAGGAGTTCATGCGCGAGGGCGTGCGCGTCGAACTCGCCACGCACTTGCACCGTGAAGCGCCGCTCGTGAAGACGACTGATTTCGTGCGCAAGCGCAAACCGCTGCCGCTCTCGACGCGCGCACACTACGAGGGCGTTCTGCTCGATTCCGAGCAACGCATACTCGAGTGTTCGAGCGCCAACATCGCGTTCGTGCGCGGCAAGACCGTGATCGCAGCCGGCGACGGCGTGCTCGAGGGCATCACGCTGAAAGTCGTGCGTCACATCGCTCCGACAGTGGGGCTCGCGTGGGTGCACGATCGTCTGCCGCTCACGCAGCTCGCGACCGTCGACGAAGCGTTCTTGTCGAGTTCCTCGCGCGGCCTCGTGCCGATCACGCAGATCGCCGAACACAAAATCGGCGACGGTCGCGTCGGTGCGAACACACGCGCTCTGCTCGCGGCGTACTTGGCGTTCGCCGAGCGAGAGGCGCAGCGCGCAGTCGTTCAGTAGGTCGTCTGACCTGCTCCCGTTTCAGGTCGCGACCACGCGCGCAGTCGACGGCCGCGGACGACAGCACGCTGAAACCATCCGTGTCGACGAGCATTTCCGCCGCCGCTACGCCAGCCTGTAATTGTCGACCATCCGGTACCGACGCGCGACCGCGTGGAACACGAGCGCCGCAACCAGCGCGAAGGCTGCGAAGAAGAACATCTGGAACGCGATCGAACTGATTCCTGTCTGCTCGATCGCGCCGAGCACCGTGTCGTTCTTGACACTCACGTTCACGATGAGCACCCACAGATTTCCGATCGTCACGGCCAAACTCCAGAAGCTCATGATCGCGCCCTTCATCGACGCGGGCGCTTGGCTGTAGGCGAACTCGAGTCCCGTCGCCGACACGAGCACTTCTCCCGCGGTCAAGAGCACGTACGGCAATATTTGCCACGCGATCGAGATCGCTTCGCCGTCGTCGATCACGAGTTGCATCGCTCCCACGACGATCCACGACGCGCCTGCGAGTGCGATTCCGAGCGCCATGCGTCCGAGTTGGCTCGGCTCCTTGCCGCGCCGTCGCATCCACGGATACACGACCAAGTTGTTGAACGGGATGATCAACATCACGAGCGCCGGATTGAGCGCCTGCATCTGCGCCGGACTGAACCACGACGGCTTCGTCATCAAGTCGGCTTGGAACACCCACGTCGAAGCCTTCTGATCGAACAGCGACCAGAACGGCGTCACCAGTGCGAAGATCACGAGCACGCGCAGCACGGATCGCACGCCGTCGACCGCTACGTCCGGATGCTTGCCGCGCGCGTCTTCGAGCTGAATCCACGCGCCGAGCCCGACGCCCGACAGGAACAGCACGAGCGCGAAACACAGGCCGATCACGAGCTTCCACCCGAGGATCGGAATCATCGCGACCGATCCCACGGCGAGCGCACAACTCGCGAGCGCGATCGCGAGCCCCAGCGTCATTCCGCCACGCGCCGTGAGCGCCGTGCGCACGACGCGCGTGAACGAGTGCGGGTCAGGCGGCGCCGGCAGGACCTTGACGTAGCGATTGCGCCCGGCCCAGAAGAACACCGTCGCGACCAACATGAGCACGCCCGGTACGGCGAACGCGACCGAAGCCGCCGGCCAACCCCACCATTCCGCCGGTCCGACGCCTTGCAACAACTTCGGCATGAACAGCGATGCGAAGAACGAACCGAAGTTGATGATCCAGTAGAACGCGTCGAACGCGACCTTCGCCAAGTGCTTGTTGGTCTGGTCGAACTGATCTCCGACGAACGTCGAGACGAGTGGCTTGATGCCACCCGATCCGAGCGCGATCAGGAACAGTCCGAAGTAGAAACCCTTCGGCTCGTTCTCGTAGATCGCGAGACACGCGTGCCCCAAGCAGTACACGAGCGACACCCACAGGATCGTTCGATACTTGCCGAAGAAACGATCCGAAATCCAACCGCCGAGCAGCGGGAAGAAGTACACGCCCGCGACGAAGACGTGAAAAATCTCCTTCGCTTCGCCCTGCGCCTCTGCCGTCGGCATGGTCGCGAAGAACGTCGACGCTAGGAAGATCGTCAGGATGTTGCGCATCCCGTAGAAGCTGAAGCGCTCGCAGCCCTCGTTCGCGATGATGAACGGGATCTGCCGCGGCATGCGCACCGGAGGTTGTTGAGACGTCATGGCGCGCCAAGGTAGCGACGGAATGCGGAGGATGCGCGCTCCGATCGTTCCAAGAAATTGCGGGAGGGCGGAACCGATGCACGAGTGAGCGACGAGCGGACTGCTCCTCGTGGTTCTAGGTCTGAGCCCTGACTCAGGAGCATCGAGGCGTCAGCGATCTTCGACGAACGCAAACACGTTCGACGTGCTGTTGCCGCCGGCGGTGCGAGCGCTCACGAGCACGTTCCAGGTGGCCGAGGACTTGTCCGCCGGCACGCGGATGTCGCTGAAGAGGATCTTGTCGGCGCGTTCGCTGCTCACGCGTTGCGAACTCACTTCGATCGACTGCGGCACGTGATCGCCGTTGCGATCGTCGAAGAGCGTGACCGAGAATTCGGCGAGCGCCGGCTGGCCGGACGGAGCGCGCGCGCCGATCCAATTCATCACGAGGTCGCCGGTCACGTCCTCGACGCGAATCGTGCTGCGGCGCACTTGGAGCGCGATCGATTCGACGACGACCACGAACTTGCCGCGACCCCAACCTGCGCGGCTGACGGCGCACGCGGCGAGCGCGCCACCGCAGATGAGTACCAGGACTGCAGTTCGAATCATGCCGCGAGCATCGCACGAAAGCGGATGCCGCGCACGTCAGCGCATCACGAACGGAATGCGAACGCCGCGCACCGGACGGATCCGAGGCGCGGCGCTTTCGATCGAGCCGTGCGACTAGCGCGCCCAGTTCAAGTAGAAGCCGTTCGACAGGTTATTGGTTGCACTCGTGCAGTACGTGACCGCGTCGCGATACCAGGCTTGGTAGGAGCGCGCGCCACCGTTCAGCGGAATGGCGCCTGCTGTACTCAAGCTCGGATCACCGACGCCGGGGAAGAAGGCCGAACCGCTCGGCGCGAACTTCACCGCGAGGCGCGTGATCGTGCCCGTCGCGCACAACAGTCCGTCGCCGAAAGCGCTGCCCGCGCCGAGCGTCGTGCCTTGGAAGAACAAGCACGTCGATCCGGACGGGACGCTCGTCACCCCGAGCACGGCGGTGTCGTTCACCGTCGAAGCGACTCCCGAAGAAAGCTGGAGCAGCGCACCGACCGCTGCGGCCGAGTTCGCGCAACCGTGCAGCGGCGAACCAATGTTGCCACACGGGCACGCCGTACCGGTCCCATCGCCGAGGCAGAAGAACCAGCCGTTGCCGCCTTCCAGCGCATCGAACGTCTTGAAGATGACGTCGTAGTCCGTGTCGTTCTCGCGGAAGTCCCAGCTGATGCAGTAACGATGGCTCGCGCTCCCGTTCGTCGTGCGCGCGGCTGTAACTTGCGAACGGTACTCGGAGAGTCCGTACGGCTGCACGGCGATGTGCGTCTGCGTCAGTTGAACCGAGTTGCCCGAGAGCGCGATGTCGTTCGCGAACACGTCGTAGGTCAGGAAGGTCGGATCGTATTCCGAGTACGCGAGGACGAAGTGCTGACCATCGCAATCGATCGACGGATCGATTTGATTGCGCGATTGGAAGCCTTGGCTCTCGAGCGCAGAGATGTTGGTGCCGCTCAGGATCGTCGCGCCGTCGAGCACCGACACCCAGATGTCGTTCGAGCCGGTCGCGGTCGTGCGGTACTTGTACGCGATCATTGCTCGCGAAGTGCCTGTTTGGAAACTCGATGCAGAGGGTTGCGTTTCCCAACCGAGTCCCGACGTCACCAAGAATGCGGGTGAGAGCACGGCGCCGCTCGTCGCGATGCGTGCTGCCCAAGTGTCAGCGCGCGTGATCGGATCGTTGAACGTGAACGCAGTGAGCCACTCGGTTCCGTTGCTCGACTTCGAAACCGTCGGCAGTTCCCAATTCCAGTTGACTGCGGTCGTCAAGTACTTCGCGTTGGATCCGCTCGGAACGCTCGTTGACGAAACGACGCGGCAAGCGATCTGCTTCGCGATGTCGAGGCGTTCCCACACGACGCAGTAGTTGCTCGTCCCGTTGGTCACGGAATTGCCACCGACGTCGGGATTCGTCTTCGCGCCCGCGTCGGGCCCGCTGATGTCGAACTGGAATCCGACCGTGTTGATGCTGCCGTTCGTTAGCAGTGTGCGTCCTTGAATCGCCGTCGCGTTGTTCGACACCGTCGCTGCAACGACGAGGAATTGATGCGCCGAGGCGAGGTTCGCGCAGCGCGGCACGTTCCACGAGAAATTCGTGAAGTCGATGACCGAGTCGACGAACGTGCCGGACGACGTGTAGACGCGGCCGTACACGTCGTTGTCGGTGGCGGAATAGGCATGACTCCATGTGACGAGCCACACGTTGTTGAACGAGTCGAAGGCCGAGTCGGTGTTGCGCAGATCGGTCGTGTCGAGGTTCGCGTAGATCGTGCCGATCACCGGATCGATGACGAGAGGAAAGCGCGCGACGGCCAAGTCCTCGGCCGCGACTTCGATCTGGATCGCTCCGTCGACGAGGCGCGTCGGAGCATCGAATCGGCGGCCCTGTGCGTCGATCGCGATCGCGCGGCTGTACGTCAACGTGCCGAAGTTACTCGCGAATTCGAGGCCGTCTTGGGTTTCGCTCCCAACGAGTTCGCTCGCGACAGGGATGTTCAGCACGAGGTCGCCTGCGCGCGGCAGCGATTCGAACACGAAGCTCTGCTCCATCGAATCGAGCGCGAGGTCGTAGCGTTCCGTGAACGTGCCGCGTTGCATCACGACGCGATCACCTTCACGCTCCGCCATCGCGGTCTTCACGAACGTGATCGCTTCGCCACCGACGGTCACGCGATCGGGCGACAGCATGTGCGGATAGTTTTTCGGTGCGCTCGAGCCGAACGCCGGGAAAATCGTCGCTCCATCGACACCAAAGCTCGCTTTGTACTCGGCGCCGAGCGCCCACAGCGCGCCGTCACCCGGTTCGTCGTAGCGGACGTGATCGTGCGTGAGCACCGGCTTCACCGCGAACGGCGGAACATCGGTCGCGATTCGGTCGCTGGTGCTGTCCTGTGCGACCGCGCGGACTGAGAGAAGAGACGCGATCATGATCGCTTCGAAAGTGGAGCGCGTACGGCGCGTGAATGCGTGATGCATGGCTGAACCTGCTGTGCGTGGATGAGTGGGGTTGGCGGGTGCCGAATGCCCGGCGCGAGAACCCGTCACCATCCGGACTGCGAGCGCCCTCCGCCGGAAGACTGTCCAAACGAGAATTCCCCAACGATTTATGCTCATTCCGCACGCACAGGTCCGCGATGCGTTCGCGAACCAGTCGGCGAGAAGTAGTCTTGGCGCAGATGAGCGATGCCGTGCAACCGATGCGAGGACCCCTGGCGATCGCTGGGTTGCTCGTGTGTCTCGCAGCACCATTCGCGTGGATCGCGACCCTGAACGTGCCGTGGATGAGGTCGAGCGGCTTCGCAGCGTGGCTCTTGCTCGCGATCGGACTCGCGCTCGGAGGTAGCGCGGCCAAACACGATTCACGTCGACGCACGCGCGTGCTCTTCGGAGTCGACGCAGCCGTCGTCGCGCTGTTCACCTTCGCGTTCTTCGGACTCGCGCGCTTGCCGCGGTCCGAGCGCGCGCCGACGCTGGCGCGAGCACCGGATTTCACGCTTGCAGACGAGCGCGGGAACGCGATCACGTTGAGCGCCGAACTCGCACGCGGTCCGGTGTTGCTCGTCTTCTACCGCGGGCACTGGTGACTGACGTGTCGCAGTGAACTGCGCGGCCTCGGCGAGGTCGAACTAGCATTGGAAACGAAGGGCGGGCGAATACTGGCGATCAGCGTCGATGCGCCGGAGGAGTCGCGCGAAGTGCGCAGGAAAGACAAGCTGAATTTCCCTATCCTCGCGGACGTCGACGGCCGCGTGATGCGCACGCTGGGACTGGTGCACGAAAACGGCGGCCCGAATGGTCAAGACATCGCGATTCCAGCGCAAATACTGCTGCGGCAGGACGGTTCGATCGCGTGGCAATACGTGTCGAGGCGCGTGCAAGATCGAGCGAATCCGACGGAGACGTTGGCCGTCGTGAACGCGCTCACGCCGTAGCGGGCAGAACTGCGGCGAACCCCATTCGCTGCACGTCGAGCGGTGCGGCGAGCGACTCTCGCTTCCTCTTTCGTCCGAGCTCCGGATTCGGTGTCCAAACTTCGAGGCGAGCGGTCGATCCGGCACGTCTCCAACTGCTCGGATCGGCGTCACGCAGCGACGAACGGACATTGCGAAATCTGATCGCAACGAACCCGAGCAGCGGTCCGTTCGTCATCGGAACTTTGGACGTGAAGCACAGCGTGAAGCTCTCGCTTTTCACAACGGCACTCGCCTGGTTTCTGGTGCAACGCGCGACCGCAACCGGAACGCTCGATTTCGATCGCGTATCAAGTCACTGGCTCGCTCGCGCGCAGCGAGCGCGCACAGTCGATCCTCTCGAACGATGTCGTGCGCATCGTCGACGTGACGAAAGCGGCCACGCCGATCGCATCGAGCTTCGTGCAGCCTTCGCCCGCGTGCCGCACTGAATGTCTGGATGCGCGCGAGTCCTGCTATATGTTCTACGTCGATCGCGATGTGACGCATTGGGCCGCGGAAGGACCGACGTGATCGGACAGTTTCATCCCACGTCGCTCGACTGGAGCGACGTGCCCGGCGCAGCCTCGTACCGCATCGAAGTCGCGACTTCGAACGCATTCAGCGCGCCGCAGTCGTCCCGCCGTCGGCTCGTGCGAGTGACAGCATTTCTCCGCCAGCCCGAGCCTGCTCAGGAAGCGCCATCCAGGATCGGACCTACTACTCCGCGAACTCGAACTCGGCGACGCTCGAGCGGGCGCGATGCCTGGCGCCTCGGTCGGAAGTCCCAGGTGCTGCCAAGGATCTTGCGCACGACCACTCCGTCGGTCAGGAACGCAATCAGCCCGCGCAGTCCGCCGTAATGCGGACACCTCAAAAGGTCGATCGAAAATGCGCGCGGCATCAGCCCCGCCCAAGTCGAGCGCGTGTGGCGTTTGGGTTGGCGAGCGTTGGCCGCGGGAGGGGACTCAGAGCTCGGTTGCGGACGCTGCTCGCCGTGCGAGCCACCCTGAGTGCAGTCCGCCGAACTCGGAGGCCGCGGCACGATGAACTCGCGCCACTCAGCCGCTGGCGCCAGCACGCCGTGATACGTCAACAAATGCGCGCTAAGCCGAGGAACGAGATCCGCGAGCTGGGTGTCACCACAGCAGAGCGCAACCGAGGACCAGCAGCAGCCCCAGAAGCAGCCCCAGAAGCAGCAGGAGAGAATCAATGAGCTGCGGGGCACCGATCGCGTAGAGCGCGTCGTCGCAGGTGGCGGTCAGGACGACCCACCACGGGCGCTCCTGGCCCAGCACCTGAACCCGGTCGTCGATGGCCTTGGCCGCTCGTCGCCCGCTTTCGACGGCTCCTTCGATGCTCCAGACCTGGGCCTCCGTACGGGTGTGCGCACCAGCCAAGAACAGGTTCGCGACCGCCGTGGTCTGATCGGGGAGATTCGGCTCAGTGCTTGTGGAGTTGACCCATTTCGGCTGTGCGCTCCGCACCTCCGTGCCGGTGAACTCCCACTCGTGCCAGACCTCGATGCTGGCAATGGGGAAGTCGCCCAGACCCCGGCCGTCGTTCGCCTGGCGGATCAGCACGTCGAGAGCGCCGCACTCCAGGATCTGCGCTCTGACCTCGGCGATGAACTCGGCCTTGGTGCAGTGCTGAACGTCTTTGCCGTAGACACGACCAGGGACCGTGCTGATGCAGGATGTGCCCGTCCAGAGCGACAGGATGCCATCGCCGAGATCGACCGATGGGCTCCAAGCTTGCTCTTCAGCGAACAGGGTTAGATTGAACTCGGAGTCGCTGACCACGACCGCCGTCCGTGGGCGAGGAAATCGGATCTTCTCGGCAAAGGATAGGCGGAAGGAAATCTGGGCATGCGGACTGTCCTGGGTAAGTCGTTCAAAGCGATTGGGGCCGTCTTGCGCGGCGAGTTCCGGCGTACGTGCCAGCACCTGGGCTGCCATGAATGGATTGATCGCCAGGATGAATTGATTGCCCTGGACTTGCGCGGCGCCGCACTGCGCCGAAACGATCCGAGTTCCGTCGAAGTCCAGATGTGTGAGCGGGTGGATCCAGTGGAAGCGGACACCGGACCGTTCAAGGTTCGCGACCCAAGGATCGAACCACCACTCGCTGCTCGGGCCTCTCAAGAGTAGCCACCCGTCGCCCGCACCATGGGTCCACGCCGGGCCATCCTGATCGGCGCGGTGCTCGTGCGTCGTCCGCGTCGTGAGCTGCTTCCTGAAGAACTCGCCGGCCGTATGCAAGGATACACGCGACCAGTCCGAGCCTATCCAGGGGCCGAAACACGCGCGCCAGGTGCGATTCGCGACCTCGCTGAGGAGCGGCTTCCATGCGCTGGCGGCATTGATGCGGGAATACACCTTCTGGCCACGCCGGCGCGAGGTCCAGGTCTTCAGCATCAAGTAGCTCCAACGGACGAAATCGAGCCCGCGCATCCCGAACATGCCTGGGATGCTGCGCAAGCCCTTGTCATAGAATCGTGCGCGACGACGATTTGGGAAGATCCCAAAATCGATAGGTCTCGAGAGCGCGCAGTCGTAGACGCTTCCCTCGTTGGAGAAGGGGATCTGCTTCATTACATCGAACGTGTTGTGGTACCAGGGGCCCATGCCGTGCCAGGAGTACTCCGTCGGCATGTGGTCGCCCGGCCTGCGGCCACTGCGGAAAAAGCCTCCCGGTCCCGCCGTCGCCTCATACACCGAAACCGCATACCCGAGTCGCGAGAGTTCATGCGCCGCGCTCAGACCTGCGAGACCCGCACCCAATACCACAACCGTGCCTTGGCCTGATCCACCTCGTCCGTTCACATCGATCATTGTCTTCATGGAGTGGTCCTCAGCATGGCTCGGGGATGGGACATCCAGGCGCACGAAGCCCCGATTCCTTGCTTGCCCTTGGGCTCCGCAGAGCTGCGTTGTGCGGGTCGTGCCGTGCTCGGCGGCGTTGTTCTGGCAGCGAGGTGGCTGGAATGGTGCACTGCGGAGCCTCAGCCGGTCGCTTGGACGACAGCCTCGGTGGGGGGACAGCATAGTTTCTCCAGACCGCGCCGTCCTCAGGCACGGGATTCGACTCCCACGGCGTGCGCACGAGGCGCTGGGAGCCCAAGAGGAGCGTGCTGCACACCCTAGCGGCTGCCCGCGATGCCCCTTGCCGCCGCACGCTCGGCGAGCCAGCCGAGGATCACGCGCACCGGGATGCATCGCACGGCGGAACACACTGAGGCGCGGGTCATAAGTGCTGAAGCGTGGCGGGTTGCGGCCGCGCGATTCGGAGACTGCAGCGTGGCTTACAGCATGACTTCCTTCGAGGCGAGTCCTGGGAGGCTGTGCCTCACCCTCGCTCTTGCGCAGGTGACCGAGGGCCAGCAACTCAGCTCAGAAATGGGACTAGAAATCGTGCGTCATCACGTCATCAGTGCGATTTCGCATCAACATGCTCGGCTTCCTTCCGAACCCTTCTACCAGCCGGCAGTCAGTAAGTAACGCGGCTCTCGTGCATTAGTCGGGCTAGCGAATCAGCCGTTACAGCCCACTAGTTACGTCTAACCGATGACGGTCTCGCGCCTAGCGCGATCAAGCAACTCGACGAGATCGAGCTTATCGGCCCATTCGTTCAAGTAGGCCTCGTCGAGCCTTCCGTGCCAGATCCGCAGTACGCCGAGCACGTCGCGCCATTGCTGCTCGGATGCGCGTCCGCCCTGTTCGAACCAGAGGAGCTTCTGGAGCACGATGTCCTCGTGCGAGACGATCCACGCTGAACCGGGCGGAGACTTGCGCAGGGGCGCGAGGCGCGCGCGCTCGAGTTGGCTCGCGAAGAAACCTGTTCGCTCGCGAACGTACACGTCGACCTTCACGATCGGCTTCCTGTGGACCATCGTGAACATGCGCTTCGCTTGCACAGCCTCGAGCACGAAGGAACGATCGACGAAGAAATGTTCGGAGGCGCGGGCGACGAGAGCGTCGACTTGATTCGATCGCAAGGCGACGGCGAAGTCGGCGTCATTCGTGAATCGTGGCTCTGAGTAGTACGTGCTCACGAGCGAACCGCCGAGGACGTGCGGGATACCGAGGCTATCGAACAGCTCCGACGTGAGGACGGCGACGCTCAGCGTCTCGGGATTCATCACCAGCCCTGGAGTTGGGGATCCCAATCGAACCAGCGCAGGGTGAAATCGCGGCCGTACAGCCGCGCAGCGAGGCGAATTTGGAGCTCGTTCTCGTCCGCGAACGGATAGCGCTCGCGCAATTGAGTGAGGGTCAGCTCTCGAGAGGCGTGGATCATCCAGTCGAGTTGCTCCATTCGATCGAGGGGATCCTGGGCGCGCATCTCTGCAGTGACGATTCGCTCTGCCCACTGTTCGGCGGGCGAGGGGACGAGGGCGTTCTCGTGCGGCAAATGGCTCATCGGGGCGGCGCCCATTCTACGCTGACGAGCGCGTGCGACGCTTGGGTTGGCAGGCCTTGGGCGTGCGAGGGGATTCAGAGCTCGGTTGCGGAGGCTGTTCGCCGTGCGAGCCGCGCCTTGAGTGCCGTCCGCCGAACTCGGAGAGCGCGGCACGATGAACTCGCGCCAGGTGGCTGATGGTGCCAAGACACCGTGATACGTCGACAAGTGCGCTCTGGGCCGAGGAACGAGCGCCGCGAGCCTGGGTGAGGAAATCGAGCGGCTCGAACACGATTCAACGAGGTGCCGTCGCGCCAGCGTCGACGCAGGGCGTAGATCACTTTGCCATCGGGGGCGAGCGACAGTCGCTCGAGCTTGATCGGTGGGCGAGTGACGTACCGACACACCCGCTCGAGTCCCTCACGATCGTCGGCCGCGATGAGGACCTTGGCCTGCAGCGAGAAGCCGTCGACCTCGCAGCACAATTCTCCGGGACTAGAGCGCGGGCGCAGATCGCCGACGTCGCGACCGAAGCGCTCGACCGCCGCGCCGCTGTTCGGTCCGAGCGCCACGCGGCCCTGCATGGAGGCGGCGCAGAGATCCGCGAAGAGCGGCTTGTCGGGCTCGGGCTGGGGCGGACTCGTCGTGTTCGTCCCGCGGGATGCGGCCACAGCGGCGCAGGTACTTCACGATGCGGCGTCGCAGGCGCACGACCACCTCGGCGACGTCCTGGTCGGTGAGCGGCGCGGCCTCGTGGAAGGTCGGAGTCGCGCGGGGATTCGTCGGTTGGCTCGAATAGGTGCCATCGATGACCAGCACGTGAAAGTGCAGGTTGAAATTCAAAGCGCTCTCGAATCTCTGCGCCAGGACCACCGCACCGGAGCGGCTGCCCTCGATGCCCTTCGGCAAAAATAGGCTCTCCGGCAGGTTTAGTGGAAGCATGGCGGCGCTGGGCGATGCGAAACAGCCCGAAAACAAGCCTCTTTGAGGGAGAAG
>ENA-ORBV01000283-ORBV01000283.1-microbial-mat-metagenome-genome-assembly--contig:-NODE-283-length-113959-cov-11.640461_pt1 | contig 113959 bp, 108 predicted proteins | sample MGYA00237777_ERZ505514 | MGnify/ENA primary metagenome ERZ505514 (study PRJEB26160, sample SAMN06269048) | microbial mat metagenome | isolation source: Oligotrophic lake microbial mat | place...
ATACATCATACATCATACATCATACATCATACATCATACATCATACATCATACATCATACATCATACATCATACATCCAAGCAGTGCCAATTGATTCCTGGTACGCACCAGATTGTGTTCCGGCGAAGCGGTTTTGTAATACACATCCCCTGCCAGCCAATCGGTTAAGAAGCGCAAGGCTTGTTCCCCTACCATCCATGCTGCGCCAAGCATCAGGTTATCACGTTCGGTTTTCGTCAAAATACGGTCGGTTTCTTCCAGAAACCCCCGCTTGAGCGCGTCCAGAACATCTGTGCGGATTGTTGGTGTTTTGATTGAATCTTCTGGGCAATCGGGCGTGAAACTGCGCACCATGTCGCCAAAATCGGAGAGCAGGGTACCTGGCATCACCGTGTCCAAATCTATGACTGCCAAGGCTTTTCGCGTATTGAGGTCGAAAAGTATGTTCCCTGCCTTGGTGTCGTTGTGTGTTGCTCTCAGAGGCAGTTCGCCCGATTTTTTCAGTTGGCTGATTTTAGCGAAAATGGGTTTGGCTTCAAAAATGGCCTTGATTTCAGGCTGCGTTTTATGCACCCGGCAAACAGGGTCTTCTTTCAAAATTTTCAAAAAAACTTCCCATCTGCGGTCGGTATCGTGAAAATAAGGGATGGTTTCAGCCAAGGTGCTTGCGGGAAAATCAAGCAATGTCTGCGCAAATGCACCATACGCGCGAGCGGCCTCGTATGCGATATGGGGATCAGAATTGCCCTCTGGTGCGAATGAGTTTTCAATAAAGGAAAAGGCCCGCCAATAATTACCCGCCTCGTCTATTTGCAAAAAAGATCCATCTAGCGCGGGCAATGGGGTCGCGATTTGATATGGGTAATCTTGGTTTGAAAGATGTTGGCAAATGCGCAACGTATTGTCCATCACATCTTCTGGCTGTTTGAACACATGGTGATTGAGCCGCTGGAGCAGCACAGTTTTTTGCTCCCCGGCGATTTCAAGATCAAGACGATAGCTGTCGTTGATGTTGCCGTTTCCGATGGGCGTTTCACCAAGGATGTGATCAAAGTGGAAGAATAGGCGGGGAATTTGGGTCATATTTTCAATAAAACACTACGCTGAATAATCGGATCCGAAGGGCAAACCTTCCGCCATAAAACGGATTTTAGGGCATTCATTCGGGCAAATATAGATGTAACCCAAAGACGGGAGTATTTGGAAGCCCATCGTTTTGAGCAGATTTGATTTGGGTAGGCTGCTTAATACAGGGCAATTAGCAAGCATTTGAATTTTTTGTCAAAAAAAAGAGTGAATTGGAGAATGTGTTTTACGTTTGCCACTGAAGATTTAATCATTTTTTCACTAACAATACTGTTAAGTATGAAGTACAAAATTCAACGCAGAAGCCTTTGGGTTTTTATTATGTTCCTTCTCTTGGGGGGGCAGGCACTCATGGCGCAATTTACGGCCACCGGCCGTGTAACCGATGCCAATGGCGAACCGTTGCCCGGCGCTACCATCCTGCTTTCGGGCGGCGGCGGGGCGGCTACCGATCTGGACGGCAACTACCGTGTACAAGTCCAAGGCACTGCCGGCACATTGGTCATTTCATACACAGGGTACAAATCTAAAACCGTGCAAGTTACCTCCAGTGCCACGGTCGCCGATGTGTCACTGGACGAAGACTATGCTGGCTTGGAGGAAGTAATAGTCTCCGGTATCGTCACCAACGTGAAGCGCTCCAATCTGGCAAATTCGGTGTCGTCCATTTCAAGTAAGGACCTTGCTGGGGTCACTGTACAGTCCACCGTAGATGGCGCCTTGTACGGGAAACTCACCGGGGTCAACATCATCGCCAACTCCGGTGCTCCAGGAGGTGGCACCACCGTCAAACTTCGCGGTATTACCACGCTGAATAGTAACTCACAGCCGCTCTACATCGTAGACGGGGTGTACTACGACAACTCCAGTTATCGCTCCAACACCAACTTCGTTTCGGCCGCTGCAGGACAAGGGAGCAGAAGTTTCCAAGACAACCCTTCCAGCCGGGTTGCCGATCTCGATCCCGAGGACATTGAGCGCATTGAAGTCCTAAAAGGCGCATCTGCTGCCGCTATCTATGGATCTCGGGCAGCAGCAGGGGTGATCATCATTACCACCAAACGTGGTAAAAAAGACGGTAGCACCGTAGTAAATTTATCTCAATCGGTAGGTTTTCAAGAACAGCTCAAAAAACTGGGCGTCCGTGATTGGGACGCAGCAAAAGTGGAGGCAGCTTTTGGCGCCGCTGAAGTAGCGACGTTTAATGCAGCCCAAGCCGCTGGAAAAATTTACAATTATGAAGATGAACTTTTTGGGGAAAAGGGCCTGCTTAGCACAACGCGCCTTTCGGTAAGTGGGGGTTCTCCAAAATTCGGCTACTTTGCCGGCCTTACCCGGAAGTCGGAAGACGGTATCGTGAAAAACACAGGCTATGACAAAACGTCGCTGCGCCTCAACCTCGATCCCAAAGTGTTTGAATGGGCCGATCTGCTATTGAGCCTCAACTATGTGCAATCCGAGTCGGATCGCGGCTATTTCAACAACGACAATACCTCTACTACTTTAGGTGTTTCTTATGTGTCCACTCCATCTTGGGCCAACCTGTTCCCAGACGAAAGAGGCAACTACCCGAACAACCCTTACGCACCATCGAATTTTTTGCAAACCCGCGATTTGATGACCAACAGGGAAAAGGTGAACCGTGTTCTTGGTGGTGGTATTGGTACTTTCCACCTGTGGAAAAACGAGAAAAACGCGCTTAAACTCATAGTTCGGGGCGGCGCCGACCATTACACCTTGCAAACGCAGTCTATTTTCCCACGTGAACTGCAATTCCAAAAAGATGGCAATGGCACCAATGGTGTGTCTATTGCAGGCACGGCAGTCAGTCTCGGCACCAACATAGCCAGCTTCCTTGTGCACACTTTTACAACTTCCAACAACTTGTCATTCCAGACACAAGGCGGTGTAACCCAAGAAAATCTAGATCAAAACTTTGTCAACACAGTGGCAACTCAACTGATTGGTTCGCAGACAAATCTTAATCAGGCAGGTGCTGTGCAAGTAGTGCAAGAGCGTCTGAAGCAAGTTGATAAAGGCTTTTTCGTTCAAGAAGAAGTAAACTATAAGGACATGGCCATCTTGACCCTTGGTGTGCGCGGCGACAAATCGAGCCGCAATGGAGACCCGAACAAATTGTATTATTACCCCAAAGCATCCTTGGCACTCAACATCCACGAGATGACGGATTTGGGCACCACTTTGAGTCAATTCAAAGTACGCGGGGCATACGGACAGTCTGGAAATTTTGGCCCCTTTGGTGCTACCTACTCACCCCTCACCCCAATCATCATAGGTGGAGGAACCGGTTCTATCGTCGGCATCACGGCTGGCAATACAACCATAGGTCCAGAACGCCAGACGGAGATTGAGATGGGAGTTGACCTCGGTCTGTTGCAAAATCGGATCAATTTTGAGTTTACTTACTACATCAAAAACATTGACAACCTCATTCTCTTAGTCAACACACCCAACTCTTCGGGTTTTACTTCTGCCTGGCAAAATGCTGCTGATCTGGAAAACAACGGATTTGAAATCGCGCTCGACGCAACACCCGTGCGCAGCAACAATTTTACTTGGAATTCCCGGATTAGCTACTGGAAAAACACGGCCAACCTGAGTCGCCTTGATGTACCAGCCTACAACCTTGGAGCATTTGGTGCAACTTTGGGAAGTTACCGTCTCGAAGAAGGAAAATCGCCTACCCAGATTGTTGGTATTGACCCAGCCGCTGACGCTAATGGACTAAAAGTGTTTGGCAATGCTGAACCGGATTTTCAAATGGCATTCAACAACGCGCTGCGCTATCAGGATTGGGAGCTGAATTTCCTCTTCCACTGGAAAAAAGGGGGCGATAACATCAATTTGAGCACCCTGCTTTCTGACATTTTTGGAACCAGCCCAGACTATGACGCGACGGGCTTGGATCCTGCGAATACATTGGTCAATGGCGCATACCGCCTTTCCCAGCTCGGCGTTTCGGCCCGCCCATGGGTAGAAGATGCAAGCTATTTGCGTATGCGTGAAATTGGATTGATGTATCACCTGCCCGCCGCATGGTTTGACAATAAAGCCAAACTCCGTGTGGGTATCAATGCACGCAACTTGATCAATATTTTCGATTACAGTAGCTACGACCCTGAAGTGTCTAACTTTGGCACAGACGCCATTTCGTCCAGCGTAGAGGTAGTACCATTCCCTTCGCCAAAGAGCTATTTCTTCACCATTGGGGCTACTTTCTAATTCGAGGCTATTGAACAATGATCAATTCCCGAATTGGTCCCAATCCTTTCATTTTCAAAAATTTGAAACAATATGATACTGAGAAATATTTCAAAAATCATCTTTCCGGCGTTGCTGGCTATGGGTTTCGCCGCTTGCGACATTGAAACCATAGAAGATCCCAACAACCCAAGTATCGGTGCCATTACAGCAAATGCCTCGCTCAGCGAAATCCAAAACCTTGTGACAGGTATAGAAGGCGGTATGCGCCTCAATCTTGGACAATACTTTGATGGAGTAGGTGTTATTGGGCGAGAATTTTACCGTTTCTCTACCTCCGACCCAAGGTTTACTTCCGACTTGCTTGGCAAAGGTTCTGCGGTGCTGGACAACAACACATTTTACACAACCAACCCATATTCCTCCCGATACCGCACAGTCAAAAATTGCAACATCCTGCTCGAAGCCGTGGACAATTCCACCGCCATTGCTTCCAATATATTGAGGGATGCCGCCAAGGGTTTTGCCAACACCATTAAGGCGCACCAATTGCTGCTCATATGGGTGCAGCAGTACGACAATGGACTCCGAATGGATGTGGCTGACCCGGCAAATCTAGGGCCGTTTGTCGGTTCAGGAAATCCTGGGGAAGCCTTGCGTGCCATAGCCCAACTGCTCGATGCAGGATACGCCCAATTAAATGTCGGTGGCATCGAGTTTCCCTTCAGTCTCAGCAGCGGTTTTGCAGGATTTGACACACCATCTGATTTTGCGAAGCTTAACCGTGCCATCCAAGCGCGTGTACATGTGTACAATCAGGACTGGAACAACGCGCTGGCTGCACTTGCCAATTCTTTCTTCGACATTAACGGCAGTATTAGTACTGGAGCGTATCACCCATACTCCACTTCGGGTGGCGATCAGCTCAACCCTCAGTGGTTCCCCATGAACGCATCGGGAGAAACTCGTGTCGCACATGCTTCTTATGTCGCGGACGCAGATGCTGGAGATTCGCGCCTGAGCAAGGTCTCCGCACGCGCTAGCACAGAGTTCCAAGATGGGCTGCAAAGCGATTTTGATTTCAGTGTGTATGCCAGCAACGCAGCGTCCATTCCGATCATCCGCAACGAGGAGCTGATACTTATTTTTGCCGAAGCAAAAATCCAGATCGGAGACCCGATTGCACTCGCCGATGCAACGGTCGCTCTTGATATTATTCGTCAAAAAGCTGGATTGGGCCAATATTCTGGACCTGCCACACAGGCTGATTTGATTAACGAAATGTTGAAGCAGCGCCGTTACTCGCTCTATGGTGAAGGCCACCGCTGGGTAGATATGCGCCGCTATGGCCGCCTCAACACTTTGCCAATTGACCGTGTAGACGACAACGTGTGGGAGCGATTCCCACGTCCGGCAAACGAGGATTAACCGGAGAAACGTTCGCCAGTACGCAATCAGGTATTGAGCAGACAAAATTTTAAAAAAAACGGACAACAGGCTTTGCACCTCGTTGTCCGTTTTTTTGTTTGTTGTTTATTTGTTCTTTGGAAATAACCACTACTTGATCCTTATCAAATCTACCCCCGACTCCCGCACCAAACGGTTCAATTCAGGCAAATCCTGCGCTTTCACCGCCTTCCATTTGCCCAATTGCTCATCCGTGAGGCGGAACAGCAGTTCACGCACTTCAACGGCTTGTTGCGTAGGTGCATAATCGCCTTCCACCGTCTGGCCCATGAGGTTGGCAAGTTTGTCGTTCAAACGCACAGGGTAGTTGAGCGGATCCTGGCTGCTGCGGTTTTTAGTCTGGTAAATGGCCTCTTCAACCGTGGTCATGGCTGAATCAATTTGGGCCGATAAAGTGCGGATAGGCTTGAACTTATCGTCCTTTGGCAACCCCTCGGTCATGCTTTTAATTTGTAAACGTACGTTTCGGATTTCCTTAATGGTTTGATGTGCTTCTGTAAGTTTAGCACCCACAGATTGCACAAAACCAAATTGTCTTACATAATCTTGCAAGGTTGCATCGGAGCGCGGATCTGGCAATACTCCAAATGTTTGTTCTTCTGTTTTGCCTGCTGCGGTGATACGAACCTTGTATACGTCGGGTATTGCTTTTGGCCCTTCAAGATCATAACTCCAAAGTATCATGCCCTCAAATTTCTCTGCATCCGGGTAGCGGTGATTCCAGACAAAACTGTTGCCACCTGCTTTTAAATCACTCAATTGACCGCCCTTGTTTTTCCAGCCATCGGGTAATTTTTGATTTGAAAACACCTTGATAGTATCGTTGTTAAACCCTAAAACCACCAGATTAACCGTGTCTTTTTCTCCTGGTTTGTTTTTCAAATAATAATGCACCAGCGTGCCATTTGGGTGGTTTTCACCGCTGGTTTTTGAACCTTTTATCGAGCCGCCTCGCATCCGGTACGAAAATTTGGGTTGGAACAAGTGCATCGCTTTGTCGGCCAAATTCCCTTTTGTCAAAAAGTCCGGCGAAGCCGCAATCTGGTGCAAAGGCGTAAGGTCGTCAATGATCCAAAACGAGCGTCCCTGTGTGGCAGCAATAAGATGATCGTTTTTGATGGCCAGGTCGGTAATGGGCACAATAGGCAGGTTTTGTTGGAATTTTTGCCAACTCCGGCCATCCGTGAAACTGACGTACATGCCCTGTTCCGTACCTGCATACAAGATACCCTGCCGCTTCGGGTCGCTGCGAATGACACGGGTAAAATCTTCATTCCCAATGCCATCGGTGATTTTTGTCCAAGTTCTGCCGAAATCTATGGTTTTGAAAAGATAGGGTTTGTAATCCCCCTGTTTGTAGCCCGTGCAAGCGAGATAACACCCCCCGTCGCTGTGCGGGTCGGGTTCGAGTGAATTGACCATCGTCCATTTGGGCAGATCAGGCGGGGTTACATTCGTCCATGTTTTTCCGCCGTCGCGAGTGATATGCACTAAACCGTCATCGCTTCCCGTCCAAATCAGATCTTTGATACGTGGGCTTTCGGCTGCGGCAAAAATGGTGCAATAGTATTCTACGCTGGTGTTGTCCTGTGTGATGGGGCCACCGCTTGATTTTTGACGGCTCTTGTCGTTGGTGGTCAAGTCCGGGGAGATGGTCTGCCAACTTTGTCCTTCGTTCGTAGTGACATGGAGCTGGTTGCTGGCCACGTACAGTTTTTTCGGATCGTGCGGGCTGAAAAAAACCGGGTAGTTCCATTGAAACCGATATTTCGCGTCCTCAGCACCGTGCCCCATGTTGTCTTCAGGCCAAACATTGATAGGACGGCTCCTGCGGTTTTGATGATCTACGCGACTCATAAAACCGTGATACTCACCGCCGTACACGATGTCGTTGTTGTTCGGGTCTACGGCCAAGTGGCCACTCTCGCCTCCGGCAGTGGGTTCAAAATCACGGTCACTTATAGAAGAGCCGTCAGTGCGGTGCGCGATACGCACACTGCTATTGTCCTGCTGTGCCCCGTAAATTCGGAAAGGGAAAGCGTTGTCGGTAGTGACTCGGTAAAACTGTGCTGTGGGCTGATTGTGATAAGTACTCCAAGTCTCACCACCGTCGTAACTGATTTGCGCGCCGCCGTCGTCACCGATAATCAGGCGTTTTGGGTCTTCGGGCGCGACCCAAAAATCGTGGTGGTCACCATGTGGTGCGTATTTTGACTGGAATGTTTTGCCACCGTCTTTGCTTTTGTGGTAGGCCACGTTCATCACATATACTACGTCCTCGTCTTTGGTGTCGGCGTATATGCGGGTATAATACCAGGCACGCTGCCGAAGGTTCCGATCTTCGTTCACCCTCGTCCATTTTTTTCCGCCGTCGTCAGAACGGAACACGCCCCCGGTTTGGCTTTCGACAATGGCCCACACCCGATCTGGCCGGGAAGGGCTTACTGCGACGCCGATAATGCCCAGGGTATCTTTTGGAAGTCCTTCATTTCGGGTGAGTTCTGTCCAGGTATCACCGCTATCGGTGCTTTTCCAAAGACTCGAACCTTCCCCTCCACTCGACAGTTCGTAGGGTGTGCGCCTAATTTTCCAAAATGAAGCGAAAATAATTCTTGGGTTCGTGGGATCCAAGCAAAGGTCCACGGCTCCCACGTTTTCATTCACAAAATGAATGCGCTGCCAGGTTTTCCCTCCGTCGCGGGTGCGGTACAAACCGCGTTCGTCGGAGGCTTTGAAAAGGTCGCCCAACACCGCAGCGTAGGCAATATCTGGATTGCCTGGATGGACACGAATACGCGGGATATGCCTGCTTTTTGTCAGGCCTGATGGCCTCCAGGTTCGACCTGCGTCCTCACTTTTCCACATTCCCGAGCCGCTGCTCACGTTTCCACGCACGGTTGCCTCTCCACCACCTACATAAATCACATTTGGATCAGAAGCAGCTACTTCGATGGCTCCGATGCTACCGCCAAAGAAGCCGTCGGAGATGTTTTCCCAAGTGCGGCCGCCGTCTTGGGTGCGCCATACGCCACCGCCCGTGGCACCGAAGTAGAACAGGTTGGGTTTGCCCGCCACGCCCGTCACGGCAGCAGACCTGCCTCCCCGGAAAGGGCCAATATTGCGCCATTGGAGCGAACTTAATAGGGATTCATTTACCGTTTGACCCGCATCCGTGGCAGCAGTAACGGGGGAAATAGTTTTGTTTTTTTGAGAAAAAAGGAGGGGCTGAAAGAAAATGCAGAAAAAGAGGAGGAGGAATTGTTTCATATCGCAGTCTAAAAATTTAGGCTGCAAGAATAGGAAAAAGACTCAACGCATTATCTTGATAATCATAAAAATCAACAGGGCAATCACAAATTGGGTCTGAAGAGCTAAAAAAGCGGCCATCTCGAAAATCGAGATGGCCGCCTTACTATTTCTCACATTGCCTTTCATCGGCAATTCGCTGTCTTTAGATTTTTACGATCTTCAGCGTTTTCACTTCGCCGTTGCCAAATCGAATGCGGGCGATGTAAATGCCGGTCGGCAAATCTGTTACTTGCAAGTCATTCGAATACAGGTCACCAGCAGGGATATTGATACGGTGCAGCACGGCGCCGTTGGTAGCCGAAATATCTATCGTCACGTCGGTGTCGTATTGGATGGCGTTCTTGATGAGCAGCGTATTCACCACCGGGTTTGGTGCGATTAGGATACCATTGGAAGGGCTGAAGAATACTTCGAGCGCGCGGATATCAGAGAAAGCCTGCTGCCCCATGCTGCTCAAGCGACGGATGCGGTAGAAGTTTCTGCCAATTACCGGGTTTTCGTGCAAATAGAGGTATTCATTCGGGTTGACTGCATCTTGCTTGCCCATGAGGGTTTCCACATTTTTCCAAGATTGCATATCTTCAGAGTGTTGCACGGTATACGAATACTCTGTTGCTTCAGGAAGTGTAGTCCAATGTACCAGCACAGACGTTCCGTTTGTTTGGGTTACGTTAAAGTTCATATTGAACCCGGTGCAACCAGGTGAACCAGCCGGCAATACCGTAATGGTTACAATGTTGGATTCAAGGAAGGGGCAGCCTGCACGACGAGCACAGCGCATATATTTTGCTGTCTCGAATAAGGGACCTGGTTGGTAGCTTTCACCCGTGGCGCCCGGAATTGGGACCCAACTGGGCGGTGCTTGACCAATCTGGATAAACTGCAACCACTGAAACTCTAACAAACCGCTACCACCGGTAGGCGGTACTGTACCGATGATCGGATCAGGCGTTTCGCCTTCGCAGATGGCATGGCTACAGCATATTACTCCAGCATTGGTTACGTTTTCGCAAATAGTATGAATGCCTGCATCAAAACAAAGATCTTCTGGCTGACCCGCCACGATGGTGAACGGTTCGGTTTTGCCATTGGTCTTCACGTCGCTGTCTTTGCAATCGTTGTTGACCCAGTCCTTTTTCGTCCATTGATACCCGGCAGGTTTCCCTGTAAACATCAGGATATAAGTACCGGGAGTAACACAATCGAAATAATAGTTGCCAGCACCGTTGGTTGTAGTGGTGCCAACTGTCACGTCGTCAGCATTGCCAAATATGCCATCAGGACCTGCTTTCATCAGCATGACCGTAATGTTCGGCACACCAATTTCAAGTGTAGGATGTTGGAATCCGTTTTGGTCGTTGTCGTACCAAACCCAATCGCCGATTTTAACGCCATTGTTGGTTGAACCGATGGTGACAGAAGCCGTTGCGGTACAATTGTTCGCATCTTTTACCGTCACCGTATACGTGCCTGCAGGCAGGTTCACCGCAGTAGCGGTAGTTTCACCATTGCTCCAAACATAGGTGTAAGCCGGTGTGCCACCGGAAACGCTGGCCATCGCACTGCCTGGGGTAGAACAGTTGGCATTGGTAGAAGCAACAATGACCACATTTGGAGGCAATGAAGCAGCAATGCTAACAACTGCGGTAGCAGTACAAGAAGCAGCATCTGTGACTGTAACGGTATAAGTTCCAGCCGATAGATTGGTAACGGTAGCGGTCGTGCTCATGCCAGGGTTATTCCACTTGTAGGTGAAAGGGCTTGTGCCCCCGGAGGCCGACACTGTGGCAGAACCGGTATTACTGCCGCAAGCCGATGGGCTGCTGCCAGAAATAACCGCCGTTGGTGCGCCAGGCTGGGTAATGGTTGCCATTCCAACTGCCTTACAACCATTGATATCCGTTACTGTAACACTGTGCGTGCCTGGAGGAAGGTTAGTAGCAGTTGCCGTTGTTTGATTGTTGGCAGAAGCCGACCATAGATATGTGTAAGGCCCCGTTGAGCCACTGACTAAGGCAGTAGCCGTACCGCCCATCGTACAGGTTGCGTTTAAGTTAACCGTTACGTTTAAGGTAGGTCCTTGTGATTGAAGAATTGTTACCAATGCAATGCCCACACAGCCAGAGGCATCCGTGATGGTCACACTATGTTGACCTGCCAATAGTCCCGTGGCATTGACCGTCAATTGGCCGTTGTCCCATTGGAATGTGTATGGAGCAATACCGCCAGTAGCAGAGGCAGTAGCAGTTCCACCCGTCAAACAGGTTGCTGGTGCAGTTGCCGTAGCCGTTGGAATGAGCGGTGGGGCGACCAGAATAGTTACCGTGCCAATGCCTTGGCAACCCGTGGTGATGTCAACTACCGTAACATTGTGATTTCCAGCGGCGAGATTGGTAGCTGTTGAAGTGGTGTTGCCATTGTCCCAAGCGTAAGCATAGTTGCCAGAGCCGCCTGATACGGTAGCCGAAGCACTCCCACCGACAACACAGCCAGCAGGCACAGTCGGTGTCACAGTGACAACCAAGGCAATGCTGTTGCTCGAAACGGTAACGTTGCTAGAACAACTACAGCCATTGGCATCCGTCACCGTCACACCATAAGTACCAGCTGGCACCGTAATGCTGGGGCCGGTTTGCCCATTGCTCCAGTTATAATTGTAGGGCAGTGTGCCACCCGTAGCGGTAATGGTAGCGGTACCATTCAAGCCGCAATTGGCGGGAATAGAAGAAGGCGTGCAGACCAGTTGAGCTGGCTCGACCAATATTGCAGACGAAATATTGGTACAGCCGGTGCCCAAATCCGTCACCGTCACGGTATAAGTGCCGGGACCTAAGTTGATGATGTCAGCAGTAGTACCTCCATTGCTCCAAATGTAAGCATAGGGGCCAACGCCCGACATCACGCTAACGTGAATCCAGCCATTGTGGGCACCAAAGCAGTTGATTTGCTGATAAATGGAATCCATCAGCCAAATGCCTTCGTCCCAGAAACCAACTTCACAGAAATCAGTGGCTGTACAGCCATTGGCATCTGTAACTGTTACCGTATAAGTGCCCTGCGTAAGCCCCGTGATCTCCGGTGTCACCGCGCCATTGCTCCAAAGATAGGAGTATGGCGGGGTTCCGTTGAACGGAACTGCGGCGGCTGTACCATCAGGCACAAAACCACAAATTTGGCTGTTGCAATACACATCAACCCCCAAAGCAGGAGGCTGGGTGATGGCAATGCAACCCGTGCCAAAGGCGAGGTCAATGTCCGTCACCGTGACACAGTAGTTGCCAGGTGCAAGATTTGTAATTGTTTGGGTAGTAGCACCGTTGCTCCATAAATAGGTGTACGGAAACCAGCCGCCTGAAGGGGTGGCTGTGGCGGTGCCATTGTTAAAACCAGAACAGGTGACATTGGTGCCTGTGACGGTGACTTGGAATTGTGCCTGTGATAAAGCAGGCAGCAAAAATGCCAGCAAAAAGACAAGAGGAGTAATTCGGTTTTTGAGATAGGATGCGGTAGACTTTTGTCCCATGGGAAACAACATTTTTTAAAATAGTAATCGGATATTATTGACGCTCAGGATTAAACGTGACAAAAGCCGAGCCACTTTGAAAAGTGACCTTACTTGTTGTGCGCGGGCGGGGGGAGGATTGAAAAAGGCGAGAGATTAAAAAACTGCAATGTCTTATGCTAAGCAAAAGTAAGCCCTTTTGTAGTGAATGTCCTGTTTTGTGGTAGTTAATTTTTTTTCTAAAATGGGTATGTGTCGGGTAGATTGCTGTTTGGGTTGGGCGTTCATCTGGAAAGCCACCGAGTTACACAAGTTAATTTGTATCAATACTTTAGGGCATCTTTCGACAGCCTTCGGAATGGAAGCCATTAGAATCGGTGCTCAACGTCTGATCTGGATTGGCTTTGCCCCGAGATTTCCATCGCAGTCAAGGACTTGCAGGAAATAGTTGCCTGAAGGCAAATTGCCTAATTGCAGGGTTTGCTGGTCTTGGCCCAGCAGGCTTTTTGTACAGACGAGACGGCCATGCTGATCGAAAATCATAGCCTGGCTCAATCCTACTCCTTTTATCGTGACAGCGCTGCTGGCTGGGTTTGGGTAAACTTGGAATTCGGTGAGCAATAGGGCATGGGTGGGTACGAACTCGGTGTAGTAGTAGCGATGTGTGTCATATAGCACCCAACTGCTGCTTGAATTTGACCAGATTTCTCCTTTGCTGAAGAGGATTTTTAGACTCCATATCGTATTCGTGAATCTTTTGGGAGATATTCTCCCATGCACCGTTTTCCCAATACTCTAGCCGACTAAAGACAATGTTGTGGTTATTATCGTAAGCATACGTGCGGAGAGATTCATTTATTAAATTCATTGATTGTAATCAACCCAGTCGCCATCTTGTTTAGTTTGTCGCGTTTCGATATCTATTAGGCCATCTGAGTCATAGGTATAATTATAGCGAATATAATCATCTATGCTCCATGTGAGTAGATCCCCGTTTCCATCGTATGTCCAGTTATTTGACCCATTGGAAGTCCATATACTGTCATCCCAAATTTCTTGAAAGTATGATAGCTGATGACCAGCCGAATCGTAGGTGTTGACCGTCCGAAATAAATCTTTCCAACCACCATTACTGCTAGGTTCTTGAAGGGTACTGCCCAGCAATTTCCCATTCGAATCATATTCCATATCAATGTTTCGATAGGCCAAAAACCAGGTTCCAAAATTGCTCAAACCCCAAATGTCTTGAGCGATAATTCTATTGGAGCTGTCGTAAATATTGTAAGTGGAATCGCCCTTAAAGGACGTAGGTATATAAGTGATTTTGGTTTCCGCAGTCAATAATTTAATATTCCCTCCTTGCCCAAAAACGGACACAAACGTAAAAAGGGAGAAAAGCGTGAGAAGCGTGAAGCATGTTTCATGAAAAAATTTTGGCGTTTGGTTCGGCAAAATTGCTGTAGACAAAACTACAAGATATTTTCAAAGTAAATACTTGGAAAGGTAAATTTGCATGCAAAGTAACAGCCTTGCGTTTTGACTTGGCACAAAAATCATTGCAATAGATCGTCGTAAAAAAGGACACTTTTACGCTTTCATTTTGAGGAAGCAAATTTAAGCGTACGATGTTAAAAACTATCCCTTTCCGGTTAAATCCGCAGGCATCCCAACTTTTTGTCCAAAAATGAGTTTAATTTGCCCCGCCTAAACAACCTTTGGCAATCTCGAATGCTCTTTTGAAATGGTGACCGAACTTTCCGAAAGTGTAGTCCCGAAGAAATCGGGATTGGAAAGTTGACAACCTCCTACGCCTTTGGCTTCGGCGGTTAAAACGACTGATAATTATGCAACGCGACAACTACTCCCTCCTCATCGAGAAGCTCGACGGCTTCATCCGCAAATTTTACATCAACCAGCTCCTCCGCGGTGCCCTTTATACCGTAGGCGTGGTGCTCGGCCTGTTCATTCTGCTCAACGTGGCGGAGTACTATTTCTACTTCAGCACGGGCGTCCGAACGGGGCTTTTGTGGGGATTTTTGGGCCTGAGCGCTGTGACCGTATGGCAATGGGTGGCCCTGCCGCTTATGCACTATTTCCATCTGGGGAAAGTCATCAGCCACGAAAAAGCGGCCAGTATTATCGGCGAGCATTTCACAAATGTGAAGGATAAGTTGTTGAATATCTTGCAGTTGAAGCAGCAGAGCAACAACGCAATTTATGCCGAACTCATCAACGCAAGCATCAACCAAAAAAGCGAGGAAATCAGAATTGTGCCGTTTCAGGCAGCCATTGATCTCGGCAAAAACCGCAAATACCTGCGCTACGCCCTGCCACCTGTCATGTTGCTCCTGTTCCTGCTCTTGGGCGCGCCCAACATCCTCCGCGAAGGCACGATGCGCCTTTGGAACAGCAGCACCAAGTATGAGAAACCCGCCCCCTTCAAGTTTTTGATCAATCCGGATTCGCTTCGCGCAGTGCAGTTTTCTGACTTTGTGCTGAACGTGAAAGTGGACGGCGCGGTGCTGCCCAACGAAGTGTTCATCTCTCTCGGCAACGTACAATACCGCCTCGAAAAGAGCGCCGCCAACGAGTTTTCCTACAAATTCACAAACGTTCAGAAAGATACAGAATTCAAATTGTTCTCCGCAGGCGTGGAAAGCCGCGATTACACCCTGAACGTGTTGCGTAAACCCAATATCCTGTCGTTTAACACCAAACTCAATTTCCCCGCCTACATCGGGCGCGCCAACGAAGAACTTTCCAACGTGGGAGACCTCGTAGTGCCGCAGGGCACAGATATCGGCTGGGTGTTCAACGCACAAAACACGGACAATCTGCAACTTCGCTTTGGCTCAAACGCCGGGGAGGAAGCCAAACGCTTCGACGACGAACTTTTCCAGTTCCGTCGCCGCGCACTCAAAGACGAGACCTACAAACTTTACCTGAGCAACGCTATCCTGCAAGGTGCCGATTCGGTGGCCTACACCATCACGGTCATCCCTGACCTGCACCCACAGATATCGGTGGAGGAATTCAAAGATAGCTCGAATCTGCGCCTCGCCTTTTTTGCCGGCGATGCTCAGGACGATTACGGCATTCAAAATCTGACTTTCAATTACCAGATCAAAAAAGCAAAAGGAGGGCAATTGCCCATGAATACCTCAAAAATTGGAAACCCCAAAGGCAAACAATCGCAGTACGATTATTCTTGGGACATCAGCAACCTAAGCCTCGAACCAGGCGATGAAGTGCAATATTACTTTGAGGTGTTTGACAATGACGGGGTGAACGGCTCCAAAAGTGCGCGTACAGGTCTAATGACCTACAAAATGCCCACCCTTGATGAGTTCCGTCAGCAGCAAGCCGACAACTCCGAGGAAATCAAAAAGGATCTGGAAAAGGCAGTAAAAGAAAGCCTGAAAATTCAGGAGGATTTGAAAAAACTCCGCGATAAAGTACTGCAAAAGAAGGAGTTGGATTGGCAGACCCGGAAGGAGATGGAAAAATTGATGGAGCGCCAAAAACAGCTCCAGATGCAAATGGAGCAGGCCAAAGAGAACTTTGATCAAAACAAAGAGCAGCAGAAGGAATTCAATCAGCAGAACCCTGAATTGCAGGAAAAGCAGGAGAAGTTGGAGAAGATGTTCGAGGAAACCATGAACGAAGAGATGAAAAAACTCCTCGAAGACATCCAAAAACTGCTTCAGGAGCAGAACAAAGACGAGATGCTGGAGAAAATGGAGGACATGCAAATGACCAACGAGGAACTCAATAAAGAACTTGAGCGCCTTGAAGAACTTTACAAACAACTCGAAGTAGAACAACTGCTCGACCAACAAATCGAGCAACTTGAAGAACTTGCCAAAGAACAAGAGGAACTCGCAAAAGAAACGGAAGAAGAGAAAAAAGGAACGGAAGAACTTGAAAAAGAGCAGCAAAGCCTAAACGAGAAGTTGGAAGAGTTGGACAAAAAGATGGACGATCTTTTGAAAAAGAATGAGGAGTTGAAACGTCCTGAAAAGATTGAGGACAACCAACAGGAAATGAACGATGCTAAGCAGGAACAGAAAGAGGCGAAGGAAAATATCAACAAGAAAGACAACAAAAAGGCGGGCAAAAAGCAGAAATCAGCGGCCAATAAGATGAAGGAGATGGCCAATAAGATGAAACAAGGCAAAGAAAGCGGCGAGCAAGAACAAATGGAAGAAGACCTCAAAACCATCCGTCAATTGCTGGAAAACCTCGTTGGCTTGTCGTTCGCGCAAGAGCAGAACAAAAAAGACGTGGAAACCACCACGCCCAACACCCCACGCTATGTCGAACTGGCCCAGCAGCAGTACAAAATCAAAGACGATTTCAAACTTGTGGAAGACAGCCTTCAGGCCCTCGCCACGCGCCAGTTCCAGATTGAAGGCATCATCACGGAGAAGGTGACAGAGGTAAAATCCAACCTTAAAAACAGCCTTGAAGAACTCGAAGAACGCCGCACCAACACCGCCAACGAATACCAGCACCGCACGATGAAGGGGCTTAACGACCTCGCCTTGTTGCTCGCCGAATCCATGCAGCAGATGCAGGAACAAATGGCCGCCGATATGCCCGGAAGCCAAAGTTGCGACAAGCCCGGAAAGGGCAAGGGTAAAGGGAAGGGCAAGGGCAAAGGTGACGGAGAACCAAAAGACAAGATGAGCAAAGGTCAAGAGGACATCAATAAAATTATGAAGGAGCTCAAGGAGCGACTCGAAAAACAAGGAAAAGACGGAAAAGACGGCAAGGAGAAAGGTGGCAAAGACAAACCTGGCGGCGGCGGCGGCGGTACGCAACCAGGCAACAGCAAAGAATTTGCACAACTCGCCGCCAAACAAGCGGCCATCCGCGATGCACTCCGCAAACTACAAAAAGAAAAACAGGAGCAAGGCAAGGGCGACAAAGCCCTTGACGACATCATGGACGAGATGAACAAGATCGAGATTGATCTCGTCAACAAAAAATTGACCAACGACATGCTCCAGCGCCAGGAACAAATCCTGACCCGCTTGCTTGAACACGAAAAAGCCGAGCGCGAGCGCGAGCAGGACGAGCAGCGCGAAGCCGAGGTGGCCCGCCAGCAACAACCGAAAATGCCGCCCGCGCTGGAAGAATACTTGAAAAAACGCCGCGCCGAGGTGGAGCAATTCCGCACGGTTAGCCCGGCATTGAAGCCTTATTACAAGCAGTTGGTGGAGGAGTATTTGAAAGGGAAGTAGTTTCAAGTTTGCAAGACTCAAATAGTATAAAAACGGGCATTTCGCGTAGTGCGGAATGCCCGTTTTTATTGCGCCTTTCGCGGGTCTTACGACCCCGCACATCTAATCCAGCCCAATTATCTTGTCCTCTACCCTTTTGGCTCGAGTCCTCAATTGCGCCAGCCAAAACCCGATGCCCGTGAAGCCCAGTATTGCCGGGTAAAAAACCAAACGCATTGTATTGTCCAAATCCTCGCTGCCAAAAGCAGGGCTACCCGTTGAACCTGGGTGCAGGCTGGCAAACATCCGTGGCACGATGTAAAGCAGCGGAATGAGGGATGCAAACGCAAAAATGTTGTACACCGCTGATAGTCTTGCTCCTTTTTCCGGCTCGTCGAAGGAGCGCCGCAGAATAAAATATGCCATATAAATGAGCAGCAGCACCGCTGTCATCAACTGCTTGATATCATTGCTCCAGGGAGCCCCCCATGTATAGTTGGCCCATAACATCCCTGTCACCAAACCCATGATGCCAAATAGCAGCCCTGCCTCTGCAAGCGCCGAGGCCCTGCGGTCGTAATCCAATTTTTTAGCCAATAAAAACATCACACTGTACACTACAGAAGCCGCGAACAGGAACATGAGTGCAAACCACATCGGTACATGGTAAAACGTATTGCGAATGCTTTCGTAAATGACGTTTCGATACGGGAAACTAAAGTCTTTTATGATGTGAAGCTCAGAAACCGGGTGCTCTGTCCAAGTGGCAGGTTTACCCGCCGTAGCCAAAGCGAAGGAGGGTAAACCCGCCGTAGCCAAAGCGAAGGAGGGGGCAGTAGCAGTATCCCGCACAAGCTCCACCGCAGACGGTAGAAGTGAAACACCATCAGATGGATGGTCCAAAATAGCGTTGAGCATGACCGATGGACTTGTGCGCGGCAAATCTGACGGGAAGTGGAACGTGGCTTCCAGGATGGTGTCGTTCAACACTTTTAGGTTCTGTCCCAGCATGGCGCTTGCCGAATCGTATTGCAGCCATACACGGATCTCCTCGGCGCGGCTGCGGGTATAAAAAGTGTTGTAGCCATGAATGGTCAGGCGCAGCGTGTCGCCGGATTTGGCGGTTTCAGGACTGACGTAGGCAATGCCGGGTTTGAGCGGCACCAACATCCCTACGGTGAGGGAGTAAAGGACGAGTAGAACGGAGAGCGTTTTCCACCACATGATTTGAAATTAAATATTGAGATATTGGGATATTGGGATATTGGGATATTAAGGATTTGTGCACTAATGAAATAATGTCTAATACCCCAATACCTCAATTTAGTCCTTCCAGATGAATGGGAACAGCACAAAAGTAAGTGTCAACAATATTGCGTCAATAGCCAACAGGTTTACAATGTCGCGTTTAAAGGAAGTGTCTTGAATAAGCCTGAGCGCAATTTGCGAAAGCCTGACCAGTGTAAGCAAAATGGGCAATATAACCGGGAAACTCAAAATAGCCATGAGTGTGGCCGAGTTGTTGGCCTTGGCCGCTATGCTGGCGATGAACGTGAACGCGATGCTAAAACCCACACTTCCCAAGGCCACAGTGAGACAAAAAAGCGGCATGTCTTTCACCGGATTCCCAGCGACCAGGCTGTAGGCACCAAAAGAAAGCAAACTCAAAGTCAACAGCAACAGGGTATTGTAAATGATCTTAGCCAACAACAGCATCGAAGGGTCGGCAATCTGGTAGTAATACAGTTGCCTCGACCCGCTTTCCTGCACAAAACTTTTCACCACGGCATTGATGCTTGCAAACAGCACAATGAGCCAAAATAGCACATTCCACACTTGCGCCTGTACCTTGATGCTCGCTATATAAACCACGAAAACCATGCTGAACACATACAGCACAATACCACTCAAGGCATAGCGCTGGCGGAATTCGAGCAAAAACTCTTTGTGCAGGAGGGTGAGGAGCATGGGCGCGAAGGTAGGGCAATTGTTCGATTGGGGGATTGGTTCGATTGATTCGATTGGGGGGATTGTTCGATTGGAGAAATTGGTTCAATTGCTCAATCTTCGTATAAACTCCCCTTCAGGGCAATGTCATTGACTTAAAGACCCAGAAAGGGTCAAACATGGCTAGCCCCGAATGAAATTCGGGGAGGAAGGGCGTGTGTGTAACAACCCCGAATGGGGTTGAATGTGCGTTTAGAATATATTCAACCCCATTCGGGGTTGTTGCCATTGCTTATATTCCCCCCGATTGCATCGGAGGCTATTCAAATTCAACCACTTCGTGGTGGTCAAATTCCTTAAGTCAACGACATTGCCCCATAGGGGCTGATGTGACAAAGTAGAATTAATAAGTACAGAAGACGAATTAGGGCAATGCCATTGCGTTTTAGGGCTCCGGAGGCATCGGGATTGTTTAAAAGGAGGTGGCCAGGATGCCCGGCACAATCCTCCGGCAGGATATTTTTACAAGGATCAACTCTTTAATTTTATTTCGACCCTCAACCCCAACAAATTCATTATTACCGGGCACGGTTTGGGCTCAAGCCTGGCCGAATTATTTACCCTTGATCTATATATCTCAATACCCTCCCCAAAGTTTAGTATTCAACATTACAACTTTGCGTGCCCGAGAGTAGGAGGCTCCGACTTCTCCAAACTCTATCCTTTTACAAGTACAATGCCTGGTTCCCGGATTACCTTGTTAGGCATGGAATATTCAATTATTGGCAAGTCCTGAAAAAGGTAGTTTACAGCCCTCAACAAGCATATAACGGAGAAGTGACCGGATTAAATGGGATGACACTTCAAAGCACTATTTTACCGACGACCCAAACCGAGTGCGATGCTGTGCTTGCAGAAGAAATGATGGCTAAGGCCTTAAAGATGGGCGCCAAACCCCGCTAAGCCGCTGGAGCCGGGGCTCATTCCCCTTCATCTCGGGAGTCAATAGCCTCCTGTTGAATCGCCCGAATGATTGTCGCCGATCCGCTTTACCCTACTTTTTCCCATTTGCCAAAATAAGGTTTGCATCATTCAGGAACTTGACCTCTTCTTTACCCGCCTCTGCTCCTTGAGGGTAGCCCAAAGAACCCAGCGCCGTTAGATTGAGGTTGTGGGTCTTTTGGTCTTCGGTGACATAAAAAAGCCAGACTGTTGGATAGCCTCTAACACCAAATGCCTGTTGAAGGGACTGATTTTGCTGCGCAAGTTCGGCGGGAATCTCTTTGCGACGAGGGAAATCCAGTTCGAGCAGAACTACGTTTTTCTTGGCCCACTCAATAAAAGACTCTTTCGCAAAAACATTCGCTTGCAATCGATGGCACCAGCCGCACCAATCGCTGCCTGTAAAAAAGCCAAAAATGGGCTTTTTGGTAGCCTCGGAAATCTCCCGGGCCTTGGCGAGGTCCGTATACCAGCTAAGGTCGCTGGCATTGCCCGGGGCCGGTTGGGCAGTACAAGAAAACTGAATACCGAGTAAAAACAGGAAAGGGAAAATTACTGACTTCATGCAGAGTGATTTTATGAACATTATGGTACAAAGGTATGGTTTGTGAGCAATTCTCTTGTGCTGTTGATGTCTCTATTAACAGCAGACCTGCCGCGCCTTGTTGCACAGGATTGGGTACACAGAAGCGGTGCTTTGCTTTGCGGCGATCATCAGCCATTTTGATGTGGTAGCCCCTCACAACCGCACATATCCACTCGTATCCCTAAAATTGAAATATTCCTTAGGCAACTCCTCAAAAGGATAATTCTTAAACGCTCCAAAAAACAAGTGTGGGCGAGTCAGAAGGCTGTCAAACCGTTCAGGGCTGTCGTGAATGATCAGGCAGCGGGCACTGTCCGGGTGTGCCAAAGCAGAGAGCATCAAAAATTCATAAGAACTGCCCCAGGTCATTATAAGCGTGTCTGCTGGGATTTGTTTTTCAGAAAGTACTATTTTTCGCTGAGAGCGATTGGCGGTTTCTTTCAAAAATGTTTTTTCCCATTGCAATTTTTCTGTCCAAAGTTGATGTGCCTGAGTGATACGGAATAGATTGAGCAAGAATAAGATACCCAAAGCGACCATCCCGCTTCGAGCGAGTTGGTCGCTTTTTATTTGATCTCGTAGCACGTCAAATATCAAGGGAATGGAAGCAAAAACCGCCAGTGGCAGGTACAGGTTTTCCATATAAAACTGTTGTCCTACTGCTTCGAAATATGGAACGTTCACCATGATTACAAATGCCAGTGGCCAAAATGCCACGAACAGGGCTTTTGCCCAAGACTGTCTCCAAATATAATAAGCCACACAAACCGCAATCACCGTCCACAGCAACCAATAATCCTGTACGCTCCATTCTAGAAACTTCCGATTGCTCTCAATATCAAACCAATGTGGCCATAATTTACCAAATGCTTCTTGCCGCTGTATTGCTATAGCATCGTACCAGTCCAACTTCAGCACCTTATATTTGAGGATCGCCAAGGCGCCGAAAACACCCAGTGCAATTAGATGCATCCATGCCCAGTTGCGAGGCTTATTCCAATCCAAAAGGAAAAACAGGCATAAAAAAGCGTGGGCATACAACACCAAAGGATGAAAGTAAAAAGCTGTCACCAAGGCCCCCAGCAAAATCGGCAACTCCCACCAGCGAAATGCAGTGAGCGAACCTTTAGCGTGCATCCAGGCAAAAACTGCGCAAAGAAAAACCAGTCCCGCAGGCATTTCTGACAGCCAATAAAACGTGTGGGTTGTCATTAGCGTGGCCACCATGGCAATCGCGAGCGACCAACGCCACTGGCCGATGCGCCAGCAGAAAAAAGCCAAAATGGCCGGCCAAAGCGCATGACCTAAGGAATAGGCCATCAGAACACCTTTCAAAGGCAATCCAACCGCCTGCGCTGCCCAAGGCCAAAACTGCGTGGCAGCAGCCCCAAAACGCCCACTTTGAATCTCAACACTGCCACTTTTGAGGATTAAAAAAGTCTGGAACGCCATATCCAGATTGATAATCCGCTCTTGATAAAACACGATTGCCAGTACGCATAGCGCACCGAAAACTCCGAGACAAAGCAGTAAATCAAGGCGGTTTTTTTTCATACTCAATACATTTCAAATTTCTGATAACTGCATTCGAGCGCTCCATTTATCAGCGGAATTTTTTGGGCAGATTTAAGACCAATGTGTTTCAACGCGTCTCGGTTGGAAGAAATAACCCAAGCCGACCAGCCGGGCCATCGTTTTTTCAATAGGTCTCCAATGTTTTTGTAGAAAGCGACCGTGTCTTCGATTTTGAGTCGCTCATCGTAAGGCGGATTCATTATCAGGGTGCCAGGAGGCTCCGGGGCTTCTAATTTTTCAAAAGGCGTTTTTTCAACCCGAACTACCGTTTCCAAGCCAGCAGACATCAGGTTGAGCGCAGTTGCATTGCGGGCACGCGGGTCTTTGTCGGCTGCAAGTATTTGAAATTCAAAAGGTTGAATCTTGGCATCGGCCTCGGATTTTATGATTTTCCAAAGTTTTTGGTCAAAATCAGGCCATTTGAAAAAGCCAAATGACTCCCGTTTTATTTGAGGTGGTGTGTTCGTTGCAAGCATGGCTGCTTCAATGGGCAATGTGCCAGAGCCGCACATCGGGTCCACAAAAGACCCTTGACCGTTCCAGCCAGAGAGCAATACCATCCCAGCTGCCAGGACTTCGTTGAGCGGGGCTTCTACCGTATCGCGGCGGTAATTGCGGCGGTGCAGGGAGTCGCCACTTGCATCCAAGGAAATATCGGCATGTGTGCCCTGCACGTGTACATTGATACGCAACGAAGGGCCGATGGTACTCACGTTGGGACGGCGGTTATATCGGTCTCGGAATTGATCAACAATGGCATCCTTGGTAAGCAAACCAAGGTATTGGGAGTGTCGAAACACCTCCCCTTGCGCAATTGCATCCACCGCAAGTGTGTCGCCAACATCCATATAAACGGCCCAGTTGATTTCACGAACGGCCTCGTACATATCGCGCTCATTGTTGGCCGAAAAGGAATGAATAGGGACCAGTACACGCAGGGCGCTCCTTAACTCATAGTTGGCTCGGTAAAGCAGGCTGAGCTCGCCAGTAAAAGCCACCGCACGTTTGAGCAGTCGAATTTCCGATGCGCCGAGCGCAAGCAGTTCCGAAGCAAGGACGGGTTCGAGACCCGCGAGGGTTTTGGCGAGATATGGTTGCATTGATTTCTGTTGAAAAAAGGGGGGGGGTGAAAGTTCTGGGTTGAAAATTAGACATCTATACCTTTAAGTCACCGCCCTTTAACTTTAAGACTATCAAGGAATTGCAAAGTACCCGGCAGGCCGTTTAGCAACTTCACATTGGCTGGAATATCCACTGGCCCTACGAAGAACTGTTGCCCGGTGAGCAACAACCCGCTGCCGTTGATGGATAGTACCACGTTGTCAACATAGGTTTGTATAGGGTGGCGTGGGAGCGGTTCCTGTAAATTGGTAAATACATAATCCGGCTTGAGTGCAAGGCATGCATCACGGAGGTCGCTTATGGCAACATTTGCCCCAAGATAAGAAACACGCATGCCTCGAGATCGAAGCAGGTACTGGATAAAAAGAAGGGTCAACTCTTGGGTTTCGCCTTCTGGGGAGTACAGTAAAAAAACAGGCGTATCTGCTCCTGGCAAGGCCTTGTCTATTGCACACATCAATTTGCGGCGAATGATCTGTCCTACAAATTTTTCGTGTGCCGGGCTGATACTATTGGTAAGCCAAAGCAATCGAAGTTTGTCCAAAAAAGGATATACTAACTCCAACATGCCGCGCTCAAATCCATTGACATCTACATATTCCACAAAAACACGTTCAAAGGTGGCCTCATTGAGGTCAATCATGGCCAGTGTGAGCGCGTCAATTTGAGCGTTAGGATTGGGGTTGTTTTGAGCGATGGCAGCTCCTTTGGAGGCAATTTCATCCGCCGACATTTGCGCCAGTTTGCTGATTTTAAGGCCGTTGCGATTGAGAAGCGCAATATTGAAAAGATGGCGAAGGTTTTCGTCCGTGTAATATCGAATATTTGTTTCTGTACGGGCTGGCCTGACAAGGCCGTAGCGTTGCTCCCATATTCTAATGGTGTGGGCCTTTATGCCTGTAAGTTTCTCCAAATCCCGTATGGAGTAGATCGCCATGGATGGTTGCTTATTTCGCCACAAAGGTGTTCAAACAGACCGTCTTGTTAAATGTTTATAAAAAAAACTTCCACAATTTTTTGCTACACTATGCCCTTTCAGGGTATTAGGCACAAATTTTGAAGCAACAAGCAATCTACCGCTCTCAGGGCTAAAATGACCTGAAATGCCAAACACACGACCGTTCCCTTAATATTTCCACCGTTCCCTTGGTGAATTGCAAAAACGCAATACCTTTGACCAACTTTTCACCTTCCTTACTAGTATTAGATGCTTATGTTTTCCCCTTTTAAAAAGAAAGACGACCGCCCTGCTCATGGGCAGGACAAAAAAAACAGTTCTCTCGACGCATTAGAATCCGAATTAATTGTTTTGAACAAGTCGGACTTAAGCAAGGTGGAAGGTGGAAAAGAGGCTAAAAAGCCTTTGTCAGATATTTCTGGATTACGTAGTAGTATAGGCGGTACGATCCCGCTATGAACAAACAACACACTCAGCAACGAACATGAGTCATCTCGGTCTCCGGGTTGGCTCATGTTTTTTTAGTGGAGAATGCTGGAAGTTGGGTTTGAAATGCTCATCAATTTCGCTTCCGCACTTCTTCATGGATGATCTTCCCTTTTTTCATTTCTTCCTGGTACTGTTTTTTGCGCCGCTCCCTAAACTCGGTAGCGAGCTCTTTGATACCAATAGGCTTGGCATTCTGGCGACGGTGGTAGGCAAGGATAAGAAAGTCTGCCATATCATCCGGGAAAGTCACGCCCGCGCTGCGCAGATAGTGCGAAAGTCGGGATCCTCCATAGAACCCCCAATTGAGTATCATCCATTGTCCTAAGCGATTGTGCATGATGGCACAAACACTGTCTTCAGGCAAATCTTTAAATTTCAGACGGGCTTCCACACTGACACGTTTGTCCAATTCCAGCATGGCATCTTCTAAATTTTTGGGGACGTAAACACCATTTACGACTTCTTTGCGGATGCGTTCCTGATATTGCTGCTCGAATTCGGCCTCTGTACTGGGAGGCCCCTTTTCTTCTTTCTCCGTTTGGGAAAAAGCGTTTTGAAAAAGGAAAAGCAGGAGGGGAATGAGCGCGAAAATGCTTTTTTTCATGATGAACAGACTGAACAATGAATTTACGCTTGTCTTTGATAGAAATATTTTTATTGCAAACCATCGGATGGCTTGGCCTTTGGCTGCTCAGCGACTATGTTGCAGCACTTCTAACGCTCATAATTGGCTCCATCGTATCGGCAGTTTTGATCTTTGCGCTTATCGCAGAAGCCATTGAGCGTTCGAAGGTGCCCAAAAAATATTTCCAGGTCATGGTGCTCAGTATTTTATCCATTGTTGTGGCCGCTGCAATTTACCTGACCCTTTTGGGCGGGGATCTGGATTTTTTGTCCCGATAATGTCAAATCGAAAACGAGTCGTCCTGTTCCGCATCGGGCAATTCTTCAAAAGTGCCTGTTTGGCGGTTTTTTCGCACCCTGTCCCAGTCAAAATAGCGTCCATTCATCACCACGTAAACCCCTGGCGGCAACACCTGTGCAAAAGCCAGCGCACTGCCAAGGTTGAAAAACCCGTCGGATGAAGTACCAAAGGCGTAGGGTACCATAGCGCCCGTGAGCACAATGGTCTTTTCTTTTATGTCGGCCTCTGCCAAATGGCGGGCCGTTTCTACCATCCGGTCGGTGCCATGGGTTATGAGGATTCGGTTGGCCGGGTTTCGGACGCAGCTGTGGATAATCAGGGCGCGATCCTCGTCGCGCATTTCGAGAGAATCCACCATCATGAGCGTTCGGATCTCAATTTCCACCCCACATCGCCCAAGTTGGAACATTTCGCTGAGGTGCGTATCCTTAAAAAAGAGTTCACCTGTCAGGTAATTGTACTCTTTATCAAAAGTTCCGCCAGTTACAAAAACTTGTATCATGGCTGCAAAGGAACAGATTTGGGGAGAATTAGATGCTATCAGAAAATCTCTATGGAGATTTTGAAGGTTTCTATAAACGCACCCGAATTTGAAACCACTCCAAATAATCGTAGCGGAGCAAGCGGTTTTCCAAAACGTTTTTACTTTTGCCCATCAATAAAGAAATGCACTACATGAAAAAGAACGAAGAATACGTCAAGAACCCAGGGCGCGACTGGCTTATGTTCATCATCAGCACCATAGGCATGTTTGCCCTCCTCATTTGGTTGCCCGAGTGGATATGGGTCGCATGGCCCTTCCAATTCACGGCTTTGGCCGGGGCCTTAGGCCGACTCTAAGGCTGTGGTAAACAATAAATGTTTACATTGAAAATTCTGGTCCTTCGCTTTTCCTCCATTGGCGACATTGTGCTGACTACCCCCGTGGTTCGTTGCCTTAAAAAGCAGTTGGGCGCTGAGGTTCATTTTTTCACCAAATCGGCATTCACACCCATTTTGGAGGCCAATCCCTACATTGACAAGGTTTTTTCTTTTCAAAAAGAAATTCCTTCGGAAATGGTGCTTGGTTTGAAATCGGAGCGGTACGACTATGTTATAGACCTGCACCACAACCTCCGTAGCCTAAGACTGAAACTTGCACTGGGCCGCCCTTCGCGCTCATTCGATAAATTGAACTGGGAAAAATGGCTGCTTGTCAATTTCAAAATTGACCACATGCCCGATACCCACATCGTGCATCGCTATATGGCAACGGTCAAGCATTTGGGCGTAAATTATGACGGGGAAGGCTTGGATTATTTTATCCCGGAAGGGGAAAACCTGGAAAACATTCAACTCCCTAAGCAAGCATTTGTAGCAATGGTGCTCGGTGCCACCCACGCCACGAAACGCTTGCCTGAAGAAAAAATCATAGCAATTTGCCAGCGTATCACCCAACCCATTGTGCTCCTCGGTGGAAAAGCCGAAATGGAAATCGGTGCGCGTATTGCGCTCGCCTGTGGCCCTAAAGTCCTAAATCTTTGTGCCGCGCTTAACCTCCATCAATCAGCGTGTGTTGTTCGGGCTTCTAGCAAAGTAATTACCCACGACACGGGCTTGATGCATATCGCGGCTGCATTACGGAAGCCTATAATTTCCGTGTGGGGCAGCACAGTGCCCAAATTTGGGATGTGGCCTTTTTACCCAACGGGCATAGATTTGAACACGTCTGTTGAGGTGTTGGACTTGGGTTGCCGCCCATGTTCAAAAATTGGTTTCGACCGTTGCCCTAAAGGCCATTTCAAATGTATGCGGGAAATTGATGTGCAAATGCTTGGCAGCGCAGCGCAATAGCTTGCTCATTTCCGCTACACAGTCTACCTTCACCCGGCAAAACCCGCACCAAATACTACTAGATTTGCCTTCAAACTGCCAAATTCCTTGTTTTCAGAAAAACGCAGGCCCATCTTTGTTGCTGAATCTGGATTTTGCGCTACTTTTCGCCGACAAACATCTCGTCAATCTGTCCAATGTCAATTAATATGAACATTAGAAAACTACTTTTCCTACTTGCTGCTTCACTGAGCCTTTCCTCCCTGAACGCCCAAGACATCCACTTTTCTCAATATAACATGTCGCCCATGACCCTCAACCCGGCCAACATCGGGAATTTTGAGGGTACCGTACGCATTGGAGGCATCTATCGCGGCCAATGGGCCAGCGTTATTGGCAACAAGGGCCAATACAAAACACCCTCCCTTTGGGCAGATGCACCAATCATTCGGGGTTTTCGCAAACGCGACTGGGTTGGCGTAGGGCTCGTGTTCTTCTCTGACAAAGCGGGCGCGGGTGGCCTTACGCACACAGCGGCCAAATTCGGGGCCTCCTATCACCTTTCCTTGGACAAAAAGGGCAATGCCTACCTTACTGTTGGCGCTCAATATGGCCAGGCCAGCCGTCGGCTCGATCCGTCAAAACTACAGTTTGAAGAAGGTTTTTTAAATCCAACTCCTACCGGCGGTTACAACTCAAGCGCACAAGTTGACTTTCTAAATGCAACACAAGCAAAATCCGACTGGAGCGACATAGACGGTGGCGTGGTGCTTCGCGCCAAACTAAACAAGCGCATGGACATGAGTATTGGTTACTCCATGTACCACATCGGCGAAGGCAAGTACGGCCTTGTAACGAGCAGTGGAGGTGGGGGCACCAGTACTGGTACGAGTACACCCAACACAAGCAGCGATGAAATTGCCCGCCGTTCTGTGATCACGGGCTTGTTCAACATCAAGTTGAACAATAAACTTTCAGTGGGACCATCCTTTATCTACCAAACTATGAGTGGCGCTGATGAGATCAGCCTTCAAGCACTTGCATCTTATCTCTTCAACGCGGAGAAGGATATTGACCTCAATTTTGGCTTGGGATACCGTCTTTCTGGGGGTGACGCCATTTACCCCATGCTCGGCGCACGCTACAAAAACCTCCGTGTCGGCCTCGCATACGACGTGAACATCAGCGACCTAAACCAAGTCAGCAACTATCGCGGCGGTTTTGAGATAGCCGCCAACTATATCGTCAAAATTTACAAGCCGGCGGTGGTGAAAACCAAGGTGCTTTGCCCCAGGTTCTAAACCAAGAATCCTCTCCATTTTTAAAAAAAATCTCCCGGTCTGACTGGGAAAAACGATACGATGAAAAAAATCCTCTTTTTCCTCACGCTTGCCACTTTCTCGGCCATCGGTGCTAAAGCCCAGCCGATCAACCGCGCTACGCCAGAAGCAAACCTTAAATCGGCACAAGAAGCCGAGGCCGATGGAAATCCCTACGCTGCCTTGGACTTGTATGAAAAATACCTTTCCGAAAACAAAACGGACAAGCAGATTACTGCAAAAGTAGCCAAACTTAATTTCGAACTACGAGACTACGAAAAGGCTGAAAAAGCCTTTGCCCGCCTTGTAACCCGCGACCGCAAACTTGAGTTTACAGAACTTAAATATTGGCTCGCGCTGAGTATGAAGTACAATGGCAAATACGCCGAAGCCGTTGATATGTTCAATCAATATATTGCCGATGGTGCCGACGAAGCCCTTAAAACCGCTTCCAAACGGGAAATCGCCGGTTGCGAGATAGCAAAAAAACTCAAGCAACCCGATAACCTTATTGTGGGCAACCTTGGTAAAACGGCCAATAACCCTCAAACGGACGGCTCACCCTCTTACAGCGCCGGAGAATTGTATTTCACCTCCATCCGCTCCAAAGAAGTGGTCGTTTTGAATGGCAAAGAGGGCGACTGGCACTCAAAAGTTTATACCACCACCCGGTCGGGAGCAGAATACGGAGAGCCTGAACCGTTAGGCACACAAATCAATCGCGAAGGCTGGCACCAAGGCAACGTAAGCATTGCCGCAGACGGGAAAACAATGTATTTCACCCGTGTAGAACTCACCGAAAAAGGCCAAGACATTGGGACGAGTAAAATATTTGTCTCGCAGAAAGGTTCTGACGGTTGGGGAGGGGCAAATGAAGCCACGGGAGTCAACGGCGACTTTATTGCCAAACACCCCTGCGAAGGCGAATTGTTTGGTGAAAAAGTACTCTTCTTCGTTGCCAATATGCCAGGAGGGAAAGGCGGTTTTGACCTGTATTATGCAACAAAAAAATCAGAAAACACCTTTGGCCTACCTGTCAACCTTGGCGATGTAGTGAACACCCCCGGCGACGAGGCCTCTCCTTTTTACCAGGATGGCAAATTGTGGTTCAGCAGCACCGGACGACCCACCATCGGTGGCTACGATGTCTTTGAGAGCCAATGGAATGGAGCTGTTTGGAGCGATCCAAAAATGTTGCCCTTGGGCATAAATACAAGCCTCGACGACCTCCACTATTCCCGCTCTTCAGATGGTTTCACAGGATTCCTTCAGAGCAACCGGCCAGGGCCAAACAATCTCAAAAGCAAAACCTGCTGTGACGATATTTATGCTTGGGAAATTGAGCGCATCAAAGTGGAGCTGCTCGCTAAGACCTTCCGAATAAAGTGGAAAGGCGAAAAAGAAAACCCAGCACTGAAGGGAGCAATTGTCACCATGCTCGACGTAACGGAAAAAAAAGCAACCAATGTGGACGAAAAAACCAATCTCGCTTCCAATGAATTTCCGTTCACCCTGCAGCCCGAAAGATCCTATATGGTAATAGCCAACGCCGAAGGCTTTAAGCCCGATACAGCGTCATTTAATACCTTGGGGGTCAAAAAAAGTACGAGTATCGAGAAAAAACTCACTTTACGACTTGTAAAGCGCGAACCCGAGTTTGACACGCTCCGTATCAATGAACCTATCCGACTCGACAATATTCTTTATGATTACGACAAGGACAACATCCGCCCAGATGCTGAGCCTGATTTGCAAAGCGTAGTGGATTTGATGAAAAAATACCCTGATATGAAAATCGAACTCTCGTCACACACAGACGCAAGAGGCAATGATGCTTACAATGAAGACCTTTCTCAGCGCCGTGCAAATAGTGCCGTGGCATGGATTGTGGCAAAAGGCATTAAATCCGACCGGATCGTAGCGAAAGGATATGGCGAAAAACAACCCCAGAACAAATGTACCAATGGAGTTGAATGCACTGAAGAAGAACATCAACTCAACCGCCGTACTGAATTCAAAATCACCGCCGGACCAACCAGCATTGTGATTGAAAGGGTCGAGAAGCGCGAGAAAAAACCTGCTTCTTCAGGTGGAAAGCAGAGCCTGCGCAACGGTTTGTTACTAGGGAATTAAATTTTGTAGTGAGCGTTATTACCGATGCTCACATTCTACTAATTTTAAAAGCGAGGGAGTGGTAAGCGTGTAAAAATAAACGCTCACAACTCCCTCGCTTATTTTACCAAAAGACTCACGCTCTCCCAAGTACTTTTATAATACAGACACCTCGGCAATGGTTTTGTTGATAGCCAGCTTGGGCGGGACAGGCGAATTGATTGTTTTGGGAGCACTTGCTTCATGTTTGTCAATTTGGGGCTTATTCGTCTCTATCAAACGACTCCGAAGAGAAAAAAGGGGGAAAAGGAAAGAAACCAAGCGATGAATTTTGACTACTTTTGCATCAAATTCAGCAATAATGACAGCCATTTACGACAAGAAGAACCTAAATGAAAGAGTAGAAGCCGCCCTCGAAACCATACGCCCTCACCTTAGGGTAGATGGTGGCGATGTGGAACTCGTAGAGGTAACAGATGACATGCACGTCAAAATCCGATGGATGGGCATGTGCGAATCATGTTCCATGTCGGGCATGACGCTCCGGGCAGGCATTCAGGAAGCCGTACAGAGCAAAATCCCTGAAATAATGGGTGTGGAAGCGGTGAATTGATAAGATATTGGGATATTGGGATATTATGAAAATTTCATAATATCCCAATATCACCATTTAACCCTCGCCTGTACCTTCCAAGCCCTTTCCTTTCCTATCGTGCCAGAATCCGTCACTGCCTGGCGTGTATTCGTCTCTTCCATGCGAGCATCCAGCCGAAGCCAAGTGTTCACTCTCCAATGAAGGTTGAGATACCATCGTGCGCCACGTCCCGAAAAGGCAGGGATAGAAACCGCCGAAAAAAGGTCGTTTTCGAAGGTATACACCCTTGAATCGTAGTCCTCCGTATCAAATACTGTATATCGTAGCGATGCAGAAACGGGGCTTCCAAGCGGTTTCAGCACCGCTTCCTGATAGGCAACAAATCCTAAGGAAGATTCATTTTCACCAATTTGGTAAGTTGTCCACTCTATCCGGCTTCGGAGTTCGATAGGTTTGTTGACTTTGTAAATCGAATGCAAGCGAAGCCGATCTCGCCTTGCATTAACGAGGCCAAACGGTTTTTCCAAATCATCATTCCGTTGCTTTGTTTCTGACTGCCAGAGCGCATACACCGAAAAATTGCGGCTCTTAGTCCACAACACCCTTGCCAGGTATTCTCGGCCATTTGAAGGCGCGTCCACTCCAAAACGAAGCCAAGGGTGCCGCCACACATCTGCGTAAAGGTTTATCTGCCAACGTCTTATCCAACGGATATCCGCTCCGAGGTAAAGCCCCTGCTCGTTGCTTGAACCCGATACTTCTGCAAAAGGATTTCCATAAACAGATTGGTAATCTTTGCCCAAAGAGCGGTGCACTGCTGTGAGCGTTACATGACGATCTGCAGAAAAAAGCAAGCCATTTACAGCTGCAACTCCACCATTGTCGCTCCGGGCCGTTTCACCAAAAAGAAAGAGGTTACGCCAGCGGTAGTTGTAATCGAGGCTTATCCCTGTCAAACTTTTACCCCGGAATGCAAATTTTCGGTATGGTTGCGGAGAGGATATCCAAGCCTTGTCGTATGCAATATGGAGAGCATTTGCCGAGACCTGCCAACGTTGCCCTTGCCATGTGGCCGTCAGCCCACCGACTTGTTCGTGGAGTTTTTTTTCATCTTCTATCTCAGAAACGTTGCGATGGTAGCCAGAGCTGAGCAACGAAGAAAACTCAATTTCCGGCGAATCAAATTCACTGGTATCCGCCACTTGAATATTAGCGTCGCGGCGGCGATTGGAATACATTGCTGTAACTTCCAAGTGCTTGCCAAACGCGAGCGTGGTGGCTGCTCCACGAAAAAAATAGGTTTCCCCAAAAGCTCCGTACGCATTCAATTTTCGTCCACCACGTGCCACAGACACCGTTTCGGCAGATTTTCCAGGAGCGAAACCCGTTTGCAACAAAAGCCCCTGTCCCATTCGGGCAGAATAATCACCCAGTGCGACGACTCGAACCGTCTGATTCCAATTTTGAATGAAGATATGGGCACTGTAATAATCGAATGCCTGCCAGCGAACGATGGTGTCGTATGGCCTCTTTTCTGTGTTAAATAAAAGAATGCTGTCATTGGAAAAAAAACTTTCGCCTGGGTCTTTTTCCATCGTGAATCCAAATCGCAAGCGATTGTCGAATGTGTGGCGGTAGCGTAGTGCCAGGGCACTTCTACCGCCTTGAGGCCTATTCCTGTAATAACTCATCGAGTCTGCCGCATCCGATGTGGAATTCAAACGAGTTGCCAACTCCTGCTCCGTGTCATAATTTGGCGGATTAAAATAGCCCCAGCGCAGGAACAGTTCATTTTCACCGCGTAAAAATCCTTGTAGGATAGTGGTATTCCGAGTATCCAAACCGGTCTTGATACGGGAAAATTGCAGTACCCTACGAATGTCTGAAATTTCCCAGTTCGGCACGGCCTGTAGTTCGTACTCATTCAGAAAAGGCCCAAACTGGTCGCGGTATGCGATAAAACTTTCCACTTGAAGTTCGTTGAGCAATCGCAATGAGCGCAAATCTTCCTGGCTTACCGAATTGAGGTTCATGGGCTTGTCGCGGAACATCTCGAGGTTTTCCAAAAATTGCTGGGCATCAGATTCGGAAGCAGATTCATTGTCCCGGAAGAAATTTTCTAGCAGCTCATCATCTGTTTGGGCGTTCAAAAAGAAAGAAAGCAGGATGAAAGGGAGAACCGCCAATAAGCGATGAATAAATATATTTTTCAAAAATTGTGTATAAATGGCAGTTGCGTGCGTCATAAGCCGGGTTGTTTCAGAAACAATGTTAGGGCGAAAGATTCGTTTGAAAGTCGACTTTTTTAGTTCTGACACTTTTTCAAAAAGTGTTCGTTCTAAAAGTGCCATAACGTTTACAACCACTACCTTTGCTTATCAATTTTTTAACCATTCAAAATCGTTTTCTCAAACATGAAAAAATCAATTTTAGGGATTCTCGCTGGCGCAGCCTTGATATTCTCCATGGCTTCCTGCGGCGAAAAACTGCTCACTGACGAGCAGGTTCAGGCTGAAATCACAAAAGGCTACGAAGCTGGCAAAGCTGCCGTCGAACAAGAAATGACCGCAAAATGCGAGGCTGATCTTGAGACGCGCGTGTCAGCTATTGTTGACCAGGCCATAGCTGATCATGAAGCTGAAATGGCCGCCGATAAAAAGTAAGCCGTTTGAAAACAATCCAAAATCCGTTCATTCTCAAAACATTCACCGAAATTTTTTCCATTACAATGAATAAGAAATTGCTCTTTGCCGGCGCAGTAGCTGTTGCTGGCTTTTTTACCCTCACAGCATTCGACGGCAAAACCCTCGCCCAACAAAAAGAGGAAATAGCTGCCGCCGTGACTGCACAACTTGAAATGCTTCGTACTGAAAAGACTGCTGAGTGCGATGCACGCGTACAAGAAGAAGCCAACATGCGCGTGGAGGCATGGAAAGCCGAAATGGCTGCCGCACCAGCACCTGGTAAAGGTGGTGTGAAAAAAAGCGGCTCAAAAGGCCCGAAAGTAGACCCATTGCCCAATGGTACAAAACCTACCGACCCGCAAAAAACCCGTGGCGGTGCTGTAAAAGAAGGTGATGTTGAAGGACAGAAAAAGCGGGGTGGTGCTATCAACCCTACTTCTCCTACCGCTCCAGAAGAACAGAAAAAGCGGGGCGGTGCTGTTAAGCAAGGTGGAGGTAACTAATAATTGCGTTCCAAACATAAAAAAAGTGCCTGTCGATTGCTCGACAGGCACTTTTTTTATGTTCAGATTGCTGAATTACTTGTTATAAGTAAAAGTGGCGTCATCATAAGTTGCATCCGTATAAGTCACACGGTAACTACCTGAAATCGTGTTGCCGTTAATCTGGCCTTCACCCGCAAAAGCGCGACCGGCCGGATCAGTATAACTAATGTGGACGTGGTCTCCGTCTTCAATGGTTGCTTTCAAAATAGAATTGAACCCTCCGAAATTTGCAATTTGAATTTCAGATTCGTTGATGCGCGTTACAACTGCTGGTGAGGTGAGATTATATGTACCTACATTGGTAGGAATTACAGTACTAACCGTCACAACGTCTTGGCCAAGGTAAGAGCCTAAGAATTTGGCGGACCATTCGATTTCGCAGTTTTCGCCTTCGAAGCCAACGCCGCACTCGCAGGTGCCGTCAAGGCAAGTGCCTGCATTGCATTCAACGTCTTTGCACTTGTCGCCGCAAGAAGTAGTAGTAACGGCGAGGAAAGCGCCAAAAATAAATAGTGGGAGGATAAAGAGTTTTTTGCTCATGTTTTGGAAATGTTTGTGAAAGGTGATGGAATGGTTGTTAATTGTTCGCGGCAAAGGTAAAAAAACGCCCCATAAGGAAGTAACAAAAGAAATATTATTCCTACTGAATGCAGCAAAAACAAATATTCAACTAAATAGTTGCCACTATTCTAACAGGATTTTGCCTGTTGCCTGGTTGTTTTCTGACAAAATCCTCAGGAAGAAAATACCTGGCACTAAGGTTTCGGGCAACTGGAAACGTATGGTTGTCAACGCATTCTTCAAATTTTCAGCCTTGATTGTTTTGCCTTGAATATTTGTCAGTTCGAGCCAAATTATTGCACCTGAAAAAATTTCGGGCAGCTCGATTTCAAGCCAATCGCCTGAGCCAGCAGGGTTGGGAGATATGCGAAGCGGGGCAACAAGTTTTTCCTCCAAGCCAACTGTATAGCCTACCTCATCACAGTCAGCACTGCTACAATCATTAGCACCAGTTACGGTGACACAATAGGTGCCTGGTAGTAAGTTTTGGATTTCCTGCCCTGATTGACCAGTACTCCAAATTATTTCAAATGGACCGGTTCCGCTAACCTGAACGAAAGCAGAGCCATCGGAAATATTTGGGCCTGAAGCAAGTGTGGTGTTGATAGAAACGCTTGGCACGTTTGTGTCTTGTGTGATAACAACCATATTGGCCGCTTGTGTAGTGCAGCCAAAAACATCTGTCACTAAGAGCTCGGGGAATGCAAAACCACCATTGGAAATCACAAACCAACACGAGTCATTGGAAGAAAGGAATTGGCCATTGATGGTCCAATAAAAGGAAGGGCTTTCCGCATTTGTGATGGCGCGGAAAAGTGTGGGGGTATTGCCTAAACCACTACAAGTCAAGGTGTCGAATCCGACAAAGTGAGCAGGTAAAGACACCAAATGCTCTTCGGAATGAATGTTCTTTGAAGCAACGCAGCCATCTAAAAAGGCCAATAATGTGTAAACACCCCCGGCAGTAGCAAGCAAACATTGTGTCTCAGTTGCTGGAATTCCGTCTTTCGCCCACTGGAAAACGGCATCGGGCGAAGCTTCGGCGCAGAGGTTTACGGAAGGTGTGTAGCAGGTGACCAGTATATTGGAAGGAAGGTTGGCCAGTAAGGCTCCCGGGGCGATCTCCGTGATGGTCAGTGTAACGAGGGTATCACAGCCGCCATTACCGGCTACGATGAAACTAAATACGCCCGGAACATCAAATACTGTCCCATACAGGACAATGCTCTCCCCTGAACAGATCTTTTGTGAAATACTATGCTGCACACTGCCTCCTCCTGGCAGGTTAAATGATTGAATGGCAATACAATTGTGCGCATCGGTAAGGGAGAGGGCATAATTGCCACTGTTGGAGAATGTGGCCAAGGCTGTCGTCTGGCCATTCTCCCAGAGATAGTGGTAGGGCGCTGTGCCTCCACTGGCTTGCACCGTGATAGAACCAAGTCCGCCCCCACAGTTAACAGGTTGAATATTACTGGTTTGAACCGTCAAAATATCTGGTTGGTCGAGTATAATGGTATCAGACTCCGTGTAGTTTGCGCCAGTGACTGTCACGGAGTACGAACCCGCCGGAAGGCTGTTTTGTTGATAGAAATTGAGGCTTATGTTTGACCAATTGTAAAAAAGCCCGGTCTGGTCGCCCCAGACACTGACACCAATGATTCCGTTGTTTTCGCCGTGACAATTTGGTTCTTTTACATTGGTCGGTATTACAACGAAAGGGGTGGCTGTTGGGCCGCCGTAAGTAAAAGTCAGATGGTAATTCTGGCCGCCATTGTTTTTTAACATTGTGGTTTCGGGGATAAAATCGTCACCAATCGTATCAATTTCAGCCACAAAATATACTTCAAGCACATAGGTTTTACCGACCGTCAGCCCCGCTGCCAAGTCAATATTGCTGGCCTTGCTACGGTAACGTGTGGTGTAAAGTCCCACAAGGGTAAAATAGTCCTGATCGAGGTTCAGGGATTGGAAGTTGCCCACTGCCCCACCCTGCTCGTACACACGGTATTGGAGTCCTATGCCCGAAACATTGTTGATACAACTTTCCCAAGTGATGGCCCTGGCGTTGGCAAGCGAAAGATTTTGTAGCGTGCCAATGTGCAAGCCGTCGAACCGAATACCCGAAGGGCAGTCGGCGATGATAAAACTGTCCAAAGTACCATTGATGCGGAGATGAACAGAAGAGGAGCACTCCCCTACCCAATCGTAGCCGCAGGCGGTGGATTTTTGGACAGAAAAAAGAAATAGAATGTTGAAAACGAGGATCTTGGAGTAGAAGATGTGCATGAGGATCGGTTTGTGAGCATTGATTATATGAGGTGTTCGTTGTCGAATCATCGAATTTACAAACAACCGCCAAAGGTACTCAGAACCCCCTTTCGCTTTTATCTAAATGTTGGACTCTGTCGCAATTTTACCATCAAAAGGCAGTGCGGCATAAAGATTTTGTAAAGAATGCGCGCGCTACTTTGTTGTACTTTGGCCCCTTCAAACCCGACCGATGCAGCATCATACCATTTCAATCCAGCGCAGCGCGCAGTATTATTCATTGGGCACACCCGGAGCTCAGATCAAGCAATTCTGGATCGTGTGCCATGGGTACGCACAATTGGCCGACGAGTTTTTGGAGAATTTCAGGCTTTTGGAAAATGACCACACCCTCGTAGTAGCGCCTGAAGGATTGAACCATTTTTACAAAAAGGGCTTTGACGGACCTGTAGGTGCTAATTGGATGACGCGCCAGCATCGTCGCTCCGAAATTGAAGATTACGCCAATTACCTCCAACATCTCTACGATCATTACCTGCCTCAATTGCCCTCTGATGTACGTATCGTGCTGCTGGGCTTTTCGCAGGGCACAGCTACCGTCTGCCGTTGGATGCTGGAAAAACTGCCCCGATTCCACGACCTCTTGCTCTGGGCCGGGCTTCCCCCCGAAGACCTTGATTATGCTGCGCACAAGGATTATTTGGCCGACAAAAAACTCTATTTGCTGTACGGCACCCACGATCCATTCCTTACACCTGATCGGATGCATACCGTCCAGGAAATCGAAAACAAAAACGGAATTGACTTTGGAGAGCGCAGTTTCGAGGGTGGTCACGAGATTTTGCCCGATACTCTGCGGGAATTGTTGTTGAATTTGAACTGATTTCTACCTTCGCGGCAAGTTCGACATTAAGTCATTAAGTCATTAAGTCATTAAGTCATTGGGCCATTGGGTCATTAAGTCATTAAGTCATTGGGTCATTGCTACAATCTCCAATGACTTAATGACCCAATGACTTAATGACCCAATGACCCAATGACTTAATGACCCAATGACTTAATGACCCAATGACCCAATGACCCAATGACCCAATGACCCAATGACTTAATGACCCAATGACCCAATGACCCAATGACCCAATGACCCAATGACCCAATGACTTAATGACCCAATGACATAATGACTTTATGTCTCAATGACAAAATATGGACTTTAAAAAATTAACTCCCCACCTAATTGCTGCTGCGCTGCTGTTTGCCGTGTCGGCTGTTTTTTTTGCCCCTAATTTCTTCGGCGGCAAAGTGCTGCCACAGCCCGACAACGACAAAGCGCGTGGGATGATGACGGAAATTCAGGGCTACATTAAAAAAGGGGAAGCGGCTCCGCTATGGACCAACTCCACGTTTGGCGGGATGCCGGGCTATCAAATCTATTCGCCCATCCATGGCAATTTGACCAAACCACTGGTGAAGGCAACGTTTTTATGGACGGACACGACTGGTGTTTGGGCACAAGTGCTTGCAGCCATGCTGTTCATGTACCTCCTGGTGATAACAATGAGGGCTGATTGGCGGGTCGCGGTGTTTGGGGCACTGGCTTATGGGATTAGCACTTATAACGTTGACATCCTCGAAGCAGGGCACTCTACCAAGATGGCCGCTCTGGCCTTTGCACCTGGTATTTTGGCCGCTACTATTATGCTCTTTAATGGACGCTTGCTCGTTGGAGCTGGATTATTGGCCCTGCTGACGGCTATGCAGATATACGTCAACCACGTTCAAATTACCTATTACACGCTATTGATTGCGGGCATTTATGTACTGACCCAATTGGTGGAATCAGTACGCCAAAAAGCCCTGTTAAATTGGGGTAAACAGGTGGTAATCATGGGTTTGGCACTAGCCATAGGCTTTGCCTGCAACCTTTCCAAACTCTGGCCTACTTACGAATATAGCCAGGAAACCATCCGTGGCAAATCTGAACTCAAAGCCAGTGCCGACAAAGGCGATGGCTTGAGCAAAGATTACCTGTTCGGCTGGAGTTATGGTGTGTGTGAGAGCATGACACTCCTTGTACCACATTTTGCGGGCGGGGGCGCCGGCGAAACTTTTGGCGAAACCAAACTGCTGAAAGCGGTTTCGCGACAAATGCCTCCCAATACTACCCGGGCACAAATGCAGTCGCAAATCGCTGGGTTATTTTATACTGGGGATCAACCCTTTGTGGGCACGGCCATATATTACGGTGCAATTGTTTGTTTCCTGTTTTTCCTGGGCGCATTCCTGGTTCCGGGCACTGTGAAATGGTGGCTGCTGCTGAGCGGAATTTTCATGGTTACTTTGGCTTGGGGGAAGAACTTCTTCCTCAATGATATTTTTTACGACTACTTGCCAATGTTCAGCAAGTTCCGCGCCGTAACGATGGCACTGGGTCCAGGGCAGTTGTGTGTGGCTGCACTGGCTGCTATGGGCATACAAAAATTGGCAGACCCTGACATTTCCATAGACAAGAAAAAACGCGCCCTTTGGGTAGGCTTGGGCGCCACGGTGCTGTTATGTCTCATTGGATTGACCTGTGCCAGCAACACAGGCCCCAATGACGATGCCCTTGGGCAAAACGCCCAACTCTTGGCCGCTCTGCAAGAAGACCGCGCTAACATGCTCCGCGCAGATTTGATTCGTTCGCTCGGATTTGTGGCCGCAGCCGCCGCCTTAATTCTGCTCTACCTGCGTGGCAGCCTGAAAGCGACACTCATGGTCGGCCTTCTAGCGGCATTTTCTTTGGCTGATACCTGGCTTGTTTGCCTGCGCTCTATTCCAGCCAGCAAATATGAGTCTAAAAAAGCCGCTACTTCCCCACCCCAGCCCGAACCTTTTGACCTGCAAATCAAAGCCGACAAAGACCCACACTACCGGGTGCTTGACCTTTCTCGGGGCGGCATCGCCGGCAATGCCACTACTTCTTATTTTCACAAAAGCCTGAGCGGCTATCATGCTGCCAAACTCCAGCGTTTTCAGGAAGTGGTGGACAAGTACCTCGGCAAAGACTTGAACCGGAACCTGCACATTGTAGGCATGATGAACGGCAAATACATCGTCGGCGACAAAGGCCAGGTGTTCCCCAACCCGGAAGTGTGCGGTAATGCCTGGTTCGTCAGTAATTTCCAGACCGCGAAGAACGGTGACGATGAACTCAATGCCCTTGGTCCGCTCAATCCGAAAGACACGGCCGTGGTACAAGAGTCTTATGCCGCCACTTTGCAGGGCCTGGACATCCAACGCGACAGCAACGATTATATCAAACTCACCAGTTATCACCCCGACCAGATGGAGTATGAATACTCCGCCAAAACCGAGCAACTCGCGATTTTCTCTGAAATGTGGTACCCGCCCGCAAAAGGCTGGAAATGCTTTCTGAACGGTCAACCAGCACCTGATTTCATCAAGGCCGACTACCTGCTGCGCGCTATGCGATTGCCCGCAGGCCAAAAACAAAAGTTGGAAATGCGCTTTGAACCGCAATCTTTCTATCTCGGAGAAAAAGTGGCTTATGCGGCTTCTGGTTTTACGCTGTTACTCTGTTTGCTTGCTTTGTTTTTCTGGTACAAGAAAGGGGGGCAGCTAAGCGAAGTGGCCAATTTGAGCGATGTGGAGAGGCGGCCAGAGAAGCCTGTGAAGGCAGCTGCTAAGACTATTGGCAAGAAAAAGTAATTTAGTGGGTTTTGGATAGTTCCAGCGTAAAACGGGCTTTTTAGCCGCATCGCGGCGACATCTCTGAAGCGCCAGCGTTAAATTTTTTCAGAACGGCGTAGCTGTGGCATTATTTCGACCTAAAAATGTCACGGCTACGTCGTTCCTATCTTCACAAACGCCCTATCGGGCTACAGAAATGTCACGGCTACGCCGTTTTTGTTTATGGCTAAAGCTGGGGTTATCCAAAACTCACGTTAAGTTATCTTTATTCACCGCTTAAACCCCGAAGTTACCTGCTCCAGGACCCGCTCCAAAAAACCCTTGTCGTCCGTAATAATTTCAGCGGTGCCAAGCAATTGTTGCTCAAAACGGATTTCTCTTTCGAAACTGGTAACCAAATTGGTATCATTTACGACCCGTATATTGTCCACAATAATCGTGTACTCCCGGTTTTTTGGCACCACTGATTTGGACTTGACTTTCCCTGAGATAGTCCCAAATTCCTGATAAGGATAATTGTCCAATTTCATCACCACGGGCAGGCCCTCTGTTACTTTTCCGCTTTTTTCAACTGCCAGCTGCAGCCTCCCTACAATCTGGTCACGGCTCTGTGGCACGATGATCATCACGACTTCACCACTGCGCACAAATTGCTGAAGTGTGAGGCCGTTGAACACTGCAATACCCTTGATGGGCGCACTCAGCACGTAATTTTGCGCCCACTTGTCTATGCTGCTGCGCAGTGCGTTAAGGCTGGCGAAAAGGCGCGTGGAAGATGCGGTAGAATTTTCGGCTTGGCCGAAATTAGCCGAGTTGATGTTGTTTTTCAGGCTGATAATTTGGCGATTTGTTTCTAAAACATTGGTCTCATGGCGGTCTCGATCACTTTGTAGATTCGAAATCTTTTGGCGTTCATCGTCCAGTTGTTTTTCAGAAATAATGCCCTCTTTTAATAAGTTTTTTTGCCGTTCGTAAAATTCTTCAGCGATTTTCAAGTCGTCCTTGCTGCGTTGTAAAGCATTTTGTTCAAAGGCTATACTTTGCTCTAATTGATTGATTTGCATTTGGATAGAACCAATATTGGACTGAACGGAACTGCTGCGGTTTTCTCGACCAAATTTGAAATCCTCTAAATCGCGCACAAACAATGCGTACTCTGATTGCAACTCGCCCAACACCAAGTTGTCGGGGTATTGGAGTTGGCGCAATGCATCGCTGGGAAGGTTTTGCCATTCCCGCACGAGTACGTCGAGGCGGCGCACATCGCTGTATTGCGCGGTATTTTGCAAAACGGCAAGGGGCTGTTTTTCTGCTACCGAATCTGTGTCAGACACCAACAGTAGCGTGACTTTGCCATCGGTTCGTGCTACTACTTCCACAGGGGGATTGGCGGTTGTGATGCTTAGTTTGTCGCTCGCCACCACATCAGGGTAACGCACAAACCAGGCCACCCCGAGCAACAGCCCAAAACCCAGCAAGACCACCACTGTGCCCCAGCGAACAAGCCAACTGGGCGGTGTGCCGAGTATTTCCTGTACCTCCTCGGAGCGGAGTTCAACGAAGTTTCGTTCTTCTGCCATGGTTGTTGAGAAATTGGGTTATTGAGATATTGCGATATTTGGAAACTTGACGGCATTGGTTAATCGGCCAGCCTTCGGATCATTCCCAACACCATCGCGTCAATGATTTGATACACCACGAGCGGTTTTTGGGTGCGCCATTTAATGTCGTTGTATTCTTCCCCAAAATGGGTGTAAAGTTGCATTTTGGCATCGTGCATTTCTTCTTCCACATGCTTTCTGGTATTCAAAAAAACAATCCAGCCGCCTTCTTCGTGGACTTCTTCGGCCCATTCGGCGTAATAGTCGTCATCGGGCGAGGAATGGAAATTGAGCACGTTTTCACAGAAAAACACAAATTTTGAAATACCTTGGTTTATCAGCGGGTCGGCAACGTTGCGTTTCAGGAACATGATATCGTTGTGCAGCGTGTCGTTCCATTCGCCCATCAATTCGATGAGTGCGAAGCCTTCGTCATAGTCTACAAAAAGAATTTTCCCATACAATGTTGAGGATCCGAAAGCATCCCACTGCGGGTGAATATAGAAGTTATAGAGGCTGTGCGTGAAATCGAATTCGCTATACGTGCGGCCAAAAAAGGGCGAGCGCTCGTCCTCTTCGGCGATGTAAAAATCTCTCCAGCGAAAATGAGGTTCTATGTCGTGCATGGTGTCTGATTATCTCTGCAAAGTTCGCTTTTTCTACAAAATTTTTGTCGAAGCAACCCTAATCCCGCACACAAGTCTTTTTACTGACAATGCAATGACAAATCGCACGTTATTCGCCCGCTCAAATTTCAAAACGCATCGACTACTCATGAAAATTCGCCTGTCGTCCCTATTTATTTTTGCTCAACTACTTTTTTCCCTTTCTCTTTTCGGCCAAAACCCATCGCGTGTCACCATCAAAGGCATGGTTTCAGACACGATGGGCGAACGCACGGTATTCGCCACCGTGATGCTCTTGAACCCCAAGGATTCTACACTTGTGAATTTTACAAGAAGCAGCAACGAAGGCGAATTTTCCTTCAAAAACGTAAAAAATACCCCGTATTTGCTCAAGGTATCCTATGTTGGGCACTTGCCATTGCAGCAATATTTGCCCGCTTCAGCGACGGAAACAAACGATGTGGGAACGCTGAAAATCAAGCCGATCACCTCCGAGTTGCTCGAAGTGGTGGTTAGAGCAGCCAAGGCAACCCTAAGTATCCGAGGCGACACTATTGAGTACGATGCATCCTCGTTCAAAGTGCCCCCGGGATCAACAGTAGAAGATTTGCTTCGGCGACTACCCGGTATAGACGTGGATGCAGATGGCAATATCAAGGCCCAGGGCAAAGACGTGAAGCGGGTTTATGTGGACGGAAAAACTTTTTTTGGCGACGATCCTAAAGCGGCGACCAAAAACCTGGGCGCAGAAACCATTTCAAAAGTCCAGGTCTACAACGAATCTTCCGAACAATCCAAACTGACGGGCGTTGACGACGGCAAAAAAGAGAAAGCAATGAACCTCGAACTTAAAGAGGAGTACAAAAAAGGTTCGTTTGGCAAACTTACCGCCGCTGTTGGCACCGAGGAGCGCTGGGCTGGACGGGGGAGTTTCAACCGTTTCAACAAAAAAGAACAACTGTCATTCATTGGTTTTGGCAACAACATCAATCAAACAGGGGTGAACTGGGAAGATTATGGCGAATTCAAAGGACAAAACACCTTTGGCGATCATGATAATGGGGATTTTGGTTTTGGCGGAGGTCGGCGTTTCTATATGATCGGGGGCGACGGCGACGATTCCCCTTTCAATAATTTTGACGGGCGCGGCTTCACTACAAATTATGGCGGTGGAGCCAACTACAATTTTGACCACAAAAAAGTAAAGGTCAATGCCAGTTACTTTTACAAGGAAACCAGCCTTGATCTTGAACAATTCACCAACCGCCAAAGCTTCTTGCCGGACACCACTTTTTTCAATGATGAGTCTTTGAGCAAGGCAGATTTTAGAGGCAGCCACAGCATCAGCTCGCGTCTCAATTACGATATTGACTCCAGTGATTTGATTATCCTCAAAGTGGAAAGTCGTTTTAGCAATTCCAATTCAACGTCGCTTGAAAGTCAATCATTTTCTGACGAATCGCGTGTACGGACGAATAATCTCACCCTCGACAACGGAAGCCAGTTGGATGCCTGGCGGGTGTTGGGTTCAGCCATTTACCGACACCGTTTTAAGAAAAAAGGTCGCTCGTTTGCGCTGAGTGCAGGATATAACGACAGCCAATCCGACGGCTCAGAAACCCTTTCTTCCAACAACCAATTCTTGCTTACGGGTGGGGTGACACAAATCCGCCTGTTCAACTCCAACACCAACCACACAAGTCAACTCAAATCGAGCGCCCTTTTTACAGAACCGCTTGCTAAAAAATGGTTTTCAGAAACCTTTGTCAACTTTAGCCAAACCAAGAACGAGGTAAACCGCCCCACAGGCGACCCTGAAAACAACAATCAGCGCATTGACAGCCTCAGCATTTATTACGAACAAGAAGTACAATATGCCCGCATAGGCTCCAGCGTCCGGTATTCGAACAATGGGTTGAATGCCTCCGCTGGCCTTGCTGCGCAGCAGCTCCAACTTGGTGGCACTTATTCTGTAGACAAAGGTTTGCCCCCTTTGGCAGATCCATTGACCCAAAAGTATTTCAATCTAATCCCCAATATTGAGCTGGAATACCAACTGCCCAACGACATGTGGATTAGCAGCAATTACAGTTATAGCGTGACGGAGCCGCAATTCAGTGATCTTCAGCCCGTGCCCATCGTAACCAATCCGCTTTATCGAAGAGAGGGCAATCCAGACCTGCAACCACAGCGTTCGCACAACATTGGGGCGAATGTGCATTATTGGAATTCTGGCACGATGGCAAACTTTGGCGTTGGGGCCGACTATGACCTTTACGACAGCCAAATCGTATATAGTCAGACGATTGAATTCATTGACTCCCTCGGTGCGCGTACCACCACGAGACCTGAAAACGTGTCGGGTGGGCAAAGTTTCAACACCTACGTCTGGTCGAACATCCCGATCATTAAAACCAAACTCACCTTCAATTTCAACCCAAGCATTTACATCAACCGTTCGCCCTCGTTCATCAATGGCGAAGAAAACGAGACCTCCAACCAGAATTACAACCTGCGCCTTGGTTTCAACTACACACCTACACCAAAACTCATAGCCGGGCTGAACGGCAATGCCAGGATCAACAACATAGCCTACTCCGTGCAAAGCGAGCAAAACCAGAAAATACGAGGCTACGGCTCCGACGCTTCGATTAAATGGCAATTCCTGGATAAAATGTTTTTAGAGAGCTCTTTCAACTACAACCTGTTCCAAAACGAACGCTTCGGATTTGAGCAAAGCACTGCCATTTGGAATGCTTCGGTACGTCGGCTTTTTGGCAAAAACAACCGGGTCGAACTTCGTCTCGCTGCTTTCGATCTGCTCAACCAACGCATAAACATCCAACAAAGCGGCTCGCAAAACTTCGTCATCAACTCAACGGCTCCGACCCTGGCTCGTTATTTCATGCTCAGCGTGTCTTACAATGTGCGTGGCTACGAGAATAAGTTGAAGAAGAACGATTGGTGGTAAATTGGCTTCCTGCCTTCGCCAAGGCTTCGGCAGGTAAAAATGTGGTCAACGTGTCGAAAGCCTGACGCGGAAAAAACAATTTTTAAAACTGAGTTCCGTTTTACCCGTTTACCCGCCGAAGCCTTGGCGGAGGTGGGTTTACCATTGACCACATTAACACAAAAGCGGGTTTAGCCGCCGTAGCCTTGGCGGAGGCAGGTAAATCATTGACCACATTAACACCTATGTCTTTCAAAATCAAGCTTTTCGCTTCTATTTTTCTCCTTATTCCATTAGGGCTTTCTGCTCAAAAAAAGCCTAAGATCGAGCCAGCCAGCGAGCCCTCGGCAGAAGCAATCCAAATGTTGCAGGGCCTCGAAGACACCCTCGGCGTGTTGGGTTATGCCATTGTAAATGATTCGATTGAAGCAGAACGCTTTGCCGCTTGCAGGGTTTTCATCACCACGCTCGTGAGGGCATTGAAAATAGAGAACTCTTTCAAATATCCCTTTGAACAACTGCGCAGTGTGTCCATTTTAACTCCGCCTGACAGTAGTTTTCGCCTTTTTACATGGCAGCTTTTTGTCAATGATTCCACCTACCGCTATTATGGAACCATTCAAATGAATGAGCGGAATTTGAAACTTTACCCGCTCATTGACCGGAGCTTTGAGTTAGACCATTTTCCTGTTCACGAGCAAATGACCGCCGACCGATGGTATGGGGCATTGTACTACAATCTCCGGCAGTTTGACACCCGGCAAGGCCACAAATACCTGTTGTTTGGCTACGATGCTTTTGAATTTTTTGAAAAAAGGAAGTTGCTGGATGTCTTGAGTTTCGACAAGGAAGGTGTTCCCGTTTTTGGAGCGCCTGTTTTTGAACAGGAGGATGCGTTGCCCAAATACCGCGTCCATGTGCAGTATTCTGCAGACGCTATTGTGAAAATGAATTGGGACGAACAGTACAAAATGGTTCTTTTCGACCACCTCATCCCGCTCGCAAGCCCTTTTGGACGAGGGACCACCAGTGTGCCGGATGGAAGCTACGATGGCTACAAATTTGAAAAAGGCCGCTGGAAATATGTGGACAAAGTTTTTGACGACAAGCAAAAAGACGTGCCCTTCCCAGAGCCAATATTAGATGGGAGAAAGGAGAAGGACATTCTGGGGAAGAAAAAGAAAAACAAGGGCTGATCCCGGAAAAGCAGGGGTTGAGTTGGGGCGTGAAATATGACTTCCCTTGCAACTGCTTAGGTGGAACACGGATGACACAGATGGGACACGGATTTGCACAGATTTCTGGGAGATTGCCCAAAAAATCTGTGCAAATCCGTGTCCCATCTGTGTCATCCGTGTTCCACCTAAGCAGTTGCCTTCCTTTTAAATTTCAAGGAAATCAAAACAGGATACCTTACTTGAAAATCACATTCTTCGTCTTTGCACGATACACCCCCGCGCCGTATCCACCCGCTCCCGTGACCTCCGGAAGCGTTGGGGAAAAACTGTTAAAAACCTACCCGGAGTGTCGCCATCCAATGCCGGCCTGCTTGAGGAAAAAATCCGGCCTGATGGTACACATCTCCCCCCTCCGAACGGGTATAGGCATTGTCTGGACGCGCATCATATCCCGCAGAAATGTATCTGTACGCCCAACCATTGGAGGCATATTTTTTATCAAAAATATTGTTGAGAGAAAGGATCACATTGAGTTGTTTGCCAATCACTTGCGTCAGGTCATAGTTAAGGCGCAAATCGCTGACGAAGTAGCCTGGCAAAGCGGTTTGGGCATTGGAGGTATTGTCCAAAAACTGTTGGGAGACGTATTTGCCGACGAGCGTAACGGATACCTCGGAGGTCTTTTTAGGGCTCCGAGGTTTAAACGTCGCCTCCCCCCTTGCTATCAAGTGGGGAGAAAAAGCCAAATCAGGATTTCGGTGTACAATGGCTTCTTGCGCACCATTGTCCCAATCGTCGCGGTATTCTGTGAATGTCCGTATTTTGTTTTGGCTAAATGCGGCACTTCCTCCCAGTGTGAGCAGCGGTCCGATCTGGCCTGTGGCCTCGATTTCAAAGCCAGTGCGCCAACTCTCAGGAACATTGGTGCGGATGTATGCTCCCACATCGTTGATGCGCCCATCCAGTACAAGTTGGTCGCGGTAGCGCATCCAAAAAAAGTTGGCGGAGGCGGTCCATTTTGCAGCATTTCGGCGTAGGCCTGTTTCCAGGTCAAGCATTCGTTCGGCTCGCGGACGACTGGCTGGAGTGCTTTGTGTAAAATCATCCCGATTGGGCTCCCGATGTCCAATGCCTAAAAAGGAATAAGCCAACCAAGTATTTGAAAATGAATACGTTGCACCGATCTTTGGGTTAAAAAATCTCAGTGCCGCTGCTTGCTGCACATTGTTCAATTCATTGTCAAACCCAAAAAATTCATAGCGTACGCCTCGAATTTGCAAATCCAAAAAAGTAGAAAAACGTTGTGAAGGGGATGTTTCGATTTTGAGGAAAACATTCGCATCGCGTTTATTGGCGGTGTTTTCATAGTATCGAAAATCATTGGGCGCCCCTGTGAAGTACTCCGCCCAAATTACCTCACCAAAGTGCTTGCCTTCGTATTGACTCCATGCCCCACCGAGCAAAAACGTTGGTTTCCAAGTACATGCAGGCAGCCAGCGCAGCGCAAATGTTCCGCCGTAAAAGTCATTGTCCAGCCATCGGCGTCGCACCAAGTCCATCGGCGGAATCACGGGATCTACCGTAAAACCAAGTGGTAGACCATATTCATAAATGCTTTGATCGGCCTTGTATTGCTCAAAAAAACCGAAGCCCTTTGTGTAATGGCTATTAAGCTGCAGGTGCAATTCAGGCGAGAGTACCCGCTTGTAATGCCCTAGGAAATGCTGTTGCGTGTAGTTGTCCACCTCTTCAGGGTAAGCGGAGCCGGGACGTTCTGTTCCAGCTGTGTTGAAAGTTCTAAGGCTTTCATTTTCAAGATATTGGGCGGGAAGACCGTTCCAGGCCTGGTACGTTATCTCCTTGCCGGAAAGCAAATGAAACTGAGCAGATTGACCATCATCAAGATACGATCCACTGAGATGGATTGCCTCCATATTCACACTTGCCCGATCCACGTAACCATCGGAATAAACGCCCGACACCCGCGCCGTGAATGCTACTTTTCCGCCCAGAAGTCCCGTGCCGACTTGCAACGAGTGTTTACGCGTTCCAAACGACCCAAGTGTGTTGCTCACTAAGGCAAAACGATCCGGTTCTACTTTTGAAAGATTGAGGTTGACACTGGCACCAAAAGCACCCGCGCCATTGGTGCTCGTACCCACGCCACGTTGTACCTGGATTTCTGAAGCACTGGCGGCCAAATCGGGCAAATCCACCCAAAACACACCCTGACTCTCTGCATCGTTAAGTGGCAAACCGTTGATAGTCACATTAATACGGGTAGGATCGCTGCCTCTAATACGCAGGCCAGTATAGCCCGTCCCGGTTCCTCCATCAGAAGTTTCGACCAAAGAGGGCACGGCAGAAAGCAGGTACGGTATGTCCTGTGCGTGGTATTGTTTGGCGAGTTTTTCAGCAGTAAAATTGGAGTGCGGCACCGGGCTTTTGCTGTCCGTTCGAGTGGCCTGCACGACCATTTCGGGTAAATGGTTTATTGGTGATTGGTTTATTGGTGATTGGTGATTGGTGGTGTCTGATTGCGCTGAAAGTGGGAGGGAAAAGAGCAATGCAGCACAAATTGAACCAAGGAGGCTCAATAACCATTTCCTCTGAGTTGAGGCGAACGAAACAACAAAATGGAACATTAATAACTAAGAAATGAGTGAAACATCCGCCTACCGAAGGGGCTTCGGAAGCGTAGTGATGCCACTACCCCGTCTCAATTCCTTACCCAAAATTACTTGGGCAAGTTCGATGGGTGTAATCTCAGTCCGCGCTGTCTGCATATAGGCAAACAGGCGAACACCCCAATGATTGGGTGCAAAGATCAGAAAAACTCCGCGCATCTGACCGCAATATCCTAATATCTCAATATCCCAATATCCCAATTTCAATACCTACCTAGTACCGAATGTCCCAAAAATAGGGCTGCTCCTCCTTTATATGTTCATCAATAAGTTTTTTGAGCGCTATGCGATATTCGGCTTCAGATGATTTTTTGCCCTTGAGTTTTTTTGGAAGCGCAAGTTCCGTAGTCAGTTTTTTTGCATCGATGCGGTCGGCGGATACAATCATGGCTCCATTGTTCACATTCGCTTCCAGAATTAAGCCAGGAAGGCCACAAAGCTGCTCAGGGCCACCGATATGTGGAATATCAAGCGCAAACCAGACAATTATTTTTTGCTGTTTGAGCGTATCCTCCCAGCTGGCATTCATACACAGATGTCCAGCAACTTCTTTCAAATCATTCAAAATTTTCCAGTCCTGGCATCGGATAGAATCTTGTACCAAATAGGTTTTGCCCTGCATCGTGAACGCATCATGGATGGTATTATCGGCAAAGTTGCGGGTGGTAAAAAATGTTTCCTTTCGCCACGAGTATCCCTCATCGTCGGGTTCGGCGCGTTCTTCTGAATCCAGGTATTTTGTTTGCGTTGGGTTGAAATGCAGCAGCGTGTACACGCGCCATTCTGAACGGCTTCCCCACATGTAGGCTGCGCGTTCTTTGCGCTGTTTGCTCATATAGGTAAGGGCCTCCATTTTTTTGGTCCAGTTGTGCGTCACCAGATAGCGGATAGTGCCTTCAGTGATCGGTTCGGGGTTCGGCGTTTCTTGGGCGAAGCCAGCCGATTGGAGGAAAGAAAAGAGAATGAGGAGCAAGGGTAGTTTTTGCATAAAAATTGATTTTCAATGAGTACCGAAGAAAGAACACGAATGCCCAAACACTTTTCGAGCAGTTTTATTTTTAAGAACGAAAATTGATCGCATGGGAAAAAGACCTGTTTCTGATAAATTCCCAATATCGTTTACTAACGCACCGCTACTACATTCTCCCTACCTTCACACCATGAACCGTAGCACCCTCGTTTCTGAAATATTTCGCAAAAAATCCTTTTTATGCGTTGGCCTTGATCCTGAGCTGGCCAAAATTCCGCCGCACTTGCTTGATTCGGAAGATCCTGTTTTTGAGTTCAATCGCCACATCATTGATGCAACCCGCGATTTGAGTGTGGCCTACAAGCCCAATATTGCTTTCTACGAAGCCCTTGGCCCAAAAGGTTGGCATTCTCTGGCCCGCACGGTTGAATATATTGGCGATCAACACTTTATCATTGCCGATGCAAAACGGGGCGATATAGGTAATACCAGCCGTATGTATGCCGAAGCTTTTTTCAACCAACTCGGCTGCGATGCTGTCACTGTTGCGCCATATATGGGCGAAGACAGTGTAGGGCCTTTCCTGGGCTATGAGGGCAAGTGGGCCATCGTGTTGGCACTTACCTCCAACCCCGGCAGCAATGACTTTCAACGCGACTGGCTCGAAGATTCCCGCCAGACACTTTGGGAAAAAGTTTTACACCGCAGCCAAAGCTGGGGCAGCCCCGAAAACCTAATGTTCGTCATCGGCGCAACCCACCCCGAAGCCTTTATTCGAGTCCGCGAAATCGCGCCCGACCATTTTTTGCTTGTACCTGGTGTGGGCGCACAAGGCGGTGATTTGGCGGCGATTTGCGAGCACGGGATGAACCAAGACTGCGGCCTGCTCGTCAATGCGTCGCGCAGTATTCTATATGCCTCTTCTGGCCAAGATTTCGCCCAAAAGGCAAGCATAGAGGCCAAAAGGTTGCAGCAAGAAATGGAACAGCTGTTGGAAGCGATGAACTATGAACGATGAATTTTTCATCCAGCGATGTTTTGATCTAGCACGCCTTGGCTTGGGTAGCGTATCTCCCAACCCAATGGTAGGCGCCGTATTGGTTCGGGAGGGTAAAATCATTGGCGAGGGTTGGCATCAGCATTGGGGAGCGGCACATGCAGAAGTAAATTGCTTGCGTTCTGTTTCGCCTGAAAACCAACATCTTATCCCTTACTCTACCCTATTTTGCAACCTTGAGCCTTGCGCCCATTTTGGCAAAACCCCTCCATGCACGGATTTGATTTTAGCGCAAAAAATACCCAGGGTGGTGGTGTCCAATACCGATCCCAATCCGCTCGTTGCAGGAAAAGGCTTGGCAAAGTTGAAAAAGGCAGGCGTTGAAATAAAGCAAGGAGTTTTGGAGGAGGAAGGCCGATGGCTCAACCGTGCTTTTTTCACCTGGATAAACAAACGGCGGCCTCACGTGATTTTAAAATGGGCACAAACTGCGGATGGTTTTTTAGGAAAAAAACATACGCATACAGCAATTTCCAGCCCAGCAGCCTTGCGGCTCGTGCACCGCTGGAGGTCAGCTTGCGATGCCATTCTAGTGGGAACCAATACGGCATTATTTGACAATCCTCGACTAGATGTACGGCATTATTTTGGGAAAAAACCGCTCAGACTCGTGTTGGATACGCATGGAAAAATCCCATCAAGCCACCACTTTTTCGACGACTCCACCGAGACTTGGATATATGGTAGTTTGCTTAATGGAGCAAGTTTTTCCAGAACCAAATTTATCCCGTCTGAAGGCAAAATATTGATTCCTAATATTTTAGAAGTGCTGAAAATCGCAGACCACGCCATACTTATGGTAGAAGGCGGAGCAAACCTGTTAAATCAATTTTTGGAATCTGGCTATTGGGACGAAATCCGTGTACTCCAAAACGAATTGTTTTTGGGGGAAGGGGTGAATGCACCCCGGCTTCCTGCCAATGCAATTGTGAAGGAACAATTTCAAGTCCGGCAGGACAAGGTTTGTATTTTTACGCGGTAATTTTTTGACAGTCTGTCCAGCCCATGCAAATCACAAAACTAGGCCTCCAACTTCCTACCGACCCTCGCTGGGTTAACCTGGCGGAGATAGACCTCGGCGAAATCCTTACCGACCATGCCTATTGCGAGCAGAAGGCTGCCACTTCCTGTATATCGCTCATTCAGGCGTATCCTGATCGCACTGAACTTGTAGAAGAAGTTGCGCCCATCGTGACCGAGGAATGGGGGCATTTTCGAATGGTGTTGGCCGAACTAAAAAAGCGCGGCCTCCAACTTGGTCGCCAACGAAAAGACGAATATGTGAACCAACTCCTTGGTTTTCAAGAGAAAGGGCAGCAACGCGAACTGGCACTCCTCGATAAATTGCTTATATGTGCCATGATCGAGGCACGCAGTTGCGAGCGTTTCCGCTTGCTTTCATTGCACTGTTCTGAGGAGGATTTACGAGGATGGTACCACAAGTTCATGGTAGCCGAGGCTGGGCATTATCGCCTTTTTCTCGATCTTGCGGAACTGTATTTTGGAAGAGAAAAGGCACAGGCACGTTGGAAGGCGTGTCTAGCTTTCGAAGCCGAAATCATGAAAAACCTGGTTCCACGGGGGGATAGGATGCATTGAAGTGCTAGGATATTGGGATATTGTACAATATCCCAATACCCCAACCTCACCATCCTTTTACTTTGTTGATTTTACCTTCTTCCCCAAAATTTTCTTTAGAGACTTTATTGTACGCGGCGGCGGCTTCTTCGGCGGTGTCAAACATCCCGATGTGCTTGGCTTTGCCATGGAGCGAAATGACCGCCCGGAACCGCCGGTGCTCACGGTAAACACCCGTAAAGCCCGTATTGCTGCTGGTTTTGCGCATTCGGCTGGCCGTAGCACGTGAGCGGTACAGAATGTTTTCCAGACGGCAATCGAGTTTGTCGCCATTCTTGGCGCCCACAAGCCTTTGAACCTTGGTCTTATCGTCAGCCAAGAATTTTTCTGCAATCATTTTGTGGAGGTAAATGGTTTCGGTTTTGAAACCACCTTCGGCTTTTTTCCAGGTTTTTTGGAAAACAACACAGCCGCTGGAGTGCATTCTGAGGTTGTTGAGAATGTCAATTTTGTTTAGATATGGGTCAGATTTGATCCATTCATATACGCGGTCATCAAGGAGAACAGTCTCCTCCGCATTTTTAAGTTTAATCTTGTAAATCACGGCTTGGTGGTTAATCAGTTTTTGGAAAATAGAATGTCAGCAAGTTATTGGGGTATCTGCTGCGTAAACACAAAATCAGTACCTTGGACGTACACACATTTTAGCCATACGGCAATGCCGAAATTTGGCAGGGGAATCATTTCAGGGTTCAAATTTAGGAACTTGCCATTTGTCCACAAAAGGTTTTTATCAAAAATTTTTCTTTTGTTGAAAATAAATTTTATAGGGAATACCTTGGCAAAACAATGTGGAGGCAAAACTTAAATCATTGAACAGGAAATAACATTAGATGCACCATTTAGTTCGATTGATATATCAAAGCACTCCAAAAAGGCCACAAAAAAGCAAATAATGATGATTTCGTGATAAAAGGAATATCTTTTGCCCGTCCAATATTAAGCCAAGAGTTCCGTTCTTTGGCCTCTCTTTTCAAATTGCAAATCAACTCATGAACAAATACTGCACGCGTTTTGCCCCCCTAATCTTCTTATTTGTTTTAGTGGCTTCCCGAGGACTTCTTTTTGCCCAAAAACCAACGGAACAATTGGTGGTGAGTGGCACTGTGCTGCTCCATGAAAAGAAAGCCCCCGATAGCAAGGCCTTGCTAGGAGCAATGAAGTCTTCTTGGAAACTGAAACCGGATTCGGTCAATATCGGGGAGAAAACATTGGTTTTTAGCGCAATTGGTGGTGCAACGGTCATGATTGCCTACTTAGAATATCCCGCTGCCCCGGACGAAATCGGTGCTGCCGCCCGCCTTTCCTGGCTCTGGAACAACGCGGCAGAAGAAACTTCTAAGCATCAAGCACAGGTGGTCATCTCTGTCATCGGGCCAGCCAACCGCAGCCTGGAACTTCACAAGGTTTTTACTCAAACTGCCGCAGCTGTACTCGAAACGACGCGTGCCCCTGGGATATTCCTTGATGGCCAATACTTGCTTCTTTCGAGCGGATATTACACCGCCGCAGCGCGCAACATGGTACAAAACCAATCCATCCCACTGTACTGCTGGGTCTATTTTGGCAGGCCAGGAGGCGGCAACGGCTTCAGCTATGGGCTTACAGAATTTGGGTTGCCTGAGATGGAAATCATCAATTCCTCAAACACCGAAGTGGAGGTTCATGCCACACTATACGACGCTGCCATGTCGGTGGTCAAGTACGGCACTCAGCTAAAAGATGGACAAACCCTTACAACGGAAGAAGGCGCCAAGTCAGTCGTGCGCCTCGTTAAAGGCACCTATTTGGAAGAGAAAAAAGTGATAAGACTTGAATATTAGATTTCACGCAACGCCGCTAAGACAAAACACCTTAGTTTATTCGTTTTCAATACGTGGCGTCGTGGCGGCGTTGCGCGAAACATCATTGTCGGGTAATTAAACACAGCCAAAACTATGCGCATAATAGGCCACATTGAACATCCCAGCCTTAAAATATCGGTATTCAAAAATGACGGACGCACATCGGTGAAGTTCGAGACTGCGCTCTACGAGCAGACTTTCAAATTGGGGGATGACGAGCGTTTTTCCACGCTGGAAGGGGTACAAAAAATAGTTGACGGCCCAATGATTGAGAAAATCATGGAAGGATTCCGACAAATGCACAGCACCAGACTCGATGTTATGACCCGTTTGTTTCCTAGTTCGGAGGAAGTGGTTTTTCAGGAAATAATTTGATCGAAATCCTGATGCCAATCAACCAGTCACCAATCAACCAATACCCATTTACCAATCCCCACCCGCGCCGCCACCGCCAAAAGAGCCGCCTCCAAAGCTTCCACCTCCCCCCCAACTGCTACCTCCGCCGCTTGAGCTGCCGCCGCCAAAACCACCTCCACCCATAAACCAACCACCACCAAAATTGTCGTCATCGCGATCGCGCTTCTTTTTTGATCGTCCGTCGTGTGTGATCATTTGGCCGATATTCCGGAGTTTGTACACGATGCTGCCAAATACCAGGAAAAAAACCAAGGCAATAAACAAGAGAAGCAGGATTGACACCCCTTTTCCCGCTTTTTGGGTTGGTTCGCTTTGAAATTCGCCTTCCAACGCTGCGATTATTTTGTCTAACCCTGCATTTATTCCTTCAAAATACTGTTCTTCCCGGAAATAAGGGCCCATCGTGTTGCGGATAATCTGTCCTGCTGTAATGTCGGGCAATGCCCCCTCAGCGCCATAACCCGTGGCAATAAAAATACCCCGGTTGGGTGCTTCGCTTTTGATGAGCATTACCACACCATTGTCCTTGTCTTTGCGCCCGATGCCCCATCGGTTGCCCAGTTCGAACGCATAGCTGGCCTTGTCGTAATCGCCAATATCAGGGCGAATCATCACTACAATTTGGGTGGAAGTGCTGTCCCAATAACTGCGCAGTTTTTGTTCCAGCGCATTTTTTTGGAAGGGCTGTAGCCAACCGGAATAATCGTGCACATAAACGGCTGGTTCGGGCTTCTCCGGGAACAGATTCACATCACTTTGAGCTATTGCCCAAAGTGGCAATAACAGTAACAATGGCAGAAGCAGCGAACCCTTAACCGTAAATAATCTCATCAGGAAGTTCATTTTCGTTGTGGTTATCATCGGCGGGGAAATGTTCGCTTAAACGTGCCCCGATCAGGTGAATAGCTTTGCAAATACCATCGGCGGCTTCATCGCGCATAAAATGTTCTTGCAAAAGTTTCTTTTCGGCTTCCCAAAATTGGAAGCCCACACGCTCGTGAATGCCGGCATCTCCCCAAATGGCGAAGTGGTGGCTTTTTTCAGCGAGGTAAATCAACACCGCGTTGCGCGCTTTGGTGTTGTACATCCCAAAAAGTTGGAAAACTTCCGCTGCCCGCTCTACTGGAAAGTCGCGCATACAGAATTCTTCTACGAACAAGCGAATCTCGCCGCTCGTGCCGCGCTCGGCTCCTCGGATGGTCGAGACGATCCGGGCTTCTTCTTCCTTGTTGAAAAGCATACGTCCGAAGTTTTCGAAGGCTGAAATTATTGCCCGAATTTTTGATCCAGGTCAGGTGTTTTTTCTGCGCCAGCTTCCGCCTGGAAATATCCTTTGGGCGAAAAGCCAAAAACACCCGCCAGTAAGTTGGTGGGGAAACGCCGGATATAGGCGTTGAATGCATTCACAGCCTCATTAAAATTTCGGCGAGCAAGGGCAATCCGATTCTCTGTTCCTTCTATCTGTGTTTGCAAATCCAAAAAGCCTTGGTTTGCCTTCAGGTTCGGGTATTGCTCTACAACCAACAACAGGCTTTTCATCGAACTTGCAAGCGCGTTTTGGCTCTGTTCAAAACGTTGGATGGCTTCTGGCGAAAGGTTGTTGGCGTCCACTTTTACCTGGGTTGCTGCGGCTCGGGCTTGCACCACTGCCTCCAGCGTTCCACGTTCGTAATTTGCACCAGCCTTCACCGTTGATACCGCTTGATCCATGAAGGCCATACGGCGTTGGTATTGGTTTTCCACTTCTGACCATTGGGCTTTGATGCCTTCTTCCATAGGGCCAAGTTTGTTGTAAGTGTTGCACATGCTGAACCCCAATACGACCACCAGTCCGATGAGGATAATGGGCAGGTATTTGCGGATGTCTGTCATAGTTTCAAAATTTAAGTTTGAATGTTTTGGTTTGAAAATTGAATGGGCGAAAGTATGCAGAATGATGAAGTGATGGAGTGATTAAGTGATGAGCGAACTGGAAAGATTGGTCAGACCAACCGAATCATCGACGAAATGCTGCCGCCAAAATCCCTGCTGCCACTGCTGCATTCAGCGACTCCGCTCCGCCAGCCGGGTGCCGGGGGATACTAATCCGATGTGTAAGAAGACTTTCTGTTTGAGGCGATATGCCTCGTCCTTCGTTTCCTATGACCAGCAGCCCGGTTGTCGGAATCTTTGCTTCAAAAACATTCTGCCCGTCAAGCACTGCCCCTGCCACGGAAATATTTGGTGAAGCTGCCAAAAGTTCGGACATTTCAATTTCCCAACTTTGTACCCGGAAAATCGCACCCATGCAGGCCTGCACAACTTTTGGGCTAAAAACATCTACGCAATCGGGTGAGCAAAACACAGCAGGAAAGCCAAACCAATCGGCCACGCGGAGTATGCTGCCCATATTGCCAGGGTCTTGGATGCCATCGAGGTAAAAGCAAGTTTCAATAGTTGCAAGTTCACCCGCCTTCGCTAAAGCTTCGGCGGGTAAAAAGTTACAAGTTTCAATGGGCATGGTTGCGACGGCCAGCACTTTGTTCGGGGTGGTCAAGGTGGAAATTTTGGCAAGCTCAGATTCCGTAACAAGCGTGACTTTCTCTGAAAATTGACGCAAAAATCGTGCATTTTGTTCGATCCAGGGTTCCAGTGCAAAAATGGCCGACACGCCTATTCGGGATTGCCCGAGCAGTTCGGCCAACATTTTTTCGCCTTCCACGAGGAACTGGCCGTGCTGTTGGCGGTATTTTTTTACGCTGAGGGAGCGTAGGTGCTTGAGTTGGTTGTGAGAGAGCATTTTAATTGCGGAGCACCGTTGCGCGGATTTTAGTGTGCAAATGTAACCGCAAGCATTCGTTCGCTCCCGCATTTTTTACCGACTTTTGCAGTTGCAAAACCCTGCCAGGCTTTAACTCCACCATGTTTTTTTTCCAAAAAAGAATTACCCCATGTGAAAAATCAAGTGCTCGAAGACTTAGAACTTTCGGGAACTTGACACTACTATTATGCCTTGCACTCACGGCATGCAACGTCACCAAGCATCTCAACGCGGAGAAAGGCGAGCGGCTGCTGGTCAAAAACTCCTTGAATATCAAGTCCGAGAAACGGCTCAGTGTTTCAGCCAAAAGTGCGCTTGCCAACGAACTCGCACCATTTTACCGCCAAAAACCAAACCGACGGAATTTGTATTTTTTCTATCCGCGATTGAGTTTATACTACAAGTTCCGCAACAGAAATTCAGATTTGGCCAAATGGATTAATAAGCGGATCGCGGAGCCGCCGGTCGTCCATGATTCGATATTGGCACAGCGGACAGCCCTGAATTTCAAAAACCAGATGCGGCAAAGGGGCTACTTCCGCGCCGAATCCAGTTTTAGCACCAAATTAACAGGAAAAAAGAAAGCCAAAGTCACTTACCAACTCCTGCTCGGCCCACGCTATACTGTTGACAATGTGCAATTTGCAAGCCGTGATACGCAAATTCTTCAAATCCTGCACGCGACCGGAGGAGAATCGCTCATCAAACGCGGCACGCCCCTTGACGCCCATATTTTCGATTCCGAAAAATTGCGCATTACCGCCATCTTGAAAAATCGGGGCTACGCCTACTTCATCCCACAATACATCGAATTCGGCGGCGACAGCACGGATACAAAAGCAAATGTTACCATTGAAGTGCTTCCTTTCAATGACAGTACCATGCACCGCACTTATACGATTGGAAAGGTGGAGGTGCTCTCCGGGGTGGTTCCCAACCTCTCTTCGATGCAGCGGGATACAACCATAAGGGGGGTGTATTTTGCAGCCGCTGAAGCCAAACTATGGATAAGGCCCTCTTTACTCCGCAAGAAAATCCTGTTCGACCCCGGCGATCTGTTCAAACAATCAGATTTTGACAAAACACTGCGCAACCTCAACGCATTGGGAGTTTATCGCTTTGTGTCGCTTAGACCCGTACAAGACAGTACCGAGACCGACAAGATAAACGTGGCGGTGAGCCTCTCGCCCAACAAACGATTTTCACCAGGCGGTGATCTGGACTTCAATTACTCCCGGAACTCCATCAGCAATGGACTTCTGGGTCTTTCCCCGATATTTTTCTTGGTAAACCGAAACCTGCTTTCGGGTGCTGAAAATTTGCAAAGCAGCGTTAGCTACAACATCGAGTTCGACATAGCCAATCCAAAGATCGTTTTTTCACAGGAGTTCAAATTTCAAAACGAACTCTTGTTCCCTCGTTTTTTTGACTATTTCGGGTTTTGGCGCGGCGCCAACAAAATCCACTTGGGCAAAAAACGCTTGTTGTCCAAAAATTTCTACGAAAGAATTCGCTTCGATGGAGAGGCGAGGCTCTCGATGAATTACAACTATTTGGACGTCACCAATTTCTATTCTTACCATCTCTCCAACGTATCTTTCGGCTACCGGGTACGTTCTGATCCAGAGCATCAATACAATTGGGATCATATTGGGTTGGATGTGCTGCGACCGCGCTTTGATTCGCTGTTGGTTCCCGGAGAATTCTTGCAGCGAAGTTTTGGCAATCAACTTTTTACGGGATTAGTGTTGCGCTCGTTCAACTACACCTACGCCACACGCCCCAACCGTTTTGGCGAACGTTGGAATTACCGGTTCAACAGCGAACTAAGTGGGCTTGAGGTGCTTGCTGCCAATAGCGCATGGCCATTGATTTCTCGGAAAGATGAACCCATTTGGCGTATTGGCGATTTGGATTTTGCGCAATTCTTTCGATTGGACCAAGAAGCGGTCTACACACGCAATTTCACCGAGGGAGTGGCAGGAGCCGTGCGCATCGGGGCTGGAGTGGCCACACCGTTTGGCAATTCCCGGGCAGTGCCCTTTGTAAAGCAGTTTTTTGTAGGAGGGCCTTCCAGTCTTCGAGCATGGCGCATCCGCGAACTTGGCCCTGGAGGATTTGTTCCACGCGACAGCATCAGCAATGACCCTAATCCATTGGAGACACAACCATTTTACCAGGCCGCAGACTTTCGTTTTGAGTTTGGAGGGGAGCTGCGCTTTCCGCTCTTCTTATGGCTCAAAGGTGCGGTATTTGTGGATGGGGGCAATATTTGGACACTTCAGAACGACCCGGCTCGACCTGGCTCAAAATTGCGCTGGGACGCTTATAAAAATATAGCCATTGGCACGGGTCTGGGACTGCGCATGGATTTGGGTTATTTTGTCTTGCGCATTGATTTTGGATTGCCTGTTCGCCGTCCTTACGCCGAGGCAGATGGCGGTGGATATTGGGTCCGCAATCTGATTTCCAAAATGCAGCCCAGGGATTTCAACCCGAATTTGGCGGTGGGCTATCCTTTTTGACGGAGTTTCCAAATACGCTGAAACTGCGATTTCCGGCCTTCATTCGCGACAATCCAAAGCTTGCCCTCCCATTGTGTGATTGACTCGAATTGTCTGGAAATCAGGAATTTAGGGAGTCGTTTCCAGCGCTGTTTGCCTTTCAAAAACTGACTGCCGGAAAAACCCTTGAAATACATCGCGCTCGCACGGGTGTACGGAATAAAGCCAAGCCGCTTGCCAATAATATAGCCGGTAAGCACGAAGCTGTTCCCCTCGCGGCTTATGGCCGCCCCTGTAACCACCCGGTTTTTGAGTAGAATGCTGTCGCGCAATTCGGCAGCATATTCTTCCACACCATTTGGGATAGCTGGCAGGACATAGTGTTTGGTGTAAAAATTTCCTTTGAAACTGTTTTTGGTAAAAAGGTGGAGGCTGTCGCGAAAGAAAACCATCGCCTCGCAATTGAAATTCCAATCCTCTTCAAGTGCGGGAGGGAATGCCGATTGGTCAGGATAGCGGAACTGAATGCTATCAAGCGCACCCGTAGAAGGGTTGTAGCGAAAAATACGGAGGTTGCGGCGCTTGTTGTAGTTGTTTCCAAAATCCCCGATGTAAAGGTTGCCGGCAGGATCATGGGCTAGGTCTTCCCAATCAAAGTTTTTAACAGGCAAGTGCCTGACTTCTAACAACTTTCTGGCAATCGGATCAAACCTGAATAGATCGGAGGGATTTTTGGAATCGTTCAGCAGCCAAAAATCACCATTGGGCAAACGGGTCATTCCAGACACTTCCTTTAATTCAATTGGAAGCGCGGTACGGCGAGCCAGTTTTGAATGCTGAGAAAATAAAAGAATGGGAAAAACTTGAAAAATGAGGATACAGCGTAGCGAAAAAGACATCATTCATGAAGCGGTTTTTGCGCGAAAGGTGCTGAAGCAGTCTCACAAGTATAATCTGGACAGGATTTAAACACTTGTGAGACAGCCTCAGCCTGTACGGCGAAATGAATTTCGCCCTACATCTTCACAAAACGAGTCGTCCACGCCTTGCCACCTTTTTCAAAGCGGACGTTATAGACTCCAGATTTATAGAGTGACACATCTACTTTTTGCAGCGTATCAGGCTTGTAATAGCTTTTGATTTCCTGCCCTTTGGCATTCAAAATTGTTACACGGTCAAACGTGCTACTCATTTCAATACTGATCAAGCTGCTTGCCGGGTTGGGCGATAGCGAAACCTCCGCGCTCAAATCCGCTTCCTGGGTGCTAACTATGAGGTCAATATCATCATTGTAACGTGGCAGTACCTGGTAACCAGAATTGAATGGATTGCTGGCATCAAATTGCCCCCCCAAACCAGTCAGGTCAAAGGATCCTGTTGGGGCAGTCAAATTGTAGGTCTCGACATCGCGGTCAATTCGGATCAGGATTGTGTCGTTCGGGCTGTTGTCAGAAACCGCACGGGCGTTGAAGCCGCTCGCACCTACACCAGTGGTCCATTCTGCAGCGTCAACGAGGTGCAAATTGTTGATTTTGATCAACTTAGACTCCGTTGCTTCTGACAAACTTGACACCCAGGTGGGTGCAAGCAATGGGTTGTTCTCCGAAATTTTAATAATAGTATCGGGGCGAATCTCCGTCTGACCGTTAAATTGCCCGATGGTACCACGCACAATGACGATGTCTTTTTCCTTCACGGTATAGCCAAAGGTGCCACCCAAGGTGGAGACCGCAATGCCATCGCCGTTGTTGTCAATGATGGTAAAAAGCAGGGAAGGCACATTGTTGTTAAGCGGTCGGAGGTTAACGCCGTACACCGTCCCTTGCAGCGAACAATTTGCATTGAGCGAATCGGCCACGCCGGTGTCTGGGTTTTCACTTGTTACCAGGCCAATGGTACGTTGCGGGTAACATTTTACGGTGATGTTGACCGTAGCTTCGGAGCAATTGGTGGCATCGCAGATTTGATAAGTGAACTGGTCAGGACCACAATAGCCAGGATTGGATTGGTATGAAATCGTGTTTCCGGTTACGGTAGCACTCCCTTGCGTCGGAGGGGTTACGATGATGAATAGTGTGAGGGAATTGATAATCAAGTCGTTTCCTTGAACATTTATCACGGCATTCTGACCTGTTGGTATGGCTACATTATCATCCACTGCTGTGATCTGGTTAGAACCTGTGCAGCCAGACGCTGCTCCAGGGTTTCCTTTCACCTCGTTTCCATTGATGATGATTCCAGTGCCTGTAGGAGCAGCTTGCCAATTGGCGGGGAGGCTGTTGTCGGCGTTGTAGTCGCAAAGCACGATAGACGGCCCCATACCCGCAGCCTCTGCAGGCCATGGCACAGCATTCAAATAGGATACGGCATCTTTTAGCGTTCCGGCAGCATCACGAAGTTCAATAAGTTCTCCACCGTTGCTGAGTGCTCCAGCGGTCCACACCGTAGGCGTGAAACCAAAGACGGATTGAAAAGCGCTGGCGCTTTTTGCCAAAACGATATATCCAACAGGCGCCATGATGGTGCCCGCCGGGAAAACGTATTCAATACTATTCATTGGAGTAAAAGTCCATCCAGAAATATCAGTTGGCAAATTGTTGAAATTGTGCAATTCGATGTACTCCAACGAATCGTTTCCGCTTTCTGGTGGATTGTACATGATCTCCGTGATGATGACTTGTGTGCGGCCTGTGGAGAAGATACCGAGGAGGATCGTGAGGGCCAGGATAGTTTTTTTCATGTTTGAAATTTTTGACTTTGGACGTCGGATTTTTGATAAAAGGATGCTTGGTGTTTTAAGAAAACATCCAAGTTCCTGATTGTCTTGGGTTTTAAAATCGCGCTTCGTAAAAAGCAGGTCAAAAGTAGAGAAAACTCCATGACCCTGCTCCAGAGAAGTGGAGGGGTTTTGCCAAATAACGGCAAAACTTAATCGGGGTTTAACATGGCTGGTGTACTTTCGCCGTCGGAATTTTCCTTTTTTTCACAAATCCTTTCTATTAGTATGAACCACCTTACTCAACGGTTCTCCACGGGCAAAACGATGGCCATCATTGCGTTGCTCCTGTGCGGAACAAATCTGTTTGCCCAGGTTACTACCTCCACCATTTCGGGCATAGTGTCCGATAAAAGCGGTGAACCGCTCATTGGTGCAACGGTGGTGGCTACCCACGCCCCCACCAACACTCGATATGGAACCGCTACCAATGCATCCGGTCGGTACACCCTTCCAGCAGTTCGTGTGGGCGGGCCGTATTCTGTGACCGTGAGCTATACTGGCTATGAATCCAAGACTCAGGACGGGATTTATGCCAGCCTTGGAACGGCCGCCAACGTTGATTTCGAAGTCCAGGAAGCAGGTACTGTGCTTGACGAGTTGACCATTATTGCCAATCGCAACGACATTTTCAGCTCGGACCGCACGGGTGCTGCCACCACTTTCGACCGGAAGCAATTGTCAACTATTCCGATCACGGGCGCTCGTTCCATTAACAGTATTACAAAGTACAATCCAAATGGAAACGGCAACTCTTTTGGAGGACAAGACAGCCGCATGAACAACTTTACCATCGACGGTTCGGTGTTCAACAACGGTTTTGGCCTTGGTACAGATGCGCAAGCTGGCGGCCGTACGGGTTCAACCGCGATCTCCCTGGATGCCATTGAAGAATTGCAGGTTAACGTCGCTCCTTTTGACGTGCGCCAGACCGGTTTTGTGGGCACAGGTATGAACGCCGTAACGCGTTCTGGCAAAAATGAATTCTTCGGCTCAGCTTTTTACAATTTCCGCAAAAGCGACGATTCGGGTCTTTTCAACGGCACGAAAATCGGTGATGCAAAACCCAACATCGGTGCATTTGATGAAAATATATTTGGCGCAAGCTTCGGTGGCCCAATCATCAAAAACAAACTCTTTTTCTTTGCCAACTACGAAAAACAGAAGCAGGCCACTCCTGCAACCACCTGGGTGGCAGACGGCAGCCCACTGGATGACGGTGGCTCCAACGTAACCCGTGTACTCGCCAGCGATCTTGACGCACTAAGCAACTACTTGCGTGACAAATATCGTTATGAAACAGGTCCTTACGAAGATTATGACAACTTGACAGAGAGTGAAAAATTCCTGGTTCGTTTGGACTGGAACGTGAACGACAAAAACAAATTGACGCTCCGTTACACACACCACAACTCGCTCTCTGACCAATTGATCAGCAATAGTAACTCTGCGGGAGCTGGTAACCGTCGCACCTTGGTAACCGCCATGTCGTACCAAAATGCAGGGTATATAATAGGGGACAACACCCGTTCATTTGTTGCAGAATTAAATTCACAACTCAGCAACACTGTCCACAACACATTCAGCGCAGGATACGATTTTCAGGATGAAGACCGCGAGTACAAAGGCGCCTTTTTCCCTACCATTGATATTTTGAAGGACAATGCAACGTATATCTCTGTAGGCTTTGATCCTTTTACGCCTAGCAACAAACTCAGTTATGGTACGCTCCACTTCACGGACAACGTTTCGATTTACAAAAACAAGCACACCTACACCATAGGTGCAAACTTCGAACAGTATAAATCCGACAACCTGTTTTTCCCGGCCTCCAATGGCGTTTATGTGTTCGATTCACTTGAACAGTTTTATGCAGCCTCAGAATTCGGCCTATTGAATCCGAACGTAGACACTTCGGCAGTCCAGTACAATCGCTTCCAGTATCGCTATTCTGCATTGGCAGGTGCTGAAGAACCCCTTCAAACGCTGAAGGTTAATAAATTTGATTTGTATGCACAGGACGAATACCAAATCAACAAGCGTTTTAAACTGACCTACGGCATCCGTGCAGGGATTATCTCTTTTGACGACACTGGCCTTTCAAATGCGACCGTAGACGGACAAGATTATACAGACGAAAATGGCAACCGTGGATACAAGGTGCAAACAGGCAAACTTCCTGATACAAAAGTACTTTGGGAGCCCCGCGTAGGTTTCAACTGGGACGCTCTTGGCAGCAAAAAACTCCAAATTCGTGGTGGAACAGGCATATTCACAGGCCGCCCACCTTATGTTTGGGTGTCTAACACGATAGGCAATAATGGTGTACTTACCGGCTTTATTGACGTTTCTGGTGTAAAAACCCGTTTGCACAAATTCACGCCACAGACCAATATTTTTATTCCTGAAACACCTACGCTGCCTTCTACCTTTGACATTGCAGCGACTGATGATGCATACCGCTTCCCACAGGTGTGGAAAAGCAACGTGGGCATTGACTATAAACTTCCTTACGGTCTGATCGCTTCCCTTGAACTCATGTACAATCGGAACGTAAATGCAGTGAAATACTTTGATGCAAATTTTGAAGATCCTACTGGAACATTTTCCGGGTCAGACAACCGTCCTCGCTATGCAGGGAACGATAATGGCGTTCGTATCAACGACAACGTTTCTCGCGCTGCTGTTATGACAACCACAAATGAGGGTTGGTATAGAGCCGCAACCTTGAAACTTGAATACCCGAATAAAAAAGGTCTTTTTGGTATGGTTGCGCACACCTTCAGCCAGGCTAAAGACCTGATGAGTGCAGGCTCCATCGCTGGAGGTTCTTGGACAAGTGCCCGCTCGGTACGCGGCAACAACGACCTTGATCTTGCCTTTGCAGATCAAGATGCTCCTGGCCGCACGGTAGGTTTGTTGGGTTACCGCTTTGAATACGGTGGTGATTTTGGAGGCGCTACCGCCATAACACTTGGTTATGTTGGTGAACGTCGCGGTTTCACGGGCAACATCAATGCTGCCCGCTTCTCCTACTCGTACGCTGGCGATATGAACGGCGACCGTGTAAACAATAACGACCTATTGTTCGTACCAAATAGTGCAAGCGAATTGACCTTCCTTGATTTGACCGTAACCTACAAAGATGCTGCAGGTGCAACTCAAATGAAAACGTTCACAGCTCCTGAGCAGGTTACAGCCTTTGATGCGTTTATTAAACAAGACGATTATCTGAGCACGCGCCGTGGTGAGTATGCCGAGCGCAATGGAGTATTGTTCCCGATTTTGCACCGTTTTGATGTTTCTGTAACCCAGGAATTTTTCCTCAAAATAGGTGGAAAGCGCAACACCATCCAACTTCGCGCTGACATCTTGAACGCAGCCAACCTCCTCAACAACGAATGGGGAATTGGAAACAATTTTGTGACAGACCGTCCGCTTTCTGCTGCCGGCACCACTGCAGATGGAGTGCCACGATACCGAATGGCAACACAAACCATCAATGGAGAACCACAGTTGATCCGCGATTCATTTGTGAAAAGCAAAACGCAGTTTGATGTGTGGGTAGCTCAGTTTGGTATTCGTTACATTTTCAACTAAGTCATTGACCTGGAAATTCATAAGCCGCGCCGCGTTCTGCAATTGCAGGGCGCGGCGCACTTTTTACAAGCACTGAACCACACACTTAGTCAATCGCCAATTTTCCCGACCTTCGCCCCCATGTTGCGATTCGATATTATCTCTGTACTGCCCGAGCTTTTGGAAAGCCCGCTCAATCATTCCATTATGCAAAGGGCGAAAGACAAAGGTTTGTTGGAGATTTACCTGCACAACCTGCGCGACTATGCCACGGGCAAACATCGGCAAGTGGACGACTACCAGTTCGGCGGTGGAGCAGGCATGGTGATGAAACCCGAACCGCTCGCAGCCTGCATCGAAAAACTGGCTGCCGAACGCAGGTACGATACCATAATTTACACCAGTCCTGACGGCCAACGGCTCGACCAAAACCTTTGCAACCAATTGAGCATGAAAGAAAACCTGCTCGTGATCTGTGGGCACTACAAAGGCATTGACGAGCGTATCAGACAAAAATACGTCACCCTCGAGGTCAGTATCGGTGACTATGTGTTGTCAGGTGGTGAACTGGCTGCGGCGGTAATCGTTGATGCCGTAGGTCGCTTGCTGCCTGGCGTTCTAAATGACGAGACTTCAGCGCTTTTTGACAGTTTTCAAGACGATTTGTTGGCACCTCCGGTTTATACCCGACCCGCTGAATGGGAAGGCATGACCGTGCCTGAGGTGTTGCTTTCTGGACACGAAAAGAATATCGGAGAGTGGCGGCACGAACAGAGCCTTGAGCGAACCCGCAACCGCCGACCTGACTTATTAGAGCGTTACGAAGCAGGTGACAATCCTTCTTGACTCGGATAAAATGTCCTCTGATTGTCCGCTTCAAAACAAGTAAGCATCAAACGATCCTACGTTTCAGGTGTTAGTTTTGAAATGAACGTTTCAGAAAAAAATTCAATCACATGATGTTTAAAAAATTGATTTTCTCGCTTTTAGCAGCAACAACGCTGCTCTCCTCCTGCAATGCTTTTTCGGGCAAACCCGCTGAAAACAAACCAGCTGAGACTGCATCTGTAGATTCGGTTGTTTATGGAAAACTGGATTCCGCCATTTTTGCATCCGGCTGCTTTTGGTGTGTAGAGGCTGTTTTTGAAAGTCTGAAGGGTGTTAAAGAAGCAGAATCGGGTTATTCCGGTGGACATGCTCAAAATCCAACGTATGAGGAAGTGTGTACCCACACTACCGGCCACACCGAAACGGTACAAGTTTTTTATGACCCTGGTATCATTTCCTACCAGACCCTTTTGGAGGTCTATTTCGCTTCGCAAGACCCAACGCAGGTAAACGGACAAGGCCCTGACAACGGGGACTCCTATCGTTCCGTGATTTTTTACCGAAATGAATCGGAGCGTACCCAGGCAGAGGCTTATAAAAAACAACTCAATGAATCAGGTAAGTACCCTAAACCCATCGCAGTGATCATTGAGCCTTTCAAAGTTTTTTACAAGGCAGAGGCATACCATCAGAACTACGAAAAGAATCACCCTGAAAATCCTTATGTCAGGAATGTCTCCATTCCCCGTTTAGAGCGCATGAAAGCACTGTTCCCGAAGTTGCTTAAGTGATAATATGATGATGAAAGCGACTAAAAATAATCGCGCAGATGGTGCTAAAGGCGCACTCCTAGACGAATACGAACGCGCTCTATATGACCTAAAGATGGTCGTTACAGATGTATCTTCTCAAGAATTAGTTGCCATTGTAGATGCGAAAACTGAAGACCCGGATTGCAAGTCTATCCAGACGGTGCTCACGCATGTGGTTCGATCAGCTTTTGGCTATGCCACCTATATACGCACACATCACGGTGTGGAGATTGACTTTCGTCTCGGCAAAACCTGCGACACCGTTGCCGAGTATGCCGCCGAGCTGGATGCTGCGTTTGCATTCACGGAAGAAACTTTTCTGAAACATCCCCATATTCAATTGGAATGCTTTGAGCCCGAGCAAAAAATACGCGTGCGGTGGGGACAATTGTATGATTTCGAGCAACTTATGGAGCATGCGATTGTACACGTTTTAAGACATCGGCGGCAAATTGAACGGTTTCTTTTGATGATACGTAGGCAAGATTAACAGGATTTGGCAGGATGTATAGCGGCAAAAACCAAGCTTTTGTCAATTGAAAAATTGTTTGACAAAAAGTGCCAATAAAACACATTTTGTTTTATCTTTGCAGCCTCAAATAAATCCAGCACCCATTATCACATCCAAGGTTTGGTATGAATCTCTGTCCAAATTGCGCAGCCGACATCATTCCCGGCTCCAAATTCTGCAACCGCTGCGGCGACAAAGTTGCAGAGCGGATGAAACCTTGCCCAGCATGTCAGGAGCAAAGCCCACTGGCATCGGTGTTTTGTCACCACTGCGGCTTCCATTTTGAAGGTAGGCATAGAGGGCTGGAGGAACGGCGCTACGAGCCGATTTACGCGCTCGATTTTGACCCGGATACGCTCACGGAACAAGTCAAAGCCTTGTTTTTCAGGAGTTTGCGTCGCAGGGTAGAGGAGGAACACGATGTAGGCAAGTACAGCGACTATGTGGAAAGGTTTTACGAATCGCGGTTCCGGGAAATTTACGAGCTCCGTGCCGAGCAAATTGGGGAAGACGTTCTCATTCAGTGGGAACGTTTTGGCAGCGAGGGCTTGCCTGAAATTGACCAGCGTATTGGAAGATCGTTTGAGGGACTGCTCGATTTTTTTATCATCCAATATTGCCCTGACTTAAACGGCGTGATGTTGCCACCCTCGATCCTAAAGTATGAAAAAGCACAACCAGACAAGACCGATTTATGGCTGATGATTCAGGATTTTCTGGATTTTGAACGGGAACAGGAGGTTTTTCACTTTGACTTTATTACGATGCGCGGGGATCTATTGACTAATGCCTGCAAAAACTATCTTTTTGCTGATAGAAAAGAGAAGGTCTTTTTTATCTGCGATCTGTCTTTAAAAGGTACCTGTAAAGAAGGTTTTGCCATGACAGACCGGGGCATTTATTGGCGGGCACCCTTCGATAAGGCGCGTAAATTGCTTTTTAAGGAAATTAAAGAGATAAAGCAACAGAAGGACTGGCTCACGATCAACGGGCATTTTTTCACGGCAAACCCTTCGCTCAACCTCAAACTTCTCAAACTTCTCAAAAAAATAAGTGGCTGGCATCAGCCAGCTGCCAAACCCAAAAAACCGGCGAAAATGTATGCCTGAAACTTTTTGAAATTTTAGCCGGTTTAGGACTTGGGTAATTTCAAAATGGACTGCTATCTTTGCACCCGCTTTCGAGCAAAATGGAGGTTGTAGCTCAGCCGGTTAGAGCGTCGGTTTGTGGTTCCGAAGGTCGGGGGTTCGAGACCCCTCATCCTCCCAAATTACGGGACTGGTCGCGAGATCAGTCCCGTTTTTTTATTCCTATCCATTTATAAATCTTTGATTTACAAATCACTGTATACCTTTTATCTTTGTTTTTCAAGAACCTTCACCTCAGCCCTTCACCGGATTCACCATCCCCTTTAAAAGCACCTTTGTCTCGTTTGGATAGGTATTGGCCGTAACGGTGATGGATTTTTTCTGTTCCAGGGTTTTACCTTCCGTATTGAACTTGGCCGTGATTTCTCCGGTGCCCCCAGGTGGTATTGGCTCTTCCGGCCATTCAGGAACCGTACAACCACAAGAAGAACGACACTTCAAAATCGTGAGCGGCATCTTGCCCGTGTTGGTAAATCTGAAGGTATGCGCTACCACAGTTCCTTCGTTTACGGCGCCAAAATCAAACTCTGCCTGGTCGAAAGTTATCCGAGCCAGTTTATTCGTGTCGGTAGGCATGTTGGCCGTGGCAGGATTACGGACCAAGTCGCTATTGGGGCCGCTTGGTCGAGTCTCCTTTGGGTTACCAGTATCACTTTTACAGGAGGTCCAGGCAAAGGCAAACATTATGAGCAAAAACAGTATCTCTTTCATAAATTGAACATTTTTCATGTGAATTTTTCCTTTACAATATGCTGAAGGGGCACAAAGGTAAGTCGGCTATCTTTGCATTTAAACGGCTCAACGTCAAATGATATGCAAACCGGACAACACATCTTTCTCATAGGTTTTATGGGTTGTGGCAAAACCTATTGGGGGCGGATTTTGGCCGAAAAAATCGGATTACCATTCCTCGACCTCGATGATTGGATCAGTAATAATTCCGGGCAAAGTATCGCCCATATTTTTTCCGAAAAAGGCGAACCCGGCTTTCGGGTCATGGAACGAGATGCCTTACAAGCACTGGCAGCATTGCCGGCATCCATCATAGCAACTGGTGGTGGCACGCCCTGCTTTTTCGACAATCTAGATAGGATGAACGAGATCGGAACAACGATTTATCTAAAAACGCCCCCTACACTGCTGGCAGAAAGATTACGACATGAAAAGGAATTCCGTCCTTTACTCGCCGAAGTACAAGATGGTGACCTTCACGATTTTATCGCCAAAAAACTGGAAGAGCGCGAGCCGTACTATAGGAGAGCAATGGTGGTTTTGGAGCAACCTGGAAACAATGCTGTCTTTTATGCGCAACTTGAGAAGGCAATTGGGGGGCCTTAACCCAACCCAATCTTCCCTTCTTCGCTCATCTTCAATTTCCCCTCGTCCAGCAAATAGTTCAGCACCTGTGCCACCGCATCCTGCCGTTTGAGGGCAAATGCTTTAAGAATCTCTTCAAGCGTAAGAGGTTCAAGGCGAAGCGCTTCCCGGATTTTTTTTTCGTAATTTTCGAAACTTGATACAGGCAATTCCACCTTGTGACGCCCGGTACACACATCGCAGATGCCACAAGTATCGCTATTGGGTTCGCCGAAATAGGCCAAAAGTTGTTGGCTACGGCATTGGCGCGTTTCGGCAAAGCGGATGGCACTTTCCACGCGCTCTTCTGCGCGTTTTTTCCGAAGATTGAATTTCTGAAGGTCAATCGTCAGGTTTTCAGCCGCCACGCGCTCCCGGGTGAAGGTCAGCTGCGGCTTTTCTTTACGCGGCTCATAGAGCAGTATGCCCTCATTTTGAGCGGTTTGTAGTACCTGTTGCACCACTTCAGCAGGGAGTTTGGCATATTTTGCTACCACCATCTCGCTGATGTCCACAAAATCAGATTGCATTCCGGGGTAGGCACGAAGCAGGGTTTTCAGCACGGTGTCGGCCTGTTTGTTACGGATTTGGTAGTCATATAATGCTTCACGGGTGGCTGTGACATGGGCGCGAGCCGGGGAGGCGGATGCGTCGCTCATAAAAATCCAGCCCTCCAATTCAAGCAATCGCAAGGCGGAATGTGTAGGCGCCTGATCGAATTTGAAAACATGGCAAAAACTGGATAAATCGAAATCAAAACTCTCGCCGATGCCCGCGCCAATAGCGAGTTGGGTATGACTCCCCAGTGCTTGATAAACGCGGCGCACCAATTCCATGGGCGGGAAGGCCGATTTCAGATGAAATCGGAGTGTAGCCCCATCGCCTGGGGCATAAAGCAGGGTTGCATACGATTTTTGACCATCCCGACCGCCGCGACCGGCCTCTTGAAAATACCCTTCGAGTGTATCGGGCAAATTTAAGTGTACTACTATACGCACATCCGGCTTGTCAATACCCATCCCGAAAGCATTGGTACTCACTATAATACGGGTTTTACCTGCCACCCATGCTTCTTGTTTGGTGCTGCGTTCTTCGCCTGGAATGCCGGCATGGTAGAAATCTGCGTTGATGCCGTTTTGAGTCAAAAAATGGGCAATTTCCTTTGTTTCGCCCCGGCTGCGAGCATAGACAATCCCGGTACCAGAGACCCGACGCAGGATATCTATCAATTTTTCTCGTTTTCGGTCTTCATACAAAACAGAATAGGAAAGATTGCTGCGCACAAAACTTTGGCGAAAAACATTTCGCTCCCGAAAGCCCAATTTATCCTGGATGTCCTCCAATACCTCGGAAGTTGCAGTAGCAGTGAGTGCAAGCAAAGGGACTTTTGGGATCAGCGCACGAATCTCTGTGATCTGTAAATACGGCGGCCTGAAATCATACCCCCATTGGCTGACACAATGGGCTTCGTCTACGGCCAACAGGTTGACATTCATACGTTTGATTCGTTCGCGCGCCATGGGTGTCTGCAAACGTTCGGGGCTGACGTAAAGGAATTTGTATTGCCCGTTACAGGCATTTTCAAATACAATATCAATCTGCTTATGGCTCATTCCAGAGTAAATAGCCGCCGCAGGAATACCCCTAATATCCAGGTTGTGTACCTGGTCTTTCATCAAGGCAATAAGTGGCGACACCACGAGGCAGATCCCTTCCCGGCACAGGGCTGGCACTTGGAAACAAATAGATTTCCCTCCTCCCGTGGGCAACAACGCCAATGTGTCGCGTCCATCAAGCGCCGAACGCACAATGTCTTCCTGAAGTGGACGGAAGGATTGGTAGCCCCAGAATTTTTGGAGGGTTTCGAGCGGAGACATTCGATTTTGGATTTTGGATTTACGATTTTGGATTTTGGATTTACGATTTTGGATTTTGGATTTACGATTTTGGATTTACGATTTACGATTTACGATTTTGGATTTACGATTGCTACGATAGTGCGTTGTTCTTGGAATCGGAATCGAGGAAATCCAAAATCGTAAATCCAAAATCGTAAATCCAAAATCGTAAATCCAAAATCGTAAATCGTAAATCGTAAATCCAAAATCGCAAATGCTCAAAACCGCCTTACCGACTCAATGATATAGAGCGGCCGATTCTTTATCTCGCTGTAAATATTGGACAAATAAATAGACATCACATACAGAATCAGACAAGTAAGCGCGAAAAAAACCGACATCAACACCACCAAAAATGCCCAACCCGAGAGGCTTTCAACGTGTTCTCCAAATAAGTCCACATTGGTGAGTTTAACTTTAACGGCATTGAATATTGCAACAAAGGCTACTAATACAGAAAACAAGAAAATCCACAACAACACACTGCGCAAAAAAGTGGTGAATGAGGTAACCGCCACCAACGCCGTACGGACTTGCTCAGAAAAACTCAGTGCCTGGTCCGGCTGAAGTGGCTCTTTGACAGGGATACTTGCCGTTGAATATCCAACCAGGGCATAGTTTGCTTTCAAGTAACGGCTATTCTCGCGCAAACGGAGGAGAGAGTTGAGTGCACGGCGACTAATTAGTCGTGTATGATGTGCCCAAGGATCAATGCGCAGTTGAGAATAACGCCGCAGAATGAAATAGAAGATGCTGTACAACACGCTCTGTGCCAAAGGCAAACGACGTACTTTGGCGCGGAGATAAATGATGTCTTTGCCCGTTTGTGCCAGCTCCCACATTTGTGTGACAAGTGCAGGTTTTTCTACAAAATCAAATTCAAATACTGCCGTGTAATCCCCGTTGGCGCGATCAAGTCCGGCCAATATTGCATTGTCACGATTGACCGTGGTGCTCAAATTGAGCAGGAAAATGTTTTTTCTCAAATCTTCCGGTAACGGCTGAATTGCATCTTCTATACTGGGCAAATCACAACCGTTATTTACCAAAACAAATTCAAAATGACTGAAATTGGCCGACAACTCGCCATAAAGGCCGCTCAGCCAAGCAGGCAGTTGCCGTAGTTCTCGGTGTGATTGCAACACCCCGACAATGGATAAGAAAGATTGACGAACAGTACCAGGCATAACGGTGAAGTTAGTAAGCAATTGGCAATAACAATGGGCAGCGGCAGTCGCTTCTTTCTAGATATCCGTGAAATACTGGCGGAGCAAGGTTGCATCTTTCGCTTTTATGCGCCCCGAAAGAATAAGCCGCAGTTCCCGCCGACGCGCCGCGCCTTCATAAAGCTGTTGCTCCTCACTGGACAAAGGCAATACGGGAGGCACAGGTGCAGGATTTTTCTTTTTGTCGTCCAATGCCACGAAGGTGAAGTAGGCGTGATTGCAGCGTCTGGGCTTTTGTCCTTTAATATTGTTGGCAAACACCTCGACATAGATTTCTACAGAGGTATTGAAAGCCCGTGTCACGGAAGCCTCGAGGGTGATGACATCTCCCAAAAAAATTGGGTTTTGAAACGAAATATGGTCCACCGCAGCGGTCACCACATAGGCTTCACAATGTTTGCCAGCACAAATTGCGGACACGATATCCATCCAGCGCATGAGGTAACCACCCATCAAGTGGTTCATAGGGTTGGTGTCGTTGGGCATGATGAGTTCGGTCATCACCGTTTTGCTATCTGAAACTTTTTTTGGGTTAAGAGCAGGTTTAGTAGTTGCTTTTGCCATTATTTGGAAATTTGCTTGCCACTAATTGCAGTAACACTAATAGAATTCGTGAAAATTCGTGCAATTAGTGGCAAAAAACAAAATTAAGATTCAAATTGAAGTTTTGCGAGGCTTGAATAAACGCCATCGGCTTTGGCCGAAAGTTCATCGTGGGTACCTTGTTCTACAATGCGGCCATGTTCCAACACATAAATACAATCCACCTCCCGAATTGTGGCCAAGCGATGTGCAATGATAATGCTCGTGCGGCCAACCATGAGCCGATTGAGGGCTTCTTGCACCACTTTTTCTGATTCCGCATCCAGCGAAGACGTGGCTTCATCCAATAACAAAATGCTGGGGTTCCGCAAAATAGCCCGTGCAATGGCAATGCGCTGTCGTTGCCCGCCGGAAAGTTTGATGCCTCGCTCCCCTACCACGGTGTCCAAACCCTCCGGGAACATGGAGATGAAATCCCAGGTATTGGCTTGTTTGGCAGCCTCTATGATTTCAGCCTCCGAAGCATCCGGATTCCCGTACAAAATATTTTCCCGAATGGTGCCGCCAAAGAGAATAACCTCTTGAGGTACAATGGCAAAATTATGGCGATACGATTCTAATTCGTAGTCGTAAATATCCCGTCCATCCATCTGAATTTTCCCAGTTGTAGGAAAATGGAATTGCAGAAGCAATTGCATGATGGTGGATTTACCCGCACCGCTTTGCCCTACCAGTGCGACTTTTTTACCTTCGGGAATGTTGAGGCTCACCCCTTTCAAAACCTCTACATCGGCGCGGGTGGGGTATGAAAATTGAATGTTTTCAAAAGAAATGTTCCCTCGGAATCGGCCTGCACGCACATCACCGCGCAACCGCTCTTCTGCTTCAGAGGGAGATTTTAAAATCTCTCGGATGCGCTCTGTTGCGCCCACAGCGCCAACGAGTTCGGTATAAAAATTGCCAAGACTAGCGATGCTTCCACCAATTACCGCCGTGTACGTAATAAATGCAATGAGATCGCCACCGGTGAATTTCCCGGGGGTGCCGACTGGCAAGGCCGCATCTATTTGTACCATATTCATTCCGTACAAAATCACAAAAAACAAGGCCCCAAAAAGCATAGTAATAATGAAAACTGCAAAAATCGCCCGGCCTTTGGCATACCGCATAGACACCTGCACCACCTCGGCATTTGAGCGGCCATAGCGTTGACTCTCAAAGAGTTCGTTCGTAAATGCTTTTACAGCGTGAATACTTTGCAGGGTTTCGTCGAGGATGGTGTTAGTATTGGCCAATTTGTCTTGACGCTGTTTGGAAAGTTTGCGCACCCAGCGACCAAAAATCATGGCTCCAATTACGATTACGGGAAATGTAGCGAGCATCACGAAAGCCAGCCGATGCGACATCCACCATAACACCGCGATACCGCCGACCAGAATGATGATCTGCCGGAGAAACTCGGCGAGTACAAAATAAAACGTGTTGTAGAGTTTTTCAACGTCGTTTGTGAGTCGGCTGACAAGTTCGCCGACGCGGCTTTTTTCAAAAAAAACGATCGGAAGCGAAATGAGCCTCCGATAGAGCGCCACCCGGATGTCTGCGGTGCCACGTTCGCTTACCTGAGCAAACATCATGACACGGAGGTAGGACACAATGCCTTGAAAAACAAGGATTAAGACCAACCACATACCGATTTTTGGCAGGTCAAGGTCCTGTGGGATATTCCCCTGAGCGACATCAAGAGAACGGCCAATCAAGGCTGGGAACACCAAAAAAACGGTGCTCCCGAGGAAAAGCAAGACCAGTCCAAAAATGAACTGGACCCGATAGGGACGGATGTAAACAAAGATTTTTAGGGCTTCGCGAAGGCTTTCACGGGTTAGTTTGGGGCGGTTTTTTTCTTCTTCTTTCTGCATGATTGCGTTAATAGGCTCTCGAACTTTTTACCCGCCATAGCCCTTTAGGGCGAAGCTGGGCTTTCTGCATGATGGGCGCAAATTTCGGCACTCGAACAGATTCGCCGTGTAAAAGTTGGGTAAAGTTAAATGAGCAGCACCTTCCGTTTTACCTTTGCGCTATGTACACCCTACTGCTCTTCATCGTTGGTGGCCTGTTTGTGGCCATGTTGTTTGTAAATGTTTACTTCCGAGCCAAGGTGCTCAAAGTGTATGGCGTACTGGTGCGCAATAAGGTGGAGTTCGGCGCCGCGCATATTTTCAACCGTCAAAAATTGGAGGAAGAAATATTGCCACGTTACCCACAATTCCGAAATGAAATCGAATCTTTTGTTCGCCACATGCGGTATTCTATCAAAATGGCCTCGGTGCTCTTGGGCTTGATAACTGCCTTCGGTGCGGTTTTGATGTATTTTAGGTGAAAGCGAACAAGAAGGTTATTTTTGCATAAAAAATTAAGCAATGACTAACACGCATTTTATTTTTGAAGAACTGGCCGAACTAGTTGCTGGCATGAACCCAGAGAAGGTGCTTGCATTTCGCACCTCAGAAAAAGCGCAAGAGCGTTTGGATGCTTTGTTGTGGAAAAATAAGGAAAGCAACGGTTTAACTGAAACCGAAAAAAATGAGTTAGAGCAATTTATGCTGGTGGAACACATCGTTAGTCTTGCAAAAGCACGGGCTTTAAAAAGGCTGTCAGCATCAGCAAGATGACCCTAAAATTCTCTTCCGCTACACGCCAGTTGGTTGCCCTTCGCGCCAATTTCCGTTGCGAATATTGTCGCAAACCTGACGTGGTAGCCAATTTCAGATTTCATATTGACCATGTGATTGGCCGCCAGCATGGCGTCCTAGAGCGCAAAGAACTCATTGAAGCCGAGGCATATCCCTAATACTGCGCTACTTTCGAACCCATGGAAAAGAATTACAGCTACCAAGCCCTCTACCTTACAATCCTTGTTTTGATCCTACTCATTGGCCTGTCAAAGCTGCCAGCGGGTATGAAATTGGGCGATTTTGAACTCCGCAAAATGGACATATTTGCTGACGTGCGCGATTCAACAGCAATGAACACTGAACCCCCTCGAGCAATTTTGCCCCCGCCCGACACTTTTGGGTATTTTCCACAAGATTCGCTCACAACGGCTTTTAAAGACTCCACAAATATTCAGCCGGACTCTGTTCGAGTAATTTCCCCCAAAGATTCTATTTTTTTCGGCAAAACAATCGAGGACTATTCCTTTGACCAGCAAGGGCTTAACCGTTTTTTTTCTGCCGTGGATTCTATTGCGCTCGGGCGCAGCGTGCGGGTAGCCTGGTACGGCGATTCCTTTGTTGAAGGCGATATCTTAGTGGGAGATTTGCGAGATTCATTGCAAACAGCCTGGGGAGGAGCGGGCGTGGGCTTTGTGCCAATCACCTCCGAAGTTGCTCAGTTTAAACGCAGTTTGAAGCACAATTTTCGCGGCTGGACGGCTTATTCCATCATTAAAAAATCCGAAAATCGTCCAAAATTGGGTCTCAACGGTTATGCCTACCGCCCGGAGCCGGAAGCAAAAGTCCATTATGAAGGTGCCAAATATTTCAAACATACGCAGCGCTGGAATCAAGTGCGTTTTTTTTACACTTCCGATACTTCACAGGTTTTTGTTTGGCAAGCAGGTGGCGAACCGCCCAAACAAGCAATACTACCGGCCAAACCCAACAGCCTCGGCACCTGGAAATGGAAGGGAAGCGAATGGGGCACTGATGCTTTTGCCATTCGATTCCCTGAAACGGGCGGACTTTGGGCTTACGGGGCCACACTCGAAAGCGGCCCTGGCATTTACATTGACAATTTTTCAGTGCGCGGCAACAGCGGCGGCCCATTGAAATTGCTCAACCCTGATTTTATTCGCCAATTTGATGCCGTACAGCAGTATGATTTGATCGTGATTCAAGTCGGCCTGAACGCTGTAACCAACACATTGACAAACGTAAAATGGTACGAGGCCGAACTTGACCGCACCTTCAAGCACCTAAAAAACTGCTTCCCGGGCAAGCCTATTTTGGTGGTCAGCGTGGGCGACCGCGGCGCCAAAGACGGCACCGAAATCACAACCATGCGCGGGGTACCTGCCATTGTAAAGATGCAGCGCAACTTGGCGCGAAAACATGGCTTGCTCTTCTACGATCTCTTTTGGGGAATGGGCGGGCCAGACACAATGCTCCGTTTTGCGCATCAACGACCCCGGCTTGCAAACACCGATTATACCCACCTCACACACGAGGGCGGCAAAGTGGTGGGAATTATGATGGCGAAGTTGTTTTTGCAGGAACAGGCCAATTGGCGGTCAAAGAAGAAGCTGCAATAGACTTTGGTTCTGTACTTTTGCTTTACACAGAAAAGTGTGGCACACCTAAAACAGCGTATTGGTAATCAACATGGTTGACGAGGTGTGCCACACTTTCTACAACACGCTCCCGAAAACAGCCTTTCAGACTTTTTTAATAAGAACTTATGCGCCCTCCCTTTTTCCCGCTCCGATTATGGATTTGTATGCCGTTTTTGCTACTTTTTATCGGGCAGTGCCAGTCGCAATTCCGTCCGCCTCATGTCCAAATCACCGATGCTGACACCGTTGGCGCTGGCTTCAGTTTCATCCGTCAGGACGACAACGAGATTGAAAACCTAGCCTATTTGGAACCCGTTTTTCAGGAACTCTTTACCCAGCGCACACAAGGCGGTAAGAAAATCAGCATTGTACACATTGGCGATTCGCATATTCTGGGCAATTTTCTCACGCGTGAGGTGCGCGATCGCTTGCAGCGCGAGTTTGGGGATGCGGGCAGGGGATTGTTGTTCCCGTACAAATTAGCCCAATCCAATGGCGCTAAAGATTTTCTGGCAGAGACCAATTGCAAATGGTCTGGTGCCAATTGCCAGCGGGATATTTCGCCAGAAACCAATTTTGGCGCGGCGGGATTCAAACTCACGACTACCAACCCAAAGGCCGAACTCACCTTTCGCTTGCGCGACACCGCGACTTCTGAAAGTCGGTTTTTTACGAAAGTGACTGTTTTTCAACGCAAAACTGCCCTAGAATACGACCTTGAAGTACGCGACGAAACCTCCGACCAAATCGCACAACTTTTTATCGAAGACGACTATGCACGATCCTTTTATTTCGACCGCCCGGTAGGTTCCGTCACCATTGCGGCCAAAAAAAAGACTGCTCAGGAAAGAACATTGACCATTGACGGCATTTCGATTGAGAACGAACTTAGCGGCGTATTATACCATTCCATTGGGGTCAATGGGGGAAAATACATGGACTTTGCACGCGCCAAATACTTTTCCAATCAAGTGGCCGACCTGGAGCCAGACTTAGTAATACTGTCTTTCGGTACCAACGAGAGCCAAGGCAATACAGATCCGAATTATTTGCGGCGTACCATGAACCTGCTCACCACGCAGATCCTGGAGCGCAGTCCCGCTACTCGAATCATGCTCACCACCCCCGCCGACTCCTACCTACGCGGCAAGGGACTGAACCCATACATGGCCGAGACGAGCGAGATCATCCGCCAATTTGCCCATGAAAAGGGTTTCGCTTTATGGGACTTGTTCAACTTTACTGGCGGGGAAAACTCTTCGCTGCTGTGGAAATCAAATGGACTAATGACTTCTGATTCAGTACATTACACCAAGTATGGGTATGCCCTGCAAGGCAAACTTTTTTACCAATCTTTGATGAAGGCTTACAATGGGTTTGTGGAAGGAAAGCGTTGATTTTTGAATATTCAAAACAACCAAGGCTCTTTGCCCAGCAATACCTGCCAAACGATGGCCGCCAATGCCAATATCGGGTAAAGCCATTGACGCACAATGGTTTTTACCAAATAAGGCTCCGGGTAGAAGCCCATTTTTTCCAACAATTCAGTATAAAAAATACGGCCATTGGATTCGTCCAGCCCGTGGTGTTCGTTCATAAGGCATTTGCCCCAAATGGCAAATTGAATCATGACGACTGCATAAACGGCCACCGCTATTTTCCATGTAATCAGGAACGGAATTAGCCATGTAGCAATGACCGAAAGCAGGTGAAGCCCAAAAAGGAAGTTGGATTTTATCGTTTGTGCAGCCAAAATCAATTATTTAGAGCGCAAACGTAACAAATGCAAAAATATCCGCTTCATTATCTGGCCTAAAAACCTTCCAATCTCCGTGTTTGGCAAACCATGTTAGCTGCCGTTTTGCGTAATTGCGGGAATGCTGTTTGATTTTTCCAATGGCTTCTTCGCGGCTGATCTTTCCATTAAAATAGTCAAAAAACTCCTCATAGCCCACGGTGCTCAAAGGAGGCCGATGACGGTATGGCAAAAGTCCACGCACTTCCTCCTCCAAACCGGTTGCGATCATTTTATCCACACGCGCCTCGATACGTGTGTACAGTTCCGGGCGGGGCAAATCGAGTAAAACATAAACAGGCTGGAAGGGTCGCGGGCTTTTTTGGCCCTGGCGCAAGTAAGAAGAATAAGGCTTGCCGGTCTCGAAACATACCTCTAAGGCGCGGCGCAGTCTGGCGGGGTTTTGCTGGTCAATTTTGGCAAAATGTGCTGGGTCGCGCTGTAAAAGTTCGTGTTGAAGCCAAGCGAGGCCCCCATTTTTTTCACCTGCTTCGATGGCTTTTTTTGTTTCATGGGCAATGTCAGGGAATTTATCCAAACCCTCGCACACTGCGCGTAGGTAAAGTCCAGAACCACCTGCCAGGATGGCAACCTCTTTCTCTAAAAAGATTTTTTCCAATACAGCCAGCGCATCCCTTTCAAAATCTCCCACGCTATAATCATCCGTAACAGAAAGAAAATCAATAAAATGATGTGGTGCAGCTGCCAACTCAGACGGACTGGGCTTGGCGGTTCCAATGCTCATTTCGCGGTAAAACTGTCGGCTGTCGCCAGAGAGGATTTCTGTGCCGAAGTGTTGCGCCAAGCGAATGGCCAGCGCGGTTTTTCCAGTAGCCGTTGCTCCGCCGATGACTATGAGTTTTTTCACGGGGAGATGGTGGGGGTTTTGATAGTTGAATGGTTGAGAATAAAGGTGTTCAACTTTCTCAACGCTCAACCACAGCTAATAGTGATTCAAAAAGCCCTCGTCCGTCAGTATTGGCCAGCACTGCTTCGCTGGCGCGTTCTGGATGGGGCATCATGCCAAACACATTGCGCTCGGCGTTGCAAATCCCGGCGATGTTTCGGGTTGCGCCATTAGGGTTCGATTCGGGTGTTTCGTTGCCGAATGGGTCGCAATAGCGGAAAATGACCTGGTCGTTGTGTTCCAACTCGTCGAGCGTTTTATCATCAGCATAATAACGCCCTTCCGCATGGGCAATGGGTATTTTGAGCGCTTGGCCCAGTTCAAGCCCTTCGGTTATTGGAGAATTGTTGGTCACGGCTTTGACCCACACATTGTTGCAAATAAATTTTTGGCCTCCATTGCGTAGCAAAACGCCGGGCAAAAGTCCAGATTCGCAGAGGATTTGAAATCCGTTGCAAACGCCAAAAACAAGTCCTCCAGCCGCCGCGTGGGCCTTCACAGCCTGCATAATGGGCGAAAACCGGGCAATTGCACCTGCACGCACATAATCGCCGTAGGAAAAACCACCTGGCAATACTACGCAGTCATCAGACCCGAAGCCATTGGGAAGTTCACGGCTTTTGTGCCATACCTTGACCACATCCTGCCCCATCACATCGCCAAGAACATGTACCATGTCGTCGTCACAATTGGACCCGGGGAAAACAATTACACCAAATTTCATGTGTGAAAGAATATTAAGCTTTGTGGGTTAAAAGAGGGAGGATGATAGATTTAAAAAGAAATCTGCAAATTGGACAACCAATACAAAGCCAAGAATAACCAAGTGCCATATCTCGGCCCAAAATCGGTTCCGTAAACTTTGGAACGTCAGAGAAAGCAAGATGCCCATTGCTGCAGAAGGCAAGATAATGTGCTCCCAACGCCATTCTGGTTGCAACAAGCTGGATAAGGCCCCAACCACTAAGAACCAATACAATACGCTCACAAATTTTTGTGCCTGAATCCCTTTTCGGTTGTAAAGCGAACTTATTCCCATCAAAAATATCAGTGTGAACAAAACTACGAGTGTCGTTTTTAGTATTAATTTTTCATCCCAAATAGCGTCAAAATGATACAATTGAAACAAATTTCTCCAATGCTCATCTCGAAACTCAGCACCACGGTCTGCCCAAAAATACCAAAGCCAGGCAAGGAACAGCGGGACAAAAGCCCCCGTTAAAAACACAAACCGCTCGTGCAGCCGAAATACACGAACTACTTCAAACCCAGCGAACGCAGCAACCAAAAGCCAAAGGCTGGGTGGGTAAAAAAGACTGGCCACCCCAATCCACAATGCCCCATCGAAAATTGCCCCCGTTACATTTGGCTTTTGGTACGCTTTGTAAATCCGCCAAAGCGAGAAAGGCACAAAGGTGGCCGCCACCAAGGGCGCAGTAAGGAACAGAAAATCTGGCAATGCGCTCGCTGTGAGCGCGTAGAATAGCCCAGGAAACCAATTGCGATCCCCCATCAACCGGAATTCGTCGGCCAGTGTATTGACGGTCACTGCTTGAATGAAAACCAGGAATACTGCAATTATTGCGGAATAAAATGGTTGTTTAGAAACCCAGCCAAACCATGATTCGTACAAAAGCCCACCCTCGGCAGCGTACGGCAAAGTTGGGACATAACCCGTCAATGCGCCTATATGCACCAGGATGACATAAAGTGCAAGCGGAATGGCGACGAGAAATTGGTTGCTGCGAAAAAAACTGAGCACAGTATGCGATTGAAGCCACGAAGGTCGGCAAAACCCTGAAAAGGCTGAGACTATGGTGCATAAATTCGGGTATTTTGTCAAAAAATCTGAGTACCCTCGTACATTCGCCCTGTGCGTACCCTACTTATAGAAGATGAGACCAAGACCTTGCAGTCGCTCCGGCAAGGGCTGGAAGAACATGGCTGGACCGTGAACACCGCCGCCGATGGACTGATTGGCCTTCGTTTGGCACTTCAAAGCAACTATGATGTTATCGTATCAGACATTACGATGCCAGGTTTGAGCGGCCTCGAACTATGCAGCCAACTCCGTAAAGCGGGCATTGCTACGCCCATCTTGCTGCTCACAGCACTGAGCAATACGGACGACAAAGTGACCGGGTTGGATGCCGGAGCCGACGATTACCTTGCCAAACCGTTTGAATTCAAAGAATTGCTGGCGCGCATCAAAGCACTCGCTCGTCGCCCTAGTGCCTCTTTGCGGACCGAAAACGTGCTCCGTTTCGAAGATTTAGAGCAAGATTTGAATGCTAAAACAGTGCGTCGCGCTGGGCAGGAAATCTTGCTAACCCCTCGCGAGTTTGCCTTGTTGGAATTCTTCTTGCGCAACCCGGGAAAGGTGCTGTCCAAAACAGAAATCGCAGAAAAAGTGTGGGACGTGGATTTCGATACTGGTACAAATGTTATCGAAGTGTATGTCAATTACTTGCGCAACAAAATGGACAAGGGTTTTGAACAAAAACTCATTCACACCCATTTCGGGCAAGGATATGTGCTCAAAATTTGACATTGAGTATTGGACGTTAGACGTTGGACAATGGACATTCGCGTGCATATCCAAAGCCTAAAGTCCCTTGTCTAACGTCTAACGTCAAATATCAATCATGCGAACCCTATATCTTATTCGTCACGCCAAATCCAGCTGGGGCAATCCTGGGCTGCGCGACCATGACCGGCCACTCAATGAACGCGGCCTTCACGACGCGCCTAAAATGGCGCAATTGCTTGTGGAACAAGGCGTTCAGCCCGACCTTTTGGTAAGCAGCCCTGCCAAACGCGCCTTTACGACGGCGTTGTTTTTCGCGGAGGCCTTTAAGTTGGAAGCTGAGAAAGTGCTCCGCGAGCCAAATATTTACGAGGCATTCCCGCAGGATATCCTGCGCATAATCAGTGAATTGCCGGAGTCATCGCAGACGGTACTGTTGTTCGGGCACAACCCCACTTTTACGGAAGTCGCCAACCATTTTATTGAAAACGATTTTATTGAAAATGTGCCAACTTGCGGCGTTGTAAAAATCACTTCCACTGCTGCGTCCTGGCGTGAATTCTATGAAGGGAATTCAAAGGTAGCAGCCTGTTATTTCCCAAAAGAAGTTTTATGAAATTGGACCTTGGACCTTGGACATTGGACGCAGGAATTCGAGCACACGTTACAGTGGCTGTCGTGCTAAGCCTATTCATTTCGTGCCAATCTAAGCCCACTGAGCAGCCTTCCCTGCCTGACGAAAAGATCGCCCGTATTATGGCAGACCTCAGCATCGCCGATGCCGCCACCACAGGCCTGTCAGGATACCGAAAAGACAGCCTTATGCACGCTTATTTCAATCAAGTATTTGAGATGCATGGTGTGACACTGGAAGCCTATGAAAAAGACCTCCAAATTTTGGCACAAGACCTATCCCGTATGGAAGGCATTGTAAAGCAGGCAGATGTGATGCTGACAGAAGGAGGAAAGAGCAATGGGGCTGCACCTGAAAATTAAATAGGAGGTACCGCAGATAAATAAACCGCCAAACCACAAACTCACTTCGCCAAAACCTTCGCCACCAGATCAGCGGCCTCCTGAAATTCGGTAGCTCCCATTACTTCGAGGCCTGATTCATCAATAATTTTCTTGGCAATATCGGCATTGGTTCCTTGCAGACGCACGATGACCGGCACCGGGATTTTACCAATTGCTTTGTAAGCATCCACGACACCCTGCGCCACGCGGTCACAACGCACGATGCCTCCAAATATATTGATCAGGATAGCTTTCACATTAGAGTCTTTGAGGATAAATCGCATAGCATTTTCCACACGCTGTGCATCAGCGGTACCGCCCACGTCGAGGAAATTGGCAGGCGAGCCACCCGAAAGTTGAATCAAGTCCATAGTTGCCATAGCAAGGCCAGCGCCGTTTACCATGCAGCCTACGTTGCCGTCAAGTTTCACATAGTTAAGGTCGAGTTCTTGCGCTTCCACATCGGCAGGGTCTTCTTCATCTTTGTCGCGCAGCAACTCTAAATCCTTGTGACGGTAGAGCGCGTTGTCATCAAGGGTCACTTTTGAGTCTACTGCGATGATGCGGTCGTCAGAGGTCTTTAGGCAAGGGTTTATCTCGAACATCAAAGCGTCCGAGCCGATGAAGGCGGCATAAAGTTTCTGTACAAAATCCACCATTTCCTTGAATGCCGCTCCGCTCAGACCAAGGTTGAACGCCACTTTTTGCGCCTGAAAAGAGCGCAGGCCCAACAGAGGGTCAATAAACTCAAAGTACACCCGGTCAGGGGTTTCGTGTGCAACCTTTTCAATATCCATGCCGCCATCAGGCGAATACATGATGACATTGCAGCCTTTGCCACGATCTGTTAAAATGCTGATATAGAATTCTTTAGGCTCTCCAGCGCCCGGGTAAAACACGTCTTGAGCCACCAGAACTTTGCGCACTAATTTACCTTCTGCCGAAGTCTGTGGCGTGATCAAATACATCCCGATCATGGCTTCGGCAATCTCAGCTGCCTGCTCTGGGCTTTTTGCTAATTTCACGCCACCGCCCTTACCGCGCCCCCCTGCATGCACTTGTGCTTTGACTACGCACCAACCCGAATTGTAGAGGTCTTTCATTTTTTTGGCGGCTTCCAGTGCCTCAGCCGCGCTATAGGCCACAATCCCTTCCTGGATTTTTACCCCGTAAGATTTGAGCAGTTCTTTGCCTTGATATTCGTGAAGATTCATATTTTGAGTGGAATTGTAGATAGCATGGATTTGAGGATTTGGGGATACGGGGATTTGATTGCGGCAAAAGTAGTGCTATTTCAAGTTTCTAAATCCGCAGTTTTGAATTTCACATCCGCTTCATTTCAGCGAAGTCCCAGCCCTTCGTCGTCAATCAATTTCCCTCCGATGACTCGGATAATTCGGGCAGGAAAATTTTGAAGGATTCTATAATCGTGTGTTGCGCAAAGAACTGATGTGTTATGCTGCTTGGCAAGGTTACGCATCAGCGTGAGCACATCGTCGCTCGTCTCCGGATCGAGGTTGCCGGTAGGCTCATCGGCGAGTAAAAGCGATGGCTGATTGAGCAGGGCACGAGCAATAACTACCCGTTGTTGCTCGCCGCCGGAAAGCTCGAAGGGCATTGCAGCGCGTTTTCCACTTAGCCCCACTTCTGCAAGCACCTCATCAATACGTTTGTCAATTTTTACAAGATCATCCCAGCCTGTGGCACGAAGCACGAAGTGGAGATTTTTCTCTACACTCCTGTCTGTCAGCAAGTTGAAATCTTGAAAAACGATGCCGAGCTTGCGACGGAGTTCGTGCACATTGCGACGGGAAATGCTCCTGAGGTCGAAGCCCGCGACCTCGCCGGAGCCGTGTTCGAGGGGCAAAGCGGCATAGAGCGTTTTGAGCAAACTGCTCTTGCCGCTCCCGGTTTTGCCGATGAGATAGGTGAATTCTCCCTCGCCGATGTTCAGGCTGATGTTTTGGAGAATGATGCTGCCGTCCGCTTGGCGGATGTCAGCGTTATTTAGTTTGACGATGCTAGACACTTAATTTTTTGATAGCCGCCCTGTCGGTAGGCATGGATTTAAAAAGATTGTGGGACTTCAAACCCCGTTTTAGTCATTGTGACTTTAATTTCGCGCCGCAAAAGTCATGCTTTTTTAATTTTTTTTATAAAAACCTGAAAATGTGTGCGATAATTGCCCCGCGAAACAAAGCTATTCGTTTTATGAACTCAAAATCCCTCGTCCTCGTAGTCTTCGTCCTTTGGAGTGTCCTTTGCTGGCGCTGGTATGTTTGTGGCCTCATGAATGCATGTGGCGATGACACTATACAAGCTTCCAAGGAAGAGGTTGTGGCTGTGCCAGACGACCGGATTGACACTTCTGCTGCTGTTGAAACGCCTGAAATCCAGCCGCTTAACAACGCAAAAGCCCCAAAAGACAAACGCGCTGTCAGCCCAATCCTCTCCGATAACAAACCCTCAAAGCCCGTTTCCCCCTCCAATATGGACGAGGTGCAAATGGAAACGGTAGAAGACCGGATGATGATATACTTCCCTTACAAATCCACCCGTAAAGAGGATAATGCCGCCATTGATACATACTTGTCCAATCTTGCCAGTCAACTTATTTCATCAGGAAAAAAAGTAAGTATTTCAGGCCACGCGGATTTTGTGGGAGAACCAGGCGACAACTACACTTTTGCCCTTCGACGCGCCAACGGCATCCGGGATATTTTGGTAAAAAAGGGGGTTCAAAAATCTCAAATCCGTTGCAGATCTTTTGGAGACCGCAAGCCGGCGGCCACCAATGATACGCCATACGGGCGCTACCTTAACCGCCGGGCAGAAATCCGGGTAGAATGATTGGATTGGTTGTTTATTTGAGGATTGGGGGATTCGAGTACCAGATCCCGAGCTATCAAATCCCCACATAAACAAATCCCCATATAACCAAATCCCCACATAAACAAATCAACTACTAATCAAATCAATATAAAATAATGTTTGAAAATAACCCATTCGCTACACATACGCTTGAAATCCTCATCATGCTCTTTGGCGCGTTCTTTATTGGCTTGTGGCTGGGCTGGGTACTCTGGGGGCGGCTCAAGCAAGAACTTGAACGGCTAAGGCTCGACAATCAAAGCCTGAGCGTGACGCTCGACGCGCTTCGCCTCGAACTTGATTCGCTCAAAACCCGCGCTGTGGTGGCTGAAACCGACAACAGCAATTTTGCTACCCAAGTAGCACACCTTAACCGTGAGAATACCAGCCTCCGTGAAAAGGTCACTTACCTGGAAACCGAAGTGGCCGAAGTGCAAAACCGCAACCGACAAGTGGAAACAGAATTGGGGCTTTCTTTTTCTCCCGACACCCCTATTGCTGATGATATCCCGTTGGAAATCAAGGAAATTGTTGTGGAAACACCCGCAGGCGAAGAAATAGTCTTTGTAGCCAAGCATGACGACGAACCAGAAATGCCCACACCTCCCGTGTTCGTAGTAGAACCTGTAGCGATGGCAGACCCAAAGCCGACAAAATCGGTAAAACAAAAATCGCCTGCCCAGTTCGAACCACAACCATCTTTTGCGATCACAGCAGATCGCGACGATCTGACAGTAATCGAAGGCATTGGCCCCAAGATTCAAATGCTGCTCAACCAATATGGCATTTCCAATTATCGCCAATTGGCCGAAGCCGATGTGCTGCGACTGAAAGAAATCCTCGCAGAAGCCGGCTCGCAACTTGCCATGCACGACCCTGGCACCTGGCCTTCGCAAGCCAACCTCGCAGCCAACGATCAGTGGGACACGCTCAAATCTGTGCAGGGATTTTTGAAGGGAGGGAAGAAGCCGGATTGATTGGCTTCATGTCTTCTAAGACTTCGGCGCTTGTAGTGCAGCTACCAATTCATAGGATTGATGGATATAATGCGCCCATTCGTCATCGTTGAGCCATATATACTCTAACACAAACACCCATTGCTCTCGGTCCAAATAGGGAGCTGGGATAATTCCTTCTCTGGAAACCAATTCATCGAACTCTTCCTCCAACACTTTGAACGATGCTCCACCTTCGTTTTCAGAATCGGTGATACAAAATGGCTCATTTGCAACTGAAAACCAGCGATCCTGCCTCCATTTGACTTCTTCAGTCACTCCGGGGAAAGAAAGACACAGGTCGCGGATGGATTTAAAGTTCATATTAATGTTATTTAAGGGTTAGCAATCCAAAAATCCCCGCATCAATCCAAGCCCGATTTTTGTCGTCCCCATCAACACGTACTGAGCCGATGAAGGACTCTCTTTCGGGCGAATGATCATTGTCACAGTATGCCAGCGCAAAACCCATTTTCTTGCCAGATTTCAGCATTTTAGGGATATTCTCGCCACCGTACTCGTATTTATTACCGTCAAAAATATTCAGCGCTACCTCCCAAATCGAGGTGTTCTCCATCGTGATGCGTCGAGTCGTACAGTGACCGTTGAAATAGGCGGGAACACTATCTGTACGGATGTCCACCACTTTACCATCGAGCGCGATGTGGTAGGCAAAGGCGTTGTAATTATACTGGTGGTTGCCGTCGCTTGCGTCCTCGTCCACAAAAATTTCGAGGCAATCATCGTCCCAATATTTCAAAAGTCCATCGGAATGAATATCCACCAAAGTGTCATCGGTAATTTCTGCCAGGACGTAAAGATTGTTTTCGTCCCAAAGGATTTTGTAGCGACCAATAAAATCGCTGGAAGCAATCGGAGCACCGATCCAAACCTGGTCTAGTAGCAGCCATTCTGCGTGCTGCCATGCCTCGTCCTCGCCTTTACCGTCAATAAGCGGAGAACTATATTTAGCAATGAACTGTTGTCTATCAATATTTTGGGTGTTTGGTTTCGCTGCATTTTCATCTTTTTGATCCAAAAAAAGAAAGAGCAGCACAAGCAACGCAGCGGCCAGGCCAAGGATTGAATTTCTGTCCATACTTTGAAAATTTGGCTCAAAGGTGGGGTTTCTTTCAAAACCTTCCGGTTGAAAAATTCTAAACTGTGCCCTTTTCGTGCCGTTCTTACAATTTAGCACAAACAAAAGTCAGGGGCATTTGGCTACCTTTGCCGCGAAAGACGAACCGCCCGGAGCAAGCGTGGTTTTTGATTAACAATGAAGTCATCCGCGAACTGAAGTTCGCCACAGCACTACAATCATGGAGCCTACTGGATACCTTCCCATCATCATGCAATCCCTTGTAGCACTTGGGTTTGTCGCACTGGTACTCATTGTGGTGCCCAAACTCGGTCCGCGCCGCAGCAGCAAAAAGAAAGACGAGAATTTTGAATGCGGCATCGAGTCGCAGGGCAATGCCCGCCTTCCCGTTTCCATAAAATATCTGATGACAGCCATCTTGTTTGTGTTGTTCGATGTTGAAGTGATTTTCTTTTATCCATACGCCGTCAATTTCAGGGCCATGGGCACAGAAGGCTTTTTTGCGGTGCTGATGTTTGTGGCAGTGTTCTTGGTTGGGTTCTACTATGTGCTTCGCAAGGGAGCATTTGAATGGGATAAATAAGTACATAACTATGAATTATGAGCAAAATTATTCAAGCAGAAATACCCGAAGGCCTCAACGGAGAAGGTTTTTTCGCCACTAAATTGTCCTCCGTTGTGGGACTGGCCAGGGCTAATTCTCTTTGGCCTTTGCCGTTTGCCACCTCTTGCTGCGGCATTGAGTTTATGGCAACCATGGGGAGCAACTACGATCTGGCCCGCTTTGGCATGGAACGGCTTTCGTTTTCGCCACGCCAGGCAGACCTGCTCATGGTGATGGGCACGATCGCAAAAAAAATGGGGCCGATCCTGAAACAAGTGTACACCCAAATGGCTGAGCCAAAATGGGTGCTTGCCATGGGTGCCTGTGCCAGTTCGGGCGGTATTTTCGACTCTTACTCTGTGCTTCAAGGTATTGACAAAGTAATTCCTGTGGATGTCTATATCCCTGGCTGTCCCCCTCGTCCAGAGCAGGTCATTGACGGGATTATGAAAATTCAAGAATTGGTGAAAAATGAACCCTTGCGCCGCAGGAACTCGCCTGAATATCAACACCTTTTGGAGAAATATCAAATAGGATAATGACGCTCTCGAACGAACAAATCCTCGCCCAACTTGCCGAAAAAATGCCCGGCGCAGCACTTTCCTCCGAAATTGCCCGCGATGGTATTCTCAATATCCATACCAGCCGCGAGCAAATCATCGAGCTGCTCCTGTTGCTTCGCGATGACGAACAGTTTGGCTTCAATTTCCTGACCACGCTCTGCGCCATCCACTACCCCGAAAATGTCGGACAAGAGTTGGGCGTGGTTTACCATCTGCACAACTGGCAACAAAATGTGCGGATACGCCTGAAGATATTTTTCCCAATAGACGACCCGCAGGTGCCAACCGCTACTGGCCTTTGGCCCACAGCAAACTGGATGGAACGACAGGAGTTCGATTTTTTCGGAGTTGTGTTTACCGGCCACCCTGACCTGCGCCGTATCCTGAATGTGGACGACATGGAAGTTTTCCCAATGAGGAAAGAATACCGTCTTGAAGATGGCACCCGAACTGACAAGGATGACCGCTTTTTTGGACGGGATGGGCACGTGGGGCAAAGTTTTGATTGAATAAAAAACCTGAAAAAGGGTTATCGTTTAGTGGAATTCCGCACACCGCGCGAAATTTTGGAAAGTGATGAGTAAATCTGCCGTACAATCAAAAACCTATGATTCAGTACTTAACATGCGCGAAATCAGGGAAAAACTGAGCCTGCGATATTGGCAAAACCCTGATTTGCTCAAATCTGACCTGGAAAAAATCAGGTTGAAGCGAAAAGCTGGAAACCTAAAGAAAAAACCTTCCCAAAATAAAGCTCGATAGGAGACGTCAGAATTTTGGATGGTATAGTAAAACACTGGAATCAAAATGCAAGTCCAATCATACTTTTCCTCCCTCGACAGTCTCGACGGAGAACTCGCAACCCTCAATCTGGGGCCTACGCACCCGGCCACGCACGGCATTTTCCAAAATGTGCTGAAAATGGATGGCGAGCGCATTGTCAGCGCCGAACCTACCATCGGCTACATCCACCGCGCGTTTGAAAAAATTGCCGAACATCGCCCCTACTATCAGGTGACTCCCCTCACTGATCGCATGAACTACTGCTCCTCGCCTATCAATAACATGGGCTGGTACATGACGGTCGAGAAACTAATCGGCTGTGATATACCCAAGCGGGCGCAATATATGCGGGTGATTATCATGGAACTCTCTCGTATTGCCGACCACTTGGTTTGTGACACGGTCATTGGTGTTGACACGGGCGCCCTAACCGGGTTTACGTATATGTTCCAGGAACGTGAGTTGATTTATGAACTCTTTGAAGAGATTTGCGGCTCACGGTTAACAACCAATATCGGGCGCATTGGAGGCATGGAACGCGATTTCACGCCCGTTTTTCACAGCAAGCTCAAAAAGTTTTTAAAGGGTTTTCCTGCCCGTTTTGAGGAGTTTAACAACCTGTTGGAGCGCAACAGGATCTTCATGGATCGTTGTATCGGGGCAGGCCCCATCTCAGCAGAACGTGCTATGGCTTACGGCTTCACAGGTCCAAACCTTCGCGCTGCCGGCGTGGACTATGATGTGCGCGTCATGTCGCCGTACAGTAGTTACGAGGATTTTGATTTTATCATTCCTGTTGGTACCCAAGGCGACACTTACGACCGGTTCGTGGTGCGTCAGGAGGAAATCCGCCAGAGCCTCCGTATCATCCACCAGGCTTATGATAACCTGCCTGAAGGCGAATACCACGCCGATGTGCCCGATTTTTATCTGCCAGACAAGCCCGACGTGTACACCAAAATGGAAGCGCTTATTTACCATTTCAAGGTGGTGATGGCTGAAGTTCCGGTACCTGTCGGCGAAGTATACCACAGTGTGGAGGGTGGCAATGGCGAACTGGGTTACTACCTCGTCAGCGATGGTGGCCGCCAGCCATACCGATTGCATTTCCGTCGGCCATGCTTTATTTTCTATCAGGCTTATCCAGAAATGATCAAAGGTTCGATGCTCTCAGACGCGATTCTGACGATGAGTTCTATGAACGTTATTGCTGGAGAACTTGATGCCTAAATGCCGTTTTTCTCAAAGTTAAGCATCCCATTGACTGAAATTTTTGACTAAAATATGCACACTGCAACACAAAACGGAACGCCGTTCAAATACTCTCCAGCCGCGCTCGCCGAAGTAAAGGGTTTGATGAAAAAATATCCTGAAGGTCGTGCCAAAAGTGCCATCCTTCGGGTCTTGCACATTGCGCAAGAAGAAAATCATGGCTGGCTAAGTGTTGCAGCTATGGACGAGGTAGCGGCCACGCTCGGTATCACGCCCATCGAAGTATATGAGGTTGCCAGTTTTTATTCCATGTACAACCTCAACCCGGTGGGCAAGTATGTACTCGAATTTTGTCACACGGGGCCTTGCGCGATCGAAGGCGCTGAAAACCTGATCGAGTACACCAAACTCAAACTCGGCATCGGAAAAAACCAAACCACGACAGATGGGATGTTCACCATCAAAGAAGTAGAATGCCTCGGTGCTTGCGGGTACGCACCGATGATGCAGGTCGGAGAATTCTACCACGAACATCTTGACGCCGGAAAGATTGACAAATTCATTGAGGATTGTCGAGCGGGGAAAATTGACAAGGGAACCTGGAAAATGCATTAAGCAAACAATAAAAAATAATCAGCAAGTCCCTGAAACCATTCAAGATCAGGTGTCAACCGAAGCGGTGGCAGGGGTAGATGAGCCTGAATACGATGCAAAAATCTAAGTGCCATAAAGTCTGAGATTATGAAACAAACTGCCTTATTAATGCTCCTTGTCTTCCTTTGGAATGCTTGCCAAAATGACGTTGGGCCTAAAAACGAAGCAGTGCAAACCAGCCCCGAAAACCAACCCGTTGAGCCCCAGAATCTGAACCGTGTGAATGAAACGGTGCCCAATCTTTCGCACACCGAAAGCGAAACAGCGCAGCCGGGCGGTCCAAAAGGAATTATCACTGGCAGCAATGTAACGATGCGGAAAGAAGCTTCGATTCAATCCGAAAAGTTGGGCAGTTTTGACAGCGGCGAAACAGTGGAAGTACTAGAAACAAAAAACGTGGATAATGACCGGGAGGCTATTTTGAGCAAGCCGATCACTGTGAAAGGAGGCGGAGGATCTGTGGATTTACCCAAGGGAAAAGCTGTCGTAATTGAGGAATACAAATCAGAACGCAATTATTATTTGGTGACTTATCAGGACCCGCAAAAAGGCAAGTTAACCGCCGAGGTGGATGCAAGTGCGGTAGAAACAATCACCTATTCTACCTGGTATAAGGTAAAACGGATGAACGGCGAGACAGGATGGGTATTGGGGAAATTTTTAAAAACCAACTGATTATGGCACAGCTGACAAAAAAAGAAATCGAAGAAATACTGGCGCGAAAGCCTGAAAGCCGCTACAAATATTTTATCCGAACCGTAGCAGCCGAGGAAGAAGTGTGGGGCTTGGCCGATGATGAGGGCTGGCTGATACTGGAAATTGAAGGCGAAGAAGGCGATGCGTTGGCAGTGTTCCCGAATCCTGAGTTTGTCGAGATTTTTCAAAAAGAAGGCGGGTTTGAGGAGTTTCGTATAGAAGCCCTGGATTTGTACGAGTTTTTCGAATGGCTGGAGGATTTTGAAGAACAAAAAATGCGCGTCGCAGTGTTCCCCACGCCCAATTTCCAAAGCGCTGTGATGCGCCCAGAAGTTGTACGCGAAGACTTTGAAGCTGAATTTGCAAAAGAACATGGAGCCTAATTGTACGCCGGAACTCCGTTCCGGCGACTCAAATCAAGCCGGAACGAAGTTCCAGCAAATTGTACACCGGAACTCCGTTCCGGCTTTGTTTAACTCGCCGGAACGGAGTTCCGGCGTACATTAATAAAATGACATCAACAGAAATAACCGCAGTCTTCAAAAAATCTGGCGAAGAACGCCTTGCCCTTTTTATAGACACCGTTGCCAAAGCCAAATCGGTTTTCGGCATCTCTGACGAAGAAGGCTGGGCCTTGCTGGGCGACAATGACGACACCGACATCCTCCCGCTGTTCCACGATGCTTCGCTGGCCGAGGCATTCCGCGAAGCTGCTGGATTCGAGGGGCACGAAATCGAAGAAGTGGAGATGGAAGAACTGCTCGAATGGCTTCAGGAACTAGACGAAGACGGTGCTATGGTGGCCGTTTGCCCCAATACGCATTTTGAAGGGGCGATTTTAGAGCCTGGGCAATTGATGGCAGATTTAATAGGTAAATAAAGAACAATGGGTCGCAAATTACTCTTAGAACACGCCCAGGTCGAGGGCATCCTCACTTACGAAGTGTACCGCAAAAACGGCGGCTACCGCTCCGTGGAGAAGGCTTTGAAAACCATGTCGCCCGACGCCGTGGTGGAAGAAGTAAAAAAAAGCGGGCTACGCGGTCGCGGCGGCGCGGGCTTTCCAACCGGGATGAAATGGTCGTTCCTCGCCAAGCCCGAGGGCGTGCCGCGCTACCTCGTCTGCAATGCCGACGAAAGCGAGCCTGGCACGTTCAAAGATCGCTACCTGATGGAGAAAATACCGCACCTGCTCATCGAGGGCATGATTACGTCCTCGTATGCACTGGGTGCAAACACTTCTTACATCTATATCCGGGGCGAGTATTCGTGGATTTTGTTCATCCTTGAAAGGGCCATTGCAGAGGCCTACGACAAAGGCTGGCTGGGAAAAAACATCCTCGGCTCGGGCTACGACCTTGATTTGTTTGTCAACATCGGCGCGGGTGCCTACATCTGCGGCGAAGAAACTGCGCTCTTGGAAAGCCTCGAAGGCAAACGTGGCAACCCGCGTATCAAACCTCCGTTCCCTGCCGTAAAAGGCCTTTGGCAATGTCCCACGGTAGTAAACAACGTTGAAACCATCGCTGCGGTCGTCCCCATCGTCAACGACGGTGGCGACGAGTACGCCAAAATCGGCATTGGCAAAAGCACGGGGACGAAATTGATTTCCGCTGGCGGGAACATCAACAAACCGGGCGTTTACGAGATTGAGATGAACATAACGGTCGAGGAATTCATCTATTCCGACGAGTGGTGCGGTGGCATCAAGCGCGGCAAAAAACTCAAAGCCTGTGTGCCGGGCGGTTCGTCGGTCCCTATCCTTCCCCACTACCTTATTTGTAAAACAGCGGCCGGCGAAGACCGCTTAATGAGCTACGAAAGCCTCGCTGATGGCGGTTTCGCCACAGGTTCAATGCTGGGTTCAGGTGGTTTTATCGTGTACGACGAAGATCAGTGTATCGTGCGAAACACCTGGAATTTTGCCCGTTTCTATGCGCACGAATCCTGCGGACAATGTTCTCCCTGCCGTGAAGGCACCGGCTGGATGGAAAAAGTGCTGCACCGCATGGAAAACGGCGCGGGCAAAATGAGCGACATTGACCTGCTGGTGGATGTGGCGAAGAAAATTGAAGGCAATACGATATGTCCCTTGGGCGATGCTGCAGCCTGGCCGGTGAGTGCCGCGATCCGGCATTTCCGGGAAGAGTTTGAGTGGCACGTGAATGAGCCTAGGGTTTGTATGGAGCGGAATTATGGGCTGGTGGGGGAGAGGGTGGCGGTTTAATTCTAACATGAAATATGTCCTAACTTTGATAATTTGCAAATAATTATGAGGCTATCTGGTTCTTTGTTTGTGTGCTTGCCATTTCTTACTATTGTTGCCTGTCAACAGAAACCTCAGGAAGATCAAAAAGATGCACTAAATTTTGAACGGGTTGATTCGATGACTAAGGCATTTACTCTAGAACAGGATGCCTTTTTCAATAGGGTCGCTACAAAGCATTTTAAAGAAGGCGCATTCTCAAATTTCAAAATTGGTGAAATAACAGAGTGGCGTTCTCCAATTTATAAAATCAATGTGAGAACTGAAATAACCAAAGTTGATTATTGCGATACAGTAATAAAGGTTGATTTGCCAGAAAACAAATTAACAAGCGAAGAATGTTACTTTTCTGTTTTTATAGAATATGTAGCGTCTTCTATAGAAGCCAAGGAATATGGGAAGAAAGACGATAGCGAACCATTAACGTTTACGATTAACAATTGGTTACTCTTGGATAAACAGGGCACTTATTACAAGCCTTTGATTTCAAAAAATGCAACATGGATTTCAAAGGATAAATTTGAGTGCCCAACAGAAGAAAAACTTCCAAATCTGGAATTTTCTTCAAAAATGATTAGTGGTCAAAAATGCGAAGGTTGGGTAACTTTTAAGGTTCCTAAAAACATGAAGGCCAATACGATGATTTTTACCCAAATGACTTTTCAAAATACCCCATCTGAATCTTACTCCTTTGGTTTTTTGTAGTTTTCGCAGATGTCGGACTTCGTCTATTATCCTAAAAACAAAAACGCAAGAAAAATGACGTTAACCACCATCAAAAACAAACTCACGGCCCTGAAACCCGAGCATTAAAAACAAATGCCATGACTGAGCAACTCATCCTCCGCGAATTGCACTCGCTACCAGAGACTCTAAAAGTCGAGGTGCTTCACTTTGTGCAGTTTTTGAAACAGAACAAGTCGGCCAAACCGCCGCTAGCGCCCAAGCGTCGCAAGGCTGGCAGTGCTAAGGACAAATATATCCTTGCGCCGGATTTTGATGCCCCCTTGGATGAATTTAAGGAGTATATGTCATGAAGAACTATTTGTTGGATACCCACACCTTCTTATGGTTTGTCTCTGATGCGCCAGAATTGAGCTCAAAAGCAAGAAACCTTATGGAGAGTGAAGAAGCCAATATTTTTCTTAGTATAGCCAGCATTTGGGAAATCGCCATCAAGAATTCGCTAGGCAAATTGGAGGTGAAAGGCGCATTCGACTCGATACCGAAAGACCTGAAAGAAAATGACATTCAAATATTACAAATTGAGTTTGAGCACACGGCGATTTGCAACAAACTGCCACTGCACCACGGCGATCCGTTTGACCGCATGTATATATCTCAAGCCATCGCCGAAAACATGGACATTATCGGAACAGACCGTAAATTTGACGAATACCTGATAGTCCAAAAAATTAAACGAATCTGGTAAAATGAAAACCCTCATTCAAACCGAACTAAAAAACCTGGAAAAACAACACAACATAAAAATCCTCTACGCCGTAGAAAGTGGAAGCCGGGCCTGGGGATTTGCCTCGACAGATAGCGACTGGGATGTGCGGTTCATTTATGTACACGAAGAGGATTGGTATCTTTCGATTGACGACAAAAAAGACAGCATTGAAATCATGCTGCCCAACGATCTTGATTTGAGCGGCTGGGAATTGCGTAAGGCACTAAAGTTGTTCCGCAAATCCAATCCGCCGCTCATGGAATGGCTGAACAGTCCGATTGTGTACTTGGAGGAGGCGTTCACGATGGATCAGATACGGATGGTAGACAAAGAGTATTTTAACCCGAAGTCTTGCCTGTACCATTATTTGAGCATGGCGACGGGCAATTTTAAGGAGTACTTGAAACGGGATTTGGTTAGGACAAAAAAGTATTTCTACGTTCTGCGCCCGGTGCTGGCTTGTATGTGGATCGAACGGACGAACACGATGGCGCCCACAGAATTTCAAAAACTGCTCGAAGCAGAAGTGCCCAACGGGAATTTGAGAGCAGAAATTGACAATCTGCTGCTGCGAAAAAAGAGCGGCGATGAATTGGGAGAAGAACCCAAAATTGATTTGCTAAATGACTTTTTAGAAGCAAAAATTGAATACTTCACCGAATACCTGAAGGATTACAAAGTTTTAAATCAGCCCGACACCGAAAAACTGAACCAAATTTTTAGAAGAACTTTGGCCTTTTTTGGACAAAAAACGAACTTAGAAGGAGACCTCTCCGTGGAAAATGATTGGAGCGCCCCAATGGAGCTGGTTTATTCAAAAGACTTGGAAGCCTTAGAATCTATCGCTGGCGTAAAAATCAAACGATAGAAACATGACCCTCACCAACATCAAAAACAAACGCATCGCCATGAAACGACAACTGTTACTTTACGCTGTCTTGTCTTTTTTGCCCTTTATTACCTACGCCCAAACTGAAAAAATGCAAGGTAAATGTGGCGATACTTTGGAGAGCGAATTCAAAAACAGCAAAGAAACCCAGGACATCGAGATTTCAATGAGTGCTGGGGATCAATTTGAAATAATGGTAGTACCGGTGAGCGATGATTTGAAAATAAGGGCGGAGATGTTTGATTCAGAAAATCAAGCTCTTGTGAATGAAGAGCCGACTGATCTCATGTTTAAAGATGAAACCGTCCGGAGTATTACGTTAACCTCTGGAGAGATTAAATTAAACGGAACAGTCACGATCAGGTTATTCAACTATCATGTTGATCCTGATAAAACGGGGGTTTACAACGCTTATATCAAGTGCATAAAAAGCAACGGAGATATAATAAACCCAAAATAGAAGGATTACAAAGTTTTCAATCAGTCCAACACCGAAAAACTGAACCAAATTTTCAGAACATCTTTGATTGAATTTGGAGCCAAAATTTGAATTTGTAAAATGGCCAAAGTAACAATAGACGGACAAACAATAGAAGTCGCCGAAGGCACCACCATCCTGAACGCCGCGCGCCAGATTGGCGGCGAGCTCGTGCCTCCCGCCATGTGTTATTATTCAACGTTGCAAGGCTCGGGCGGCAAATGCCGTACTTGTCTCGTGCGCGTTACGAAAGGTTCGGAAAAAGATCCTCGGCCCATGCCCAAACTCATGGCTTCCTGCCAGACAATGGTCATGGATGGCATGGAGGTGGCCAGCAAAAGCGATGCAACGGTGGTAGAAGCCCGCGCAGCGGTCACAGAGTTTCTGCTCATTAACCACCCACTCGATTGCCCCATTTGCGACCAAGCCGGCGAATGCGACCTGCAAAACCTCGCATTCGAGCACGGCAAAGCCAGCACCCGCTACGAGTTTGAGCGCCGCACATTTGAGAAAATTGACATCGGCCCATACATCAAACTGCACATGACGCGCTGCATCATGTGTTTCCGTTGTGTGTACGTCGCCAACCAACTCACCAACGAGCGGGTACATGGTATCCTCAACCGGGGCGACCATGTGGAAATAAGCACCTATATTGAGAAAGCGATTGACAATGATTTCAGTGGCAACGTGATAGACGTGTGTCCCGTAGGTGCGCTCACCGACCGAACGTTCCGTTTCAAAAGCCGCGTGTGGTTCCTCAATCCAATGGATGCTCATCGCGACTGCGACAAATGCTCGGGCAAAGCGGTGGCCTGGATGTATGGCGGTGAAATTTATCGGGTTACCGGCCGAAAAGACAAGTACGGCGAGGTACACGATTTCATTTGCAACACCTGTCGTTTCGAGAAAAAAGATAAAGCGGACTGGACGATTGAAGGGCCGCGTGATTTGGACAAGCACTCGGTTATTTCCCAAAACCACTACGAGCACGGAGAGTTGACGGTGATATAACTGAATTGGCTCTGATACCAACATAAAAAACAATGATCCGCTTATGCAAACCATCGTTTCATCAAATGCCCCCGTAGTTGTCAAGCCGGCGCGAACCCGCCGGGTACCAGACTACCTTGTCAAAGATGAAATTGACGGGGTGAAATTCTATTACCCAGGCTATCGGCAAGTATTGTCCGGTAAAAAAACTTTGGATGACATTATGGGATGGAGTGGACTACAAGGCATTATCGTCAGTTACTTCACCGAATTTCTGATGAAACAACTGAACTTGAAAAAGTACCGGGTGTTGCCCGGTGAAACGGGCAATCACCTCAGCCTTCACAACAATCTTTCGCTCGACATTTCCATTTTCGAGCGCAGTGTGCTTACCGCCTCCAAAATCACAACGAAATACGTGGACGTGCCAGCCTATTGTGTTATTGAGGTGGATGTGCAAGCCGAATGGGAGGAGGGTAGTATGAGTGATGTGGAGTTCATCGGCCTGAAAACCACCAAACTGTTTGAATTTGGCACTCAAAAACTCGTATGGGTTTTGTCCAAAAGCAAGAAAATAATCTTGGCAGAACCCAGAAAACACTGGGAAATCATTGACTGGGATGAAGACATTGAACTCATTGAAGGCATCATGTTCAACGTCGGCAAATACCTTAAAGAAGAAGGTATCAACACTGATATTTTATAATTGACAGTCTGGCTCAAATCCCCCCTCATTCGCCAAGGCTACGGCGAGTAAAAAATCAAGAAATCACCATCACACATGACCGCACTCTTACTTTTCAGTCTTGGGCTAATCATCGAAAAAGCCGTCCTAATTATAGTGCTTTTTGTCGTCACACTAGGCGTGGCGGCTTACTCCACTTATGGAGAGCGCAAAATCGCAGCCTTTTTCCAAGATCGTCTCGGTCCAAGTAACGCCGGACCCTGGGGCCTTCTTCAACCCTTGGCCGATGGCGTCAAGATGTTCACCAAGGAAGACTTTGTGCCGAACCAATCGGAGCGTTGGCTCTACATACTCGCGCCGGGGGCGTTCATCTTTGTCGCTTTGATGGCTTCCGCGGTCATTCCATGGGGAACTACGCTCACATTGGGTGGTCTCAATTGGAACCTTCAGGTGGCAGACCTCAATATTGGGATTTTGTACGTCATAGGGCTGGCTTCCCTCGGGGTTTATGGGATTATGCTGGGTGGCTGGGCTTCCAACAACAAATTCTCGCTTTATGGCGCCATCCGAGCCAGTTCGCAGATGATCTCTTACGAATTAGCGATGGGACTTTCGCTCATTGCCATCATTATGTTGAGCGGCTCTTTGAGCCTCAAAACCATTGTAGATCAACAGGCTGGAATGTGGAACGTAGTGTATCAACCCCTTGGTTTTATCCTATTCCTCACATGTTCTCTGGCGGAGTGCAACCGTGCACCCTTTGATATGGCCGAGTGCGAAACTGAACTCATTGGCGGCTATCACACGGAATACAGCGCAATGAAATTGGGAATGTTTCTTTTCGCGGAGTACATCAACATGTTCATTGCATGCACCATCATTTCGTGTTTGTATTTTGGGGGATATCACTTTCCAGGGCTAGACCCAAGCTGGCTTGGGGGACTCATGGGGCCGATTGTTTTGCTCAGTAAGGCGTTTTTCTTCATCTTTGTCTTCATGTGGATACGCTGGACGCTCCCACGTTTCCGATATGACCAATTGATGCACCTGGGTTGGAAATCGCTCATTCCGCTAGCGATTGTGAATATGATGCTGACAGGGGCGGGGATATTGTGGCTGGGGAAATAAATCTTTTTCAAATCAGAAATTATGCAACTCACACAACGCTCGAAAAACGTCGTCAACAAAAAAATGACCTTCATGGAGCGCATTTACCTGCCCGCCATTGCCAAGGGAATGTGGATAACGCTCAAGCACTTTTTCAGAAAGTCAAATACGGTTTCTTACCCAAAGGAAAAGCGTGAATTCGCTCCCGTCTACCGCGGTTGGCACGTGCTGAAACGCGACGAACAAGGGCGGGAAAACTGCACGGCTTGCGGGCTTTGCGCCGTGGCCTGTCCGGCCGAGGCCATCACGATGGAAGCCGCCGAGCGCGAACGCGGGGAAGAAAACCTCTACCGCGAAGAAAAGTACGCAGCGGTATACGAAATCAATATGCTGCGCTGCATTTTCTGCGGAATGTGTGAAGAAGCCTGCCCGAAAGATGCCATTTACCTCACCGACCGTCTCGTGCCAAGCGATTACGCCCGTCAAAATTTTGTGTTTGGCAAAGACATGCTTGTGGAAGGCATTACGCCCGATAAGCGCATTGACGTAACGAAAAGACAAAAACACCTTACAGAATTAATGATGAATGATAAATGATGAATAACAGAGGCCAAACCCTCCGTTTCATTTTCACGCTTTTCGATTCATCATTTATCATTCATCATTCATCATTAAAATTGATGGCTCAATACATATTCTTAACCCTCGCAGCCATTTCTATTCTGACTGCGCTGCTCATGGTTCTCTCCAAGAACCCCGTACACAGCGTATTGTACCTGATCCTCACGTTTTTCGCCATCGCCGGGCAGTTTATTTTGCTGAATGCACAGTTCCTGGCCGTGGTGCACATCATTGTGTATGCCGGGGCGATAATGGTGCTGTTCTTGTTCGTTTTGATGCTGCTCAACTTGAGTAAAGAAACAGAGCCACAAAAATCCACCAAGTGGAAGATCAGTGCAGCCGTCGCGGCGGGAATGTTGTTGGTGACGCTGGTAGGCGCCCTGCGCGGTGGCATCGAAGTGAATACCCCGGAAAATGTAAACAGCAAAGTTGGCCTCGTTGAAAATCTCGGCATGGTACTCTTTACCGATTTTGTGGTTCCGTTTGAGATTGCCGGGATTCTGTTTTTGGCGGCGATGGTGGGGGCGGTTTTGGTGGGGAAACGAGACCTACAAGTCTAGACTAACGAACTGTGAATCACAACTTTTTTGCCGTTGTTGGCGTCCTTCTTCCGTTGTTGGCGTCCTCGCCAACAAAACACTCAGGACGAGCGGCCAAGGACATTTGAATTCTTTTAACCCATAAAATACAACTCCGCCGCTTGTTGTTGGCGGGGACGCCAACAACGGCAAAAACCGCGTAAATCAGCAAAAATCAGCGTTCCCATGCTTGAAACAATTCATTCCATCCCCATTGACTACTACGTTTACTACGCCACCGTGTTATTCGTCATCGGCGTGTTCGGGGTGCTGGTGCGCCGCAACGCAATCGTCGTACTCATGTGCATCGAACTGATGCTCAACGCCGTGAACCTGTTGCTGGCAGCCTTTTCTACCTATCTCTCCGATGCGCAGGGACAAATCATGGTGTTTTTCATCATGGTCGTAGCCGCCGCAGAGGCTGCAGTCGGATTGGGTATTCTGGTGATGATTTATCGAAACACGAAAAGCACGGATATTTCCTTGCTCGATAATTTGAGAAATTAAAACATCAATCACATGACTGTTGAAAGGGTCAATAAAGAAATTTTAATACGGTTGCCAGATACTTTTGAATTTAAAAAAGTCCAGGCAATCATTGAGTATTTCCGGCTGATGGAAATCGCACAGCAGAACAAAGGTTCTGAACGTGCTGCTGCAAACCTTGCCAAGAAAGTTGACAAAGGCTGGTGGGCTGAAAACAAACATAAGTTTCTGGAATGAAGGTAATTGTGGACAGCAACATCCTTTTTAGTGCAGCAATCACACCTAGTGGCAAAATTGCTGACCTAATCCTTAACCCACGATATTCGCTGGAAAAGGTGTGTTGCTACTATGTTTTCATTGAACTTTTCAAACATCAGTCAAAAATCATCGCATTAGCAAAGCAGTCGCCTGAAAACACAATAGTGCTTCTTTAGGATATGATTCGGAGATTAGATTTTGTGAATGAATCATTGATTAATTCGGATCTTTGGAAGCGTGCCGACGAACTTACTAAAGGTGTAGACAATCAAGATATTGCCCATGTTGCACTCACCTTACATAGTCAAAATGGCTATCTCTGGACAGGCGACAAAAAACTGATAAAGCACCTCCGAAAGATAAATTTCGAGTACGTTATCACAACCGAAGAACTCTACAAACTTGTAACCGACTAGGATGAACCAACTCATACCACTTATTCCCTTTCTGCCGCTCCTCGGCTTCGCCATCAACGGTTTGTTCGGCAAACGATTGAGCAAAAACATGGTCGGTCTCATCGGCAGCGGCACCTTGCTGGCCTCTTTTGTGCTGAGCCTGATGTGCTTTAACCAAGTAGCCGACTCCGGCCCGATTCAGGTGACGCTGTACAATTTCTTTACGGTAGGCAGTCTTTCGGCCGATTTCGGTTTTCTAGTAGACCAGCTTTCGGTCTGGATGATGCTGATCGTGACGGGCGTGGGCTTCCTCATCCATGTGTACAGCATCGGTTATATGCACGATGACGATGGTTTTTGGAAGTTCTTTGCCTACCTCAACCTGTTTATTTTCTCGATGTTGCTGCTCGTCATGGGCGACAATTTCATGATGCTGTTTTTCGGTTGGGAAGGCGTGGGTCTTTGTTCCTACCTGCTCATCGGGTTTTGGTACACCAACAAGGAATATGGCAAAGCCGCCCGTAAAGCGTTCATTATGAACCGTATTGGCGACCTCGGATTGTTGATTGGAATGTTCATGATATTCCAGACATTCGGCAGCCTGAATTTTGGTGAAATCTTTGCAACACTGCCGAATATCCGCCTCGAAGCGGGTGTAGCAACGCTGATTTGCCTGCTTCTGTTTATTGGTGCCATGGGCAAAAGTGCCCAAATTCCACTCTACACCTGGTTACCCGACGCAATGGCTGGCCCAACCCCGGTGTCGGCACTCATCCACGCCGCCACGATGGTGACGGCGGGCGTGTACCTGATAGCGCGTTGCCACCCGCTCTACAATTTGTCTCCTGAGGCCATGCACTTTGTGGCACTTATTGGAGTGATTACCTGCATATTCGCCGCAATCATTGGTCTGCGACAGAACGATATAAAGAAAGTATTGGCTTATTCCACCGTGTCGCAATTGGGACTCATGTTCGTCGCGCTCGGCATGGGCGCGTACGCCAGCGCGATTTTCCACGTTACCACCCACGCCTTTTTCAAAGCCCTGTTGTTCCTCGCAGCGGGCAGCGTCATTCACGGTATGGGCGGCGAGCAGGATATCCGAAATATGGGGGGATTGCGCAAAGCGATGCCTGTCACTTTCTGGGTTTTCCTCATCGGCACTTTTGCAATTGTGGGTTTCCCGCTGATGGCGGGCTTTTTCTCAAAAGACGAGATTTTTGCTTTCACCTATGCCCACGGCGGTGGATGGTGGTGGGGTTTTGCTGGTTTAGGAGCGATGTTCACGGCGATTTATATGTGCCGATTGTTGTACGTCACGTTTTTTGGTGTATTCCGTGGTACGCATGAGCAGGAACACCATTTGCACGAAAGTCCAAAAGTGATGACAATACCGCTCATTATTCTGGCAATACTATCCATTGCAGGCGGTTTCCTGAATACCCCGCACTTCTTGCACCTGGGCAACGAACAATGGCTCGCACACTGGTTCTCCGGCGTGATCCCGCTCAACGAAATGCACCTCGAACACAGCACTGAGTGGAGTTTGATGATTTTCACCACCTCCCTTGCGGTACTGATCATCATAGTATCCTACTTTATTTACGGAAAAAAATCGAACCTCCCCGTGGCGGATACTGCTCAATCAAGATTGACCCGCTTGGTGGCGAACAAGTTCTATGTGGATGAGATTTATGATTTCCTCTTCGTGCGTCCGCTGGAAAAAATGTCCAAAATGTTCCACTACTACGTTGACATTCAGGGCATTGACGGGATTGTGAACAGTGTGGGTACTGGCGTGCAACGGCTTGGGGCGGAGTTCCGAAAATTGCAAAACGGTAATATCGAATACTACCTGCTCGGCATGGTGCTGGGGGTGGTGCTGTTGTTGTTGACGATGTGGGTGTAACTTTGCGAGAACAAAATTTGACTCAAACGATGAAATACCTGACTGAAAGAATCACTTCCGATCCTGACCTCTGCGGAGGAAGGCCAACCATACGAGGTATGCGCATCACGGTTCAAACCGTTTTGGAGTACCTAGCCGCAGGCGATTCAAAAGAAGAAATATTGGCTGGCTACCCTTGGCTTGAGGCGGGAGATATTGAAGCTTGCTTGGATTTTGCCGCAAAAATGTTGAGCGATTTTCGCTTTACGCCCTTATTAAAAGCTGCTTGAAGGGATGACCAAATACCTTTTGGATGTGAATATGCCCAACTATTTTGGGGATTGGCAGCCGCCACTTTTTAAGCATATTGTGGAGATTGACCGAACATGGTCAGATTCCAAGATTTGGGAATACGCTCAAAGAAATGACCTGACGATTTTGACCAAAGATTACGATTTCTATGACCGAATCATTTCAGATGCTGCGCCGCCACGAGTCGTGCATTTTCGGCTCGGTAACATTAAGCGCAAAGATTTTCAAGCATTCGCCGCGACTAACTGGGAAGCGATTAGAGAATTGAGCGAGCAAAATAAGTTGGTAATAGTGTATGAAGATGAAATTCTAACACTTGGATGATGCGAAAAAAACTCAATAAAACGGCAACATCGAATACTACCTGCTGTGCATGGTGGCCGGGGCTTTTGATTGTTGACAATGGGAGTGTAACGCACTTTTATGAGACTTTTAATCTCTAAGAAATGGAAAAAACTGCAAATACACAACAAACAGCCATTAAAGCCAAGCAGATTGTTATTGGACTTGACAACTCCTTTGTTGATGTTACAACGCAACAAAGGAAGAAAATTGTCGCGGGCTTTGCTCTAGAGAATAAAATTATTTATGGGAGGGCATTTGATATTATCAAAATTAAGTCAGGCACAATAGTTAATCTAAATGAAATAGAAAGCATACAAAAAAATGTTGACAATATTATTATTTATGAAATAAAATCAACCTCAAAAGAAGGAATAAATGAACGTTTTGAAAAGTATTTTTTTGCTTTGACCACAGCGGAATTACTCGTAGCACAGAACTTGGGGAACAATTTCAAGTTTTTATTTTTAAACACCTTAACCCATGAGCACCTCGAACTTTCATTAAAAGAGATATTTGCCAAAGCAAAAGGCATTTATCCAACATGGAGTATCCAATTCTAAACTCATGCACCCCTCCAAGTAAAAACTCAACACCATCCCAAATCGAAACCATCTTAAACCAACACGACTAACCGACTTCTATGTCACTGATCTTCATACTCATACCCTTCATCGCCTCGGCGATTTTGTTGCTCCTGCGGCCCGGCGGATCGCGGTCCATCGCGCTATTTGCCGCGTTGGCCAACCTCGCCGCCACTGCCTACTGCCTAACCTGCGATTACAGCCAGGGCATGAACTGTACGTTCTCCGTGCCTTGGGTAGCCTCGGCGGGCATCTCGTTCAGTCTCGGCATGGACGGCATCACGCTCATCATGCTGGTGTTGACCAATCTACTTGCACCGCTTATCATTGTGTCCAGCTGGGGCCGCAAGTATGAAAACGAACCGCGCTACTACGGACTGGTGCTGCTGATGCTGGGCGCTTTGAACGGCGTTTTCTTGGCGCAGGACGGTTTGTTGTTTTACGTTTTCTACGAACTGGCGCTCATACCGATCTACTTCATCTGCGCCATCTGGGGCGGACAAGACCGCATTCGGGTCACGTTGAAGTTCTTCATTTACACTTTTGTGGGTTCGCTGTTTATGCTGGTCGCGCTGCTGTGGGTGTACCTGCAAACACCCCCGCCCGCTGGAGCCTTGGCGGAGGCGGGTGCTAATCACTCCTTTGCATGGGCCGACCTCGTTGCCGTCCAACTGCCAACAGCTACTGCCAACTGGGTTCTGCTCGGTTTTTTCCTAGCCTTTGCAGTAAAAATGCCCGTGTTCCCGCTGCACACCTGGCAGCCGGATACTTATGTGACTGCACCCACTGGAGGCACGATGTTGCTTTCAGGTATTATGCTCAAAATGGGTACTTACGGGGTGATTCGATGGATGATTCCGATTGCGCCGGAAGCCATGCACACCCTAAACCCGATATTTATCTCCCTGGCAGTATTTGGTATTTTGTACGCCAGCATCATCGCAGTAAAACAATCCGACATCAAGCGACTTGTGGCTTATTCCTCTATCGCGCACGTCGGACTGATCGCTGCGGGGATTTTGGCCTGGAACAAAGCGGGCGTACAGGGCGGCATACTTCAGATGCTCAACCACGGTATCAATGTAGTGGGCTTGTTTTTCATAGTGGATTTGCTGGAACGCCGCCTCGGAACACGTTCTTTGGCAGATATGGGGGGTATTGCCAAGTCGGCGCCAAAGTTTGCTGCGCTGTTCATGATTATCATGCTGGGTTCTGTGGCAGTGCCGCTGACGAATGGTTTTCCGGGTGAATTCTTGTTGCTTAACGGAATTTGGAATTACAATTTCTGGCTGGGGGTATTGGCTGGTTTGACCATTATTTTCGGTGCGGTGTACATGTTTCGGGCCTATGGTCTGGTAATTTTTGGCGAAGCCAAACCAGAAACGGCCAATTTTGCCGACGTGGATACACGGGAGTTTTTGGTCTTGGGAATTATTGCTGGATTGGTGCTTGTGCTCGGCTTTTTCCCGCAGTCGGTGTTGGGGTTGACAGAAGAGAGCGTGGATCGGATTTTGAGGGCGGTGCAAATTTGACAACACTTTAATTTTCTTTGATTCTATGATTTGGAAAATTGCAGCACTAAAATCTTTGAAATTTACGCTGATTGTGCTGATCGCAAGTTGTTTAAGATTTATTTTCTGTCCCGAAATAAACTGGGGAGTCCAATTCGCTACAGCTATTTTCGTGTTTTTGGTGGCGATGCCATTTTTCTATCTTCAGGTAAAGCGCAAATGAACGAAACGTAACCTATGATCTTCCAACTCACCGGCCACGACCACATCCCCCTCAACAACCTCTTAAAGGTCTTGAATCTGGTAGAAACCGGTGGCGAGGCCAATATGAGGATCACCAGTGGCGAACTAAAAGTGAACGGCCAAATTGAAACACAAAAACGCAAAAAACTCCGCCCTGGCGACATCATAGAGTTTCAAAAACACAAGATAACAATCCAATAGACCAATCACCAGTCCCCAATCCACCGATCACCAACGCACATGACCGCACTACTCATACTCTTTCTCACGGCCATTGCCGTTTTATTCATCGGGCTGAAAAATCGCAAATGGCTGCAACCGCTCGCTTTGCTCGGCACCTTGTTGGCGCTCGGCGCTACGGCTGTTGACCTTTTTGGTATCCAGCTGCCAGGTCTCGGCGGACAAGCCGGCTTTGGATGGGGCAGCGAATATGCTTCCATGTTTCGGTTTATGCCCTTTGCCCTTGCATTTTCGGGAGTGGCTATTCTCTCCACGGCGCTCATCATTGGGCTTTCTGGCTGGGGATTCCGCAACCTGAATTCCACGCTGGGCGATCATTATGGGCTTATCTTGTTTAGCCTTTGCGGGGCACTCGTGATGTTTTCTTTTACGAACATGACCATGCTGTTTTTGGGGATTGAAATCCTCAGCATCCCGCTCTACGTACTTGCTGGCAGCCGACGCGAGGATCCAGCTGGGAATGAGGCGGCACTCAAATATTTCCTCATGGGGGCTTTTGCCACGGGTATTTTGCTTTTTGGCATGACGCTGGTATATGGCGCAACGGCCAGTTTCGACCTCGCTTCAATCAGCCGCGCCATCGGAAATGGCGACCAGATGCCCGGAATGCTAAAAGTGGGCATCCTCCTGATGATTGTGGGTTTGAGTTTTAAAGTCTCTGCCGTGCCCTTCCATTTCTGGGCGCCGGATGTTTACCAGGGAAGCCCTAATCTGATCACTGCATTCATGGCTACGGTGGTAAAAACGGCTGGTTTCGCTGCGTTTTATCGCTTGTTCGCCATAGCATTCCCCGGTGCAGAAGCTTTTTGGAGCGTACCAATCGCCATGATAGCCGCTCTGACCATGACCCTTGCTAACATGACAGCACTATTCCAAAAGGATTTTAAGCGCATGATGGCTTATTCCAGCATTTCCCATGCGGGCTATTTATTGTTGGCAGTGTTGGCCATCGGTACGCAAGGAGCTGATCAGGCCCTGCTATTTTATACCTTAACGTATTCACTGGCAACGATTTGTGCTTTTGGCGCCTATATCACGGTGGCCGAACAAAGTGGCGATGGCTCCTTTGCGGCTTTCAATGGATTGAGCAAGAAGCAGCCCTTGCTTGCAGCAGTAATGGCACTTTCAATGCTCTCACTGGCTGGTATTCCACCTTTGGCCGGCTTTTTCGGAAAGTATTTTTTGTTCACTGCGGCGTTTGCCAAATACCCCTGGCTTATCGTTCTGGCCGTGATCAATTCGGCGATTTCGATTTATTATTACTTCAAAATCATCATTGCGATGTACTTCTCAAGGGAGGAAAGCATTGGAGAAGTGGTTTTGCCCATGGGCGTCCGTTGGGCCGTAATGCTGGGTCTTTTGCTCATCGCCCTGCTTACACTCGCCCCCGGAAGTGTATATGGTTTGATCTAAACCTTGTTTGCGAAACAACTGTTTTAGACCCCCATTAGACCTCGCAGGTTTTTATAAACCTTCGAGGTCTTCCATTTCTAAATCATTCATTTTCAAACAGATGAAACCAACTAAAATTTTTGCGCTCTCCGTATTAGCCTGTCTCTTATACACATCTGACGCTGCCGACGAATAGAGAGGTGTAGATCTCGGTGGTCGCCGTATCATT
>ENA-ORBV01000284-ORBV01000284.1-microbial-mat-metagenome-genome-assembly--contig:-NODE-284-length-113903-cov-10.975173_pt1 | contig 113903 bp, 111 predicted proteins | sample MGYA00237777_ERZ505514 | MGnify/ENA primary metagenome ERZ505514 (study PRJEB26160, sample SAMN06269048) | microbial mat metagenome | isolation source: Oligotrophic lake microbial mat | place...
CAAGGGCTTTGCCTTGTCCGAGATCGATTCTGTTCCCGGCGGGCTCGGTATGACGGCCTGGTTGAATGAAAGTTATACCGCACTTGGGGAAGACGTGGTCGGCGGTGCAGATGGCATGAGAGAAGCGGCCCGGCGCCTGTTGCCGGATGGTGATGTCGTGATTTCCGAGGAGGCACTGGCCTATCGTCCGGAGATGGAATGGTTGTTTGGAGAGAATCGCGTCAAAGCAGCCGAAACGTATGAATTCAACGGAAAAATGACCTATCGCTTTTTTGAGGCTTTCGATTGGTCTGGTTTGGAGTCGATCCGCCGGAGTTATAGTCCTGACACGGGAATGACGCCTCCCCTCAAACCTTTTTTGGAAGAAAAACTCTGGCTGGCTTTGTTCTGGCTGGGTCCCTTGCGGGAGGCCTGGCGGCAGGAACTGGGAGACCGCTATGACCGGGATTTTCAGGAGTTGATTCCTTACAGTTGGGTGGTGCACCCTGGCGAAATTCCGCCTACCGCTGTACTTCCCCATTTAAATGTTCAGTCATGGGAGCAGGTGGCCGCTTTTTCCCAGAAAGAACGTGATCTGATTCTCAAAATATCGGGATTTTCCCCGCAGGCCTGGGGTTCCCGCGGCGTGACTTTGGGTTCCGATGTCAGCACAGAAGAATGGTCGACAGTACTCCACCGGGCCTTGGCTTCGTTTCCCAGTTCCCCTTACATCCTGCAACGTTATGAAAAACCTGCCCTGATCCGCCATCCTTATTGGGACGAAAAAAGTGGCGAAACCAAAGTCATGCAGGGACGTGTCAGGCTATGTCCCTATTATTTTGTTGAAGAGGGGGAGGCCCGTCTGAAGGGTGTATTGGCCACCATCTGTCCGGCGGATAAAAAGCTTATCCACGGTATGAAAGACGCCATCATTGTTCCCTGCCGAATGGCCCTGGACAACCATTCGCATGGTTAGTTCTTCAGGTGAGGAAGAACGGATTCTTCGAATTTTTTCAACCAATCCGGAAATTCACGGGCAACAGTCTGGGCGTGTTTTGTCAATTCCAGCAGCCTTTCATGGCGCAGTTTCAGGTCGTAAGCATGGCGGAACACGTGACGAAAGCCTTTGAGTTCCCTCAGAATATTTTTGTAATCCGGGGGCAGAAAGGCGGGCCTGACTTCCGGAATTTCAAGATGCAGACGTTCCAGCAATCGCTCATGATAATCCCCTTTTTTCTCAAAATGATTTTCGAAAGTCCGGCACAGACGCCCCAGGGATTTTTCCAAAACATTTTAAAAACGGTGTAATTCGTAACCGCAGGCCTCCAGATGCCCATCGTGGCTTTCGTTTATCCGCAAAGCGGCATTGCGGGAGGACTCTTGGAGGATGGAGAGATCCTGGGACATTTCAGAAACCAGAATCTGTAGTCCTAAGCGATCCATGTCAGGCCCTTTTTCAGGATGGTTTCTTTCAGGCGGGTTTCCGAAAGCAGGGTGACATCCACTTTGCGTCCAAGGCTTTCCTCCAGCCACGCGGATACGCCGTAAACCGTCATGTGTTCCGGTTCGTGATCAAGGGCCAGGTCGATATCGGATTCCGGGCGGAAACGACCCTGTTCCACCAGAGAACCGTAAACCCAGAGACGGCAGCCCTTAAGGTGCTTTTTACTGAGCAGGCGCAATTCATCCAAAAGGTGAAGCCGTAACACTTCGCGCTTGTCGGCAACGTTTTTGTGGTGCTCAAGCAGCAGCTTCATGGCTTCATTAAAGCAGTCATCTGGGTTATCATCAAGCCAGAAGCCCGGAGCGGGGGAGTCGGATCTTGCTTTTAGGATCGGGCTGGGCCTGTTGGCAGAGCCCGAATCCATTCTTTTCCTCTATAACCGAGTTTTCCGATTTCGGAAAAGTTGGTTGTAGGAAAAAATAGAGCGTTGAATTCCTGTTTTTGGGAATAAACGCGCCCTTGCGTTCTCTGACCTTTGGATTACAATATGCTCATGTCTTACAAGCTAAAAGCTTTACTAGCCGGTGTCATGGGACTATCGGTTTTCGTGACTCTTTGCTGTTGTGATGCTGAAGCCAAACCCTTCGCGACCCATGGCTGTTGCAAAACCGCCCCTGCGCCGCTTCAGCAGAAGGACACCTGTCTAAGTTGCCCCCACCAGAACCTCAACGTACGATTCTTGGATAAGGTTCAGGCCGTCTCTCTGAAAGCTGATTCAGCACCTTTTCCGGTCAGTTACCTGGATGATTCAGGATTGGCCGCTTTTGAATTTTCCACCGGCAAAGCTGCTTGCCTTCCTCTTCGTGCAGCTGGGGGAAGTCCCCCGGTGGATCTCACCATTCTCTATCTCGTCCTGAGGCCTTGATTAAGCGGGTGTGGGTCAGGCTCTCCTGGTGTTTGTCGCCGGCCCCCTTTTCTTCCCTGAGACGACACAAGTGATTCGGTAAAAAAACAAAACTTTATTTAAGGAAAATTGGATTATGAAAAAAACATTGTTGATTTTAGCTGCAGCAGCTCTGGCTGTTCCTGCGTTGTTCGTTTCCACCTCACAAGCTGCAGGAAAATGCTGCCAGGACTGTTACTGTGGGTGTGCGGAATGCTGCGAGTCCGGCTGTAGCAACTGCGAAAAGTGCAATAAGTAACTTCTCCGGTTTTTAAACCGGAACAAGGGAAGCCCGGCAGGAAACTGCCGGGCTTTTTTTGCGTTCTTGCTGTCGGCGCATGGTCTGGTATTTCTGGAATATGTCGCTTGTATTGGTGACCGGCTCGGCCGGTTTGATCGGGTCGGAAACCTGCAAACGGTTTCATGCGGAAGGTTACGACATCCTGGGGGTTGATAATGACATGCGGGCCTACTTCTTCGGAGAGGGAGCTTCCACCGGCTCATCCAGGCAGGGATTGGAGAAATCCCTGAAACGTTACACGCACCGGGCCCTGGATATCCGGGACCGCGAGGCGGTGGAAAAACTCTTCCAAGAGTACGGCAAAGACATCGCCCTGGTGGTTCATACCGCCGCCCAACCCAGTCATGATTGGGCCGCCAAGGAACCCCATACCGACTTTGGGGTCAACGCCATCGGCACCCTGAATCTTCTGGAATCGGCCCGCCTGTCCTGCCCGCAAACGCCTTTTATTTTTACCAGCACGAACAAGGTTTACGGAGACACGCCGAATCGTCTGCCCTTTCAGGAGCAGGGAAAACGTTGGGAGTTGGGTTCAGATCACTTCTATGGGCTTCATGGCATTGATGAAAGCATGTCCATCGATCAGACCAAACACTCGCTCTTCGGGGCCAGCAAAGTGGCGGCTGACGTCCTTGTGCAGGAGTATGGACGTTATTTCGGGATGAAGACCGTCTGTTTTCGGGGAGGCTGCCTGACCGGACCCGCCCATGCCGGGACGGAACTGCACGGCTTTCTGGCCTACCTTATGAAATGCACCGTGGCTGGTAATCCTTATCGTGTCTTTGGTTACGGAGGGAAACAGGTCCGCGATAACATTCACAGTCACGACCTTGTTGAAGCGTTCCACCAGTTCTTTCAAAATCCACGCAGTGGTGAAGTTTACAACATCGGAGGCAGCCGACATTCCAACTGCTCCATGCTGGAAGCGATTGATCTTTGTCAGGAAATCAGCGGGAAAAAACTGGACTGGACCTACCTGGAAGACAACCGGATCGGCGACCACATCTGGTGGATCAGCGATGTCCGCAAGTTCCAGTCCCATTATCCCGGATGGAATTACCGCTACGGTCTGCGGGAGATTCTGGAGGAAATTCATCAGGCTTGTGCCTGATGAAGCATGGAACTGGGAGCGTGGTGCATGAAGCGGGGAAAAAATACTACAAAAAAACTGACACCCTTGAATTTTAAATTCAGGTTTGAAGGTTTGCAGATTTGGCAGATTGGTGTCGAGTTGAGTATTCCTTTTTTCCGGTTGGCGGATCATTTGAAAGGCGAAAAGCTTTATCGCTTTGCTGAGCAGATGAGAGGTGCCGTGCTTGGTATTACCAATAATATTGCGGAAGGCTCTGGAAGCACATCGAATAAAGAATTTCAGCAATTTCTGAATTTTTCACGAAGGTCTGTTTATGAAACAGCGAATATCCCTTTTGTATCAGTCAAGGAGGGGTCTCTTTGTGATGAAGAAACTCAAGACTGTTTGAATCGTGTGGAAGAGTTGTCCCGGAAAATCACCAACTTTTCCCGCTCCTTGAATCCATAAATACGATTTTATGTCCCTTGCTTTTCAATCCCCGCTCCAAGCCCCGTGCTCCAAGCCTGATAAGCTTCTTCTGACTGGAGCCTGTGGCTTCGTCGGAAGCACTCTGGCCTTGGAATTACGCAGGGTTCTTCCGGATCTGGAGATCATCGGCATCGACAACCTGAGCAGGAAGGGCAGTGAGGGGAATGTGCCAAAGATACAGGAGTCGGGAATCAGGTTTCAGGTGGGGGATATCCGGAATCCGGCCGATCTGGATAAATTGCCTGCGGTGAATTGGGTGATTGATTGCGCGGCCAATCCCAGTGTCCTGGCTGGCGTGGACGGGAAAAGTTCCTCTTTTGAAGTCATGGATCATAACCTGATCGGAACCCTGCAACTCCTGGAATACTGCAAGAAGCATAAGGCAGGGTTTATTCTGTTAAGCACCAGCCGTGTTTATTCCATTGCAGCGCTTAGTGCCATTCCGGTGGAGGAAGTGAAAGGGGCGTTCAGACCCGAAACCGCCCTCCATGCCCAAAGCTCCGCGCTCCACGCGGATTCGGTTACCCCTGAGGGCGTGACCGAATCCTTCAGCACCCGTCCGCCGCTTTCCCTTTACGGTATGTCCAAGTTGTGTTCGGAAAATCTGGCGTTGGAATATGGCGAAACCTTCGGGTTTCCGGTCTGGATCAACCGTTGCGGAGTGTTGGCGGGCGCCGGACAGTTTGGACGGGCCGACCAGGGAATCTTTGCCTACTGGATCAACAGTTGGCTGCGTAGAAAACCCTTGAAATACATCGGTTTTGGAGGGCAGGGTTTTCAGGTCCGGGACGCCCTGCATCCCAGGGATTTGGTGCCCTTGCTTATACTACAGATGAACGATCCACTGAGAAAAGTTGAAAAAATCCAAAACCTGGCCGGCGGAGCGGCCAACAGCATTTCCCTGAAACAGCTCAGCGACTGGTGCGAAAAGCGGTTCGGCCCGCACAGGGTGCTTTCCGATCCAGAGCCAAGACCCTTTGACCTGCCCTGGATGGTGTTAGACGCAACCTTGGCCAGGCAACAGTGGGGCTGGAGGATGGAAACACCGCTTGACCTCATCCTTGAAGAAATAGCCGTTCACGCTGAAGCGCATCCGGATTGGCTGGAAATTTCGGGCAACAGTTGACGGCCAACTTACATTTGACAATATTTGCCACTATTTGTAAGTATTGGAGTATGGGCTACACCCGCACGGATCACTACGAAACAATCATTCAGCGCCATATCCGTTCTGGACGGGCCTCGAATAAAACGGAGGTCATTCACCAGGCGCTGGCCTTGCTTGACGCAGTTACCCGTGGTCACGGGCCCATCGGTGCCAGCTTTAACAATGCCAGTGAACTGGAAGCCCTGCTTTTGGAGGCAGGCCCGGCGTCGCCCATGACAGCCGAACGCAAAGCCCGCATTTTCGGGCATTTGAAACGGTGAAATTTCAGGCTTCGCCGGAAACGGACGATGACCTGATAGCAGCCCGTGACTTTATTGCAGCCGATAACGAAAAGGCCGCTCTCGATTTTCTGGATACGGTTTTTGAAGCCTTTGACCGTTTGGGTGAAAATCCAGAAATGGGTGCAAAAGCGCGCTTTAAACATGCTGCTTTGAAAAAAATGCGTTATTTCGTGCTGCCACCCCCTTTTAACCGTTGGATCATCTTTTACCAAACGAGTGGGAAGGGTGTGGATATCAGGCGTGTCCTTTACGGGAACATCAACTGGAAAGACGAGCCGGGACGTTTTTTTTGAGGGTTGAAGTTGGAGCCCGCAGACATCCCTCGGGCATACCCTTGAAGAAATCGCGGACCTTGCGGAGACCCATCCGGAATGGCTGGAAATTTGGGGGACTAAGGCAGGAAAGCAACTGCTGAGAAATTGACAATCCTGGTAAAAAGGCCATACTGGCTTTATGAAAACAGCCAGTGTGACTGAATTGAAAAACGGGCTCAGTAGCTTTCTGGAGAAGGTGCAGCGGGGCCATTCGGTGCTGGTTACCGAACACAGCCGCCCTGTTGCAATTCTTGAAAAGGTTTCGACCGATCGTCTGCCTCCGAATTTGAGGGATCTGGCGGCTCAGGGTTTGATCGCACTTCCCGGGAAGGATCTGGATCTGAAAGCCTTTTTCAGCATGCCCAAAGCAAAGGGAAAGAAATCGCTGATAGAAGCTCTTTCAGAGGATCGCGAAGGTCGTTGAAGTCATGACGTTCTGGGATACATCAGCCTTGGCTCCTCTGATTTATGAGGAGGAAGATTCATTACAGCGTGAGGGCTTTTTGTCCAAAGATCCCCGGATCGTGTTGTGGTATGGAACTCCGATGGAGTTGGAATCTGCCCTTTCCAGGCGAGTGAGAGAGGGATCGTTGTCGATGGATCAGGCTTATTTGGCCCGGAAAAAAGTGGAAAGAATGGCTGCTTCGTGGTTGGAAGTGGAGCCCTCCCGCGAGGTGCGGGACAGAGCTCTCAGACTTTTGCGTGTACATTGTCTACGCAGCGCGGACGCTTTTCAACTGTCTGCCGCTTTGATCGTAACGAACGAACGTCCCGCCGGGCATTGGTTTCTGACGGCAGACAATCGTTTGACTTTGGCGGCAGAGGCGGAAGGATTTTCTGTGGAATAAAGGCATCAGGGCCGGTAAAAGGTAAATGATGAACAACGAGCATTCGGTATCCAACAACCCTCAACTACAGCCTCTCCAGTTGCTCAGCATTGTCATTCCTGCACGGGATGAGGAAGGCTGTATCGAGTCCACGGTGGGACACCTACATCTGGAGTTGAAACTGCATGGAGTGCCTCATGAGATTGTCGTGGTGGACGATGGCAGCTCTGACCGGACCTGGGAGATTCTACAGAAGTTGGTTCAGGGCATGCCCGAATTGAGCCCGGTTCGGAACGAAGACAGGCACGGTTTCGGATTTGCCATTCAGAAAGGACTGGAAGTCATGAAGGGGGACGCCGTGGTCATCATGATGGCGGACGAGTCGGACGATTGCCGGGATGTCGTCCGTTACTGGAACAAGCTGAACGAGGGCTATGACTGTGTGTTTGGGAGCCGCTTTATCCGGGGAGGAGGAGTCATTGATTACCCCTATGTCAAATACGTCCTTAACCGTCTGGCCAACCAGTTCATTCGGGTGCTGTTCGCCATTCGGCTGAATGACACCACCAACGCCTTCAAGGCCTACCGGAAGACTGTGATCGAAGGATGCCGTCCTTTGTTGTCGCCGCATTTTAATCTAACGGTGGAATTGCCCCTGAAAGCGATTGTCCGGGGCTACAGTTGGATCTCATTACCTATCACCTGGCGAAACCGCCGAAGTGGCGTGGCCAAATTGAAGATCCGCGAAATGGGCAGCCGCTACCTTTTCATCTGCCTCTATGTCTGGTTGGAAAAATATTTCAGCCTTGGAGATTACAGAAAAAATCAAAACGGAGCTGTTGGAAGCAAATGAGCAGAGAAGCCTGCAATGAAGAGTCGCTGGAAGTGATTTACGGGAATCGCTTTTCTTTGACACATGTTTACCGGAATAAGGTATGGCAGGTGTTGATTCCCCATTTTTTCAAAATTATGTTCCGGAAGGTGGGAGGGTGCTGGACCTCGGCTGTGGTTACGGGGAATTTATTAATAATGTCCAAGCTTCCGAAAAATTCGCACTGGACCTCAATCCGGCCACCGGGAAACGCCTGAAACCGGGTATTCAGTGGATTCAAAAGAGATCGACAGATGACTGGGGTATTGGGGAGGAAAGTCTGGATGTCGTATTCACCAGCAACTTTTTTGAACATCTGCCGGGAAAGCAGGATCTTTCCGATACCGTGGATCAGATTCGCAGGGTATTGAAGCCGGGAGGGCTGCTCATCGCCATGGGTCCCAATATCAACCGTGTCAATGGGGCCTATTGGGATTTCTGGGATCATTATCTGGCGCTGACAGAAAAATCTTTGTCAGAGTTGTTGGAAACCAAAAAATTTCAAATCACCCGCTCTGAAAGATCCTTTCTTCCCTACACCACGGTCGGGGGACGGCAATATCCTTTGTTTTTTGTGCGTCTTTACCTGCTGTTTCCATTCTTTTGGAAAGTCTTCGGCAAACAGTTTCTTGTCATTGCAAAAAAATAGTCATGAACTGTTCTGTAATGGAAAAAGGGGTATCTTTTTTAAGCAACACAGGAATCCTGCTCCGGAGCGGGCCTCTGGCAGCTGCAACGTGAACTATGCGTATTTACGATGCCATCTCTGGACTGGAACTTATCTGGTAGCAGATTTCACGCTTCACTTTCCGAACTCCGCTGGCAGAGGGGCCTGCGTAATCGTTCGAAAGCATGATATTTGCTGATTATTCGGACAACGGTAATACCCTCTGTAATACATGAAGACTGTCACCATAAAGATTCCTGATCCCATGAATGAAAAGCTACGCAAACGCGCTGCTGCGCAGAAGGAAGGGCTCTCTGAAACCGTCCGGCGCGCGCTGGTAAGGGAATTGGAGAGCAGTTCGGATTTCGCCGGCTTGGCTGCCCCATACCGGGCGATGTTTCGCGGACCCACCGACCTTTTGATGAGGGAGGGCTATGCAGGTTCGGACTCTCGTTGATGCCGGCCCGCTGATCGGCTGGCTGAACGCTTCCGACCAATGGCATGACTGGAATGTTTCTGTGTAGTGTAACCCATGAAAATCCACGTCTGCATTACTCCCGCCCATAAAATACTGCTGGATTCCGTATTTTTGCCATCACTGCCTGCAGGCTGGGATCCAGTCATTCATCAGATTGAACTGACAGGCCCGGGGGATTATCTTAGTGAAGAATTTTTACAGTGCATCCGCATAAAAACCCAACTCATTGTGGAAAGCCTGGAGGACAGGTCTGGAGATCTGGTTGTCTGGTCCGACGTGGATATTTGTTTTTACGCCAGGGATGGCAACCGACTGGGCCTGGAGCTTGGCCACATGCTTGAATCCCAAGCCTGTCACATTCTTTTCCAGAGAGAGTGCGGACACCTGCCGGACGTCAATGCAGGGTTCTTTGTTGCCCGACCCTGCGCGGAGACGGCGTCTTTCTTTTCGCGGGTGATCGGGTTGATGGATCAAAACCAGGGCTGGAACGAACAGAGAGCCATCAATTGGCTGCTTTTTGAAAACCAAGAATCAGCCCCAATCAAGTGGGCTTACCTTCCCTTGACCTATTATGCCCGGACTCATGGCTGGCCACCTCCGCGTGATACGGTTCTTTACCATGCCAATTATACCGTGGGGCCGGACGGACTGGGGCAAAAACTAAGACAGTTCCGGTTGGCGGAGGCGTATTTGAGGGGGAATGCGATGATGCGCCAATGGGTCAATCTCAGGATGCTCAAAGCTTTGGGTTGGGGCAGGCTGTGGAGGGCTGCCTTCAAGAGAATAAGGTCTGGTCAGGGGCCAGCCTGAATGGATTCGCCTTTTGGGCCGGAGATCCTTTAAGGTGGTAGTGCTTGTTTACGGAGGGTTGAATCGGATCGCCAGAATGGAACGGCTACTTGTCCGAGTTGTCGAGTCCATGGCACTTGGGCAGATGAACTCCTGACCATCGCCCGTAAAAAATATTTAAATCGCCAGTATGATTATTTGTATCTATGAAACAAGAATAAGGTATGTGCAAGTGGACGGGGTGGCGTAAGCCAAGAAATAGCATTCAAGGAATGACATGGGGAAAAATGCATCGTTTTTGATTGTGGGGACAGGATTTTCCGGTGCAGTTATGGCGCGTGAACTGGCCGAGCGTATACACGGCTGTCGGGTGGAGGTTTGGGACAGTCGGCCCCATATCGCTGGCAACTGCCATAGCTCCCGGGATGCCTCCACCGGGGTCATGGTGCACCACTACGGGCCACACATCTTCAACACTGACAACGAACGTGTCTGGACCTATGTCAATTGCTACGGACGGTTTCGGCCTTTTATCAACCGGGTGAAGGCGGTGACGAACCAGGGCATTTTTTCCCTGCCCATCAACCTCCACACGATCAACCAGTTTTTTGGCAAAACAATATGCCCGGACGAAGCGAGAACATTTGTTGATTTACTCGGTGACAAGAGCATTGGCGAGCCTCAAAACTTTGAAGAATGAGCATTCAAGATGCTGGGGCGCGAACTAAGACAACTGGAGATCTGACTATGAATTCAAAAAAAGCAGTAGTTTCTATAGTTACACCTCTCTGGAATGAGGAAGAACAAATTGAGGCGCTATCATCCAGACTCTGCAACTTATTTTTGGACCAGCGAGTAAGTTGGCAGTGGATTGCTGTAGATGATGGCAGCGTCGATACAACGACGACGAAAGTCGCATCTGTGCAGCAAACATTTTCAGATGCAAAACTAATACGGCTCTCAAAAAACTTTGGCCAACAAGCCGCATACAAAGCCGGGTTGGATCATTCGGATGGCGATGCCGTAGTATTCCTCGATGCAGACCTCCAAGATCCGCCGGAATATATTCTGGAGATGGTCGAAAAGTGGAATGCAGGAGCCAAACTTGTGGTCGGTTGCCGGTCGTCACGTCCTGAAAAGGGCCTCCGCGGGTTGCTACTGCGCTTGTTTCACCATCTCTTTTTTACATTGACCGGAGGCGCGATGCCGAAAAATAGCGGCACTTTTGGGCTGATGGATCGCGTCATTGTCGATCACTTGAGCAAAATGCCCGAACAAAACCTTTTTCTTCCAGCACTTCGTAAATGGGTGGGATTCCAGCACGATGTCGTTTGGTATGAAAGGCAGGAGCGGACCGGGCAGCCACGCCAAACATACGGCAAGCTTTTTGGATATGCTTGGGATGGAATTACCAGCTTCAGTGAAGCTCCGTTGAAATGCATATCACTCTTTGGGTTTTTAGTTTGTGGGATTGGATTCGCGTATGCGTTTGTATTAGTAATTATTAAGACCTGCCAAGCATTCGGGCTGTTTTCAACCCTCATTGTCCAAGGATTCACGACGCTTGCAGTTGCAGTATTTTGCTTAGGGGGAATCCAGCTACTCTGCCTTGGTATTATAGGTGAGTATCTTGCACGCATCTACCGTGAAGTAAAAGGCCGACCGCACTATATAGTTGGAGGAATTACTGAGAACAAAAGTAACCCATGAACCCTGAAGAATACGGGAACCTTGCAAATGTTGAGCGGAACCATTGGTATTACAGCGGTAAGCGTAAAATCGCGCGGCATTGGATAAGGAAGTCGGGTGGCCTTGACCTGAATTCTCTTCTGGCTGATTGCGGTGCCGGCACAGGGGCGTTTGCGCGTGAAATGCAGGATTTCTGCCGCGTTATCGCCATCGATGGTTACCCGGAATCTATTTCGATTTTGAATGCGCGACTTGGAGAATCTCACGTCCTTACAGGGAGCTGCACGGACCTTCCGCTAGAAACTGATAGTTGCGATTTTGCGACGGCCATGGATGTATTGGAGCATATCGAGGACGATTATGCCGCCCTTGCTGAACTTTACCGCGTTGTGAAGCCCGGGGGTGTAGTGATTATCACTGTTCCGGCGTTGATGAGCCTCTGGAGTGATTGGGATGTCACTCTTCGACACTTTCGGAGGTATGACCGAGTTGGATTTTTCAAGCTTGTGAGCTCTCGGAACTTCGAAATATTGAATCTCAATTACATGAACTTCTGGGCATTTCCTGCAGTCTGGACTCTGCGCCGATTGCGAGCTATCACAAGCGCTACGGCAAGCAGAGTGGAGGACAAGCTCCCGCCTTCAGTAATAAACTCGGCCTTGCGGGGGCTTTTTGTATGGAGTTCCTGCCAGACAATGATTCGGTGGCCATTTGGTGTTGGTCTTCTGGCCGTTTTAAGAAAATCATGAAATCTCGAACTGACTGGTTCTATCTCGTTGGGGCATTTTTGCTTTTGCCACTTATGGTCTCCACGCAGAGCTTGTGGATTGATGAGGCGCAAACAGCTAGCTATGCAACTGTAAAAGGGTTTTCACAATGGATGTCGACATTTCTTTCCGACACTAAATCAGAGGGCCTGATGCCACTTTCCATGCTTATCGTCTGGTTTTTTTCGCAGTTTTTAGGAACCACTGAGCTTGCCCTGCGTCTACCCAATCTAATTTTTATAGGAGTCGGGATATTTTTCATGTGGCGAATTGGATGCCGCCTCAGTATTACGATTCTCCCGCTCGCGTTCGCCACGCATCCATTTCTTTGGCAATATGCGGACGAAGCGCGCCCATATGCTCTTCAAATTGGGCTCGGCGCTGCAGTGCTTTTCTTTACAGTCGAAATCCTCTACTCTAAAGGAAGTTCGTCACCAGCAATGGTTGGGCTTTTAATCAGCGGATGGTTATTGTCGGCCACAAGTCTTTTAGCTGGGATACCGTTTTTCTCGGTCGCCATTTGCATCACATCCATCTGGCTACACAGCCGCTGGAGAATAAACAAGCGGGCATGTATCGCAATCGGTTTCTCGGGAGCCTTATTTATTCCTCTTCTGATTTTTTACCTGTGGACGCTTAACAAAGGGTCGGCCGGCGCCAGAATCTGGGACCTCAGTATCTCAAATATTATTTTTGCCAGCTATGAGCTAATGGGTTTTCAGGGCCTTGGCCCCGGAAGGACGGCATTCCGGGAGGCGGCGAGAACGGGTGATGCATTGCTCCATTTGATGCTACCATTTTTGCCCCAGTTGGTTTTTTTGGGCAGTGTTTTCCTAGCATCTTGTTTCGTTGGTTACCTCCCAAGACGAGAAAGCCCAAGGCGTATCATCTGGCTCAGCATGATTGGAGCGGTATTTTTTACCGTCGTAATCCTTTTTGCGTTAGCCAATGTCTCTGGATTTCCATTTTGGGGCAGGCATCTCGCCCCTCTACTACCGTTTATAGTCTCTGCGGCTGTCATCTGGATTTATCTCCCGCATCGCAAAGCCAACAGAATACTGCTGAGTCTTTTAATTCTCCTCTGGCTTTTTTCCTCCGTTCAGACCCGCTTTTCACAGCGTTTTGCGAAGGACGACTACCGCACAGCCGCGTTGACCGCACGTCAGGAAACGGAGCGTGGGGGGACGGTCTGGTGGGCGGCGGATAGGGCCGGGGCCAATTATTATGGCTTGGATCCAAGCCTGCCTTCCAGCGCTATTCCTTTCTCTGAATCCGGAAGGGTAATCTTTGCCAACAATCGTGAAAAGAATCTGTTGGATCAACTGCCCGAGCCCGATTTGATCATTTTGTCGAAGGAGGACGTTTACGATAAAACCGGAGACTTGCGTTTGTTTATCCAAGAAAAGGGCTTCCAAAAAAGTTTTTCGGCAGCGGCTTTCACCTTTTGGCATAAAGACCCCTCCTCTGCAAAAACTATAAAGTGACAGGGTCACTTCGATGACCCCGTGCCAATACAGGGGCCTTATCCGCAGGTTCCGGGCATACTGTTTCGGCAGTTTCGGCACTCGTTTTCCTTTGCTTATAAATGGCGAAAAAGGCGGCCACAAGCATGAGATGCGCTGGTAAAAAGTTCTCAAAGCGCAAGGCACCTGGAAGGTAACAAAGCGTGAACGTCATGATGTAAATGGCCAACCATTGCAGGCTGGGATCCAAGGGTCCTTCCCGGCTTTTTCTTAAATACTGGAAAAGGCGTTTCAATACAAAGAAAGTCCAACTCAGGAAAAAGATCAGGCCGACCACACCAAAACGATCAATGATGGAATAAAATCCATTATGCAGGTTACCGGATACGACAAAGGCCTCGTCCCGTGAATATTCGGCAAATTCCCCGCTGTTGGTGGTGTAAGGAAGCACGGCCATGATCTCATACGGTTTCAGGCCGAAGCCCCGACCCCAGAAGGCATTTTGGGGAAAGTATTGGTGAAGCCAGACATCCCAAACCCCGATACGGAAATCGTTCGAACCTTTGGTATCCGCCACCACGGCCTGATCCCAGTCCCCGGGAAGAAAGGCCATACTGCGTTGCACCTGTTTGGGCAGGCCGACAAAGGTTTGAAGTAAAATAGCCAAGGCCAGCATGAAGGTCAGGGGGAGCAGGGAAAAAATACCGCGCCACCCAAAATCCCGGAATCCGGCGCAAGCCACCAAAACAGCCCCCACCGCGACAGAAGAGCGGTATCCGCCCAAAATACAAAAAAGCAGCCCCAGACAGAGTGCTGAGGCCTTGACCCAGCGGCATTTGGTGAAAAACTCCTGAATACGACAATTGGTGATACTCCACAAGATCAGCAAATATCCAAAGTTACCCAAAAAGCCCCAGCGTGTGGAAAAGATGGCAGCCTCCCCATCCAAGCCTGAAGTGCTCACATCCGAGTAGAAAAAATACAGGTAGGGCGCTACACCTGGAACCAGAATGGTAAGAACTTTCAGAAAGACATCAAAGCCAGAGAAAACCACCGCCAAGCCTGGAAGCAAGGAAAGAGTATCTTCCTTGTAGCGTGAACTGAAGAAAAGAAAATAGCTCAGGATGGCCAGGATAATGTTAAGATAGGCCTTACCCCCCCAAATGTCGGAGCCGAATATACGCATGGCAAAACGGTCCTGAACCCCGTGGTAGAGAAGCACCAGAAGTAAGCCGGTCAGGAGCAACCAGTCGGGGGCCGGCCCCAGGTAAAAACCACGCTTGCCAAAAATGACCTGTTCTATGAGGTATTTGAACAACATGATCATGATGATCAACTGGGTGGGGGAAAAAGGAAGCGGAAGGCCGGGGATGCTGCCGGGTATGAAAAGTGAGGCGATGGCAATGGCCCAAAGATATTTTGGGAAAAGAAACAACAGAAAAAAAAGGGTCACAGCGGCGAAGAGGAAGAGAGCCAGCCGTAAATTACCATGGGCCGATTCCAGGCCGAGGTAGATGCACAGGGGAACAAAGAGGAGTACCATGCCCCACGTGACCAGTCTGGAGGATAACAAATGTTGGAAGGAATCCATAGTATGGGAAAATGGGGAGGCCCTGTTAACCTAGTCAGGAAAGTGGCTCGCGACAACTTTTTTGCTGTGGTGTGGACTAAAAAATATTAGGTTTAGTGGAGGTGGTCCTTTCCTCCCAATTTCATCCAGAATCTTATGTCCGAAAAAAAATCTAGAATCCTACTGGCCTCTCTGGATCTTTTTTGGATGCCCGATATTCAAAAAGCGTTGTCTTCGGATTTTGAACCCTATCTTGTCTCGACTTGGAGTCTGCTAAGAAAAGTTTCTAATGGGGCCCCACCCCGGTTCAATCTCTGGCCTTTTCATTATCTGCTTTGGCTCTACAAACGTTTTCCCTTCCTGCAATGGGGGAACTATCTCTATCAAATTCTGGTATTATCCTTTGATTGTTGTCTGAGATGCTGGAGTCCCCGAAACTATGATGTCCTTTGCGTTCTCTCCGGTTGCGGACTCCGGACCCTGAGGTCTTTTCAAAAACATGGGAAAAGAGTGGTGATTGAATGTGGTTCGACCCATACGGACTATCAGCACCAGATTCTGTTGGAAGAATTTAAGCGCAACGGTATCCGTGAGTCTCTTTTTCCCCAGGCTTACCGGGACCGGGTTCGGCGGGAATTCATTGAGGCGGATTGGATTCAAATACCCTCTCAATTTGTCAAACGCACCTTTATCGAGGCAGGCATTCCTGAGTCCAAGCTGTTGTTGAATCTTTACGGAGCGGATACCTCCCGCTTTTCACCACGTGCCCAGGATGACTTGGATCGACCTTTCCGGGTGATTTGCCCTTCCGGGGTCAATTTACGCAAAGGGGCACGTATTTTGGTGGAAGCCTGGAAGCAATTGGGTTGGAAGGATGCTGAATTGCATTGGATCGGGAATGCCAAGGCACCCCAGGTTCGTCATCTTTTCCGGGAACCTCTTCCGGGCCTGGTCTGGCACGGGTGGATGCCCCATGAAAAACTGGCTGAACGCTACCGGAGCTGCGATGTCCTGGAGCTACCTTCTTTTGAGGAAGGCTTTGCCCGGGTCTTGGTGGAAGGGGCGGCCAGTGGCCTGGGGTTGATCGCCACACCCAACACAGGGGTGGAAGACTTTTTTACGCCGGAAGATCCGGAAGGATGGTTGATCCCGGTTAATGATATTGGAGCCTTATGCCGGGCTTTGGAGGAAGCCAAGCACGACCGCGCGCGGACCCGGCAACTTGGATTAAGGGCGGCGAAGCGGACGAGGAAGGGATTTTCACCGGAGGATTATGGACGGAGAGCGGTGGAGAATTTACAGAAAGTTGTTGGGTGAGGAAAGGGTTGAGGGGATCTTAGGGAAACCGAGAGGGGGGGGATTTAAAGGGGTGCTCTGTTTGGCTATCTCCAAGGCCTCATGGGTGCGCGATTTCGCGCAGCATACCCACGCACTTGCTTTTGAATTTGGTTATCGTTGTAGTCTATTTCATAATCATAATAGGCATTCACACGGCCAGGCCAAGAAATGCCGCCTTTTTCATGCTTTGTCTGGCGGGCGTGGAGGAGCGGAAGAGCCTACAGCCGATAGCTGATAGCTGATAGCAGGGGGTTCAGGCCAAGAGATTTTCCCGGAGTTGGGCCCGCATGTGGGTGGCATCGAAGTGGTCCTGGGCACAGCGCAGGATTTCGGGTCGGTACTTTTTCTTGGCATCCAGATCCTGCAACGCACCCTTAAGATCCGCAAGAGGTTGATCCGCACTTGAAATCCTCAAGCCCACATCGTAGGAACAGGCCATTTTCATGACGCTGCTTTCCGGATGGCCCATGGTGATGATGGGCAGACCTGCTGCAAGATAGGTAATGAATTTGGTGGGGAAACTGTAGCGATTATAGCCGGGGTCGAAGTCTTCCAGGGCCATTGGAATGTAACCCCAATCGCAGCTCCTGAGTTCATCCAAGAGGGTGTCTTCCGAAAGATTACCATGTTCGGTCATCCATACCCGGCGAAACCAAGGACGTTTGGCATAGGAATGGGCACCCCAGAGTTCCAGGTGAATGTCGAATCCTTCATTCGAAGTTCCGAGTCCCGATTCCTGTTGGGAAAAAGGATGGCCCTTCGGCAGAATCTTCGGTCCCGTGTTTGGGATTGCAGGTTGCCAGTTTCTGACCTGTTCGAGCATTTCGCAGAACAAGGCAAATTCCTTTTCCACCAGAATTGTGCCGGCGTAGGCGATCCGGATTCGTTTCGGATCCCGATTCCTGTTGGGAGACAGGATTGCCCTTTGGCGGGATCTTCGATTTCGGGTCCCGATTCCTGTGCTGGCAGAGGATGGCCCTTCGGCGGGATCTTCGATTTCGGATCCCGATTCCTGGGGTGGGAGAGGAGGGTTCTTCGGCGGGATCCTCGATTCCGGGTTTTTTAGAAAAACGAAATCTTCTGCTTCCAAGCCTTGGTGCAGCATCTGTATCCCGGCTTTACCAGTTCTTTTTTCCAAATCTTCCAGCATGGGCAGGGAAGTGGCATCACGGGAGGAGGCCTTGGCATAGAGTTCCTCCTGCATGCGGGCCATCCGCGTAACGCGTGCATGGCCCCAGATCCGCCCGTGATCGTGAGCGTCTGGGTAGTCCTGAATTGTTACGTGAAATTTTGGAATTTCGCATTTCGTATTTTGTATTTCGCATTGCGTGATGAGAACCCTGTGTAGGGGAAATATGCTCCAATCGTGGGGAATGACCCAAATAAGGTCGGGTTGAACACGGTTGATGGTCCGTTGCAGGCTTCTTGCCGCCCCTGCGGCCCAGAGATGTTCCATCAACCAGGCTTTCAACCAGGGCAATTTCCGACTCGGAAACAATTTGCCCGGTGAAAACGAAGTGCAACTCGCCACAGAAAAACCCGCTCCGCAGAGGGGCCCACCACCACCACATTGACGGCCCGGAGTGCCCGAATCTTGGAGCGAGGATCGTCCCTCTCCGCCATTCCCCATTCCCCATTTTGCATTTTGCATTCTGCCCGGCCTAACGCTCCACCAGTGGATCTCTCCAGGGCACCCGGCAAGCATCTGGCGCACAACCGCAGGGCCGCCGCCTGAGGCATCGGGCGGAAAATCTGTGGCAATAAGGAGTCTCATTTTCCTAATACTTTTTGAAGATTTGCCCGCACGCGGATGCCATAATCGTCCCACGAGAATCCATGTCGGGCTCTCGTCGCTGCTCGCTGGCCCACTTCAAACGTCTTCTGCCGGTTGCTCCTCGCGGCGATGAGCGCACCACACAGAGCATCCACATCGTTGCACGGGATCAGCCAACCTTCAGGATCATCCGGTGTGAAAAAATCTTCCACGCCCGTATTGGCGGTTGCAATCGGCGGCACACCACTTGCCGCTGCCTCGATCAAAACACGCGCCAACCCTTCCTCAAACGACGGCAAGACGAGCACATCGCACGACCGGTAAAGTGCCGCAAGTTCGGCGTGAGACATCCAGCCTTGCCAGACAATTCCTTCGACGGGCTCCACAAAAAGATGCCTCACTTCCGGATGCCCCGGCCATCCCACCCATTGCAGTTCGGCTTCGGCCTTGCTCCAGCCCAGCCTCCTCCATGCCTCGACAAGAACTCTCGCGCCTTTTCGAAGGTTTACGCCCGATGGACAAATAGCCCGAAACACCGGGCTTACATCGCTTGCGCTCCTCGCAGAGAATCCGCTGATATCTGCGCCATACGGCGCTTTGAGAATTTTCTCCTCGGGAATTCCCTCTGCAAGATACGTGCGCTTCACGAATTCCGACGGAACCTGAATAAAATCCCCCTCAATAAACTCCTGTCGAATCCGTGCCCGATAGGCCTCTGGGAAAAGCGGATGCCGGAGACCGTTGCGCTGGTATTCCTCCCAGACAATCCGGTGCTGAAAGTCCGTATGCGTCGAGCCGCTATCCACTACAACTGGCTTGCCCCACTTGTGCGCCTTGCTCATCGCCTTTGTCCCAAACCCGGAGAGAAAATATAGGGCGTCCATGTCGGACCGAAGCAGCGACGTAAACCATATGTCAAAGGCTTCGCACAACGGTAGGTAAGTATGATTGTGCCGTTGCACGGCTGGAAATCGTTTGTAGATCGTAAGGAGGTAATGCAGAAACCAGGCGTTCTTGCGGGACAGGGAAGGATTCGGGCCGGGTTTGCGAAGATCCCATGTCGAGTAAAGTTCCGTGCCAAACTCCACGGCCAAACCTGCCTGGAGGGCAGGCATGTGAAAAGTATCCAAGCTGCCGATTTGAATGAGCTGTTTTGGTTTCATCGAGATTCGTTCACAACTTGTGAAGCACACTGATTTTATGCTTCAGTTTGTCGAGACATGGATTTAACATTGCCGTTGTGTCATCGCCAAGTCTTTCCATCTGCATCCCGCTTTTCAATAAAGCCCCCTACCTCGAGAGATGTTTTTCCCATATAGCCAGCCAAGGCATATCCGACTTCGAGGTCGTCGTCGTTGACAACGCCAGCACCGACAATCCTGGTCCGATACTGGCGGAGTGGGCGAACAGGTTGCCTCTCCGAGTTTTCACTCTGCCCGTAACTCTCTCTATCCACGAGAACTGGGCTTTCACCCTTGGCTTTGCAAAAGGGGAGATCAAGCAACTCCATTCCGCAGACGATTATCTGGCAGATGGGGCTCTGCGGAAAGCTCTAAATGCCTTTCAGCAGGACAGTCATTTGGACTACCTGATCGGACGGACTCTTTCCATCATGGACGATGGTTCCGAAGTGACCGATCCGGCCATTGTTGATTACCATCATCGACTTGAAGCTTGGCGCGGCGGCATTCATCCGGGGCTAACCTTGCAAGAGAAAGCGACCTTCCTCGCCTCAATGGATCTCGGGCAGAACTTTTTTGGGGATGCCAACCCGCTTTTCATGCGATCACACTGCGTTGATTTCATTCGTCTGGCAGCCAAGACCACTGCACCGCTTTTCCATATTGTTCCGGATCTCGAGATTTATCTAAATCTTTACATTAAGTTTAAAGGTACCTACCTCCCCGAGGACACGATTTTCTGCACGGTCAACGAAAGCTCGACGTACCAAAAGACACGGACCGATTCCGACCTCGCCTTGATTTCATATGAGATCCCGGCACTAAGCGCTCTGCCATTCTATGCGATGCACCCACTGTTTCGTGAAGTCAACCAAGCGATGGGGCTGCGACCACTGCTCAGACGCTGGTGGGGATTTACGAAACGCCTTTTGAAACCGAGGATCAAAAACGTACTGGGGTGATAGTCAAAATCGCTTCCTATTTCAACGACGGGCCTTCAACCACATGTAGTCCAGACAAATGAGCGCATGATGCCAGTGAGATGCGGGGAACGAGTACAGCACTGTCCACATACGGTTTTTAACGAGCGCCTTTAATCCAAATCGAGGACACACGAGCAAACATTCAAAAAAATAACGAAGAGGGTGTTCACGGATGCGTTTGAAAGGCTCCGGCCAATGTTGATTGCGCATTTGCCACCGCGGCAGATTCATCGGCGACTCAAGAAGCGAAAGCGCGATCACACGGCGCCAAAAATAGGCCTGCTTTCGAAATATGATGTTTCTGTAGCCGAAGCTTTTACGGTTTGGTGTGTGGCACAACGTCAGGGAAACTGGTTGAAAACGCGTCTTAGCTTCGGGGACTAACTCCACGACACCGGCAAATGAGATGTCCGATTTACGGAATAGAAAGTTTCTTCCATCGGGCCATGGTGTCTTGAGTGACTTGCGACCATCCCATAGCGGCCATCTACAGGTATATCCAGAGACATCGTTTGGTCGCGCTGGCACTTTCCGGAAATTAATTAACCAATCGCTCAGTTCTCTGCTTGGATACTCATCAGCATCCAAACGCAAGATCCAATCGTGTTTTGCCTGTGACCAGGCAAAAGGCCAGTGAGGTTCCTGTTGCCAGCAGCGGGGCCCCTCGAAGAAGCGGCCTCCCTGTTGGGAGACCAATTCGTGAACCGAACCGATGGCAGGCGTTTCGATTTTCTCTTTCCAAAAAGAACCCGCTATTTCGGCATCTTCTGGAATGGAATAATCAACAGCGATCTCCGGCCAGCGATGGGAAGGCACGTATACTTCCTGAAGATGCGCTCCCGGTTGCTTGGTTCCCGCTTGCAAGTTGCCAAAGTCTTCCGGTCCGTCATGCACGACTACAAGATCATCAAAACAACCGTCTGCGTGTTCGAGGAGGCGCTTCAAGAGATCGCGCTCATTGTGTAAACATACGACGAGTGAAATAGCGGGCATATTGCTAGATCTTCTTCGCGATAATCTGGGCGCCACACCCCAGCTTAAATTTCTGACCGGTATCGAAGGCCGCCTGCAATATCTTGCTGCGTAGTTTCCAGCCGTGGAGGGCTTCGGCAGAAACAATTTGGAACCCGATTTGTTGGCACAATCCGACCATTTGCTGCAACGTAAACTGCCAGAGGTGCGAATCGAGGCACCAGATTGGCCATTTGCTCTGCCAGTACAGTCGCGGGATCGAGGCATAATTTGGGAAGGCAAGCATGAGGTAGCCGCCCTTTGCCAAGAGACGGTGCATTTCCATAAGGTAGGCGACTGGGTCAGGCACATGCTCAATGGTGTGGCTGCTGTGAACAACGTCGAATTGTTCGCCATCACTCCATTGTCCGAGAAGGGAGCCATGGCGTGTTTCAAAACCAAGATCCTGACAATAGTTGGCTGCCCATTTTGAGTAGTCGAGTCCCGTAACCAGAAAACCCATCGTGCGTGCGAGTTGGAGAACCCGTCCCGTCGAGCACCCCACGTCCAAAAACCGTTCCTGATCGCTTCGAAAGCCTTTAAACATCTCTGTCATCAGGTCGGCGAAATGCCTGAGCGTGTGAGAATGGATGGCTTTACCTTGATCGGCGTATGGGGCGTGATACTCCTCTTCATAGTCGTCGACGATTTCCGGTGATCGTCGCCGAATCCCACATCCCTTGCATTGAATGACTGATACGTTGGAATAAACCGACCCCCGCCCTTCAAAGGTTGGGAAATGGATAACGTTTCGTGAGGAAGTGCAACCGCAGATGTTGCAGGCCGCCGCACAATAAGGGTGTTCGTGCCCTGGTCTCGACCTAAGAGAAATTGTCCTCATCTGAAGGCCCGGCAGAATCCGTGATTGGCGATGAGAAGTCGAGGAGAAGTTGTTGACGCCCAGAGGGAGTGTTTACCTGCCTGAGGGCAGGAATGTGAAGACCGGATCGCTGAAAGCGATCGGGATAGACTGACCGGAGGTTAGCCCCTAGGGCGAAAGGGGATTGCGGATTGCGGATCGGGGAATGGTAAATGAGAACACGTGCCAACTGGGAGGTGGCCGGGTGGCCTGCCGCAGGCAGCCCGGAGGGCACTACTTACCGGGAAGGAAGAGTGGCAACGGAAAAAGCGGAAATGGCGGCGAGGCTGAAACTTGAAGCGTGAAAGGTGAGATTCAAACGCCGAGGCCCAGGGCAGTTGCCCAGTCAATCCAACGTTCTTTCAGGCCAGGTCTGGAAAGGATTCTGGAGAACGTGTTGCGGGCGAAGTCGGGAAGTTCCGCAAGGTAAACCACCCCCGCACGGTCTTTGGGACGTCCCACGGTGCGAGCAATGGCCGCAAGGTGGTCCGGACGCATGACCCGCATGCGGTGACCATCCCATTCCACAACAAGCGCCTGTTTCACGGCCTCGGCCTCCAGTCCGGGAGACGCACTGAGAAATTGAACAGGGAGGCCATGGATCAGCAGCCCTTCCTCTTCAAATTCCGTGAAGCCCATTTCGCAAAGTCGGGAATACAATGGTTCCAGAGTGGCGAGGCGTGAAGCTGGCGGAGGCTCGAGAAACACGAAGACAGCAACATCCCGCGTGGCCAATGGCTCACCGGGGAAGCCTGCCGCAGTGGCACCGCCGACGGCGTATCGCTTGAGAGTGCCATCCCTCACGCGCTGTTCTAGGACATCGCAGACAGCTTCCATTGATTTTTCACCCGCTCCAATTGACGGGTTTCCTGAATAAACCTTCCTAACAACGCAATCTTTTAAGCAACTGGCAGTGAACGCTGCCGGGTTCGCCAAGAAGGCATGCCCCGACGATTTTCCGGCACAGGCTGCGCTCGCGGAGTGCTGTCGGCTTTCATGTGCACGGAGCAATGGCTGTCGCCCGTAAGGTCAATTGAAACGGACTGGAACTCGGAATTGGCACCGCCCTGCGGAATATCAAAGAATTCCGAAAACTTGCCGCGACCATTCCGGAGACGGTTACCTCTGGATTCTGCTCGACTTCGCCACAACTGGACCAGCTTTTCATTGGGAAATACTACGGATGGAAGAGCTGGACATTCAAACCCAATCAAACAGACGTTTGTATTCTCTCCACTCCGCACGAATTTTGTCGATCTGCGGTTAGCCAGAAATTCATCAACCCAAATCAGCCACTCAGGCGATTCCGAACCCCTCTCTGCCAGCGGAGGAAGCGGATTTTGGCATCTGTGCCGCGCAGCCAGAGCGATTCCCCGGACGAGTGTCCCCACTGATGCTTGTCGAGGTATTCAGCCGTTTTGATCGCTTTTTCGAGATCCTCCTCCGCGCGCGGATTGTTGGCATCCTCCATCGCGCAACGCATTGCCATTTCTACCCGGTTCGTTGACTCCTCAGGATTCGCAACCGAGAGGATGTGGTGCCGCGCCCGCTCTCCCATGAGTGAGCGGGAAACGCGGGATCCTGCTCCCTGAAAACGGAGATCTGAAAACTGATAACCATTCTCCGCCATCCGGAGAATCGCGGACTTCATGCTCGGGACCGTGCTTGCAATGAGGCCGCATTCGCCATGTCGAACGAGTTCGATTTGGGCCTGATCGTGCCAGGGAACGGAATTTGTAATGACCGGCTTGCCCAAGGCCATGGGCTCGGCGAGCCCATAGCCGAAGCTTTCGCCGATGCTGGAGGTGTGTAGAATCACATCGCAAGCCATTTGGCTGACAGCAAGGTCCTCAGAATCAGAAGTCGCAGAGAGTAGGAAAACTGGCAAGCTGGAAGCTGAAAGCTGAAAATCCTGTAGCCAAGCTCCAAACTTCTTGCGGACGAGATATTCCGCAACTTCTGCCGGTGGCTCGCGAAGGAGGAGGCGGAGCCTGGGGTTGACGCGGTGGGCCGCGAGGAAGGCGTCAAGAACGAGAGGGGTCCACTTGTTCGGCTCTGGGCGGGAAAATCGCCCGAATAAAACATGTTCCGGCCCGAGACCTATAGCCTTGCGGAGTTTTGCGCTTTCCACTTTTAACTTTTCACTTTCGTCTTTTTGTTTCCCTCCTTCATCTCTAACATTTCCAATTTCAGCTTTCTCCTCTCTGCCTTCCGCAACCGGCCATTCCGCATTACGCATTGCGTATTCCGAATTTCCACGGAGTGGATCAACGACCGGATAAACAGCGACGCTTTGGCGTCGGAAGAAATCCAGATCCAGCTTCCTTCCGGCCCTTCGCGCCGCTTGAACGCAGCTCGTCCATGAGATAAAGAGACGGAAGTCTGTCCACGTATCCTCCTTCGGGTTTTGCAACTTTCCAAAGATATTGGTCTGAACCACGGGAATCTTCCGTCCCAGAAGTTGGAGCGCCTCGCCTAAAACGTCTCCTTGGTGCGGAAATCCGGGTGCGTGCGCATGAATCATGGCGATTCCGTCCAGAGCCTCAGCGATCCTACAGACGGTATCAGATTGATCCCCGGGCACGATGATGATTGGAATGCCATATCGCTCCAAGTCCGCCCGCCTCGGGCCGTCAGACAGGGAAATTACTTCGACAGCTTGCGGGAATATCTGAGGTAAATCGCCTTTGCGAATGCGCCTTAATAGATGCCCAGCCCAAAGGCAGGCAGCTTTCTCGGTGCCGCCGAGGGTTAGGGAGTTCAGTAAAACTGCGACCCGGGCGCCGGTCATCACATTTGCTTCTCGCGATGAACGAACAACGAGTGGTAGGCGATGTGGGACATTGGGGAATCGACATCCGTAAAAGGCACTTCTACGTATCCAAACGAACTAAGATATGCAACGATTTCCGGGATAGAGACGCCCTGATCCGATAAATACTGTGCGTGCAATTCGATAAAGAGTGTCGGTCGATCTTCCGTTAACACTCGTTTCGCACTTCTCAAAACGTGGAATTCGAATCCGTCAACGTCGATTTTGATGATTGTCGGGTGAATGCGCCGCTGCTCACAGATGTGATCGAGCGAAGCTGACCGAACGGGAAGCGTTGAAATCGTCCCGCTTGAATCGCCTAACCGTATCATGGAGTCAGCCTCGACGATCCTGACATTTTCGAGGCCGCCGGCAGAGACAAGAGATTGGATGGCGTGTATTTGAAGGTGTCCGTTCAAAGCTTGAACTGTGCGAATACGCCGAAAATTGCAATCTAGCGGTTCGATGCAATAAACCTCGACATCCTTACCGCCTACAGCCTTTGCCGCGAAGGCATAGGCTCCGCAGAACCCGCCGATGTCCAACACCACGTCATGAGCCTCAATCAGCGAAAGGAAATAGCCGATCTCACCGCGTCCCTGATCTGTCTCGCAGAAAAATCTGTACGAGATGTTGAATAACTCTTCCGGGAGAACAATGGGCACTTGAACACGTGGCGGTAGAGCAAGCGTCTTCGCAGTAAAATGGAGCGCGCAGAGGCTCATCAAGAATTTCAGGCGCCGAAGGGGTGGAAGGTGCGCGCTTTGCGTGAATGCGGCCCTAACGGCATTCCCCGGACGCTCCACTTGACGCATAATCTTTTCTCGCTTCTCGGAAGGCGAGGCGCAGGCAAAAGCCTTTAGTTTCGAGGGAATGGATGTTTTATGACCCATGGAGGCGTTTCCTTTTAATTTCAATGACGAGTTCTATTGCGACGGAGGAAGCCCCTGCAACGATTGCAGTTACCGCCATCCAGACACTCGTCGGCCATAGCGCCTTTGCCAGCACGTGGATTGCGCCGTTAAATGCAATTTGGCGAGCAAAAGTAAAACAGAGATCGTAGTAGGCTGAAAAGGGAATTCCAATGAGCGAGCGAACAAACCAATCCTGGATAATCCAGACGAGTCGCGCGGTTCCGAAACCAACGGCTGAACCGGCTAGCCCGCCAAGATGCCACCCGAGAAAAACCCCGATAGCGGAGCTTAACGACACGATAGTCTGAGTAATCAGCGAGGTTCCTACACGGTTGAGGCTGCCTAGCTGCGCCGTTGAAACATTAGCCATTGCATTGATGCATAGACCAGTAACGATCCATGGAAACGCATCTGCAACTGCGGGGCCATACTTTGAACCCAGCCAAACATCCGTGATAGGGCGGCACCAAATGATCACTCCGACAATCGTGAGGCTATACCAAGGAAACATAAAGGCGAAACTGTCGCGGTAAACGCTTATAGGGTTCTTGCTCTGATCTCCTCCCACACCGCGGTTAGTATTGTTAAAAATCGGCCCCATGATCGCGACACTGAGGCCTGCGATGCGGCCACCAATATTCTGCGAGACCCCAAATGCGGCGAAATCCGCCGCAGGTGCCAACCTGCCAAGGAAAACCCGATCCAGCGAGCCGAGGATAGAGCCACTGAGCAATTGTCCGAACGTCTTAAGCGTGTAGGGTAGCATCTCGATCAAGCGAGCCTTTCGAAAATCTTTAATTCGCAAAGGCAGCTTGTAGTGCCGATTGCCACGCAGAAGGAGCAAGACGAACGGGAAAACGCCCATTGCAGCGGAGAACGCAAGAATCGTCGCAATATTTTGCGAAAGATAGGCAACGAGAACAGTTCCCAAAGAAGTGGCGAGGCCGACCCAAGTGCGTAAAATGGAAAGATATTTAAAGTCGAGATGGGCTTGCGCGAGAATGTTCCACATTTGCCCGTAGTAAGAAAAAAATAAGCCAACACCGCCCCAGAAGACGCCCCAGCGCAGAATGGATGCATCGGAACCTTCGACTTTGAACCAAGCAGGCCCCCAGATACACCCGACCACAACGAACACCACGGAAAAAAATGCCACAAAAGGAAGAGCGATCGCGTTTCCTGTCGCCCAATATTCGCGCACGGCTCCTGTGTCACCTTTTCCGATGGCCACTCCAATGAACCGTCCGACGGCCACGCCTATTCCAAGATCCATAAAGCCGAAGGCACCGGTGAGTGTCCCGACATAGAACCACATGGCATACATCTGGTCGCCGAGGACGTGGAAGTAGAGCGGCACACTGACAATGCTGACGACCGAAGTCACCAGGATGGGCATCATGGACCAGAGGGTTTGGCGGCGAAGGGACATGCGGGGGAATGCTGAAAGGTTGAAAGGGGAGTGAAGGGCTTCAAGTAAATGGGTTTGAGCGATTACTTTTTTTTAGATTTTTTGCATTCCGGCCTTTCAGCCTTTCAGCGTTTTTACAAACAACGCGTCAAATTGCGCGGGTTGGCCTGCGGGGGTAAAATGGATATCCATCGGGGTTAGGAAATGGAATCCCTTTTCTTTCAGCAGGAGGCAAAGCTCCTCGAATAGAACTTCGTTTTCATACATGGGCCGGGTGCAGGTTTCCAGAATGATCCACTCGACCCCCGGCAAGGTGGCCCCCGCACCGCGCAGGACCTCGGATTCGTAGCCTTGGACATCCAGTTTAAGCAGAACGGGAGGCCGTGGTTTGAGACGTTCCAGCTCTTCCGAAAGAAGTCGAACCGTCACCCCGGTTTGGTTCTCCTCCCGGACCTGGGGATAGGCTTTCCGATGATTGGTGTGGAGTGGGAGCAGGGAACTGGACTGGGTTTGGCTGGTGATATGAAGTTGGGCCGTTCCGGGGCTGGCCCCTAGGGCACATTGGATCGGATGTATGGCCTGGTGATGTTGGGAAAGTTTCTCCAGTTCCTGAAACGCAGCCGGGACAGGTTCATAAGAATGGATGATGGCCTCCGGGAAAAAGGTGGTGGCGGAGAGCGCGAATTGACCGATGTTGGCTCCTACATCAATAATGGTGGCCGGCTTCAGGCCTGCCCGGTGAAGACGCTGGCAGAGTTGAAAATCCTGAAGGTTGAAGGCTTTTTGACCCAGCTTGAGGCCGAGTCCGCGGGGAAGGCCAAGGATGGCCAGGAAATTCCCCAATCTTTCTATCAACCTTTTCATGCCCCTGTCGGGAAAAAGGTATGCAGTAAGGGGGACGAAAGAGCACGTTAAATCTGTTTATTTGAGAGGCCGTCTAAAGGTGTTGAACGTCACAAGGGCTGGGGCGGGTCAAGTTTCCATTTTCAAGCCGGGCCTTTCCCCTTAGGCTTCTTTATGCGCATTGGGATTGCCGGACCGGTTTCTTTGGAGGTTTTGCAGGATTTGTTTCCTGTAGGAACGCGATTTCCCAAAACCTACAGTTTCCCGTTGATTGGCAAGCTGGCCCGGTCGTTGGTGGGCTTGGGACATGAGGTGACAGTCTTTGCCGGGAGCGATGTCCTGACGGAAACCAAGGAATGGAGGGGAGAGGGGATCAGAATCGTGGTCTGCCCGAGACGGATCCGACGTGCGCCTTACGATTTTTTCAAGCTTGAGAGAAGGTATCTGAGCCAGGCCATGCGATCGAGTGATTGTGAGGTCATTCATGCTCATTGGAACTATGAATTCGCTGCGGCGGCCTTGGACAGTGGCAAAGCAAGCCTGGTCACGGCCCATGATTCCCCCCTGGCTATTCTTGGGTATTTTATTCGGACCCGATATGCACCGAACTGGTTTTTCCGTGCCTTATTGGGTGCGGCAACGCTGCATCGAAGCCCTGTGGTGACGGCGGTTTCCCCCTATCTGCGGGATCATATCCGGGGGAGCCTGCGCCTCCGGGGGGAAATCCGGGTGATTCCAAACGGGATAGATCAGACTTGGCTTGAGCAGGGGGAGAAACGATTGCGGGAGGGAGTGCCTTCAAGCCCCTTTACCGTGGTTACAGTGATGGATGGATTTGGAGGCCGCAAAAACTCGAAGAATGCCTTGCGTGCCTTCCAGATGCTTCGTTTGAAACGGCCGGAGGCCAGGCTCACAATGTATGGCAATGGTCATGGACCGGAAGAGGCCGGATCCTGGGCGATCAGAAACCAGTTGGCGGAAGGCGTTTTATTCGCCGGGAGACGACCACAGGAGGAGATTGCCCATTTCATGCTGCATCATGCCCATGTGTTGCTGCACCCGTCTCTTGAAGAATCATTTGGCATGGCTCCGCTGGAGGCGATGGCGCTGGGGGTTCCGGTCATCGGGGGAAGTGACAGCGGGGGGGTGCCTTATGTGGTGGGAGAGGCAGGACTGCTGGTGGATGCGAGGTCGGTCGAGTCGATGGCGAAGGCCTTGGAGAGACTGGCTGATTCCACGGAGTTGGGTCGGGAACTCGGGCGACAGGGATGGGAGCGGGCGGGTTCTGAATTTTCCATGGAACGTATGGTCCGTTCCTATGAGCAGGAATATCGCAGGGTGTTGGAAGTTTGAAGCTTGGCGGGCTGTGGAGCTGGGGATGGTTTGCAGGCCGAGAGGGCTTGGCTGTTTCCAGGGAGGGGGATCTTGGAGGCGCAGAAAAACTTGAAAGTCCAAGGATGAGGAGGGAAGCTCATCGCTTGAAGACAGTGCCTACCGTAGCAGTGATCATGACCTGTTTCAACAGGCGCGAACTGACGCTAAGCTGTTTGCGATCCCTATTGGAGCAGGAGGGAAGGCTCGGCCCGGAAGAAGACCAGGCAGGAGCAGTAAAAGGATCTTTTTTTCAGCTTCAACTTTATTTGATGGATGATGGAAGCCGGGACGGGACGGGGGAGGCGGTATTGGATTTATGGCCTTCAGCCCATCTTTTGAAGGGGGCAGGTTCCCTGTTTTGGTGTGGTGGGATGAGAAAGGCCTGGGCGGCGGCAGGGGCAAACGATCCTGATTATTATTTTCTGGTCAACGATGACACTGTTTTCAGGAAAGAGGCAGTGGGGAGTTTACTGGCATTGGTTGGAGGTCCGGAGGCGGGGAGGATTGCAGTGGCGGCGGTGGCGGATCCGATGAGTGGACAACCCAGCTACGGCGGGGTGAGAAGGGATGGAAAACGCCTGGTTGGAAAGGGCGATGAACCGATCCGGGCGGATACGTTCAATGCCAACGGGGTTTTGATTCCCAGGGCCGTTTATAGGGATCTGGGTGGGTTTCATCCTGCCTATACCCATGCGATGGGCGATTATGATTATGGTTTTATGGCAGCAAAAAAAGGGGTGGAAATATGGCAATCGGCAGAGTTTTTGGCGGAATGCCCTGTCAACCCGGAGACAGGCAGTTGGCGAGACCGTAGCCTTCCTTTTGGGAAACGTTGGGAGCTTCTCCAGCAGCCCAAGGGTCTGCCATGGAAGGAGTGGGCGGTTTATTGTCGAAGAAATTATGGTTGGAAAGCACCCCTTAAATTTTTCAGTCCAATTCTGAGGATTAGTTTCGGACGATGAGTCCGCCACAATACCAGTATGTTCAAGAACAACGCAGAGGAGGAGATGGGGGAGCAGATCAAAATCTCCATTTTGGTGCCGACTTACCAGAGAGAACATCTTCTGGAGAGGAATCTTGATTGTTGTGCCAAGTCTCTTTCCGGTGTGGAGAGCCAGTTTGAGGTTATTGTAGGTGATAATGGTGCACAAGATGAGGTTCACCGTATGGTGGACGAGTTCGCATTGCGGACGGGCATAGCGACGCTCTATCTGGGAGCTCCGGTCACGGCCAACATGCAGGAGAATCATCTTCGTCTCCTGAAAATGGCCCGGGGCACCTATGCCCAATTTATTCATGATGATGATTTTTTACTTCCAGGGGCCGGAAGTGAACTACTGGCTTCGGTGGCGGCGGCGGCGGGATCGTCCGCCCTTATCAAGCATCGGGTCAGGTTGGTGAATTTGGAAGGGAAGGAAAGCCGCGTAGAGGGAAGCAGGAAATGGTGTCAACTGAATGCGGAAGAGGCGGTTGGATTGCTGATCCGGCATTCCTCCTTTGTGCGTTTTCCTGCTGTATTGATTCCCAGGAAAGCATTTCTGGATCTGGGAGGATTTGATGTTGGGCAGGGCAATCTTTTCGATCTGGCCGCTTGGCTGCTGATGGCAGCCAAGCACGGCATGATTCTCTCGCCAAGAATGACCGTGGCTTTCACGCGACATGAGGGTTCGGAAACCAACACGATGTTCGAGGAGGCCTATGTTCAGAGGCTGGAGGGACTGCTGGGCGCGTATGCCGGGCAGGCGGGTTTGTCTGATAAGGCGGCAAGGAAAAGTGTGGGTATGTTTCTTTGGCGTTATTTACTAGCTGGAGCATTGCGTGCCCAGCGAGCGGGAGACGGGGGAGTTTTGGTTAAACGGTTGGCATTATGGGAGATCTTGAGGGGAAAAGGCTATGAGTGCCCCTGGCGCTGGCGGATTTTAAAATGGTATATTCAGATGTGGGCAAAGTGGATCCGGGAATCTGGGGGAAAAACGTTGTGAAGCTGGATCAGGAATATCTGCCAAACACCCCAGAGAGTGGCCGGGTGATCGTTTTGATTATCCGCCATCTGACGCCTTACTGGGAGGAGGCTATTTTTCAACTCAGGCAAGCCTTGGGAAATGAGGTCAGAGTAGGAATTCTTTTTGGAGGCAGGGGCGCGGATGATTTGCATCCATGGGACGAGACAGATAGTTGTTCCTCGAAGGGAGCTGAGGATGTGCTTATTCCCCCTAGTGGTGGCAAGGAGTGGTGGGGAACGGTCTGGCCTGCTCCAAAAATGTGGAAAGAATTGGACCGGATCAATCCTGACATGGTGATCATCCACGAGTATTCCCCCTATGTGGTTTTCAGCGGCTTGCTCTGGGCCAAATCCAAGGAGCGACCCTGTGTGGTGACTTCAGACGTGGGACCGGAGCAGCGCCGACAGTTGGGTTGGATACAGCGCTGTGTTCATTCGGTCGTGAACCAATCGGTTGAAGGAGTGCTGGCCAAGACCCAGGACGCAATGGATCAGAGTAGAATATTACAAAAAATGGGTCTGCTGGCACCTCATGCCATCGATACCCGCTTTTACTCCCAGCGCAAGCGCCTGGGACCCGGACGCTATTTTATACAGGTGGGAAGCCTTATTCCCCGTAAAGGAATTGATTTGTTGTTGAAAGCTTTTCAGTTGGCACGGAAGAGTCGCAAGGATATTCGTTTGGAATTGGTTGGATCCGGAGATCATGTGGGGGTGAATCAACTGATCAGGGAAATGGGGTTGATGGATTCAGTTAACATACGTGATTTTATGCAGCCCGCTATTTTAGCCAGGGCTTATGAAGCCAGTGATGTATTTGTGCTGGCCTCCCGGTTCGACAGTTACGGGCTGGTGGTACATGAAGCGGCTGCTTCGGGTTTACCGCTTGTGGTCAGCAAATATGCCGGGGCCTCCTGCACTCTGGTCGAGAACGGTATCAATGGTTTTCAAGTGGATCCGACGGATGTTGAGGGATTTGCGGAGTGCTTACTTCAGGTGGCGGATGCTGCCAACTATCAATCCTTTTCTGAGGCGTCCCGTCAATTGGCCCGGAAGCATGATCTCCAGACGGTGAGTGAGGGAAGCGCCAAGTGGCTGCGCCAGCTCATGGAGGCCTACCCCAAAACGGAAGAAAAAAATAAAACGAGGCAATCGTCGAAAGGAATGGGATTTTTAAGATGGGGTGCTTCCTTTTTCCGTCACAGGCTTGAAGCTTTCATGGAATGGGGGGAGATGGATGCGTTCCATTCCTCCCGTCGGGAAATTATTTTTCTTAACCGTTACATCCCCTTTTACCGTGAACCCATTTTTCAGAAAGTGGCAGGCTGGAAAAGTGTCAGGTTACTATACTCTGGCAAGACGCTGGGGAATCTGCGCAGTGTGGAGGGGGTGGAGTCGGTCCCTGTCCACTGCTTTGAGTGGGCCAAAAATATCATCTGGCTCCGTAGCGTGATGCAACTTTGGATCGTCCGTCCACGACTGGTTTGCACAGAATTCTCGATTTCACTATGGAGCACCTGGATTTTATTTTGCCTCAGGCCCCTGATGGGGTTCAAAATTGTTTTCTGGGCTCACGGACTCCAGCATTATGGATGGCGGGGGAACCATCTGGACATCAAGGACAGGGTTCGTTTGCTCTGGATACGTTGGTCAGACGCCATGCTTTTTTACAGCGAAGATCGAAAAAAGGATGTGGAGGTATTGACCGGAAAGCAGGCCAAATACTTCGTTTCCCCCAATGCCCAGGACACCCGACATTACGACAGAATCCACCAGGAGTTGGCCAAAGAAGGAAGAACGCTGATACGCCAGCGATTGGGAATGGACTTACCCACTCTTGTTTATTTGGGAAGGTTGAATCAGGAGAAGGAAGTCATGCGTCTGCCCCTGTTGTTGGAATTCTTGGAAAAGGCTGTCCCCGTACGTTTGGAAATCATTGGTAGTGGTGAGTTGGAACAGCAACTTCGAGAAGCTTGTCATCCATTTGCGGAAAGGGTGCGTTTTCATGGTTCAATTTTCAACGATCACCAGAAAGCCGAGATCCTTTTCGCGTCGGATTTGATGGTAAGTCCCGGCTATTTGGGATTAAATGTGGTGGATAGTTTGGTCATGGGTTGTCCCGTGGCCACCCTGGCCAATTACGGTCTAGTCAAGCGTCACAGTCCTGAGATTACCTACCTCAGCGAGGGGGTAAACTTACTCATGGCGCATTCCCTGGCGGAATTGTCCGGAAAGATCGTCTCCTGGCTAGAGACCGGTTGCGGCTTGAGTAAGGACCGCGAATTCATAAGAAAAAAGCTTCTGGAGGAATGCAATACTGAGAGGCAGTTTGAGGGAATGAAACAGGCCTTCAGTTTTGTTCTTGATGAAAAACACTAATTACGAGGCAGCTATATTATGTACACACCCAAAAACGAACTTTTCAAATCCCTGTTGACAACCTTTCTAGCGATTCTTTGCTTCAGTCAGATTGACAGAATGATTCTTGAGGTCTCCTTTGCTCCGCTGTTTGGCGTCTTATTGTTGTTTGTGCTAGCTCTTTTTTTTCGGCCCGTCACGGTTTTTATTTGTTTCTGCGTCATGCTCATCTATGTGGTAATTAATCTTGCGTCTCTTCCCAGTTTTGATGTGGCCAGCAAGGAACAGGTGCTGCGTTTTGTCATCCGTGTCCTCACATTTAGTGTGGCGGGTGTGATCGCGACATTGGCCAGTTTTTTTAGGGTGCAAACCGGGGAGATGTTGCGTCAGACCACCGAGTTGCTCGAAATACTACCCTTCGCCATCGTTCTTTCCAATTTCTCCGGCCGGGTGGTGTGGGTAAATGGAGCGGCCCAGCGAATCCTGGGATCCGGCAATCCCATTGGCAAAATTTTTTTGGAGGTACTCCCTTCAAACGGCAGCCCGATTGACTATGCATTTATTTTTGCCGGAACCGCACCTGTTTCTTGGGCAGAGAACGCTCTGCCTGATTACCAATTGAGGTTCATCAAACTTACAGGAGTGCGTAACAAATTGTTAGCCACACTCTTTTTCCCAAAAAAAACCGGAGAGAGTGCCGTGTCTCCGATGGAATAGACTACAATAATCGGGATTGAACTGGGGACGGATGAAGGTATCGTGGGGAACACTTATAATGAAAGCTGTGATTTTAGCGGGAGGTTTGGGAACGCGGTTGAGTGAGGAAACGGTTTTTAAACCCAAACCCATGGTGCAAATTGGAAACTTCCCCATTCTTTGGCACATCATGAAGGGATATTCAGCACATGGGATCAATGAGTTCATCATCTGCGCGGGCTATCGCAGTTATATAATCAAGGAATATTTCGCGAACTATTTTTTGCACCAGTCTGATGTCACTTTCGATATGAAGGATAATCGGAAGGAAGTTCATGAAAAGCGAAGTGAACCCTGGCGGGTGACTATTATTGACACGGGAGAAGACTCCATGACCGGAGGTCGCTTAAAGAGGGTGGAACGGTATCTGGGTGATGAACCCTTTTGCTTTACCTATGGGGATGGTGTTTCGGATGTGGATATCACATCCCTGATTAAATTTCACAATAATCACGGAAAACCGGCCACAATAACAGCGGTGCAGCCGAGCGGGCGTTTCGGGGCTTTGGAAATGGAAGAAAACGTTGTAATGTCATTTCAAGAGAAACCCAAAGGGGATGGTTCGTGGATCAATGGTGGTTTTTTTGTTTTGAATCCTTCTGTTCTCAGTCACATACGGGAAGACTCTACGATCTGGGAGCAGGAACCTTTGAAAGAATTGGCGTCAGAGGGGAACTTGATGGCTTACCGGCATCAAGGCTTTTGGCAGCCGATGGATACTTTGCGGGATAAAATCAAGCTGGAGGAGCTGTGGGAAAGCGGGAAGGCGCCTTGGAAAATCTGGTGATCCGCTGGTGGCGGATCACCAGATTTTCCGGTGGAAAGGTTGAATCGTGGAAGGGGTAAAAGAATTAAAGAATGAGACTATATCAATACTCCTTTGAAAAATTACTGGTTTGGCAGCATGCCCGGGAATGGGTGGGCCGTGTTTATGAATTCAGCGGATTGTTTCCAAAATCCAAGGCCTTCAACCTCTCTCCACTAATAGAGACGACCTGTTTTGTCCTTCTTGCCGGGGACCTGGGCACCTTTCTACCATCCAAGTGGAAGGCCGGCATTCCGAGATTTCCGAAATTTCGAACCCAATCAATGCCTTGCGGGATGCTCAATTGAAAAAATCGTAAAACTTATCTTTAGATTCCAAATCGATGTCTCTCCAACCCTTCAACCTTTCAACTGTTCAACTCAAAAACATCTTCCAAAACAAAAAGGTGTTTTTGACCGGGCATACCGGCTTCAAGGGGTCATGGCTTTGCGAGTGGTTGCTGCTGTTGGGTGCGGAGGTGAGCGGGTTCAGTTTGCCGGGTTGCGTGACGAGCCCTTCCTTGTTTGAGCAACTTGGGTTGGCGTCCCGCATGAAAGACGTGCGTGGAGATGTGCGTGATGCTGAAGCGGTCAGGGAGTCACTTCTTCAGGCTGACCCGGATTTTGTTTTTCATTTGGCCGCCCAACCTTTGGTGCGTCTGTCTTATAGGGAGCCTGTAGAAACCTTTACGACCAATGTCATGGGAACGATTCATGTCTTAGAAGCCATGCGCGGTTTGAAGAGAGCCTGTTCGGCTGTCATGGTAACTACCGACAAGTGTTATGAGAACCGTGAATGGGAACGGGGCTACCATGAGGAGGATGTTTTGGGCGGGCATGATCCTTACAGTTCCAGCAAGGCGGCCTGTGAGGTCGCCATTGCTTCCTGGCGTCGTTCTTTTTTCCAGCGCCATCCGGTTCGCATTGCATCAGCCCGGGCGGGAAATGTGATCGGTGGAGGCGATTGGGCGGAGGATCGGATCTTGCCCGACTCAATCCGCGCGCTGCAACGGGGAGAGGCTGTTCCGGTGCGCAACCAGAATTCGACCCGGCCTTGGCAGCATGTGTTGGAGCCCCTTTCCGGCTATTTATTGTTGGCGGCTCGTCTCGCAAGCCAGGTTGAAAATGGAAGGGTAAAGGATTCGTTGGATTCCGCCTTCAACTTTGGGCCGGGATTGGATTCCAACCGGAGTGTTATGGAGTTGGTGCGTGAGATATTGAAACATTGGCCCGGAGAATGGGTGGATCGGAGCAGCTCTGAGGCCGTTCATGAAGCGGGCAAGCTCAATTTGGCCACAGACAAGGCCTGTCGTCTTTTGGGTTGGAAACCGCGTTGGGATTTTACCGCCACGGTGGCCAACACAGTGGACTGGTATCATCGTGCCTGGCAGGGTGAGGGGATTCACGTTTTGTCGATGGAACAGATCAGGAATTACATGGAGACAGAAATGCTATGACAAGTGCAGACGACATCAAAAAAGAGATCCTCCGGCTCAGTCGCGAATATTCGAGGCTCCAGCACACGGCGAATCGGCCCGGCGAGGATAGCTTGCTCAAAGCTTTCGTTCCCGGTCAGAGTGTGGTGCCCTATGCTGGGCGGGTCTTTGATGAGAATGAGGTGGCGGCGGCAGTTTCCTCCACTTTGGATTTTTGGCTGACTTTGGGACCGGAAGGGGAAGCCTTTGAAAAGGAATTGGCGGTTTATCTCGGAGTCAAACGGAGCATTGCAGTGAATTCCGGTTCTTCGGCCAATCTGGTGGCGATGTCGGCCCTGACCAGCCACAAACTTCCGGAGGGAAAACGGATCCTACCCGGGGATGAAGTGATCACCTGTGCGGCAGGATTTCCCACCACGGTGGCCCCGATTGTACAGAACGGGGCGGTGCCCGTTTTCATTGATAACAACCCCGTGACGGGTAATGCCTTGGTTTCACAACTTGAGGAGGCCTTTGTGCCGGGCAAAACGAAAGCGGTCATGATGGCGCATGCCTTAGGCAACCCCTTTGATCTTAGCGTGGTGACGGCGTTCTGTCAGAAAAACGGGCTGTGGTTGGTTGAGGATAATTGTGATGCCCTGGGCTGCAGTTATCAAATGCCGGGGGGAAGCCACCAAGCTACGGGGACTTTTGGTGACCTGAGCACACAGAGTTTTTACCCTCCGCACCACTTGACCATGGGCGAGGGGGGGGCGGTCAACGTGGTGCGGGACATGAAGCTGAAAATTCTGGTGGAAAGTTTTCGTGATTGGGGCCGGGATTGCTGGTGCGCGAGCGGGGTGGACAATACCTGCAATAAGCGTTTTGGTTGGAAGTTGGGGGAATTACCGGAGGGTTATGACCATAAATATATCTACAGCCACCTGGGTTATAATTTGAAGCCGCTGGATCCTCAGGCGGCGATTGGACGGGTGCAGTTGACCAAATTGCCGGCTTTTATTGAAGCCCGGAAGCGGAACTGGCAGACCTTGCGAAAGGGGCTGGTGGGATTGGAGGAGTTTTTTGAGTTCTCCCTGCCCACCCACGCCGTCGGATGGTCAGAAGAAGGCTTTCAATGGGATGCCAGCGGTTGCCAGACCGAGTGTAGTTGGTTCGGTTTCATGATGTTAGTCCGCTCAGGAGCTCCCTTCAGCCGAACAGAATTCGCCAGGTATTTGGACGAGAAAAAAATTGGCAACCGGATGTTGTTTGGGGGAAATTTATTGAGGCAACCTGCGTTCGTGCAGTTGAAAAAGGACAGGCCTGACGCTTTACGTGTGGTGGGTGAGTTGAGGGGGGCCGACAGGATCATGAATGAAGCCATCTTCATCGGTGTTTATCCGGGATTGAGCCCTGTGATGCTGGGTTATATGGTGGATTCCATCAAACATTTTTGTAAGAAGGTCTAACCCATGAATTTTGAGTCAACAGAGTTGCCCGGGCTGAGTTTGGTCATGGCCAATCGTCACATGGACAGCAGGGGATCGTTCGTAAAAACTTACCAGAGACAATGCTTCTCGAGGAATGGCATCGATTTTTGTGCGGGAGAAGAATACTACTCGGAATCCGTCAAGAATGCGCTTCGGGGCATGCATTTTCAACTCCCGCCGGTTGACCATGAGAAGTTGATTTTCTGTCTTCGGGGAAGCGTGTTGGACGTGTGTTTGGATCTGAGGAAAGAGTCGGGTATGTATGGTGCTGTACATGCCGTAATCCTTTCTGAAAAAGAGACAACCGGACTGTTCATTCCCAAAGGGGTTGCCCATGGTTTCCTAAGTTTGGAGGAGGACAGTCTGATAAGTTACGCCGTGAGTACAGAGTACAGTCCTGAGCATGACTGTGGAATTCACTGGGACTCATTCGGATTCAAATGGCCCAGTGTGAGTCCAATTGTATCACCAAGGGATTCGGGGCATCCGGTATTTAGCGGCTTTAGTTCCCCATTTTAATGAGAATTCTTTTTGTAGGAGCAAGTTCATTCACAGGGATGCATTTTGTGAAAAAGCTGTGTGAGAGTGGGCACGAGGTTTTGGCTACAACCACACGTTCTAGTGTTTCGGAATATCCAGCTGAAGTTCGCTTGCGTTTGGATCAGCTTACTACAAAGGTGAGTCTTTATCATGGAGTAAGGTTTGGCGGGAAAGCCTTGCTGGATTTGGTGGCAAAAGAAAGTCCGGATCTTTTGTGTCTGCATGGAGCCCAGGTTGGCGATCACGTCTCGCCAGATTTTGATTTTCAACAAGCGTATCTTGAAAACACCAGGGGATGCCGAAACTTGTTTGAGTTGCTGGCGGCCAAGGGGGTTGCAGTCGTTGTTACAGGGAGTTATTTCGAAGCGGATGAGGGCGCGGGAGGACCGGATTTGCGTGCGTTTTCTCCGTATGCCCTATCGAAGACGTTGAGTTGGCAAACATACTGTTTTGAAGCGCAAAGGACAGGAATGGCCCTGGGCAAATACACCCTTTGTAACCCTTTTGGCTCCTATGAAAAAAAGGGATTAAACAGTTATCTGATCAAAGCGTGGTTGTCTGGTAGCATACCGGAAATTCATAAACCAGCACTCAAGCGGGATTTTGCTCCAATTGGATTGCTGTCCCGGGACTATGCCTTGTTCTGTCAGCATTTGGCAGTTCTCAGATCAGGCATTCACAGAAGAAATCCAAGCTGTTTCACTGAAACGGTCAAAGATTTTGCCGGAAGACTTGCCTGTCAACTGGGCAAGAGAAACGGTAAATCCTATTTGGTTTCATCCAAGCCTCTGGATTATTTAGGAGAGCCCATGGAACGTTGGAATACGGATAAATTGCTAAACGATGGAGAAGAGTGGAATTGGGAAGCGGAATGGGAAGACTATTTTAAATTCTATGAAGAAAAAAAGTAACAGGTCTAACTTTATCTTGAAGGATTCCGCTTCAGATCCAGAAAAACGTCCAGAGGCGTCTTCGGTCTGTATTTGATTCGTCGAATTTGAGTAAATAATCCCGTGAAGTTTTCCATTATCACGCCCAATCTGGATCAGGGTGCTTATTTGCCCGAATGCCTGGAATCGGTAAAAAATCAAATAGGGCAATCTGAAGGTGCAAAGGTTGAACGATTTTACGTTGAGCATATTGTCATGGACGGAGGGAGTTCCGATGCAAGTCGCGATATTCTGAACACGTGGATGGAGAATATTCAACGGATAAGTCTGCCGGGTTATAGTTTCCGTTTTGTTTCTGAAAAGGATTCCGGGCAGACGGATGCAATCAACAAAGGGTTTCGTCAGGCTTCCGGAGACCTGTTGGCATATCTGTGTGCGGATGATTTTTACGAGTCGGGAGCCTTGGCAAGGGTGGCGCGTTTCTTTTCCGAGCGCCCGGAAGCAGAGTTTGTGTACGGGGGATATAATTTCGTGGAGGGTAGCTCAGGTTGGAAGCGAGCCAAAAGACCCGGCTTTTTTGATGGTAAACGGCTCTTGAAAAATAACTTTCTGGGTCAGCCTGCGGTTTTCTGGAGCCAGAAAGTGTACCGAGATTGGGGCGAGTTTGACCCAGACCTTAGGTTTTCCATGGATTATGATTATTGGCTGAGGGCTCTAAATGCCAATTGGATTTATGCTGGTGATCCGCCTTTGGCCAGTATGAGATTACATTTTGATGGAAAGACAGGGAAATACATAAGCGAGATGTGGCATGAAACCGGACAAGTGCTTCACAGGCATGGGGCGGGTAGTTTCGGAATCTGGCACGCCAAGTGGATGGAACTGATGGGGGGCAGACTGTACCTCCTTAGAAGAATTCTTTATGCTATAGTGGGGAATTTCCTTCGTAGAAGAAATAGATGATGAACAACTCCGCTCTTGTTACAGTTATTATTCCTACCTATCGAAGAACGACTGAATTAAGTCGCCTGCTGGATTGCCTTACTCAACAGACAGTCAAGGCGTATGCGACAATCATCGTGGATAATGCAGGTCTCAATGAGACCTTTTCAGTTGGCGAAGAACAAAGGGGTGGTGTATTTGGCGTTGGAGGGGAATCCCGGTTGTGGTGCGGCCACAATTGAGGGAATGCTTCATGCCCAAGACGAGGCATCACTTAAGGCCACCCACTTTTTGGTCTTGGATGACGATGCCGTCCTGGAACCCGCAGTCATCGAAAACCTTTTAAGCGGAATCATAAAAAACAACTGTTTGGTGATCACCCCCTTATTGTCAATCCAGAAGGCGATTTGGAGTCCGGACCCGAGCTTATATATCGCAGTCAAAGAAAAATTCGCAAACACGCGAGTGGGCCTACGTCTTGGAGGAAAGCGGTTCTGGAACAATATGTTCCGATCCGTTGGTTATGTGTTGTTTGTTATATGGTTACCAGTGTAGCGGTAAATACAAATGGCTATCCACGGACAGACTTTTGGATGTTGGGAGAGGATTTGAGTATGGGCAAAGACTCAGTGCCAAGGGTCTTTGTCTGGTCGATCTGAATACGGAGGTTCTGCACAAGCCTCCAACAGTTCAAAACTTTGAGGAGAGCTAAACGATGCACCGCCGAAAACTCCAAGCCATGTTGCAGACTCTTTTTTTATGGTGCCATTTGCGGAAAGGCGGCGGGCGGTAGGAGGACGATGCAAATGAGGGAAAAGCTCTTCCGCAAGTAGCGGATGCCCGCGAAGGTGAAGGAGTCGTGCGCGGCTGAAGGCAACAAGGCTGAAACGAACACTGATTCTGTCATTCCGATCTCTAATGGGCTTTGGGCCATAGGGAGACACAAACACGGGAGAAGACTTTCTGGCAAGATGCTCGTGCTCATTAAGAAGGGGAGGATGTAACCCCATAGTGCGAGCCTCGAGAGTATTTTTATTGTCGACGGCAACTAGTTTATCGAGCAATTATTCACAAGTGAAAGTAAATCGTACATGGGTTAACTGGGGCTTAACTCTGGGTCTTCTGTTTGGGATTTTTCAGCTGGTCCTGGGTTGGAGCATGGTGCAGATGCTCCAACGATCGGAGGATCAGGTTTCGCGCATTGTTGAGGATCAGGTTTCCGGGTTGAACCGGATTCAGTTTTTGACACGTGCCTCCGGAAATGTGCACCGGTCCGTTTTGAATCTGATGCTGTCCGATTCCGAAAAGGACAGGAGCTGGGCCCACGAACGATTAAATCTTTCCATCCGTGAAGTGGAGAAGCTCATCGAAACCATGCCGGAGTCCGGTCAGGAGGGTGACCGCAGGGGAGCGGGGAGCAGGGCACGGGAGGCCTGGAACCAATACAAGGAAGCAGCGCGCCAGATTGAACAGGTCAGTGAGAGGAAAGATAAAACCCAGGCGACCCAATTGAGGACGGAATTGTTGCGCCCCCGCTTTGAGAGCCTGCAAATTGCCAATTCCGAGTGGGCTGATGCGACGGAGTCGGAGGCCCGCAGCAAAGCGGATCAGATCAAAACGGAATTCAGTAAAACCCGGAAAATGTTGATGGGCCTGGCCGCAGCGCCTTTGCTACTGGGGATTTTTCTCTGTGTTGGGGTGGCAGTGATTTTTATCTGGCTGTTTTTTCGTCTTTCGAACGATTAGGATCTTTCAGCCGAAGAACTGTCCCGCGAAGTTGAAGGAGTCGTGCGCGGGAAAGGAGAGGCTGAAGACGGGAGGCACTAAAGACTGGGGGGCTCGCGGCGAAAAACGCCATGGGAATAATCAAATTGATCCTCGTCGTTGGTCGCTTGGGCTGCTACCAACCATGCATTCCACCAGCCAGCCAGTTCAGCTTCGGAAAGGTTTTTCAAATCGAGGTCATCCTCACTTAAAAATTCGTCCGATCTTGTTGATTTGGGTGTTATTGGAATGGCTTCATGGTTCATAAGGCAAGACCCCTCCTGCTGCCGCAATGATATTGGCATGGGCTTCATACAGAGGCAAGTGGCTGTTTGTTTGATTCAGCTCAGGCCACAGAGAGGCCCAGGCTCTCGACGCTTTCTCGTACTTATCCAAACGGATTTCATTTTCCTTCATCATCCGGCGCCTCTCTTTGTCCAGGGAGTCCTCCAGCTCTTCCAAGCCCGAATCTGCTGCTTTCAGGGCTTCCCGCGCGCTACGGGAATAGAGCAATTGATCCTTTGGAGAAGTCAGTTTACGGGCCAATTCTCCAATCACGGTGTAATCTTTTTCCCGGTTGGTTTTTTTGAGGTCGGCCAGTTCCTTCAGGCCCAAGAAGGGCGGATGCCTGCCTTCCTGGGATTTCCACACTTCCTCCAGACCTGCAGGGCTGATCCTGGGAGGCCTGGTAAAAAAATCGCTTCTTACCCGCAGACCGCCGTATTGGAATTCCAAGTGGGAACTCCAAGCTCCCCGCAGCCAACGCAGATCCAAAGGAGCTCCGAACCGCTAGGTGGCCCCCCGTTCCTGCAAAATGGAAAGAACATGGTTCAAAGCCTCCCCATCTTCCCGCAGGATCCAGCCCCCATCTTTGCTCATGATGGCAAGGCGATGGAGCACTACCGCCTGACCTGAACAAATAATAGTTCGTAATCCCCCCTTGTTGAAATCTTCGGTGAGATCCAGATAGATATTCATGAATAAGGTGTTTTCATCGTAATGCAGGCAAGGAGTAGATAAAATACAAAATTCGGCTTCCGCCATGGCATATCAGGGCTGGCTGGTTTAATACTCCCAGCCCACCGCTCCCAACTTAAAACTTTAAACTTAAACCATCATCCGTCAGGATAAATTCGAGTGGCCGAAACTTTGAAACATGTGGAGGTATTGCGGACTTCTGTGGCGTGTGCCACCTATGATTCGGCAGTTGAGACCATCCGCCGTCTGGCCGGGGATTCCCGGCCCGCTGCGGTTTGCGCGGGAAATACCCACATTGTTTCCCTGGCCCGGCATGACGAATCCTTTGGCAAGGTGATGCGGAGCTTCGACCTGCTGCTTCCCGACGGAATGCCCCTGATCTGGTCCATGAATCTCGGTGGGGCCGGACTCAAAGACCGCGTTTACGGGCCTTATTTCATGCGCGAAGCCCTGCGCCAGTTGCCCCGGCCCTGGAAACATTTTTTCTTTGGAGGTTCCGAAAGCTGTTTGGGGGAACTGACGGATGAGGTTCTCAAACTTCAGCCGGACCTTGATATCGTAGGAACTTATTCGCCCCCTTTTCGCAAGTGGACAGAAGAGGATGAGCAGGCCTTTGCCCGGATCATCCAGGAAAAGAAGCCGGACTTCATCTGGGTGGCCTTGGGCGGTGAAAGACAGGAGCGCTGGATCAGCCGGAATCTGCACCGTTATCAGCACGGGGTTTTTCTGGCCATAGGGGATGCCTTTGAGTTACTGGCCGGTCGGCGTCCTTTTGCCCCCGCCTGGATGCAGAAGGTTGGGTTGACCTGGTTTTACCGGCTGGCCCAAGAGCCCCGCAGGCTCTGGTTGCGTTACCTCCGTTTCAATTCACTTTTTCTCTATTACTTACTGGCCGATGGCTTCCGGGAACGTTTCCGCCTGACCCGGGAGAGGGGAACCTCCAAGTCTTCGATTGCGTTTATCGGTTCGCGGGGTATTCCGGCCCGTTATTCCGGCTTTGAGACGGTGGTGGAGCAACTGGGGGCACGTCTGGCGGAGCGGGGTCATCCTGTGACGGTTTACAACCGCGACATCTATTATAAGACCATGCGGCAGCAATGGCGGGGGATGAGGATTGTGTGGTTGCCGACCATTCCAACCAAGAGTCTGGACACGATAGTGCATACGAGCCTTTCGATGATTCACTCGCTCTTTTGTCGTTATGACATCATTTATCTTTGCGGGGTGGGGAACGCGCCGTTGATCCGGTTCATGAAGTGGTTTTCCTCTTCCAAGGTAATCATCAATGTGGACGGAGCGGATTTTCGCCGGAAGAAGTGGGGTCCATTTGCCCGGATCTGGCTGCGGACAAGTGAGCGGCAGGCGGTGAAACTGGCTGATGCGGTGATCGCCGACAATACGGAGGTGGTGAAACACTACGAGGAAAGTTACGGACGGAGTCCGGTATATCTTTCGTATGGAGCGGGAAACAAAAAAGCTGAAAGCGGAAAAGCTGTCCCGCAAACAGCGGGATCGCGCCATGGCGGGGAATTCGCCCACGGGAAAAGGTTGAAAGGGGAAAAGACGGTGGAAGGTGGACGGGATCCGGGGGAGCATTCCGAATTGAAACAGTGGTCGTTGGAGCCGGAAGGGTATTTTCTTTACGTGTCGCGTCTGACACCGGAGAACGAGGCGGACATGGCCTTAAAAGCGTACGCGCAGTTCAGGCAAGAACCAGAAATTAAAGATCAAAAATCAAAAATACCAAAATTGGTCATGGTCGGAGCTGCGGGATACGAGAGAGCGTATTACAGGGAACTGCAGAAGTTAAAGGGTGAGGGGGTGATTTTCACGGGATCCCGGTTCGGGGAGGCGTATGAGGAGTTGAGCCGTAATGCGTTGGCCTTCCTTATGCCAGCGACGATTGAGGCGACGCGACTGGTGCTTTTGGATCAACTGGCGTTTGGTTCGGCCATTCTTTACAAGAACTGTGCGGCAACCCGTGAGGTGTTGGGAGAGGAAGGTCTTTGTTTTTCAGGTGAGGATCCTGTCCGGGCTTTGGCGGAGGCCATGCAGCAAATCGGCCGTAACCCGGAATTGCGTCAGCGTTTGCGCACCGGAGCTCTTCGCCGTGCGGAAGAGAAGTTTGATTGGGAGAAAGTGGTGGATGAGTATGAAAAACTTTTTCAAAGTTTTCTGTGAAGAGGAATCAGGTGACAGATGACAGGAGTCGGGTTAAGACAAAGATATGGCAGTTCAATCGGTCAAGGAGCCCGAGGTTTACCGGAAGGGTTACGAGCTTTCCATGAATATTTTTGAAGCGAAAAAAATTTTTCCTCAAGAAGAACGTTACTCCTTGACAGGCCAGATTCGGCGTTCCTCCAGGTCTGTTTTTGAGCTTTTGGGAAAAATCACGAATTCAGGAAAAAGTGAATGAGTTGTGTTGTCGCCGTCATTCCAAGCTACCAACGACTACCCGAGTTGTTTAGGCTTTTGCTGTCCCTGGAGAATCAGACCCGGCGGCCTGATCTGGTTGTCGTTGTTGATAATGCTGCGGATATTGAGGTTGAGAGGAGCTTGGAGCATGGCGCATGGAGAGGTCAGTCAGAGTATCCAATAACCACTTCTGAACGCGTTCGCCACGCTCCATGCAACATGCAAGTTAGCTACCTTCCTTTGCTAGGAAATCCTGGTTGTGGAGCGGCGCTTCTGGCGGGAATGAAAAAGGCCGGTGAACTGACGGAGAACAGAGTCACGCATTTCCTGAACCTTGACGATGATGTGATACTCGATCCGGAGACGACTCAGCGGCTTCTGCACGGCATAGAAATTTCCGGCTGTATGGCCATGGTTCCGCAGATCATCGATGCTCAGGGCCGATTGGAATCCGGCCCTCAACCGGTATCCGGTGCAGACATTAGGTTGAGAAAATTGGTGAACCGTCCGCTGGAGTGGATCAGAAAGGCAAAAAAGCCTTTTGTGAAAGTTCGATGGTTCAGAGGACCGTGTTACATGGTGTCGACGCATAGCGTTGAAACGGTCGGTTACCCGCGTGATGATTTCTGGATGTTGGGGGAGGACATCGAATACTCCCTCCGTCTGAGCAATTCCGGTGATTGTTTTGTTGATCTCAACGCCGTTGTCCGGCATTGTCCACCCTTCGTCTCTGATTTGGAAGCTACCGAGAAAAGTCATCGCATGAAATTTGGTGCGATGCTCCAGAATTTGTTCTACATGGCGGCGCATCTTGCCCATTGCCGCGGGGTTTGGAGATACATACCAGGGCATTGTCTTCGCTACCTCCGGACTTTTCCTTCGTGTATTGAAAATGTGGCCGCTCTGGCCTTGTTTTGTTGGAGAGGGGTTTTTCTCGGCCTTCCTGCCGGGAAAAAATAGAAATCAATCAAGACTTGAAAAAGCGGAACTTAGATTCTGCAGCATGGCTTGAACGGTGTGCTGTTCCAGAAAATGCTTTCGATTTTTTCCGGCATCCAGGGTTCTGGATGCTTCCAGTAGGCTTTGGGCCAGAAGAGCCGGGTTCCGTATGGGAATACTTCTGCGTGTTTCCGGCGGTAGACAGTCAGGGAGTGCCCTCCATTCTGAAACTACCACGTTAAGCCCGTAAGCCAAAGCTTCGATCACACTGACCGGTTGTGCTTCTGTTGGGAAATAACTGGGAAAGCAGAGGCAGTCACTTTGCCGGAACAAATAGTCTTTTTCCGAGCCTTCGACAAAACCCAGATACTGCACAGATGCAATACCGGCAGAGTCGGGCAGTTTCAGATCGGTCTGTGTCAGACGTTGATCAAACTCGGACTTCTCCTCTTCCGAGAAAAAATTTCCAGCCACCTTCAACTGAAATCGCAGGGGATAGCCTTCCTGGTGGAGCTGATTGTTGGCTAGGGCAACGGCATCAAGGGTATCAAAAAGTCCTTTTTCCCTTGTGCAATGGCCCAGGAAAAGAAGGGAGTAAACCGGAGGAGCAAGGCCGGCGGAACTTGAAATCTGTGTCCGCTCCTGAAAACGGCTTTCACGAAAGGACAGTAGTGAATTGAAGTCAGGGCAGGGATCGGGGATGCCATTGAAAACAACAGCAATGTTTTTTGGTTTCAACCAGGTTGCCTCCACCTCGTAACTTTTATGCAGCACGATGGACAGGTCGGCTGCACCCAAAATGAATTCTGTTAACTTCCTGACAAACGGATTTTTCCCTTCAATGAATTCGCGAAGGCCGAGCCCGTGCCAATGCAGCACGAGGTGACTGAAGAAGGGGCGGAAAAGACCCAGGAGGAACCAGTCCCGTATCACCTGGCTGCTGCGGCCTGTGGCGGGAATATAATAGAGAACACAGAGCCCCATCTTCCACCGGGCTCTCAGGATGTTTCCGGCCAGCATTAACAATCGTCCAATTTTGGTGGGACTGAACGAACTGATTTCGGAAAGCCGTGCTGAGATGGCACTGTTCACAAAATGGATTCGGAAAGGAGCCCATTCTTCTTCGGAGATCTTTTCTTTCAGGTGCTGGTTAATGATACTCAGGCCGTGATGGGGAGGCGGTAGCGGTACTACAAAAAGTATTTTCATGAAAAACTCGGACTCTTCTCGAAAAAACGGCAGATCAGACAATTAAAGCAGGTTCATGGTCGAATTCCAGCTTTGTTGATCGGCCTTGGCAAACGGGCTTTCCTATGATTAGTTGTCTTCAATGGGTTTGGATCTTAAGCGTGTAGCGAGTAGCTCTCTCTTTTGTCTTGGCTTGGCTGCGATAGCCATTGTGGCCTTGATGTATGGAACCGTTCCGTATGGACTAGGTTACGGAAGTGTTCCCGGCACTGTTTTCTATAATTTGTGGTGGATGTGGATGATGACCCCTGAGTGGGAGCATTGCCAATTGGTTCCTGTTATTTCACTCTGCCTGATCTATTGGCAGCGTGAAGAGGCTATGCGGCGGGAAATCAATTTTCAGGGTATAGATTTTATTGTGATCGTCGGCTCTGCCCTGGCTTTCGTTGTTGCCTGCTTCAACAATCTAAGTTATGTCGCGGTACCCGCACTGCTTGTTTTAACTATTCAGGTGTTTCTGGCTGGTGGCCGTTTTCATGGTGTTGTCATGAAGGGTGACAAGCGGGCGGTGGTTTTACTGGTTCTGGCCATGCTCTTTTACTGGATTGGCTACAAAATCGATATTGTACAAATGAGTTTTCTTTCCCTCCATTTCACCATCGGAGCTTTGGTTTTGTGGTTCTTCGGCTGGAGTTTTTTCAGAATCATCGCCTTTCCCTACCTGTTTCTCGCTTTTGCCTGGCCCATGCCTTTCCTCGATATGATTGCCTTCAAGCTTCGGGTGGTGATGTCGGCCGTTTCCTACGGCTTCCTCAACCTGATCGGGATCGAAGCGATCCGCGTGGGAACCGCCATTGTCTCGGCTCCGGACTTCGGAGCCGGGATTCCGCAAGGAGCCCGCTTTTCTCTGGATGTAGCCGATCCCTGTAGTGGTATCCGTTCCCTCTTTGCCCTGACTATGGTGACGGCGTTATTGGCTTACTTCAGCCAGGACAGACTTTGGAAGCAGTGGTTTCTTTTTGCCTGTGCCGTTCCTTTGGCAGTGGCTGGTAATTTTGTCCGCATCCTGATGCTGACTTTTGGAACCATCCTATTCGGGTCGGAAACCGCTATCGGCAGCCTCGAACACCCCAGCACCTTCCACATAATCAGTGGTTTTGTGGTGTTCGTGGTGGCCTTGGGTGGAGCCCTGGGGATTGCCTGGATCCTGGGTGGAGGCTGGAAAGTGCTTTGGGTGGTTCTGGGTCTGCACACGGTCAAATGGTCGGATTTTAAAAAAGCACCGGAGGTTAAAAGTGGATATTGATTCGTCCCTGAATGTTGAAGAAACAAGCCCTGTCGACTGGAAGGATATGGCAATCCGTGCCCTGATCCCGCTGGTATTGGCCGTGGCCACGGTGGCGACCTGTTTGTTTTCGCCGGATGTGAACAGCCCCACCCAGTCAGGGGTGGTGATGGAACTGCCTCAGTACATGGGAGGTTATTTCAGTGAGGAGCAGGAGATTTCGGCGGCGGAAAAAGCGATTTTACCACCGGACACCGAGTTCGCCCGCCGTGTCTACACCGGCATGAGCCAGCAGCAGATTCTGTGTTCCATCGTGTTGGCGGGTGGTGAGAAGCGCAGCATCCATCGTCCGGAAGTCTGTCTTCCCGGCCAGGGTTGGACCATCAACAGCAGCCAGGTGGTGCCCATCACACTGTCAAACGGCACGAAACTGGAGGCGATGAAGCTGGTGTTGGAGCGGGAAGTCCAGGCCTCAGCGACGGAACGGATCAAGATCAAGAGTCTCTTCCTCTACTGGTTTGTTGGCAAAGAAATTACCACCCCCAAACATGAAAAGCGTGTGTTCCTGACCAGTTGGGACCGGGTGATGCACAATCTGAACCATCGCTGGGCCTATGTTCTTGTGAATTCGATGGTGACGCAGAACCTGAGGCCCGGGGGGCTGGATGAAGCGGAAACGCTGAAAATGTTGAAGGGGTTCACGGCCGAGATAGCGCCCAAGTTTATGGTCAGTGAGGGAGCGAAACCCGGGCAAGTGACAAGTGGCAAGTGACGGCTCTGATTCATGAAAAAAGTTTTGCTGCTGGGTGCGGGGGGATTGATGGGGAGATACCTTGCCATAGAAATCAGCGACCAGAAACCAGCCCGTCCCGCCTTGTGCGGGGAGCTCAAGAAGTTGACGCGCAGCGAACTGGATATCACCGACACTGACAAATCAACCCGCGTTCTCAAGGAGTTCAAGCCCGATCTGGTGATCAATGCGGCGGCGTTTTGTCGGATGGAGGGATGTGAAACTGATCCGGATCTTTCGGAATCCATCAACAGCAGGGCACCGGATTTCTGGGCCCGGGCCTGTCATGAACATGGCGTGCGGTTCGTGCATCTCAGTACGGATTATGTGTTTGGGGGTGGACGCTCCAAGCCCTACACAGAAAGAGACGAACCTGAGCCTTTGTCGGTTTATGCGAGCCATAAGCGCGACGCGGAACGGGCGGTTCTAGCTTGTCCGGAACATCTGGTTCTGCGTCTGGCCTGGATTTTTGGGGTGGGAGGGTCGACCTTTATGAGCCGGATACCGGGGCTTTTGCAGAAGGAAGAAATCCTCCACGTGGCGACGGGCCGGACGGGGGGCTGTCTTTATGCCGGTTACGGGGCCCGGATGATTTTCAATCTGTTGGAGAAAGAGCCTGCGGGAGGTCTGTTTCATCTGACGCACAGGGGCGAAGTGACCTGGATGGAGTTTGCGCAGGAATGCAAAAGGCAAATGTTGGAAAAGGGGTTGCCGTTGAAAAACCGCGAGATCGTGCCTGTGCCCGAGGGCGAACACCAGGCTCTGCGGGCCCGCCGTCCTGATTACACCGTGTTGGATCTGGGCAAGACGGAAGCACTGCTCGGTCATGGTTTGACATCGTGGCAGGAGGGGATTTCGGGGTATTTGGGGGAAGGGCACAGCGATACATAGGCTAACACTAAGCAGGAGCCTATTGCCCTTTTTTTCATTTTAAAAAATGATCAGCCTTCGGAGGGGGCCTGCTTCACATGCAGCACTTTCTGTGCTCCCTTAAAACCTTCGGCACGGAACCTGGTTCGTTATGCCAAAGTCAGTTGAGTTGGCGACACAGCGGAAAGGAGGGTAAGGCAGGTTTTCAGAGGCGACTCAATGAGATGCCCAGCCCGGCAACGGGACGCCTGCGCTTCTGAAGAATAAGGAGTGCGAATTTTTAAGTAGGAACTCCTACTTTTAAAGTACGAATTCGATTGTTTCGGAAAAAGGTCAGATTACCATCCCCAAGCAACTGCGGGATGGACTGGGCCTGACGCCTGGCACTGTTCTCGATTTTACAGAGGAAAATGGCAAATTGGTTGCCCGGAAGGTTTTGGAGTTCGATCCTACCTCGCGCTGGCGGGGTCAGGGCAGGTTGCCGGGCGGTGGCAGCGTTGACAGCTATCTTGGACGACTGCGTGAGGGGGCATGAAGACAGCCTTGGATACCAGTGTTATCCTGGATGTTGTCACCAACGACCCACTTCATGCTGACGTTTCAGAGAAAGCCATCAAGAGGGCTCTTGGCCAAGGGCAGCTTGTCATAGGGGAATGTGTGCTTGCGGAAATTGCACCTGCCTTTTCAGAAGAAGCACTGCCTGACTTTTTAGCTGACTGGAATATTGTCTTCATTCCTTCCTCCCGGGAAAGCGTCATCCATGCGGGAGGCGTCTTCAAGAGGTATCTGCAAAGAAGCGGGAATCAAAGACGGGTTTTGCCCGATTTTCTGGTGGCTTCGCATGCCCTTTACCATGCGGATTGCCTCTTGGCGCGGAACCGTGGTTATTACCGGGATTATTTCAAGGACTTGAAATTGACTTATCCGGGGTAGGGGCGAAGGACCCGCCACAGGCGGATCTTCGCTTTGCTGCGACCTGTCAGAGATCAGAGATCAGACTTCCGGGCTTCCGCTACTGCAAGCGATTGATCAACGAATGGCCGGTCATCTCCGTCGGCTTGGGAACATGGAGCAGATCCAGCAGGGTGGGTGCCACATCGGCCAGGATTCCGTTTTCCAGTGAGACATGGGCATGGTCGTTTCCAACGTAGATAAAATGCACCAGGTTGGTAGTGTGGGCGGTTTGGGGTTTGCCCACGTCGGTCAGGCAGCGTTCACAGTTTCCGTGGTCGGCAGTCACCAGGGCAACACCGTCCATGGACAGAACTTTTTCCACTACGCGGCGAACGCAGTCGTCGATCGTTTCCACGGACTGGATCACAGCGGAAAGGATGCCGGTGTGGCCCACCATGTCGGTGTTGGCGTAGTTCAGAATGATCATGTCATAGGTGCCGGAATCCAGACGGCGCAGGACTGCCTCCGTCAGGGAGGGGGCACTCATCTCAGGCTGCAGATCATAGGTCGCGACTTTGGGGGAGGGGATGACTTCGCGGTCTTCTCCGGGGTAGGGAGCTTCGACGCCACCGTTGAAGAAGAAGGTGACGTGCGGATACTTCTCTGTTTCGGCCATGCGGCACTGGGTTTTTCCGTTGTCACTGACTACTTTGCCCAGAATATTATTCATGCTTTGCGGATCGAAGGCGATTTGCGCGCCCCAGGCCGCGTAGCGGGCGTCGTATTGGGTCATGGTGACGTAATTGACTTTGGGTCGAGTGCTGACATCGAATCCGGCAAAGCCGGGTTCGAGCCAGGCGCGGCTGAGTTGGCGGCCACGGTCGGAGCGGAAGTTATAGAATAGAATGCCGTCGCCCTCCGCGATGAGGGGGCCTGGGGAGTCGACAAAAACGAATGGTTTGATGAATTCGTCTGTCACACCTCCGGCATAGGACTTTTCCAGGGCGGAAACGGGGTCTGACCCCTTTTCTCCGATGCCTTTGGTCAAGAGGTCGTAAGCCAGTTGGGTGCGTTCCCAACGTTCGTCACGATCCATGGCGTAGTAGCGGCCAATGAGGGTGACGATGGTGCCTGCGCCCAACTCTTTGAGTTTGGCCTGGAGGGCTTTCATGTAGGCGATGCCAGCGTCGGGGGCGGTATCGCGGCCGTCGGTCACGGCGTGGATGTAGATGTTTTGGACTCCGTTGTCGCGGGCCATCCGGACGAGGGCATAGAGGTGGTCGAGATGGGAGTGGACGCCACCGTCGGAAAGAAGACCGACCAGGTGAAGTTTAGGGTTTGGAGTTTCGGGTTTTGGGTTGCTGAGTTTGGAAAAAAGGTTGAGCAGGACGGGGTTCTTGAAGAAGTCGCCGTCGCGGATGGATTTGTTGATGCGTGTGATGTCCTGATAAACAATGCGTCCGGCCCCGAGATTGAGGTGGCCGACTTCGGAATTACCCATCTGCCCGCCGGGCAGGCCGACGTCCTCGCCACTGCCGCTGAGTTTGCTCATGGGATAGGTGGCGTAGAGGTGGTCGTGGAAAGGGGTTTTGGCCAGAAGCGTGGCGTTGCCCTCTTTCTGGGCAGCGGGACGGCCGTTAGGGCTGATACCCCAGCCGTCGCGGATGATGAGGATGACAGGTTTTTTTTTCATGGGGGATTGGTGAAAACCATGAAAAGGACTGGGAGTGGGTAAATCAAGAGGATTCGGCGGAATTAGTTGTTGAGCGGGATGATGCAGATAGGGTAATGATCTAGGAGACCTCTTTGGAAAAGGGGCGACGACCATGATTCATTCATTTGTATTTAGTGAAGGCAAACTGGCAGCGCAGGATCTGGATCTTGATGCCTTAAAGCTGGTCCGTTACGACAAGGGGTTGATCATCTGGGTGGATCTGGATCACCCGACCGACGAAGAAACCAGGCAGGTGCTGGGAGATCTTTTCCAGTTCCATCCCCTGGCGATCGAGGACTGCGTGGCGGTGAGCAGTCTGCCCAAGCTGGAAGATTACGATGATTATTCGTTCATGGTCATGCATGCGGTGGATTTCAACAAGCAGGACAAATTCACCACGACGGAGCTGGATCTCTTTTTAGGCAAAGATTTTCTGGTGACCTACCACACGGAGGATTTGCGTTCGATCCGGTCGGCCATGGCCCGCTGTTCCAACAAGCAGGGGGCGCAGATCGCACGGGGACCCGATCGTCTGGCCCATACGCTGCTGGATCTGATGGTGGATAATTATCAGCCGATGATTTCCGAGCTGGGCAAGGAACTGGACGAGATCGAAGATTTATTGTTAGGCGACGATCAGGGGGGGCTCTCGAGCAAGGAAACCATGCAGCGTATGCTGGAATATCGGAAGGATCTGAGCCATTTACGGCAGATTGTGAGGCCCCAGCGCGAAACCGTTCACCGTCTTTCACGAGGTGAAAACAAGCTGATCCGGCAGGTCATGATCCCTTATTTCCGTGATTTACACGACAACTTCAACCAGATCGAGCAGATGTCCTCCAGCTACAACGAGCAACTGCTGGTGTCGTTTGATGTATATATCAACAAGACGGCCAATCAGACCAATGAAGGGATCAAGATTTTGACGGCGATGACGGCCATCACCCTGCCTCCGGTGCTGGTGGGGAGCTGGTATGGGATGAACTTTGACAACATGCCCGAATTGCAGAATCCCTATGCCTACTGGATCGCCATGACAGTGACACTAGGCGGAATGGTGTTGATGTGGTTCTGGCTCAAGCGGCGGAGATGGTTTTAGCTAAAGGCCTTAATACCAGAGAACGGGCTTTTTTTCCGTTTCTGTCAAGGACTGACGCGGGAAGAGCAGGCGTCATTATATCAATTGTATTCCCCGGAGTTGAGCTGATGCCGTGGAAAGACTTGGCAAAAAGCATTGAATCGGGTCGGGTTCATGCCCTAAATTCGTTTTAAGCCCAGTCGCGGCCGGATACTCCGGAGGCAACGGGCTTAAAACACGCATGTCCAGACTCAAAACCGCTGTTCGCCTGAAGTTACTCGAAACCATGTTTCTCAGTCGTGAGGCTGATCGACGTGAGGGGATTCTTTTCCGTCAGGGACAGGGCTGGTTCCAGATTTCCAGCATGGGGCATGAGGCTTTGATCGCCCTGAGCCTGCATCTGCGCAGCTCGGATTATCTTTTCCCCCATTATCGCGACCGCTGCCTGGTTATGGGGCGGGGTGTGACTTCCCGCGAACTGGCCAGTATGTTCTACGCCAAGCGCGATTCCTCCAGCGGGGGGCGCCAGTTGCCGGGGCATTTCAGCAGCCGGAAACATAATATTTGTAGTTTGGCCTCGCCGACGGCGGCCAATCTCCTGCCTGCCTGTGGGGCGGCCTGGGGCATGCAACTGGATTGTAAAGACGACATTGTCATGGCCTGTGTGGGCGATGCCGGGCTGCGGCAGGGTGAGTTTTACGAAGCTTATGCCTTTGCCGTGGAACGTAATTTACCGGTGCTTTTTGTAGTGGAGGACAACGAGTATGGCATCAGCACCCGAACGACCGGATCGAATCCCTTGCGCAACAACCTGTTTGATGAAAAACGGGTCATACGTATTGATGGTCGCAGCATCGATGATCTGCAGGCGGCTTCGAGCAAGGCCATCCAACAGGCCAGGTCCGGCCAGGGGCCAACTGTTTTATGGTGTGAGTTGGACCGCCTGGCCAGTCATTCCAGCAGCGATGACCACCGCATTTACCGTTCGGCGGAAGACCTAGAACTTATCCAGTCCCGCGATCCAATCAAATTGCTTTCGGTCGAGCTGATCAACGAGGGACATCTGACAGAGGCCAAGTGGCAGAAGATGCAGGAAGAACTTGGGGCCCGGATCGAGTCCGAGTATCAGGAGGCGAAGGCATCGTCTGATCCCCGTCCTGAAGAGGTTCTGGACCAGTTGCTGGGTGAAGCCCAGGGGGGGCTGGGGGACACGGTCAATGAAGGATGTTCTGATTGGCGAATGCTTGACGCGGTAAATGAGACATTCCGGCAGGCTCTGGACAACAACCGGCGTTACGTTTTTTTTGGGGAGGATATCTGCGATCCGATGGGCGGGGTGTTCAAGCTGACGAACGGTCTCTCCACCAAATATCCGGACCGTGTTTTTAATTCGCCATTGGCAGAAGCGACGATTGTGGGCGTGGCCTGCGGGCTGGCGGCTTATGGGTATCGTCCCGTTTTTGAACTACAGTTTATTGATTTTGTCGGCCCTGCCTGGAACCAGTTGGTCAACAATCTGGCCACCCTGCGCTGGAGAACCTTCGGCGAGTGGACGGCCCCGGTCGTCCTCTACGCCCCCTATGGCGCCTATCTTCCTGCGGGCGGTCCCTGGCATAGCCAGTCGAACGAAGCGGCTTTTGCCCATGTGCCCGGTTTACGGGTGGTTGTTCCATCAACTCCTGAAGATGCGGCGGGCCTGATGCAGACGGCACTCAAGGCGGAGGATCCAACCATTGTTTTATTGCCCAAACACCTGCTAAGGGTTCGACGTCCGCGGCCCAGCCGAGTGGAAGCCATTCCCTTTTCCCGTGCGGTCGTCCGACAATATGGTGAGGATGTCACGGTGGTCTGCTGGGGCAACTGCGTGGAAAAGGTCACGGAAGCGGTGCAGGAACTTGGAACCTTGAATTCGGTTGAACTGGTGGATCTGCGCAGCATTTCTCCATGGGACAAGGAAACGGTCAAGGACTCCGTCCTGAAAACCGGGCGTTTGCTGGTGGTGCAGGAAGACAATGTCACATGTAGTGCCGGACAAATGATTATTAGTGACCTGTTGCAGGACAGCGATGTCTGGGCGGCCCTGAGAACGTCGCCGCGACTGCTTTCGCGTCCTGACATTCATATCGGATTCCATCCGGTTTACGAGGAGACGGTGCTTCCGGACAAATACCGGATTGTGCAGGCTCTTTTTGAAATCACCGAAGGTGGTCAGGCCAAGCCGGAACGGGGCGGCAACGGGGGCGGGGCTGACCGTGTCGTTCATGCGGAAAACGGAGTTCATGGAAACGGCAGCAGCCTGCCCATCCGCGTTCCACACATCGGCGAGGGACTGGAAGAGGCGCGCATCATCAAATTTTTCAAACAGCCGGGTGACAGGGTCAAGCGGGATGAACTCATCTATCAACTGGAAACTGACAAAGCGGTGGTTGACATTGAGTCGCCTCAGGACGGTATTTTGGCTTCCTGGGATGCGGCCGAGTCGAGCATGGTCCGGATTGGTGCGGTGATTGGCCAGATCCAGTCAACCGGGGGCAACGGTCCCGGCTCGCGTCAGGGTGCGGCAAAACCGGCCAAGACAGTCCCAGCTCCAGTGAACGCAGCTCCTGCGGTTTCAACCCCACTGATCTCCCGCCAGATTGCCCCTCTGCAATCCACCATGTTGGCCAAAACCGCAGCTGAACTGGCCAAGCAGGTCGAAGGCGCGGATTTTGAAGAAATCACGCTTTCGGCCCAGCAACAGGTTCTGGCCACGCGTCTGGTCAGAGCGGCCCGCGTGGCGGTTCCGGCCACCATTTTCCAAGAGGCATCCTGGGAGGCAATCAAGAAAGCCCGGCAATCCATCAAGTCCGATCCGGAGATGAAGGAAGTGACAACCTTCGCCATTTTTGCCTGGTGTGTGGCCCAGGCGGTCAAGCTCCATCCGGTTTTCCGCAGTTCCCTGCCGCAGAATTCCATCATGAGGGTTTACCGTGATGTCCATCTGGGGGTGGCGGTTTCCCTGCCCAATGATGATATGACAACGGCGGTGTTGGAGGGCGCGGATACGATGAAGCTGAAGGAATTCTGTAAAAAATTGCGTCGCCAGGTGGAACTGGCCCGTGAAGGGGTGGACCAGGCCCGGCAGCCGGCCTCGCTGATTCTAACCAGCATGGCTAGCTTTGATGTTCCCCACGGGATTCCGGTCATTGTTCCTCCGGCCGTGGCGACCCTGCTTTTGAGTTCCGCCCAGAAGAAGGTGGTGCTGGAAGGGGACAAGGCTGTGTACCGCGAATTCATTAATCTTTCCCTAACCATTGACCACAGGGTAATGAACGGCTCGAGCGCGGGTGCTTTCATCAACGAGGTGAAGGCCAAGATTGAGGAGTTCGACCTGCATCCGGATATGTTGTAAGGCTGAGTTTTTATGCGCCAAGACGCGAAGGATTTAAGGTGTAAGTTTTAATTCCTTATCTTGAGCAACTCTTCGCCATCTTCCGGCACCTTTTATTGTGAATGCTTTTCTTCCTTTTTTGCTCAGTGTTTTGAGTGCCTTGTTGCTGGCTTTGGGCTATGCACCTTTTGAACAAGCCTGGGCAGGATACGTCGGATTGGTTCCACTTGCTTTGGTTTTCTGTCTGTGGACTTTCTCATGGAAACAGACACTGGCCCTGGGTTTTGTTTTCGGGCTGGCTCATTTCGGATTCACCCTGTTCTGGCTGACTGAAGTCACCCATGCAGGCTGGATCGCGTTGGTATTGATTCTTTCGGTTTATCCGGCTTTGTGGGCACTGATCTGGGCAAAGATTCTCAGGCCTCTTCCGGAGGAGTGGAGTTCCATCTACAACCTGATCTGTGCGGCGCTGGGCGCAAGTGTCTGGGTGATCTTGGAATGGGTCAGGGGCTGGCTTTTCACCGGATTCCCCTGGAACAATCTCGGAGTGACCCAGGCCAAGATGGTGGCCATTTTGCAGATCGCCGACCTGGGCGGGGTTCTTCTGGTTTCCTGGCTGGTCATGTTCATCAATCTGATCCTGGCCCTGACCCTGATCAGGATCTGGCGCGAGGTCAAACAGCAGCAGAAGGCGCGTGCCCATTACGATTTCAGCCTGTCAATGTTACTGCTGGCTCTTGCGTTTGGTTATGGAGCCGGAGTTGTGTTTGATCTGAAGGAGCCGCGGGAGAAATTGAACTTCCTGGCAGTGCAGCCGAATCTTCCCCAGGATCCCTGGAAAGAGGGGGTGACACTGGAGGAGGCGGTGAACCGGATGGCACAATTGACGTTGACCGGAGTGTCCGGCTCCGGAACAAACGCGGATCTGGTGGTCTGGCCGGAAACCCCCGTGGGCCGCGAGATCGTGGCGGATCCCCTTTTCCGTGAATTTCTTCAATTCATTACCGGCCAGGGAGGGCATGCCTTTTTGTTTGGGTCCAACCTGTTCGAGGGTGAGAAGGTTTACAACAGCGCAATGCTTTATCAAAATAACGGTGGGATTCCGCAGACTTACCGGAAACAACATCTGGTCATTATGGGGGAGTATGTCCCGCTGGGGAATATCCTGCCGTTTTTGAGGAAATTCGTGCCGCTTGGCACGGATTACTCGAGAGGGGAAGCCAGCACCGCGTTGCTGCTGGAAAAGACGGGATTGAAGCTGGCACCTTTGATCTGCTTTGAGGACACGGTGGAGCCGGTGGTGCGGCGTTTCATGCGGGATCAGGAAGTGGATTTTTTTGTCAATATAACCAACGATGGCTGGTTCAACCGCTCGGCCCAGTCCCGTCAGCATATCAACAATGCACTCTTCCGCTGTGTCGAATACCGCCGTCCAATGTTGCGGGTGGCCAACAACGGGGTCACGGCTGTTATCAGCGAAAAAGGAATCATCACCCAGGAGTTGCGGGATCCTGTGACCGGCTCGATCTTTGAACAGGGTATCATGCGCGGGACTCTGGCCATTCCCGCCGCGAAAACCACGGTTTACGCAAAATTTGGCAACTGGCCGGTCTGGATTTCCATGGGTTTCCTGGTTCTGGGCTGGCGGAAGTTTTTCCGGCAGGGCTGAAAAACTTTTCCACTGGACGCACTCACGGCTTGGCGAAGCGGAAAACTTCGTTTACTTTTTTCTTTTATGTCACAATTCAATCCTGTCCAACTCGACGAACTCAGAGCCCGCGTCAAGCAGCTCGGGAGGTTTCTTTGACGTCGCCAGCCTGAAGACCAAGCTGGAAGAATACGAAGCGCAGATGTCCGTGCAGGATTTCTGGGACAAGCCGGCTGCGGCCCAGAAAGTCATGGCCGAAGCCACACGCACGCGCGAAAAAATTCAGAAGTTTACCGTTGTTTCCACGCGGGTGGAGGATCTGGAAGTTCTGCGTGAACTCTCGGCGGAAGAGGGCAGTAACCAGGCAGAAAAGGAATTCGAACGGGAATGCCTGGCTGTTTTGGCCGAGTTCGATGCCTTTGAGCTGTTGAATCTTTTGTCGGGCGAAACCGATCACTGCAATGCCATCATGACCCTGAACGCCGGGGTGGGAGGGACGGAAGCCTGTGATTGGACCAATATGCTGTTGCGTATGTATCAACGCTGGGTGGAACGCCACGACATGAAGGTTACCATCACCGATATCCTGTCCGGTGAAGAGGCGGGAGTGAAGAGTGTAACCTTGTTGATCGAAGGTCACAATGCGTATGGATTTCTGAAAGCTGAACGTGGGGTGCACCGCCTCGTGCGGATGTCGCCGTTCAATGCGGCGGGGAAACGTCAGACCTCGTTTTCCTCTTGTGACGTGTTGGCGGAAGTGGATGAGACCATTGAGATCGAGATCAATGAAAAGGATCTCCGGGTCGATGTCTTCCGCTCCGGGGGAAAAGGTGGGCAGGGGGTTAACACGACTGATTCGGCCGTCCGTATCACCCACATGCCAAGCGGTCTAGTGGTGAACTGCCAGAACGATCGTTCCCAGATCAAGAACCGTGCCACGGCCATGAAGGTTTTGAAATCGCGCCTTTATGAAATCGAGATGGACAAGAAAAGGGCCGAGCAGGAAAAACATTACGGGGAGAAAGGGGACATCGGCTGGGGCCGCCAGATCCGCTCCTATGTCCTGCAGCCTTACCAGATGGTGAAAGATCTGAGAACCGGGGAAAGCACGAATGATTCCCAGGCTGTGCTGGACGGGGACATTGACAACTTTATCAGTGCCTTTTTGCGCGGCAAGAAACGAACCGACACGGATACGGACGATGAATAAAGAGTGGAACGACAGGTTGTCGGAGATCATTGCCCAGAAGCACATCGAGGTGGAGCGTCTGGTGCCACATGAGGAGCTGTTGAGAAAGACCGCGTTGAAACGGAATGATTTCCGTCCCTTCCGCGTCAATCTCTTCCAGCCCGGCACCACCACCGTCATTGCCGAAGTGAAGAAGGCTTCGCCTTCGGTGGGTGTAATCGCCGAACATTTTAACCCGGTGGATATTGCCCGCGAGTATGAGCGTGGAGGTGCCGCGGCACTTTCGGTCCTGACGGACGAAAAGTTTTTCCAAGGCAAACTGGAATATATCAAGGATATCCGCCTGCAGGTCATGTTGCCGGTTCTGCGAAAGGATTTTATCATTTCCGAACTACAGGTGTATGAGACGGTGATTGCCGGGGGGGACGCCATCCTGCTGATTGTTGCGGCACTGGAGGATGAACAGATGAAGCGGCTCTATGATCTATCCAAGACCATGCAACTGGATGTGTTGGTTGAGGTTCATGACATGCGGGAGATGGACCGGGCCCTGGATCTGGGTGCGGACATCATTGGCATCAACAACCGGAACCTGAAGACCTTTGAAGTAAGTCTGGAAAACACCGAGGAACTGGCACCGGAGATTCCCCAGGATTGTCTGGCGATCACCGAAAGCGGTATCAAGTCAGTTCAAGACATTCGTTATTGTAAGATGCAGGGTATCGATTGTTTTTTGATAGGGGAGACCCTGATGCGTTCGGGTGATCCGGCCAAATGCCTGCAGGAATTCATCCAGGATCCGGGGGTCTGAGGTTCACAGGACGATTTGCCTCTTCTTTTCGCGTATAGCCGGTTATCGTCGGCAGGATATGGGATCTTTTCTCTATTCCTTCGTTTGCCTGACTGGAGTGTTTACTGCCGCACTGGTTCTGGCCGCCATCATGACCCGAGTTGCCTACGCAGTAAGTGACCGTATCGCGGAGGCTCCCCTTCTCGATTTTTTCATCTCGGTTTTCACCTGGATTCCCTGGGTGGCAGGTGCCTGGCTGGCCGGGTGGTGGGGGCTGCTGGCCTCTGTTTTATCACAACTGTTGGTTTTGCATCTTTTCTGCATCGTACACCGTTCCGTTTACGGCAAAAAAGGGAAGACCATCATGGACACAAACAACAGGTTGATCGGCACGCTGTCCAACCAGGTTGCCTTGTTTGTCCAGCTTCCGGCCGTGGCGACCTTTGTCAGCATCCGCTTTTCCCAATACACGGTCTATCCTTTCCTTTGTCTGTTGGCCGGATTGCCCCGTTACAAGCAGAATGAGTGGGTGAATCTTTCGCGGCACAAATTCAGCGGGTTGATCGGCTATGATCTCCTGTGGTGCTGGTATTGCGACTGGATGACGGGGGTGTGGGCTTTGGGCAGCGAAATGTTGCGGAACATCGAATCGTTCTGGTGCCCGATCCGTTTCCAATCGCCAGCAAAGAACAACAACATTTCCCTTGATTTTCCGGATGTCAAAGAATGGGTGCCGGCTGACGGAGACATCTCCGATGTGGTCAGGTTGGTCGAGGACAAATACGAGGGACGAAAAGTCAACAGTTGGTGGGGGCACCAGGGAAGAAAAGACTGAAGGAATGAAATCCTAAAACCCTGAAAATGGAAGCAGTTTGATGAAATTCAGGCGAGTGGAACCGAATGGAACTTACAGCAGCCTTCGCATGTCTTCGGAGCAAGGTGTGTGGGAGTTTGGATTGAGCGTGGGCTCAAGCGGGACGCGGTTGCGGATGGGCAGAGCCGGCAGACCTCCGAGGGTTTTGGATTTTTGTATGGGTCAGGATGCCAATTGTTACGCTTCGGTGACGCTGGCCGTCTTGGCCAAGCTCGACCGTTTACCTGAAGAAAGTAATGAGGAAGAAATTGACGGCCTGTTTCCATGGGCGGGAACGCGGCCTGATCTGGCCATTCACCTCGAAGCCCTCCTGAAACAAAAAAGCCCAGGCTTTGGGACAACAGTCACGAAAACTAGCTCATGTACCTAGAAAAACCTGATGACTTGCGTGTATATGAGAGGGCAGAATATGGATACGCACAACGCTTACGTTAATTACTTTCAAGATACCACGCGTCTGTGGGCGCGCGAGAATACATGGGTATTTGACAGAAGGCTTTTCCCGCTATTCAATTTGGACTTCCAATGAAAACCAAGTTCCACCTTCTCTGTCTTGTTGGGGTATTTTACGCACTCCACACCGTGTCTGCTGATGTCAGTCTTCCTGCAATTTTTTCGGATCATGCTGTGCTGCAAAAATCGGGCCAGGTTCCTGTCTGGGGCTGGGGAGAGTCCGGTGAAAAAGTCCGGGTTACGTTGGGGAAGGCCACAGCCGCAACTAACGTTGGGGCGGATGGAAAATGGAAGGTAGTGCTGGACTTGGCGGCCCAAGGTTCCGGTCCCTACGAACTGGTGGTTGAAGGTAAAAACAGGCTGGTGATTTCGGATGTATTGGTGGGGGAAGTCTGGGTTTGTTCGGGACAATCCAACATGGAGTGGCCGGTTTCGAGGAGTATGAATTTCGATCAGGAAGCTTCCAATGCCACCGATCCGTGCATCCGCCAATTCAAGGTGGCATATCTGGCGGCCAAGGAGCCGAAGGCTGATACCAAGGGGAAATGGGTGGTTTGTTCTCCAGAGACGGTGGGAACGTTCACGGGAGTAGGGTATTTCTTTGCGCGTGAACTGAGGAGCAAAATAAAGGAGCCGGTCGGGTTGATTGCCACACACTGGGGAGGCACCCCGGCGGAAGCCTGGACCCCGCTGGCGTCGCTGGAGGGCAATGCGGATTTTCAACCGCTCGTGGATCGACGCTTCAAGGCCTTTGAACCTGTGTCGGACTCCGCCCGCCTTGAGAAAGAAAAAGAGGTTAAACAGTGGATAGAGAAAGTGGAAAAGCTGATCAACAACGGAAGCCTTCCGGACAGGGAATGGTTCGGGTCGGGGGCAACGGCGGAGGGCTGGACAGATTTTGAAGCCCCCGGCATGGCGGACAAGGTCATCAAGCCCAGCACTGACGGTTCTTTTTGGTTGCGCAAGGTGGTTGATATCCCGGCAGAAATGGCGGGGCAGGAAGCGGTTCTGAATTTGGGAACCGTGGATGATTATGACGAGACCTGGATCAACGGGGTGAAGGTGGGACGCATGGGGTTGGAAACTCCCAACGCCTGGCAGACGCTCCGCAACTATCCTGTGCCGACTGGAACCCTGAAAGCGGGAGCCAATGTTATCGTCATCCGTTTGGTGGACACCTACATGAACGGAGGCTTCAGCGGTGCGGCCCGGGATCTTTACTTGGGAAGTGCCCCGGGACAAAAAATCAGTCTTGCGGGAACCTGGCAGGTGCGTTTGGAAACAGGCCTCGGATTGAAGCCCCAATTGGAGAGGCCCCAGCTCCAGAACATCGCGGGCACGCTTTATGACGGGATGATTGCTCCGATTCTACCCTACGGGATCAAGGGAGTTATCTGGTATCAGGGTGAATCCAACGCGGGCCGTGCGGTGCAGTATCGTCAATTGTTTCCCCATATGATTACAGAGTGGAGAAAAGCGTGGGGTCAGGGGGATTTCCCTTTTTATTTTGTGCAACTGGCCAATTTCCTTCCCCGAAAGATTGAACCTGCGGACAGCGCCTGGGCGGAATTGCGTGAGGCACAAGCCAAGACGCTTTCTTTGGCGAATTCGGGAATGGCTGTGGCGATTGATATTGGTGAGGAAAAGGATATTCATCCGGGAAACAAGCAGGATGTCGGCCGCCGATTGGCTTTGATCGCGTTGTCCCGTGATTACGGAACCAAGGCACCTGCCAGCGGCTGGGCCGCTTTGCCTTTGATTGGCAATTGGTTCAGTAAGCCGCTTGTTTACTCCGGGCCAGTTTACCGTGAGATGAAAGTAGAAGGGTCGAAAATACGTCTTTCCTTTGATCATGCGCAGTCTGGATTGATCAACACGGGGGCAGAAGAAGGCCCGCCCAAAGGTTTTTCCATAGCCGGTGCAGATCAGGTATTTGTCTGGGCAGAAGCTGTTATCGACGGTGACTCCTTGTTGGTTTTCAGCGAAAAGGTTACAGAGCCCGTGGCAGTCCGCTATGGCTGGGCCGATAATCCGGAGGTCAGCCTGGGAAATAAAGAGGGCCTACCGGCCAGTCCTTTCCGCACCGATGATTTTCCTGCGATTACCCAGGGGAAGAATTAACCTGCAAGAGACACGGAAAACGGATGTGGGTGTAGCTCCCTTTGTGACTGTGGCAAGAAAAAGCCCAATCTTGTTTTGCAAGCCGGGGGATGTCGTTTAGATTTATCGTCGGATGCCTTTCATCAAAATCTGTGGGATGACGAATTTCGAAGACGCCTCCCTGGCCTGTGACCTGGGTGCGGATGCGGTGGGCTTCATCGTGTACCAGAAAAGCTCACGCTACATCGAGGCAGCGGCGGCGGCGGACATTGCCCGCAGGCTTCCGGAGCGGGTGCTAAAAGTTCTGGTGGGGGTGAACCTGACGGATGTTGAGTTGAAAAAAATTGAATACGTCTGGACTCCCGATCTTTGGCAGTTGCATGGTTCCGAAACCGCAGAGCAGGTCAAATCCTTCAAGCCCCGCCGTCTGTGGAAAGCGTTGGGTCTTCCTTTGGAGGAAGGTCTGGAACTGGAATCGTATGACGTGGAGGCTTTGCTTTTGGATAAAGCGAGCCCTTCCCATGGGGGAACAGGCCGGACCTTTGACTGGGATCTGGCCCTGGAGCTGAAAAAAAAGGTGCAAAAACCAATCCTGCTCTCGGGAGGCTTGAACCCCAATAATGTTGTCGAGGCCATACAAAAGGTGCAGCCTTGGGGGGTGGATGTTGCGAGCGGCGTGGAAGCCTCCCCCGGACGCAAAGATCCTGAAAAGCTCAGGGAATTTATTCGTTTATGTCTAACCCAGTGATTGTATCCAAGGCCGATTCCAAAGGATATTTTGGAAGCTTCGGCGGCCAGTACGCCCCGGAAACGCTTATGCATCCGTTGACGGAACTGACGGAAGCCTATGAAGCCGCGTGGAAAGATGAGGCTTTCCTGGCCGAAATGAAGGGGCATCAGCGCGACTTTTGTGGAAGGCAGACACCGCTTTATTTTGCCGAACGCCTGACGGAACATCTGGGTGGGCCGCGGATTTATCTCAAGCGTGAGGACTTGTTGCATACCGGAGCCCACAAAATCAACAACGCCTTGGGACAGGTTCTGTTGGCCCTGCGCATGGGAAAAAAAAGGATCATCGCGGAAACCGGTGCAGGTCAGCACGGGGTGGCCACGGCAACGGCGGCGGCGCGTTTCGGTCTGGAGTGTGTCGTTTACATGGGCGAAGAAGATATGCGGCGCCAGTCTCTGAATGTGGCGCGCATGCATTTCCTTGGGGCCAAGGTAGTGGCGGTAACGGCCGGGCAGAGAACCCTCAAAGAGGCGGTCAACGAAGCCATGCGCGACTGGGTGACCAATGTCCGCAGCACCGCTTATGTCCTGGGAACAGCCTATGGTCCTCATCCCTATCCCACTATGGTGCGCAATTTCCAGAAGATCATTGGCGAAGAAGCCCGCAAGCAATTGCTTGAGAGGGAGGAGCGCCTGCCGGATATGATTGTGGCCTGTGTGGGCGGCGGAAGTAACGCCATTGGTATTTTCTACGCGTTCCTGAATGATGCGGAGGTTCGCCTGGTGGGGGTGGAAGGTGGAGGGGAAGGCATCATGCCGGGTCGCCACGCCGCGCGTTTCCAAGGCGGAAAACTAGGCGTCCTTCAGGGCACGAAATCCTTTGTACTTCAGAATGTGGATGGGCAGATCGAAATGACCCATAGTGTTTCGGCCGGACTGGACTATGCAGCGGTCGGGCCGGAGCATGCCTATCTCCGCGACATTGGCCGGGCGGAGTACAGTTACGCCACGGATGATGAGGCGCTGGACGCTTTTCAAACCCTGGCCAAACTGGAAGGGATCATCCCGGCCCTGGAGTCATCGCATGGCGTGGCCTATGCGATGAAGGCGGCGAAAGAGATGAGCAAGGATCAGATCATCCTGATCAACCTGTCAGGACGAGGCGACAAGGATGTGGAAGAAGTTGCGCGGGTGCTGGGCAAGCCGATACGTTGAAAACCGGGGTTGAACAGGAAGCCCGCAAAGTTGCGTAGAGCAGCCTTCCAACCAAGATCACAATTTAACAATGAAAAGTATGACAGGTTTCGGGACGGCGGAAGGTCTGGTGTCGGGACAACGCTACAAGGTGGAGTTCTCCTCGGTGAACAGCAAGAAGGGGGTCGATCTGCTGGTCAGCCTGCCTCGCGAATTCAGTTCCCTGGAGAAGGAACTCCGCGACCTGATCGAAAAAGAAATCAGCCGGGGACGCATCACGGTTTCGGTCCAGCCTGTCAGCGGGAAAAGGAACAACGGATCGTCAGAGAAGGTAATATCCATCGACCGGACCAAACTCAAAGCTTATCACCGCGAATTCAAACTTCTGGGAAAAGAACTCGGGGCCGGAGACCAAGTCAGCCTTGAATTCCTGCTCCGTTTACCCGGGGTGATGCAGGAAAATGCGGTGGAAGTTCCCGTTGAAAAAGCGGGGCCGGAACTGCTCAAGTTGACGGCCAAAGCCCTGCAGGACTTTCAGAAATCACGGGATCGTGAAGGCCGGCATCTGTGCCTGGATCTGGGAGACCGTTTTGTTTTGATCGAAGGGTATCAGGAAAAAGTGGCGGCTCTACAGCCGGGTGTCCTGAAGAAGTATCGCGAAAACCTGCAGCAACGGATCAAAGAAGCGGGGATCGAAGTGGCGGCGGATGACGAAAGACTGTTGAAGGAAATTGTTTTGTTTTCGGATCGGAGCGATGTTTCGGAGGAGCAGACCCGGCTCAAGGCGCATCTGGCCGAGGCCAGGAGATTGCTCAAGAGCCCCAAGTCGATAGGACGGAACATGGATTTCCTGATCCAAGAGATCGGAAGGGAAATCAACACGACCGGGAGCAAGGCGAACGATATTGCGATTTCGAAGCTGGTGGTGGAGATGAAGACGGAGCTGGAAAAGATCCGGGAACAAGTGCAGAACTTGGAGTAAGGCAGTCCGTATCATGAGCAATCCTCCCGGAAATTCATTCACCCGCACGGGCATCCTCTTTGTGGTATCGGCCCCTTCAGGAACGGGCAAGTCCACGCTTTGCCATAACCTTCGCCAGACCAAGGATTTTGTTTTTTCCGTTTCCTGCACAACGAGGAAAGCGCGGAAAGGCGAAACAGATGAGGAGGATTATTTTTTTATCACCAAAGAGGATTTCGAGAACCGGATCGCCAGGAGTGAGTTTCTGGAATACGCCCGTGTGCACGGCAATTATTACGGCACATTGAAAAGCCAGGTTCTGGATCTGATCAAAGAAGGGATGGATGTGGTTCTGGACATCGATGTGGCCGGAGCACGCCAGATCCGGGGATGCGCCGATCCTTTGGTGCAGGGAGCCCTGGTGGATATTTTCATCATGCCTCCCACCATGGAGGAATTGGAAAAACGCCTCCGCAAGCGGGGGACAGAAACTGAGGAGCAGATCCAGGTCCGCCTGAACAATGCTGCGGGAGAAATCGAAGTCTGGGCTGAGTACCAATATACCCTGCTGAGCGAGACGATGGAGGAAGATCTGATCAAGTTCCGCGCCATTATGAGAGCGGAACGTTACCGAAGTGTCAGGCTAAGGAAAAATATCTGAATGACAACAACCAGCACAAACGGAAAACGGATGGTTCTGGGGGTGACGGGCTCCATTGCGGCCTACAAAGCGGCCGAGATTGCCAGTGCCTTGAGCAAAGCCGGGATACAACCCGATGTGGTGATGACGGGTGATGCCCAGAGATTTGTCGGTGCATTGACCTTTACGGCACTGACCCATCGCCCGGTGGTGACGGATTTGTGGGATGAAGGCCAACCCAGCCGTCCGACGCATATCGAACTGGCGGATGCGGCCCGGCTGATCCTGGTTGCTCCGGCTACGGCCAATGTCCTGGCTAAAATGGCGCATGGGCTGGCAGACGACGCCTTGAGTGCGATCCTGTTGGCGACCAAGGCCCCGGTTCTGGTGGCCCCGGCCATGAACGGAAAAATGTGGGAACATCCTGCAACGCAGGCAAATGTAGAGATTTTAAAGTCGCGCGGAGTCGAGTTTATCGGCCCTGAATCCGGTCTTTTAGCCTGCGGGTATGAAGGCCTGGGCCGCCTCTGGCCGGTGGAAAAAATCCTCGCCCGGGTTTTTGATCTGCTCAAATAAACAACCGGCAGGAAGGGGCAGACACTCTTCAGCGAAAAGGTTTTTTTGGTTGGCACCGAGAGCTTACTTTGTTAGCGTTAACAGGGTTTCATTGATCATTCTTTAAACCCAGGCTTCCGACCCATTCACCCATCCCCTTCTATGAGCACCGTAAACATCGACAGCATGCTGAAAGAAAAACGGATCTTCAAACCCAAGCCTGAATTTAAAAAACAGGCCGTTATCCAGACGGAGGAGCAGTATCGCAAGTTGTACAAACAATCCATGGAGAAGCCGGAAAAATTCTGGAGCAAGATGTCGGAAGGACTCCACTGGTTCAAGCCGTGGAAGAAGCTCCTCAACTGGCGCCCTCCTTTTGCCGAATGGTTCGTTGGCGGGCAACTGAATGTCAGCTACAACTGCCTTGACCGCCATGTACTGAGCGGGCGCCGGAACAAGGCGGCCATCATCTGGGAAGCCGAGACGGGGGAGGTGGTGACCATCACCTATCAGCAGTTGCTGACCCAGGTCTGCAAATTTTCCAACGTGCTCAAAGCAGAAGGGGTCAAGAAAGGCGATCGAGTCGCCATCTACATGCCGATGATTCCGGAAGCGGCCGTGGCCATGCTGGCCTGTGCCCGTATCGGGGCGGTGCATACGGTCATCTTTGGGGGTTTCAGCTCCCAGGCCCTGATCGAACGCATCAACGACTGTGGGGCCAAGTTGGTTGTGACGGCCGATGGAGGATTTCGCCGCGGGGCCGTGGTGGCCTTGAAAGCCAGTGTGGACCAGGCGCTGGCCGGAACTCCCGGGGTCTACCGGGTCATCGTGGTCAAACGCACCGGTCAGGAAGTGACCGTGGGCCCCTTGGACAAATGGTGGCATGAGCTGATGGAAGTGGCATCTCCCGACCATACGGCCGAATCCCTGGACAGCGAACACCCTCTCTTTGTTCTTTATACCAGCGGCAGCACCGGCAAGCCCAAAGGGATTCTGCATACCACGGCGGGGTATTTGATGGGATGTTATCTCACCACCAAGTATGTCTTCGACATCAAAGAAACCGACATCTTCTGGTGCACGGCCGACATCGGCTGGATCACCGGACACTCCTACGTGGTATACGGCATCCTATCCAACGGTGGAACATCGCTCCTTTATGAAGGGGCACCGAACCAGCCGAATCCGGACCGTTTTTGGCAAATCATTGCACGCCATAAAGTTAATATTTTCTACACTGCACCGACGGCCATCCGGGCGTTCATGAAGTGGGGAGACGACTGGGTGAAGAAGCATGATCTGAGCTCCCTGCGCCTTCTCGGCACTGTGGGTGAACCGATCAACCCCGAAGCCTGGATGTGGTACCACAAGATGATCGGCAAGGAACGTTGTCCCATCGTCGATACCTGGTGGCAGACCGAAACCGGTGCGCACATGTTGACCACTCTGCCCGGTGCCAATCCGACCAAGCCCGGCTCAACCGGTTTGCCCTTCTTTGGCGTGGATATCGCGGTAGTGGATGACGAAGGAAAAGAGCTGCCCCGCGGCAAAGGAGGAAAACTGGTGATCCGCCGGCCCTGGCCTTCCATGCTGCGCACGATCTATGGGGAAGCCTCCCGTTATCGCATCCAGTATTGGAGTGACATCAAGGGTTGCTACTTCACGGGAGACGGAGCCCGCCAGGACAAGCAGGGTTATTTCTGGGTGCAGGGCCGCATCGACGATGTTCTTAATGTCTCCGGCCACCGCTTGGGCACGGCCGAAGTGGAAAGCGCCCTGGTCAGCCATCCCAAGGTGGCGGAGGCGGCGGCGGTCGGCAAACCGGATGATCTCAAAGGTCAGGCCGTGGTGGTTTTTGTGACCCTGAAGCAGGGCGAAAAGGCATCGCCGGAGCTGGAAAAGGAACTCAAAGCCCACGTGGTGAAAGAGATCGGAGCCATTGCGCGTCCGGACGAAATTCGTTTTGCCGAAGGTCTGCCCAAAACCCGCAGCGGCAAAATCATGCGCCGTTTACTGAAAGAAATTGCGGCGGGAGGCCAGGTCAAGGGAGATGTGACAACTCTGGAAGATCTGAACGTTATCGCCGCACTTAGTAATACCCAGGAAGATTGAGAGACAAAAGGCTCTTAACTTGACTCTTGTCAGATCAAAGAGGCGGATCTAATTTGGAACTATGGACAGCACATGCACGGTTCAAAAAAGACGGGTGATACAAAAACCAGCCGTGCGTAGTTCTTTGAAAAAAAAAGACGTACAGACTGCTCTTCGGATTTTGAGAGCTTTGCGCGAAAAACGTGATCAGGCAACTCATGCCAAAGTATAGCCGAGATTTAAACGTTTTTTTGAATTTACCTTTTGATCAAGCATATAAGCCTCTTTTTGAGGCCATGGTTTTTGCGATTTTCGACTGTGGATATATTCCTCGTAGCGCTTTAGAGCAGCAAGATGGAGGTCAAGTCAGAATTGAAAAGCTGAAAAAGTTAATCATTGATTCCGGGAAAGCGGTTCATGACATATCAAGAACAGAGCTCGACAAAAGTACTAACCTTCCAAGGTTTAATATGCCATTCGAGCTAGGTCTTTATCTCGGTGCAAAATGGTTCGGATCTGGAAATAATAAAAATAAAAATTGTCTGATCGTGGATAGAACACGTTACAGATATCAAAAATTTATTTCCGATATTGCAGGTCAGGACATTAAAGGACACGACAGAAACCCTGCTAAAGTGGTAGAAATAGTGCGGGATTGGCTCAGAGATGCCGATCCTTCTATACACATTCCCGGAGGTGTTGCTATACTCAAAAGATATCAAACTTTTAGAAAAGAACTTCCTCCTTTATGTAAGGAGTTAAGGCTGAAGCATACTCAATTGAAATATAATGATTATGCTTATTTGGTTTCTTTGTGGCTTCGTACAAACAGTCCTATAAACAAATAAAATTATGAGTTGGAGAACGCACGCGGATCAGGTGGAACTTTTGGTGGTGGATGTGCAGGAAAAACTCCTGCCCGCCATGCTTGGCGCGGATGTTTTGGAAAAACGTCTGGGCCAACTGATTGCCGGATGCGTGAAGCTGGGTATTCCTGTTTCGTTTACCGAACAGTATCCCAAAGGTCTGGGTAAGACGGTGGATTCCCTGAAAAAGCTTTCGCCCTCATCTCCAGTGTTCGAGAAAACGCGCTTTTCCGCAGGTGAGTTCAATGAACGTCTGACGCGGAAAAAGATCATTGTGGCCGGATTGGAAACCCACATTTGCGTCCGCCAGACCATTTACGATCTCATCATGCAGCGGAAAACCGTGGTGGTGGTGGCCGATGCCTGCGGCTCCCGTTTCCAGGAAAACAAGGATCTGGCCCTGAGCGAATTTGCTGCGGATAAAATTCTTCTGACATCGGCGGAAGCATTGCTGTTTGAGCTTCTGAGTGACGCGGAGCATCCGCAGTTTAAAGAGATATCTGCTTTGGTCAAATAACCGAACCCATTCCCTTCAGTCATCCTCCGCTCCGCACAGGACTGCTTTGCCGAAGAATCTTCTTTTTGTTCGTGTAAAAATCCCTTTCTTCGTGATTATTTTCCTTCATGGACGCGTTGAAAAATATCGAAGTCAAAATGCGGAAAGAGGGCCTGGGCGATTTGGCCATAGCCGCCTTTCGCCAAAATTATCAGGCCCTTGTCACTGGGGAAACAGGTCTGGTTTCCGAATCCGAAATTGAGGCGGTAAGGGATCTTCCCCGATTGGAGGAAGTGGCAGGCAACGGGCATCCGGAAGCAGGACTGATGGCACAAGCGGCCGTTCTAAAGCTCAATGGAGGCCTTGGAACAGGCATGGGTTTGGATAAAGCAAAATCCCTGATCACGATAAAAGATGGCCTTACTTTTCTTGATCTCATTGCCCGCCAGATTCTCCATCAGCGGGAGGTCTATAAGTGTCCGATTCCTTTCTGTCTGATGAACAGCTTCAGTACCCGGCAGGATACCCTGGAATATCTGGGTAGTTATCCGGACCTGGGCGGAGGATTGGCTTTGGATTTCGTTCAATCCAAGGTTCCAAAAATCGATGCCGAAAGCTTAGAGGCGGTGCAATGGCCCCGAAACGAGTCCCTGGAGTGGTGTCCTCCCGGCCACGGGGATCTTTATCCCTCCTTGGCTGCATCCGGTTTGTTGGAAGCCTACCTGAAAAAAGGAATTCGCTATCTGTTCGTTTCCAACGCGGACAATCTGGGTGCCAGTCTGGACATTCAAATTCTGCGCTATTTTGCCGGGAAAAACTTTTCTTTCATGATGGAAGTGGCGGAAAGAACGGCATCAGACAAGAAGGGCGGACATTTGGCCATTCGTAAAAGCAGCGGGAGGTTTCTGCTTCGTGAGTCGGCGCAATGCCCTGAAGCGGACAACGAGGCCTTCCAGGACACCGGGAAGCACCGCTTTTTCAACACAAACAATCTCTGGATCAATCTGGAGGTTTTGCAAAAACGTCTGGCCGAAGCAGGGGGATTTATTCCGTTGCCTCTTATCCGCAACAGTAAAACAGTGGATCCGAAAGACCCGTCTTCGCCCAAGGTCTACCAATTGGAAACCGCCATGGGAGCTGCGATTGAAGCTTTTGAGGGCACGGGTGCGTTGGTTGTTCCCCGCACACGATTTGCCCCGGTCAAAGCCTGCTCAGACCTTCTGGTCTTGAGATCGGATGCCTATGTGGTGCAGGAGGATTGGACTTTGAAACAGTCGGAAGACTGTCCTGTTTTGCCCGTGGTCAAACTTGATGAGAGCCATTATAAAAAAGTTTCCGATTTTGAGGAACTCTTTGCAAAAGGGGTGCCTTCGTTGAAAGCGTGTACAGAATTGAAGGTGCAGGGGCGTGTCAGATTTTCCGGGGATGTTGTTTGCCGGGGCAAAGTGATGGTGACGAATCTTTCAGGTGAAGAAAAAACGCTTTCATCCGGCACCTATTCTTCCGAAGTGCTGCTTTAAGCCGCGCGGGGAAAAAGTTTGCGGGTCAGGGTGGGCTCACCTAGGCTTTTTCCTCTTATGGAAGAATTAAGTGAGCTGTTGTCGATTCGTCGCGCGAAGGTGGACAAACTGCGGGAATTGGGGGTGGACCCCTTTGGCGGCCTTTTCCCGAACACGAAAACTTCCAAAGCCATCCTCAATTTTTACGAGGAGAATCTTGAAGTCCGTTACGCCGGTCGCGTGGTTTCCCACCGGGACATGGGCAAAAGTCATTTTTTGCATCTACAGGACGAGGCGGGGAAGCTTCAGATTTATGTCCAGACCAAGACCCTGACGGAAAAAGAGCAGGAAGTTTTCAAGTTGATTGATCTGGGAGACTTCATCGGGGTGGACGGAACTCTTTTCACAACCAAGACAGGTGAAAAATCGATCAAGGTCACAACCCTCAGTTTTCTTAGCAAGGCCCTGAAGCCGCTACCCGGAAAATGGCACGGGCTGAACGACACGGAGCAGCGGTATCGACAACGTTATCTCGACATGATTTGCAATCCGGAAGTCAAAGAGTTGCTGCAGATGCGCAGCCTGATCACCCGGGAGATCCGCAAGTTCATGGAAAACAAGGGTTTCATGGAAGTGGAGACGCCGATGATGCAGGCCATTCCCGGCGGGGCGGCGGCCCAGCCTTTTCTGACTCATCACAAGGCCCTGGGAATCCCGCTCTATCTGCGCATTGCCCCGGAATTGTATCTCAAGCGCTTGCTCGTGGGAGGGTTTGAGAAAGTTTTCGAATTGAACCGCAACTTCAGGAACGAGGGTATTTCCCGAAAGCATAACCCGGAATTCACCATGCTGGAGGCTTATTGGGCCTATGCCGATTTTGAAAAAATGGCGGATCTGGTCGAGGAACTGATTACATCACTGGCCATGCAGTTCAAGGGTGGCGAGGTGTTGCGCCATGAGCAGAAAAACGAGCAGGGTGAGGTCGTGTCAGAAAAGGTGATCGACCTGACACGGCCTTGGAAGCGGAAGCGGTATCATGACTGTATCAAGGAGGCCGCTGGTGCTGATTTTTTTGAACTGACATCGGAGGGGCGACGGGAGCGTGCCAAAAGCCTTGGAGTGGAGCTGAGTCCACAGATGGAGGATTTTGAAGTGTCCAACCAGGTATTTGAAAAGCTGGTGGAAGCCAAAACGATCAACCCTCTCTTTGTCACCCATCTGCCCAAGGAGTTGGTTCCCTTGGCGCGGCAGAACCTGGAAAATCCCGGGTTGGTGGATGTTTATGAACTGATTATCAACGGGCAGGAAATTTCGCCCGGTTACAGTGAGTTGAACGATCCTATCGTCCAGCGTGAGCGTCTGGAAAACCAGGCCGGGGAAGAGACGCAGAAGCTGGACGAAGATTTTCTCACGGCTTTGGAACATGGCATGCCGCCGGCAGGAGGATTGGGCATGGGTATTGACCGGTTGATCATGATGTTGACGGGTGCGGAGTCGATCCGTGATGTCATTCTTTTTCCGCTGATGAAGCCGAGGGACTAGGAAGTTCTTTGTTTCTGGTTACGCGTTCCGAGTTCCAGTTTGTTGAGAAAGGTGCTTTGAAAAACGAAGAAGAGCTGATCTTTGAATACAAAGATCCGATGCCTGAGGGCATGGGGAACGCTTATTGGTTTCAGATCTACAACAGCATGTCGTTTTCGATCGTGCTGGGACTTCCGATGATGTTGTACTTCCGTGGTCTGGGGGCCAGCGGAACGATTCTGGGTGTTTTGGCTTCACTGACTCCGTTGTTTACGATTCTGCAGATTCCAGCCGCGAGGTTTGTCGAGAGAACGGGTTATCGCACGTTTGTATTGCGAGGTTGGTCGATCCGTAGTTTGTTCATCATAGGCATGATCATCGTGCCGATTTTGCCTGCGACCATTGACTCAGCGTCGAAGATGATTTTGATGCTTTTTTTTCTGATTTGTTTTAATGCGAGCCGTGGTTTTTCTTCCTGCGGATTTTTGCCATGGATGAGCCAACTGGTTCCCGAGTCGGTGCGGGGAAGGTATGTTTCCACGGATCAGATGTGCAGTCTGGGTTCGATTGTGTTCACGTCTTTGTTGACAGCGGGAATTCTGAAATGGACGGACTCCCATATCGGTTTTGCCTTAGCTTTCGCGGTCAGCTTCGCCGGGGCGCTGACCAGTCTGTACTTTTTGAAACGGATTCCTGATGTTCCTGTGACGCTTGAGGTCAAAAATGCCGAACCCGTGCCGTGGAAAGCCATGTTGGCATTCAAGCCTTTCAAGAAATTTCTGATTTTCAACTTCGTGATTCTGATGGCCTGGGCCTGCGGGGGGGTGATCAGTGTGCCGATGATCCGGGACCATTTTGCGGTTCCGGATTCGAGCTTCATGCTTTTGAATGCAGCCTGGGGAATTTTTTTCCTATTGGGCGCATTCCTCTCCAGGAAAACGCTGGATCGGGTGGGAAGCAAGCCCCTGTTGGCGCTTTCGCTGCTGATCCAGATGGTGCACTTCATAGGGTGGGGGGCATTGGCCAGCAATACGCTCCCCTTTAACTGGTGGACGGTGGGCTTTCAACAGATGACATGGGGAATGGGGTTTGCTCTCTTCCAGGTGGCCAACATCCGTTTGGTCATGGGATTGGTTCCGGCCATGGGACGCAGTCACTTTTTCGCAATATTCAGTGTCAGCAATAGCCTGACAGCCGGATTGTTTCCTATTTTTTGGGGAATTCTTTTCGACGCGATTTCTTTTCTCCACTATGGTTGGGGAATCTGGGAGTGGAATGTTTACAGTCTCCTTTATGCGGTCATGACCCTGATTGCGGTCGGAGCACTCTGGGCCTTGAAGATGGTTCCGGAGGCCAAGGCGATGGATACCAATGAATTTTTTAATGAGCTGTTCATGAGAACCCCGACGCGGGCCTTGTCCCGTCTTCTGGGAAGAAAGCCCGTTCCATGATCAAAAAGTTTTTTAAACAGACCCTCGCTCCGGTCTGCGGGCCTTTTCTGGCTGCCGGGATCGTCAAGCTGCTCGGCCGGTCCTTGCGGGTGGAGTTGGTAGATCCCAACGGCCTCCTCGATCCTTTGCAGGTAAAACCTTATGTTTTTGCCTTCTGGCATAACCGTCTGCTTATGATGCCCTATCTTTATCCGCATTTCCTCCCCGGACGGAAACTGACGGTCATGATGAGCATGAGCCGTGACGGGCAGATCACCACCGGATTGGCCAAACGTTTTGGTATCCAGGCGGCCCGGGGTTCATCTTCGAGGGAGGGACTCAAGGCGTTCATGAACCTGGCAAGAAAGCTGAAGAGTGACGGCGGGGACGTCGCCATTACACCCGACGGGCCACGCGGTCCGATTTATTCCATGCATACAGGCATTCTTCAACTGGCCGAAGCCGGTGGGGTCCCGATCACGCCGATAACATGCCATTATGAAAACAAGTGGGAGTTGAAAAGCTGGGATCGTTTCCAGATACCCAAGCCTTTCACCCGTTGCAGGCTGGTGGTGGGGGAACAGGTGCATCTGCCTGCAGGGGCCACGGAAGAGCAGCTCAATGCCGCCGGGGAAAAGCTTAAGGCTGTTCTGGGCTTTTAGGGGAAGATTCCATCCGCACGCCGCAAAGGGGGGGGGTGCCAGACCTTGAGCGGTTTAATGTGAACCGCTGTTCGCAAGGAGCGGCGTCATAGGCGCGTCAAATAAACAAGAAACAGGATGCCCAGAAAAATGATCAGGGGCAGGGTAAAAGCAAAACCGCGCCGGGCGAGTTCCACAAAAGAGGCCTCCACGGAGGAATCCTCTTCGTTGTAGGACTCTGAAGAGCCGCTGCTACGCGTATCATCACTTTCGATATCCTGTCCGCTGAGGGCATCAATTTTGGCCCGGGACTGGTTGTAAACGGCGCGTGCATGATCGATTTGGCTTAGGGAGCGGGTCAGTTCATCATCCATGTTCTGGGGTGTCCACGCGGATGGATCGATATTTTCAATCTGGCTTAGGTGGTCGGCAAATGACTGGCGGGTCAGCTGGATCTGTTCGATTTCACGGCGTGTGTCGTATTCGGCTCTCTCCAGCACGGTGATGGCGCGGGCCAGTTTTTCACGCATGGATTTCTTGCCGGTGCTCAGTTCATTGCGTTTTTTGTTAAGCTCTTCCAGTTCGCGCTTGCGGCGTTCGATTTCATCCTGTTGGCGTTTGAGTTCCAGAAGTCGGTCCTGTTGTTCACGGAGTTCGTGGTTCAAGTCATCGAGGGAAGAGGCCTCGGCCCGGCTGAGCAGATCCTGGTCGTCGTCTTTAGGTGTGGGCATGGAGGGTATGGAGGGTAGGGGGTTGGATTAAACAGTCAGGGGATGGCCAGCTTTTGGCCGAGTTTCAAATTTTGAACATTGGCGGTGGTCTGGGGATTGGCCGCTTTAATTTTTTCGATGCCACCGTTGATGTCATCCGGGTAATATTGTTTGGCGATTTTCCAGAGGTTGTCGCCGGATTGGATCACATGAACTTTCTGGGAGGACGTTGTGTCGATGGGTATGGCGGCAGGGATCTTGGTGGCGAAAGTGGGGGAATGCCCGGCTGTAGTTGAGCGTGCCGACCCTTCGCTGGTCGTCACTATATCGGGGATTGGATTGGCGGTGGGGGTGTTGATGGAAGGGGTGAACGTGCCGGATTTGATTTTGGCGATTTCCTCTTCTTTGCGGGCCAGGGTTTCCTGAACCAGGGCCAGGGACTGTCTGAGTTCGATGTTTTCCTTGCTGATCTGGGCAAATTCCTGGGCGTTCTGCGTTGAAGAGTTGGGAAGGGTGAGGGCGAAATCGATTTTGGCTTTTTCGTGATAGGTTTGGACTTGGGCAATGTTGGGGGCGTCGGGGCGGGCATCGATGTATTTCTGGAAATGATAGGCTGCTCCGACGGGGTCATTCAGTTTGTCCGCGTAAAGGATGCCGATTTCCATGTGCGCTTTCTTCACATCGGGATTGGCTTTGAGGGCGTCTTCGTATTGGCCGATTGCCCCGTGAAAATTACCATCGGCCGCCAGTTTGACGCCTTTACGGAAATAGGGATTGCGCTCATCTTCGGCATCAAGGCCCTGCTGGGGTGGCTGGCAGGCGTTCAGGGCAAGAAGGGCTGCTAGAAAAGACCAGCAATAGAAATGCTTCATCTGTAAAATCTTAACGAATCGGCCCGAGGGTGCAAGAAGAGATGCAAGGTGGCCGCAGGCAAGGGAATGGAGGAAGGGGATTGAGGTAATAAGAAGGGGGTGGGACAGCAGGAAAAACTTCCTTGAAAAAAACAAATCTGGTGGAGCCATGGGGGTTCGAACCCCAGACCCCCACAATGCCATTGTGGTGCTCTACCAACTGAGCTATGACCCCAGAAAAAATGGTGACCCTAACGGGATTTGAACCCGTGTCGCATCCGTGAAAGGGACGTGTCCTAGGCCTCTAGACGATAGGGTCATCAAGAAGGGTGAAAATATCAGCATACCGTTTGCGATGTGGCAACAGGAAATTCGCGAATTCTGTCACAGAGATCTGATTCAGGTGGGGAACAGGCAAAAAGACCGGACTTGAGCCGCTTTATTGGGTCAGTAGGATCTGGAAGAAAATGTTTTGCCAAGTCGATCCATCAATCTATCATGATGGACAGATATATTTATGGACAAGATCTTGCAACATGGTGAACGTGCCCGGCCTTTGATTGAGCTTTTGGAGAAGCGCATCCTGATTTTGGACGGTGCGATGGGCACCATGACCCAGTGCTTGAAGCTGGATGAAGCCACCTATCGCGGCGAGGCCTTCAAAAACTGGCGTAAGGATGTCAAAGGTCTGGGGGATTTGCTGAACGTTACCCAGCCGCATTATATCGAGGAGATCCACCGGCAATACCTGGAAGCCGGTGCCGATATTCTGGAAACCAACACCTTCAATGCCCAGGCGGTTTCCCTGGCAGACTACGACCTGCAGGATCATGCCTACGAAATCGCCAAAGGCGGGGCCTCCGCTGCCCGCCGTGCCGTCGACGCGTTTTTGGCCGGAGGCGGCAGCGGCCCGCGTTTCGTGGCCGGCTCCATCGGACCCACCACCCGCACGGCCTCCATGTCGACCGACGTCAATGACTCCGGTGCGCGCGGCGTGACTTGGGACGAACTCGTGGCCGCCTATTTTGACCAGGCCCGCGGCCTGATCGACGGTGGTGCCGACATCCTTTTTGTTGAAACCATCTTCGACACGCTCAATGCGAAGGCGGCTTTTTTCGCCATCGAAAAACTTTTCGACGAGATCGGCGAACGCTATCCGCTCATGGCCTCTGTTACTTTTATCCAGGCGGGCAGCGATCGCGGCGTGACAGGACAAACCGTTGGGGCCTTCTGGAATTCGATTTCGCATGTGCCCCTGATCTCCGTGGGAATGAACTGCGCCCTGGGTCCCAAGGAGATGCGCGCGTTGGTGGATGAGTTGTCCCGCATTGCGCCGGTGTATGTCAGCGCGCACCCGAATGCCGGACTGCCGGATCCCCTGTCACCCACCGGCTTCCCGGAAACCCCCGAGAGCCTGGCTCCCCAGCTGCGTGAATGGGCAGAGAACGGTTGGCTTAACATTCTGGGGGGCTGTTGCGGAACAACTCCCGACCACATCCGGGCCATTGCAGATATTGTCAAGGGCTGCGCCCCGCGTAAACTACCGGTAATCGAGCCATGGCTGAGATTAAGCGGCCTTGATGCCCTGACTGTCCGGCCTGAAACCAATTTCATCAACGTTGGTGAGCGCACGAACGTCACGGGTTCGCCCAAATTCGCGCAACTTATCAAGGCGGGCGACTACGAAGCGGGCCTGGCCATTGCCAAGCAGCAGGTGGAAAACGGGGCGCAGGTCATCGATATTAATTTTGACGAGGGGCTGTTGGATTCCGAGGCGGCCATGACCCGGTTCATGAACCTCATCACAGCAGAGTCGGACATCGCCCGTGTTCCCATCATGATTGACAGCTCCAAGTGGTCAGTTCTGGAGGCGGGTTTGAAATGCATGCAGGGCAAGGGGATCGTGAACTCGATTTCCCTGAAGGAAGGAGAGGAAGCTTTTCTGCACTACGCGAAGCTGGTGCGTCGTTATGGGGCGGCGGTGGTGGTAATGGCCTTCGATGAAAAAGGACAGGCTGACACGGTGGATAAAAAACAGGCCATCTGCGCACGGGGCTACAAGCTTCTAACGGAAAAAGTGGGCTTCCCTCCGGAAGACATCATCTTTGATCCCAATGTTCTGACGGTTGCGACAGGAATCGACGAACATAACAACTACGCAGTTGATTTCATCAATGCCACGCGCTGGATCAAAACGAATCTTCCCGGTGCAAAGGTCAGCGGTGGTATCAGTAACATTTCATTTTCATTCCGGGGCAACAACGTGGTCCGCGAGGCCATGCATTCCGCCTTTTTGTTCCACGCCATCCGGGCCGGACTGGACATGGGCATTGTCAACGCGGGGATGCTGGCGATTTACGAACAGATTGAGCCGGAGTTGAAAGAAAGAGTTGAGGATGTACTTCTGAACCGCCGTCCGGATTCGACGGAGCGGCTGGTGGAACTGGCGGAACAGGTCAAAGGTTCGGGCGTGGTCAAGGACAAGGAGGACGCCAGTTGGCGGCGCGAGCCGGTGGAAAAGAGACTGGAGCACGCGCTGGTCAAAGGCATCACGGATTTCATTGAGGAAGATGCGGAGGAAGCCCGGCTGAAGATGGCCCGGCCTTTGTTGGTGATTGAAGGGCCGCTTATGGACGGCATGAAAGTGGTGGGGGATTTGTTTGGAGCCGGGAAAATGTTTCTGCCCCAAGTGGTGAAAAGTGCCCGCGTGATGAAAAAAGCCGTGGCTTACCTGACACCTTACATGGAGGAAGAAAAAGCCAGGTCCGGCGCCAGCCGGGCCCAGGGAAAATTTTTGATCGCCACGGTAAAGGGCGATGTTCACGACATCGGGAAAAATATTGTGGGGGTGGTGCTGGCCTGCAACAACTACGAGGTGGTGGATCTAGGGGTCATGGTTTCCTGTGATGCCATTCTGGAAAAGGCGGCTGAAATCGGGGCGGATGTCATCGGTCTGAGCGGGCTGATCACGCCATCGTTGGATGAAATGGCGCATAACGCCCGGGAAATGGAGCGCCGTGGACTTAAGACCCCTCTGTTGATTGGCGGGGCCACCACGAGCGCAGCCCATACCGCAATCAAGATCGCCCCCCACTATTCAGGGGTGACCGCACACGTGACCGATGCTTCGAGGGTGGTGGGGGTGGTCAGCCAGTTGCTCAATCCCGAGACGCAAAAGGGTTTCCAGGATGATCTGCTGGTTAAACAACAGGCCATGCGGGAGTTGCACGAAAAACAAAAAAAGGAACAGAAACTGGTCGGTCTGGAAGAGGCCCGGAGACGGAAACCTGTTTTTGACTGGAGCAGCCAGGATATTGCCCGTCCGGAGTTCACCGGTATACGGAACATCGAAGTGGATGCTTCCGAGTTGCTGGATTTCATTGACTGGTCCCCGTTTTTTCATGCGTGGGAATTGCGCGGACGTTATCCGCAGATTCTTGAAGATGAAGTGGTCGGGGCCGAAGCCACGATTTTATGGAAGGATTCGCAGGAATTGCTTAAAAAAATGGTGGCGGAGAAATGGCTTCGTCCAAAAGGGATGATTGCCTTGTTGCCGGCCAACTCGGTCGGGGACGATATTGAGGTGTACCATGATGACTCGCGCAGGGCGTTGCTTGGAACCCTTTGCACCCTCCGCCAGCAAATGGACAAGCCGGGAGGCAAGTCCACCTATGCCTTGGCGGATTTTGTGGCTCCGAAGGAAAGCGGGAGGGAAGATTATGTGGGAGTTTTTGCCGTAACGGCAGGAGAAGGGCTGGATGAGGTGGTTCGGCGGTTCGAAGAGGATCATGATGATTATCAATCGATCATGGCGAAGGCATTGGCAGACCGTTTGGCGGAGGCGTTTGCCGAGTATATGCACAAGCAGGTGCGTGATTTGTTTGGTTTTGGCAAAGAGGAGAACCTGAGTACGGATGAGTTGATTCGCGAGAAATACCGTGGAATCCGGCCTGCCCCGGGATATCCGGCCTGTCCGGATCACACCGAGAAGCCTAAATTATTTAGCCTTCTCGATATTACAGCCAGGACGGGAATTCGTTTGACGGAGCATTGTGCCATGACACCAGCAAGTTCGGTCTGTGGGTTGTATTTTACGCATCCGGAAGCCAAATATTTTGCAGTTGGCAAAATCCAAAAAGATCAGGTCCTTGATTATTCACGACGTAAAGGAATGAGTGTGGAAGAGGTTGAGCGTTGGCTGGGTCCAAATCTGGCTTATTAATCTGGATAAGTCCCGAATGTGGAAAATCTTGGAATGGCGATACTTGGGTATAAAAAGCGAATCTGTAATGAATGTAACTAAGCTTATATTATGCAGATATGAGTAAAAACATTTGACGTTAAGGTGGGTGCTGGCTTTACTTCATAAGATGAACCCTAAGTCTCTAGCTATCTGTCTGTTAGCCACCCTGATACTTGTCTTCACACCTTTTGTTCAGGCAGCTGAAAAAGAGGCAGTAAAAATTATTGAAATCAAAGTTGACGCTGCGGTGACGCCCAGAGAAGTCGAGGGCAACAGCCTGAACAAGGTTTTGGATGAATCCTGGCATGTGATCCAAGTGAAGTTCTCCACCGAGGAAGAACTCAGTGAAGAAGTTCAGGTCAAATTTTTTGTGGAAGGGGCTGATTCTAAAAAAGAGGCACAGTTCGTGGTTTTGACCTCCGAAGTGACTTTTATCAATGTGCCTAAAGGGGACCATATGGCCTTTGTGTATCTGCCACCGGGTTCCGCCCAACGATACGCGGGAGACAAGGGGAAGGATCTGAAAGATTTCAATGTGCATGTGGATATCCTGCAGAACGGGCGTCTTGCCGCCCAGCAGGACAAAGAAAAAGACGATGCAAACTGGTATAGCTCGGGCCTACAAGTCAACTCGGTTTTGGTTCCGCTTATCGACTCACCTTTCTGGCCCGCAAACGCACGCCGTGTCAACCAGATCAAAGCAAAAAATTAATAACGGATCCGACCTGTGGCGTCTTCCAACAAATTCATCGCGATTGATCTGGGCTCGAGCACCCTGAAAATGGGGGTGTTCCAGTATTCGCAGGGTGGGCTGACCTTGCTGGATTATTCCATCAAAGAAATGGGCCTCGACCCGAACAAAGAGCAGGATCGCTTTCCTTTCATTGCGGAAACCCTGCAGACTGTGTTGGCTGAAAAGGGGATCACCAAATCGGAACGGGCGTTCTGTTCCATTTCAGGTCAGTTTGTCTTCACCCGCTTTGTCAAATTGCCCCCGGTGGCATCCGAGCAGATAGACCAGATGGTGGTTTTTGAGGCCCAGCAGAACGTGCCTTTTCCGATCAATGAGGTCGTCTGGGACTATCAGCTTCTTGGAGGTAAAGGCGCGAAGGATGTGGAGGCTGTCATCGTCGCGGTCAAAAGCGATCTGGTGGAACAGGCCAATTCGGCTTTCCAGATGCACAAGCTAGAGATGGACAAAGTGGATGTTGCTCCGCTGACTCTCGTCAATGCCTACCGTTACAATTATCCGGAAAACAACGGCTGCGCGCTGATCATCGACATCGGGGCCAAGAGCACCAACCTGGTATTCGTCGAGGGCAGCAAGATTTTCTGCCGGGTGATCCCCATCGGCGGCCACATGATTTCACAGAATATTTCCAACGAATTCCAGGAGCCCTACGTGGCGGCGGAATTGTTGAAAAAGGGTAAAGGCTTTGTTGGCTTGGGCGGTGCCTATGCCGACCCCGAGGATCAGGCTGCGTCACGTATTTCCAAGATCGCCCGCAGTGTTTTTTCCCGTTTACACGCCGAGATCAGCCGCTCGATCAGTTTTTATCGCAACCAGCAGAATGGCATGTCGCCCAAGGTCATCCTTTTGGCGGGGGGCGCGGCATCCATGCCCTATGCCGACATGTTTTTTAAGGAAAAGCTGAATATACCGGTTGAGTTTTTCAATCCACTGAGGAACACCGCGATCTCTCCGCAGTTGGATCGTGCGAAGCTGGCAACCGATGCCTATCTTCTTGGTGCAGTGATAGGACTCGGGTTGCGCGCCATGGAGGATGTGCCGATCGAGGTGAATCTTGTTCCGCTCTCGGCTCAACAGAAAAACAAGAAACAGGGCCAGATGCCTTATCTGGTCGGCGGAATCATCGTCTGGATATTACTTTTTGTCATGGCTGCGGGAGCGAATTTCTGGAAACTGACCGAAGTCTCGGCCGTGGTGGACACCATGAACAGCGATTTGTCCAACAAGCAAACCCTGTCTGCCTCCATCGAGCGTCTGTCCAAGGAAACGGGCCAGGAGCGACGCAGGCTCGAGGGATTTTCCCGGCTGATGGAACAACGGGATTTCTGGCCCGGCCTGATGAATATTTTGATCAAGACCGTGACCACCTACACGGGGATGTGGATCACCCAGGTGGATCTGACCTACAATGGAAATCCAGTTGAAACCATTCCGGCCACTCTCTCCGGTCCGGGTTCCGGACCCGGTGCGGCCAATGCCCCCCGTGGGGCGGGACGCACTCCTCAGGGAGCCGTCCAGGCCCCCCGTGCCGGACTCAATGCCGCCACGCTGGATCCAAGTAAATTGAATCTGGCTCCGAAAGCGACCGAGCTGAATATCCGGGGTTTTTATGAAGCAAACCTTTCCCGTTCAACATTGAACAATTTCACGGAAGACCTGAAAAAAACGGGGCTTTTTGATACAGTCGAAATCATCGACAGGGAAGATTTCAACAACAACGACCAAGTTGCCCTTTTGTTTTTTGTACGAGCGGTGTTCAAGCAGGATATGCAGCCGGATCTTCTGCCATGAAAGATATTCCCAAACATATACTTGTGACCGTGATCATCATGGTTGTGGTCGGACTTTTGGGTGGCGGAGCCTGGTTCTGGACTTCCCGGCAGCTGACACAGAAGCTGGGCGAGAAAACGGAGCTTGAAGGCCAGATCATGGCTGTCGAAAAGAAGGGACTATTTCCCAGCGCCCAGAACAAAAAAATTCTGCAGGACCAGAAAATCAAGCTGGTGGATCTGGAGGGTGTTCTAACACCTGATGTGCAATCCAAAGTGAATCAGTTTTCTGCTGTTCGCACCATAGACCCCGCCTCCGGTGCGATGAAGGGTCTGGATCCGGATTCCTGGAAAAAAGTTTTCGGGACCAAGCGTCTGGAATTGCGCCAACTGGCCAGGGATAAAAACATGGCCATTCCCGAAGAGTATAATTTTGCTTTCAAATCCTACGTGCTGGCGGCGCCCCGTGCCGAAAATACCCTGGATCTGGGCATCCAGTTGCTGGCCATCGAAGAGATCGTGAAGCTGCTCGCGGGTTCCGGAGTTGAAACCGTGGTTGCCATCAAACGTTCACTCCTGGAAGAAACCCCCACGGTAGGAGTTGGCTCAGCCACCGGTAATGATGAGGCACTTAAGGCCAAGATACTTCCCGGCTCCGAAAACACCTACAGGATTCTGCCTTTTGAAGTTGTAATCAAGTCGGATCCGGAGTCTGTCATCCGGTTCTTGAATGGAGTTGGCTCTTCCAAATTCATGTTTGTGACACGATTTGTCTATCTGGAAAACGAGAAAAGGACAGTGCCCAAACGTTCGGAGGTCACGGGCGGGGGGGGAGCTACTTCCGCCACGCCGGAGCAGAAAAAGAATTTCATATCGGTGGCTGGCCGGGAAAAAGTCAATGCGCGTATCCGTCTGGATCTGATTGATTTTCTTCCCGCTGCTGTGGATTCCAAAAAACCGGCCATTAAATAACGACACGTTTAGATACTTTTCATCATGAATAAAATGAAATTACAACCGGAGCAGGCCGTGATGGCGGTTGTTCTGTTGCTCTTCGGAGTGGGAATGGCCTTCCTGGCCCTCAGCCTGCCGGCGAAGGAAGAGATCCAGGCGACCACCGTGGGTAAGGCTCCGGAGAAAATTCCTTTTGAAAAATTTGAAGCCATTTCCGGTCAGATAAAGACACCCCTGATGATTGAGGAAATCAATAAAAAGCAGCCGGTTTTTGTTTCCCGGTTGATTGTTTACGAACCAGCCAGCGGGGAAATCGGGCCTTTGGACGAAAACAAGGAGATTGCAGGAGTGGGAATAACAGCTGCCTGGCTGATTGCCAACCGCCTTTCGATTGAAGATACGGAAGTAGGAAATCAGGATCCTGATGGGGACGGTTTCAGTAACCTGGAAGAATACAAAGGGAAAACCAATCCCCAGGACAAGAAAAACCATCCCGGGGTTATAGTGAAGTTGGCGGTCAAAAAGTTCACGCCGGTACCTTTCAAGCTGGAGTTCAAAGGACGAACCCGGGGTGCCAGCGGGTTGCAGTTCCAATTGGCTTTTAAAGGCAGTTCCAAACTGTTGAAGGAAGGTGATGAAATTGAAGGTCATCAAATCACGGCATACAGAGAAAAAATGACTAAAAAATTCAATCCCAACACAAAAATCGAAGAGAACATTGACGAATCGGAACTGGATCTGACCTATCTCAAGTTGAATGAAGTCATTACCCTCGTTTTGAGAAAAGCAACGGAGTCGGATGAAAGCACTGTTGAGTTTGTTCTTCGGGTTCCTGGAGGCAAGGTTGATCCTGCCATAGTAAAGCGGGGGGATACCTTCAAGGTCCGGGAAAAAACCTATCAACTGGTCAAGGCCAGTGCGGAAGGGGCACTCATCCGTGATTTGGAAGACGCAAACAAAGAAAACACCATTGCTGTTCCCGTCGTTAAATGAGATTAATAATCACGATTGAGACTTTTAAACTTCTTGACCTTCAATTTTACAGCATTATATATAAAAACATAAGAGGCCCGCTATGAGATATCATTTTAAATCCAGAGACCTTGTAATGAAACCGGCACGGTTGGCCGCCATCTGCATGTTTTATGCAGTTTCGACAACCTTGGCACAGACGGCGGATGTTACTGCTGCCGATGCCAGATCGGAATCCGAGGCCATCAAAAGAGTTGAACGCTCACTGCTCTACAACAAGCAACTTGAAGAGGGAGCCAAATTGTTGGCCGCAGGTGAACTCAAAACGGCCCGAGATCGTTTCAAAGCCGTAACGGACGCTACAGAAAACGAGCCAGCCTTCCTGGAAACGCACGTCATCGCTCGCAAGGGTGCCGCCAAAACAGTGGCCATTCAGGCAGCCATCGAAGAGAAAAACAAAAAATACAAAGCTGCTCGCAGCTTACTGCTAGAAGCTGTTGAATTGGATCCGACCAATAGCAGTTACCAAGTCAGTTTGGCCCGCGTGAAAGCCCAAACCAAAGATCTCGAACAGCAATACCCCGGTAACAAAGCCGTTACTTCCGAGCTTCAAGAGAAGATCGCCAATATTCAGCGCCTGATGTTCGAAGGGGATTCCTTCATGGAAACGGGTCAGTATTCACGGGCCATCGGACGTTACAAAGAAGTCCTCACCATTGACGAATTCAATGACAACGCCCGTAAGCGCATTCAGAAAGTTGAAAAAATCAAATACAATGCTGCGACTGTGCGGAAGGATGCCCGCCGCGAAAAAGCGCTTTATAATGTGGAGACGGAGTGGCCCACGGTTCCGATCGACCGCAAGGAATATACTCTTACCACCGCAGGTCAGGCCGTCCAGCAGACTGGAGCTTTGCGTTTATATGATAAGTTGGAAAAAATCATTATCCCCGAGTTGAACTTCAGCGAAGTTGATATCGCAGATGCGGTCAAATTTTTGGAAGACCAGAGTAGGGCCCTGGATCCTGATCCTGACAAAACAGGGGTAAACTTTGTTCTCAAGGCCATGCCCACCGCCTCGGCAACGCCACCCGCAGACGGTGCCGAAGTAGTCCCTGTTCCTGCCCCTGCCCGGACATTAACGCTGAGTTTGAAGAATGTTCCCCTGATCCAGATTCTTAATTTCATCAACTCGCTGACCAACCTCCAATACAAAGTGGACGAACATGCGGTCTATATTTTCCCCAGCAATGAAACCAGTGAGGTACTGGTGATCCGCACCTTTTCCGTTCCTCCGACTTTTTTTCCGACGTCTGTAAGGGAAACGTCAAACCCAACGGGCGATTTCATAACACGCACCATTGATATTGCAACCGTGCCGGTCAAAGAAGAGTTGGAAAAGAAAGGTGTCAAGTTCCCTGGGGATTCCAGTGCCGCTTACCTTCCCCGCACCGCCAAAATGGTCGTTAAGAATACCCTCGATCAGCTCAACCTGATTGATCAACTGCTTTCCCGTGAAGTTAATCAGACCAAGCAGATTGAAGTGGAAGCCAAATTTATTGATTTTGCAGATGATAAATTGAAGGAGCTTTCCTTCAATTACCGTATCAATGGAACCGCTGACATACCGGGTGCCTTTGGTGTTTTCCCCAACAATGCCCAAAGCCCTGCGGTCCTCGGCACGGGCCCTGGTTTTGGCGTTCCCTTTGCCAACAGTGTTGCCGGTAACGCAAGTGCCGCCACGGCCTTGAGAACAACCAATAACCTTGCAGCCAATCAGTTGGATGCATTGCTGGGAATCGGGTCTAACCGGCAGGCCAACCAGATTGGGGTCAGCGGTATTATCGGAGGAAGCGGAGCCCGTCTCTTAATTACTGCTTTGGAATCCGCCTTGGGATCCGACTTGATGTCGGCCCCCAAACTGACCCTCGTCAGTGGCCAAAAATCAAAAATCAGGGTTTCACGGGAACTTATTTATCCGACGGAATATGATCCACCAGAAATCGTTCAGTCCACAAGCGATTTGGCACCACCCCCCATTGCTGTGCCATCCAATCCCTCCAGTTTTGAGACCCGGGATATCGGTGTTACTTTGGAAGTCAAGGCAACGGCGACTTTAGACAGACGCATTGATCTTGAACTGAAACCTGAAGTAACTGAATTCCAAGGTTTTATTAATTACGCAGACGACCTCAGGCAAAGTACCCAGGTGGGCGGCGCTCCACCTGTTATTACTACCATTATTGAAGGTGTCGCTTTGACCCCTGTATTCGCGGTCCGAAAAGTGGAAACAAAGGTGCAGGTCATTGACGGCCAAACCATCGTCATGGGGGGATTTATCCGCGAAGACAAGCAAATGGTCGAAGATAAAATACCTATTTGGGGAGATATTCCTCTGGTCGGCAGGCTTTTCCGAAGCAAAGTAGAGCGCTCTATTAAAAGAAATCTGGTGATGTTGATCACAGCCCGGATGATGAAGCCTGACGGAACGCCCGAATACTTGACAGAAGGAGAGAGGGAATCGTATGAAATCACCCTTATCCCCTCCGAGCAGGCCAGATAATTCTGATAACTATATGAACCATCAAGTTTTAGCCAACGTTCACAAATCAGGTGCGACTTCTATATTGAAAAGCTTTGCCTTGGTTTTTTGCACCTTTATTTCGTGCTACACTATCAACGCCCAGAACGATTCCGACAGTATCCTTCAACGTGAAATCATCCGCCGTCAAGAGCTGGTCATTCGTGCGGTCAAGCAGCTCAATGATGCGGAGCGCATGATCCAGCTGGGACGTGATGCGGAAGCACGCACCACGATCACGGAAATTCTAGAACAAGTTCCTGAGGCGGGAGAGGGTAAACCCGTTTACGCTCGGGCCAGTCTCTTGATGTCAAGGTTGGAGTACAACGCGGCAGAAAAAGAGTTTGGTGAAAAGAAGTACTTTGAAGCACGTGGCAGTGCCCAATCTGCCCTGAAATACAACAAAAACAACACCCAAGCCCAGTCGTTGCTAGTGAAAATCAATCAGATTCTGGGGATCAAAGTAGGGGACAAACCTGAGAATCCAGCGGTTGATCCCAAATTTATAGCGAATTTGAACAAGGTGAATGACCATATCAAGCTGGCCAAGGACTACGTCGCCACAGGCCAGCTCAGCAAAGCAGAGGAAGAGCTTGAGCAGGCTTTGGCCATTGACCCTTACAACAAGGTCGCTGCATTAGAACAGCACAAACTCTACAAAAAAATGGGCCGGAGTAAGGCTATTGCCACAAGCTCCAGCCGTCAGGAAAAACTAACCCAGACCCGGGACGCCTGGTCTGAAGTTTACCAGGTGGAGGCCAATCTTCAAGGAACGAAAACTACTGTCTCACCCATTACAGCCAGGGCCAATTTCCAGGTCAGCCAAAAACTTCAGACAATCATCATCAAGCAGGTTGACTTTACCGATGCCACCATTGAGGACGCCGCTCGCTTTTTGACTGCGAAGACACGTGAAGAAGATATCACTGGTGCTGGTATCAGCTTTATTGTTAAAAATGAGAAGGCGCGCTCTGAAGCCCGTCCCTTCAGCCTGCGTCTAAAAAATGTGCCGGCAGGAGAGGTACTCCGCTACATCTGCAATATCGCCGGGGTCAAGTTCAAGGTGGAAGAATTTGCCATCTTTATCGTGCCCTTGAGTGACGGGGATGATGCTGTTCTTGTTACCCGTGAATTTCCTGTCAATGAAGGTTTTTTTGACACAGCTGGCACAGGCACATCAACGACTCCGGACGGCGGGGCTGCAGCACCGCGCCGCAGGCCCACGACCACGGTGACGACAGCGACGGAAGACCCAGTGCGCAAGAGTCTTGAGGAAAGGGGCGTCAAATTCCCCGAGGGCTCGGCCGCCATTTACAATCGTGCCACAGGTATATTAACTGTCAAAAATGCCCAGGATCAGATCGATCTGGTGGAGGAGTTGGTCACGGTAAATCAGGGGGAAACGCTTCTGGTAAGGATTGAAACCAAATTGATTGAAATCAACCAGGATGATCTGGATTCTCTGGCCTTCAACTATTCACTGGCTGGTGGCTACCCAATTGCCGGCTCTGGCAGCAAGATTGCCGGCGGTAATGTCCAGACTGGAACCAGCTTGCAGGGGGTCGGTGGCCTTAGGGTAAGCGATCCTATTCAAACTTTTTTGGATGGAGCCTCTGCCACCCAGCCGCAGGCTCAGGCGGTAGTTCCTAATCGTTTTGGAATTACGGGTGCCATCGACGGCAATGCGTTTCAGATTTTGATGGAAGCGTTGAGTCAGAAGACCAGCACGGATTTCTTGACAGCACCATCGGTTGTTGTCAATGACGGGCAACAGGCCAATGTTTTGGTGGCGCGTGAATTTTTATATCCCTCAGAGTTTGACGCAGCCACAGCGGCCTCTTCATCAACCATCGAAGCGCCCTTTATAACCATTTATACGGTTTCGCCTACCTACCCTACAGCTTTTGAAAGCCGTAACGTCGGGGTCAGTATGGTTGTTCAGCCCAGAATAACAGTAGATCGCCAACGCGTATTCCTAACGTTAAAGCCGGAAATAACTGAATTTGATGGATTTATCAACTACGGCGCCCAGATTTTCGTTCCTGGAACTGGCGCCCTGCTTTCAGAAAACAGGGTCCGACAACCTGTGTTTTCGGTCAAAGCAGTGGATAATGCCCAGTTGGAAATCCAGGACGGTTACACCATGGTTCTCGGTGGCCTGATCCGCGAAGATATTACTACTGTGGATGACAAAGTCCCCATCTTGGGAGACATTCCCCTGATCGGACCCCTTTTCCGCAGCAAAGCAGAGCGAGCGATCAAGAAAAATACGCTGATTTTTGTAACGGTGCGAATTCTCCGTCCTGATGGTGAACCTTTCAACGTGGGTTCCGCCAAAGTGGCCGGCAAGGCTCCGTGACGGTCTGCGGGCGGCATCCTCTCCTTTGATTTGCCACCAAAGTCAAAAGTCCCAACTCAACAAAGAGGTAGGGCCTTGATCGAGAGGACATCCTGTTCGATCTGCTTCTGCAATTGATCCAGGGATGAAAAATGAATTTCATCACGGATGAATCCAGAAATCTCCAGATTGATCCTCTGTCCATAGAGATCGCCGGAGAATCCCGGAAGATGGGCTTCGACCCAGATGTCGCATCCTGAACCGAGTGTGGGACGTTTCCCGATGTTAATAGCTGCCTTGTAAAAGGTATGGCTCAATAGCACGCGACCGTGATAAACGCCCAAGGGCAGAAGCTGTCCGTCTTCGGTAGCCAGATTGAGGGTCGGGAAACCAAGCTTACGCCCAACTTTTTGTCCTTCAACAACCCGGCCGTAAAGACTGTAGGGACGTCCCAAGAGGGTTGCCGCAGCATCCAATTCGCGCTCAGCCAGAAGTTGACGTATGCGGCTGCTGCTGACACAAGAGCCTTGATCTAAAAGAGATGGAATGACCTCGATACGGATTTTTTTCGTTACCCCCCACTCGCCCAGAAGGTGGGGATTTCCCGCCCGTTGATGGCCAAAACGGAAATTTTCCCCGACCCGTATGCTCTCCAAAAAGGGAAATGCCAGATGCAACTCGGAGAGGAACAAATCCGGCGACTTCAGAGAAACGTCCTTATTGAAAGGAAGGAGAATGATGTTTGGGACTTTCCAGTTTTCCAGGATATCCTGTTTATGTGGCAGACCGGTGATCAGAGTGACAGGTCGATCACGGAAGAGAACAGTTTGGGGATGTTCTTTAAAACTAAGCATGGTCCGCACCCCGTTACCCGCTATCACTTCCCGGTGGCCGAGATGGAGCCCGTCGAAAAAACCGAGGGCAAGGTTTCGGATATCAGGATTGAGCGAAGCCTCCTTTAGGCTGTGATAAACATTCATAAGCTTGTCAGCAAATGCTGATGGTCGAAAAAAAGGGCAGTCTGCGTTTTCTGTTACCTGGGAAAGGCCTATTGTCTCCGGATTCTGGAGACATCCGCCAGGGAGAGAATATGTTGGGCCAGATCATCGGCATTTTGTTTTTGTTGGAGGCCCTCCCATGAAAGGGCTTCGCTGAGAAGAAAATTTCCAGAGCGTGTCCTGGCCAACTGGGAAAGGTGGCCTCCGCAGCCTAGTTTATCTCCTATGTCATGACAGTAGGTCCGGACATAAAAGCCTTTACTGCATTTGATCTCAAAACGGACGTGTGGGATGGAAACCTCCAGCAATTTGTTGTAAAAGACATGAACAAGGCGTGGTTCCCGTTCCACGACTTTGCCCTGTCGCGCCAACTTGTACAAGGGAACGCCGTCTTTTTTGAGGGCTGAAACCATGGGTGGTATCTGATAAAAATCTCCCTTGAAGGCATCGAATGCGGCCTGGACTTCAGAATCATTCAGGTCGGGAACTTCATGGGTGCTGAGCACGGCTCCCTGTGCATCCTGGCTGTCTGTGGTGCTTCCCAGAGTAAGAGTTCCCTGATATTCCTTGTCCTCGGCCATCAGGAGATCCTGAACTTTGGTCGCCTTGCCGAGAACCATCATCAGCAGCCCGGTTGCCATAGGATCCAGAGTGCCGCAGTGCCCGACCTTTTTGAACTTAAAGCGGCGCCGGATAAAATCGACCATGTCGTGGGAGGTACAGCCGCCCGGTTTATTAATGAGAAGAACGCCGTCGAGAGAGGTTTCCATGATGAGAGGGCTATTTAAGGGGAAGATCGCCAAAGGACGCAAAGAGAATCGGTGGGCGAAAAGGTTTCTGGGTTGTTTTTAGCCTGGATCCAAGGCTTGTCTGAGTTTTACGAGAACAGTCTGAATATGTGTGATACCGTCGGAAGGAAAGTTGATTCCTGCGGCACCTGGATGCCCTCCTCCGCCAAACCCGGCGGCGATCCGGCTGACATTGATGGTATCTTTGGAGCGCAGGCTGACCTTGAGTGACCCATCCGTTTTAAGTTCAAACAGGGCACCAAGCCGTATGTTTTTGACGTTCAGGGAGGTTTCCACGATACCTTCCGTGTCTTCGGGTTCCGCCCCGCTTTCCAGGAACATTTCGGGGGTGAGAATGTAATAGGCCAGACGATCCCCGCATTCCGTGCGGAGTGACTGGAGCGCCAGTCGCAGCAGGGCGAAACGTTGGGGGGACATGGACTGATAGCAGTGTCTGGAGAGCTCTGCGCTGTCCGCCCCGGCGTCAACAAGGTCTGCCGCCTGTCTAAAGGTGTCGGAACTGGTGCCCCTGTAGCGGAAAGAGCCTGTGTCCGTGCTCAGTCCGACAAAAAGGCAGGAAGCGGCTTCCGGGGTCAGGGGCCAACCGCACTCACGGATGAGTTGTGTAATAATAGAAGCGGTGGCGGGCACTTCAGGCAGGACCATGTTATTCCGGCCATAACAGGTGTTGCTCCCGTGGTGGTCGATGTTGAGATCCACCGGCTTTTTCCAGGAGAGGAAGGTCTTTCCCAGCCGTTCTTCTGTCGAGGTGTCGACACTAACGATCAGGTCAGCTATTGGAGCAGTTGCAGGAGTTGTCAGGATATTTTCGCTGCCGGGCAGAAAATTGTACATCGGCAGAAGTCCATCCTGATTGAGCACCCGGACGCTTATGTTCAAGGCCCGGAGGCTGTGGGCAAGCCCGAGGCTGCTGCCGTAGGCATCCCCATCAGGCCTGAGGTGGCTGATGACGAGGATTGAGCGGGCAGCTGCGAGTTGCCGACCGGCTATTACCAGAGAAGCTGAATGATCTGCCATAAAGCCTGTAAGGGTAGGAATTTCAGGAAGCTGTGTCAGTAAACTTTTCCGCTGCCGGGGTGTTGAAAGGGGTATTTCAACCAAGGTTTCCATCGGGCTGGGTCACCCAGTAAAATCGCAGGGCAACACTCCCGATATGAAGGGTGTCACCTTCACGGAGTTCGATGGGTTCGATGACACGCTGGCCGTTGACAAAGGTGCCATTGAGGGAGTGATGGTCGCCGACATAGACTTTGCGCCCCCGGATTTCGAATCCGCAATGTGCGGATGAAACAGAATCCACCGGGAGGCATAAGTCGTTGTGTGGAGCGCGGCCCACGGTTGTTTTGCTGGGCTTGAGCGAATGGATCTGGGGTTCGCCATGTACGTTGTATTGGACGAGTTTTGGGGTGCTACCGGCCAAGGCACTGGTGACTTCGTGGATGGCGGGTAGGGGGATTTTGCGGGTCTTGAATTTTTCGTCCGCCCGCCGGGCGGATTCCATCAGCAGATGTTCGCTGTTGCGATGGATGCTGCGCTGGCCAGGTTTGACATCATCAACGAAGGAGGCTTCCCCGGATTCGGATTCCAGCATTTTGTAGGCGGCTTCTTCGCCTGAAATGGATCGGAATTCGGCGTGACAAAGCTGGCCTTCTTCCAGCCAGAGCTTTCCGTCATCGCCGTCGCGGCGGAACAGGATGCAGCCGGTTCTCCTGGAGATAAGACAGAGATGAAGAATTTCGGCCAGTTTCATGAACAGAAAGGAACTCTATGTGATTACGACGAGGCATGGACAAGGTCAAGCGTTCATCGAGGGAGCGTTAATCTTCGATTGTGAAAAGTCACCTGATTTGCCGTGTCGTGATCGTAATGGGGAGGAGAAGATCCAACTTTTTGTTGCATCTGCGCATGGATTAGGCAGTTTAGGAATTGAGATCAGGAGCCTTATTTTATGGCAGCAAACTTTTTAGGTTTTTTCGGTAAAAAAAAGGAGGAAGCCCCTGCGCAGCAACCTTCTCCGCTTACAGCTGCCCCCAGTGTTTCGGCGATTCCAAGTCTATCTCCAAGTTCTACCTCCTTCGCTCCTGGCCGCAAGAGAGTGACACAGCGTCTTTCCCTGAAAGGACTGCAATCGGCGCAAAAAGGAGCGCCCGATCACAGCAAGATCCAACTTCCTGGAGCCGCCATGTCGGCTCCTGCTCCTCTCATTCAGCCGGTTCAAGTCGATGGAACGGTCGATGTTCCTTTTTCGGTTATTCTGACAGCCATTCCAGAGCAACTGTTGACTGCTGATTATGCCACCCTGCTGGCTGCTCCTGAAGCCCGAGTGGAAATCGGCCTGCCACTGGCCAATGTTCTCGGCATGTTGCCTTCCGGAAAGCTTGAGTTTTCCATCTCGGAACTGACCCAGTTGGTTCCGGAGGGATTTATCCACTCTTTGGAAAATATTCCGGACTATGCAGGAACGCCGATTGTTCTGCCATTGGGCCTAGTGGTCAGTCGCATACCTCCGCACATGATGACACTGCGCTCAGATCAACGTCCGATTGATTCCAGTGTTCTGAGCATGCAGGATCCCTTTTCCAAGGAAGCTTTGGAGAAGGCCCAGGCGGAAGCCGCCGCAAAGGTTGCAGAGGCCGCGGCCGCCCAGATAGAGCAAGAGGCCATACCGGAGCTGTTGGCCGAGGAACCTTTGCCTGCAGAAACAAACCCGGACGCTTCGGAGCCTGTTGACATGGCTCCTGCGGTACCCGGATTTGATGCAGAGTTACTGGCAGCTGCCGAGGCCGCGATGGCGGCAGAGAAAGCCGCAGAAGCCGGAGTGGAGCTCCCAACGAACGAGGATTACCCTGCGATTGTTACCGAATATGGCTTTGAAGAACCCGCCACTTTTTTAGAGTCTTTGCCTGAGGGCGCTGCTTCTGTTGTTGAGGGAGAAATGCCCCAAGAGGAGGTTCTGGAAGTGGATCCTGCGTTGGTGGAATGGGCCAGAAATCAGGCCGATCAGGCTGAAGCTTTGGAACAAAACACTCAGGCTCCCCCCGATGAACCTGTTCAGGAGGAATCCTCTTCTTTTGCGTCATCGGAAGCCTTCCGTTCTTTCCTTGAGCAAGTTGATTCGGACGTTGCGGAGGTTCCGAAGCCGGTCGAATCTGCTGCACCCGATTCTTTTGAACCTGCGTCTACTGCTTCCTTCGATGCGCTCAATGCTCCCACTCGCCCGATTGTCAAACCCAAGTCACCACCACAGCCTCCTGTGATCAAAGGATTTGGGTCCTTTAAGACAGAGCCTAAGCCTGAAGTATCTGGTAGTTTTGTTGAAACTCCTGCCCAGTTCGCGGCGGTTGAAGGCCATTCTGCGACCTCCCAGCCTCTGGAGACTTCACCTTTGTCCGTTTCCCCCACGCAGACAGCTTCGGATAGTGCCGGACTTCAGGGACAGCGTGTGCGTCTTTCTCCTACGATCAACAAGTATCTGGGTCTTGATGAACACTCTGAAATTTCATTCCAGGATATCATGAATCAGGTCAGGAGCTGGCCTGGGGTTTCAGGGTGTGTGATTGCGGGTAAAGACGGATTGCCTATCAGTGCGGTAGTGGATGATCTGGCCTTTTCCAAATCCCTTTCGGCTTTTGCCCCCAAAATTGTGTCAAGGGTAAGTGAACTTTTCGTCGACTTGGGAATGCCCGAGGTGCAGGAAATCCATGTTCCAATGGATGATGTGAGCACTTTCCTGTTTATGGAGGGTGGGGTTTATTTCATTGTACTTTACAAGGACGCTTCAATGCCGCACTGGTACAGGAAGGTAATTAAAGCCGTTCTTGAAGAAATAGGATCAAAACAGAAATAGATTTTTTAGGGAAACGACTCCGTATGGCCTTTATTAATTACTCTAAAAGAGAAATCCAGCTCAAAATCGTCTACTACGGTTGCGCTCTTTGCGGTAAGACCACCAATCTGGTGAAACTTCACTCGGGGATCAACAGCACACAAAAGGGCGAACTGGTTTCATTGGCCACGGATGCGGATCGCACCCTGTTTTTTGACTTTCTCAGTCTGAACACCCAGACGCTTCCGGGTTTTGACACCCGCTTCCAGCTTTATACCGTTCCCGGTCAACCGGTTTATAATACCACCCGCCAACTGGTGCTGAAAGGTGTGGATGGTATCGTTTTCGTGGTCGATTCGCACTGGGACAAGATGGAGGAAAATGTGGAATCTTTCGCCAACCTTCAGGAGAACCTGATTGAAAATCATCTCAGCATGGCCCAAATCCCCTATGTCCTGCAGTATAACAAGCGTGACATTGAAAACCCGGCACCTCTTCATTATCTGGAATATACGTTCAACAATCGTGCGACCCGCGCATTGACATTCGAGGCCTCTGCCTATCAGGGCGAAGGTGTGTTGGAAACATTGAATGGCGTGGCCCGCTTACTTCTGGCCAAATACTCCAAGTCGGCAGGCGGTAAAACCGCATCCGCTGGTGATGCGGGCAAAACGACAACTTAGGGCAAAGGATTCGAACTATGACCGGTATAGGAATGCTTACAGTTGAAGATCAAATGGCCATTGAAGGTCACTTGAAGGATTTTCTTGTGAAGTCCGAGTCCCAGTGGGGGGCTCTGGTTGACCGTGGAGGCAACCTTTTTGCGGAGAATGGCGATATTGGCCAGGTCGATCTGATGATCATGTGTGCTCTGGCGGCTGGCTCCTTTGCCGCCACCAAGGAGTTGGCCAAGCGTCTGGGGGAGTCGGAGTTCACGGCCTTGTATCATGAAGGCAGCAAGATGAGCATCCTGATGACTTCCCTGCACTTTGATTGTCTTCTGATCACGGTTTTCACCGACAAGACCAACATCGGGCTGGTGCGTTTTTATGCCCAGCAGGCCGCGTCGACTCTGAACACCTCTTTAAAGGAAGCCAGCGAAAGTGCTGCTAATTCCGAGCCTTTGCAGTTGGACTCCGAACTTCCCGGCGGCCAGGCGATCATCAGTTGATTCGTTGGATTGTCCTATGAAAACCTCTGCTCAGGGGTTCTATACGCAGGCAGCGACCGCTGTTCCGGATGTCAAAGAACGAAAAAAGGAGTCCACCCAAAAACAACCGGCCAGGGGTTGGATTGTTGTTGTCTGGAACGATCACATCAACACCATGAGTTTTGTGGTGCACGTATTCCGGAAAGTTCTCGGTTTCAACACATCCAAGGCGCGCATCCACATGATGGAGGTTCATGTGCAGGGGAAAAGTTGTGTGGCCAAAGAGAACCGTGAAAAAGCCGAATTATATTGGGAGCAACTGAAGGGTTATGGACTCCGTGTGACTTTGGAGTCAACGGACTGAACTGTGCAACTGTCCAAAATTAAAAATGGGTTCCGCCTACTTTTGTCAGGCATGGAACGAATGGTGCTGGAGGAGATTCTGAAATCTCTCTCTTTACTTTACCTAAAAGCCCCTGATGAGCTCGATGAGAGGATCCGGCGACAATGGTACGATATTGAGGGTCTTCTGGTTTCTGGATATGAACATGAGCGGGAGTATTGGCTGGGGCATTTACAGAGCATGCGTTCGGAGCGGATCGGGTTAATCAGTGCATGGATAGGGATTATGGAAAAATTTCCTCCCGGTAGTCCTGCCGTGTGGGATGTACCTGAAGATCAGGTCGAGAGCCTGCTGATGGTTTTCAACGACCATCGCCTTTATCTGGCTGCATGGGCGGATATCCAGGAGGAGGATATGCACATGGAATTCACGAAGTTGCCGGAAGGCCCCAAAAAAGAGTCGTTGCTGATGATACATTTTATGGAAGCTGTCCAGGAATGGATCATCAGAGCCATTTCAGAGGATGAGGATTGATTTTTTCATTTCCGCCATGGAACAGTCCTGCCAGAGTCCGGGGATGTCATTGCCTGAGATCCACATGCAGGAAGCCTTGCGGATGGCCAAGGAGGGGATGGAAAACAACCAAGGAGGGCCTTTTGGGGCGGTCGTGGTGCTGGAGGGAAGGATCGTGGGAAGGGGATGCAACAGTGTGACCAGTCTGAACGATCCGACGGCTCATGCCGAAGTGTTGGCTATCCGTGATGCCTGCCGTTCTCTGGGAAGATTTGAGCTAAAAGGCTGCGAGATCTATTCCAGCTGTGAACCCTGTCCGATGTGTCTGGCTGCAATCTATTGGGCAAGACTGGACAGTCTCAGCTATGCAGCAACACGGGATGATGCGGCAGAGGCGGGCTTTGATGATGCTTTTCTTTATCGTGAAGTTGCTTTGGATCAGGTGGAACGTTCCCTGCCAACCAGAATGTTGCTGCGGCCTTCAGCCCGCGAACTGTTCCGGGACTGGATGTCAAAATCCGACAAGGTGACGTATTAAGACAAGTGGGCCCGCTGGGATTTGAACCCAGAACCAAGGGATTATGAGTCCCCTGCTCTAACCATTGAGCTACAGGCCCGGAAAGGTAAAGGTATCTTTTTTCTTTCCTTTCGTCGAGTGCGATATCGCCCCGGTTTTCGTATCAGAGAAAAAGCAGAGAGTGGCAAAACCGTACAGGGCAAAAATCAAATCCCGATAGAAAGTGTCGTTGCTATATTTTCGGTAAAAGTCATCCGGCTTTTGCAGGTAAGACATCGCTGGAGGGTTCAACACGGTTGACGGATTTATTCGATAAAAAGCCTACAAAATCATGATGGCGATTTTAGTTGGGTTTTGCGGATAATCGGGTAGAATTCTTTTATGTTTCTGGTTCGAATCAGTCTTTTTTTGCTGGCAGCACTGTCTGTTTCCTTTGGGGGTAGCCTTGAGGAAAAATGGTTAAAGGACCTGAAGAAAGCCGAAGAATCGTACCGCAGCGGTGAGGCTCCGTCCAGTTCCTTGAACACAACGGAATTTCAGACTAAAAAATTCAACACCGCCGGCTACCATGGTTCCAAAGAAAACGGGCTTCAGAGAAAAATGTTTACCACCAGAGAATCCAGCATGGGAAGGCCGGAGAACAACTGGGGGGGCAAAAAATTCAGTGCTTCCAATGATTTAAATCTGTCGGGACGGAGTTCGAGTCTGAATTCGGATCAGACCTTTGCCACAGGCAGATCCAGTCTGGGAGATACACGTGTATCGGAAGACAAAAGAGCCCGGGAAGAGGGGATCAAGGCAGTTCTGGAGCGTGAGAAATCGGTCTTGTCCGACATGCGCTATCAGGGAGTTGAGGCTGCAAAAATCGCCCAGGAGATCAAGCTGATCAATGACACGCTGAAGAACAAAGACGATCTTAAGGATCACAGGATTTCGATACAGGAAATCAGGGAAATCCTTAATAAAAATTGAGCCTGGTTCCGATCCTTCAGGGTAAAATCTGGAAGGTTCCCTTGGCCGTGACTTCGGGGTAGTTCGCCAATATCATCTGAAAATTGTAGGTGCCGGGCTGCACCTTGGCTTTGAGGGTGTCCAAAGAAAGAAATTCCGAAAAAGCCAGGCTTTCACCCGAATTAACAAAACTTGTGCCTTCCTTCTGCACAAAGTCTTTGTCTTCAGACCAGAGATAGACAAGACTCCCATCCGTAGCCGTAATTGCCAGGTCAAAACGTTGGGAATCGGGAAAGGAAAGGGTATAACTACGTTTCCCGTTGTTTTTGATTTTAAAGGTTAGTTTGAACTGGTTCGGGGCGGTTCCTTCAATCGACTGTCCTGAGAGCGAGAGTGCTTTGGGCTCCAGAAGAACTTCGCCGGTAAAATCTTTCACATTGACCTCATTGGCACGCTGAACGCGTTCGGGATCGCCGGCGAAGATGCTGTAGCGTTTGCCGGGAGGATTGACGAATTTGTCTGGAACCGTGCTCTTGCTTGGGTTGATGTTTTGGGCAGGAGCGTTCAGGGCAATGGAGAGGAAGAGGCTGAACAGGAAGACTTGTTTCATGTGCTTCATCTTAGACTAGGCAAATGTACTTTCCATTCAATCTTTTTGCTTTCGGAAACAACTTCGTGCACAAAGGAGTGGTGAAGCATCGCATTCTGGTTTTGGTTTTATTGGTCGTCCTGGGTTCAACGGCTTGGGCCGGGGGATCCAAACCGGGATTTACCCTCAGGATTTACATGCAGGCGTCCAGCGGGGGAAGTCTTTCCCAGAGCATCAGTATGGCCCTGAGCAATCCTGACCAGATTATCAAGGTCAACAAATACGCTGTGCTGACGGAAAAGAATGTGGAAAGCCTGATGAAGCTTCCCGATGGCGGAACCCTGGTTACCCTGACCGATACGGGCATGAAAATCATGGATGCCGAAACCAGCAACAACCTGGGGTCTGTGATGGTGGTTCTGTGCAACGGCAGACTGATTTACGCGCCCGAAATCGACGCCCCCCTGAAAAGCGGCAAAATCCTGTTGCCGGCGGGGCCTGCTGCCCTGACCGAGAGTGATTATACGCTCTTCAGGCAATATCTTGTCCAACGCGCCAAGCAGTAGGTTGACGGCAAAGGCCGTCAGGCCCAGAATGGTTCCTTATGACTTCCTACGCACATCCCGAAATTCTGGTCGATACAGCCTGGTTGGAACAACACCTGGATGACCCTACGATACGTCTGATTGAGAGCAATGAGGACCTGTTGCTCTATGACACCGGACACATTCGCAATGCGGTTCACATTGACTGGCGTTCCGATCTGCAGGATGACGATATCCGGGATTACATCAGTCCGGAAAAATTTGCCGCGCTTTGCTCCCGCAACGGCATCACAGCAGAAACCACCTGTGTTTTTTACGGAGACAAGTCCAATTGGTGGGCAACCTATGCCCTGTGGGCCTTCAGACTTTTTGGGCATACCAAAGTCAAACTTTTGAATGGCGGCCGGGATAAATGGAAGGCGGAAGGTCGGGAACTGACCAAAGAGAAAGGGGCTTTGGCGCTGACTGAATACCCGATTCCTGCCAAACGGCATGATGACGAAATCCGGGCCTTTTTTGCGGATACCCTGGCCCATAGCAAAGCAGGAAAACCTTTGATCGATGTTCGTTCGCCCGGAGAATTTAAAGGCGAAATCACCCATATGCCGGAATATCCCCAGGAAGGCGTTTTACGCGGAGGCCATATTCCAGGTGCTTCAAGTGTGCCCTGGAAAACAGCGGTCAAAGAAGATGGGACATTCAAGACGGCGGATGAGTTGAAGGCGATTTATGAGGAGGGCAAAGGGCTCAAGGCGGATGGAGACACCGTTGTTTATTGCAGGATAGGTGAGCGTTCCAGTCATACTTGGTTTGTGCTGACCTATCTTTTGGGACACAGCAACGTGCGCAACTACGATGGTTCCTGGACTGAGTGGGGAAACACCGTTCGCGCTCCGATCAAGAAAGGCTCCTGAAAGCAGTTTGCTTCTCAGGATTCCGTATGGCTTATCCTCCCAAACTTCAGGCGATTATCGACCTGTTCCAGTCCCTGCCCGATGTGGGTAAACGGGAAAACCTTGTTTTGTTCAGTGAGGGAACCAGGAGCCTTGAACCCAAGCAAGGAGAGACGTTTGATCTGGAGGATGTCCGTAAAGATGAGGAATGCACGGACACCGTCGGTGTTTTTTTGAAAGTGGACAACGACAACAAAAGGGGCGTGCAATTCCGGATGACTCTGGGTCCTGAGGTGCAGACCTTGACCCGGGCCATGAGTTCCATTCTTTGCAAGGGTCTCCAGGGTGCCACTCCTGAAGAGGTTCTTGAGTTGGAGAGTGATTTTGTCCCGAAGATCGTTGGAGCGGAATTGGTCAGGCAGAGGAGTCAAACCACCTACTATGTCCTAACGCGCATGAAAAGTGCCTGCAAGGTCTACCTGAATCGCAAAAGGGTGCAAACCGGATCCTGAGTGCATTCAGGGCATGACTTGACCTCGGAGCCGCTTTTCCTAGGCTCACCCCTCAACCTTTTACCAGTTACTTATGAAATTGATGACTCCCCTCGAAGAATTACGCCATTCCTGCGCCCATGTCCTGGCTACAGCGGTTCTGCGTCTTTTCCCCGATACACAGCTTGATATTGGTCCTCCGACGGATACCGGGTTTTATTACGATTTTGACCTGGAACACCGTTTTACCGCAGAAGACCTGGGAAAGATTGAAAGCGAGATGCGCAAGATCGCTTCCGAAAACCAGAAATTTGAGCGCTTTGAATGCAGCCGTGCCGAAGCTGCCGGGAAGTTGAAGAAATTTGGCCAGGAACGCTACAAGCTCGGACGTCTGGACGATATTCCGGAGGGCGAGGCCATCAGCTTTTATCACAACGGGGAATTCATCGATCTTTGTGCCGGGTCACATATTGTTTCCACCAAAGAAATCAAGGCGGTCAAGCTGTTGAGTATAGCAGGGGCCTACCATCGTGGTGATGAAAAGAACAAACAATTGCAGCGCATCTACGGCACGGCTTTCCCGAGCCAGGCGGAGCTTGATGCCTACCTCAAGCAGTTGGAAGAGGCGGCGAAGCGGGACCACCGAAAACTCGGCCGCGAACTGAAACTCTTTCACATTGATGATGCTGTGGGCCAGGGCTTGATCCTTTGGCTGCCCAATGGTGCCATTGTGCGGCAGGCCCTTCAGGATTTCATCTCTGAGGAACTCCGGAAGCAGGGTTACTCCATGGTGTTCACGCCTCATATCGGAAAGCTGGGTTTGTACCGCACCTCCGGGCATTTCCCTTATTACCGGGAATCGCAATTTCCTCCTTTGGTGGAGAAAGACACTCTTAAGAAATTGAGCGAGGAGGGCTGTGCCTGTTCCGAGCTGACCAATCTTCTTGATACCGGCGAAGTGGATGGCTTCATGCTCAAGCCGATGAATTGTCCTCATCACATCAAGATCTTTGATTCGGAGCCGCGGTCCTACCGTGATCTTCCGGTTCGTTTGGCGGAATTTGGAACCGTCTATCGCTGGGAACAATCGGGAGAGCTGGGTGGAATGACACGTGTCCGTGGCTTCACCCAGGATGATGCCCACATTTTTTGCACCGAGGATCAGGTTTCTGGAGAAATTGAAGGATGTCTGTCCCTGGTGAAAATCGTTCTGGGAACCTTGGGAATCAACGATTACCGCGTGCGCATCGGATTGAGGGATCCCGACTCCGAAAAATATACCGGTGATCCGGCCAATTGGGACAAGGCGGAACATGCCTGCCGTGAAGCGGCCAAGACTCTTGGTGTTCCCTATTGCGAAGAACCGGGAGAAGCCGCCTTTTATGGTCCGAAAATTGATTTCGTGGTCAAAGATGTCATTGGGCGTGAATGGCAACTGGGCACGGTCCAGGTTGATTACAATCTGCCCGTACGTTTTGATCTGAATTATGCCGGAGCGGACAATACCAAACATCGTCCCGTCATGATCCATCGCGCGCCCTTTGGTTCGATGGAACGTTTCTGCGGGGTTCTGATTGAGCATTTCTCAGGTGCTTTTCCCGTCTGGCTGGCTCCCGAGCAGGTGCGGTTTATCCCGATTACCGATGCCCAGATTGAATTCACCCGTGAACTCTCCGCGCGCTGCAAGGCGGCCGGACTGCGCAGCAGCGTGGATGAGCATGCGGATAAAATGGGGGCCAAGATACGCCGGGCGCAGCTTGAGAAAGTCCCTTACATGATGGTGGTGGGTGCCCGTGAGCAGGAAGCCGGCAAAGTCGCGGTCCGTTCCAGAGCCAAGGGTGATGAAGGTGCCCAGGATTTCAATGAGGTCTTACACAGGATTGTGGAGGAGGTCCGGACCCGGGCACTTCCCTCATCGCCTCTGCCTTGAATACCAGCCGTCCCTCTGCAGGGTCAGAAGAAGAGCAAGAGCAAGAGCATTAGCGGTAGATAGTAGCTTCCAGCAGGCGCGCGGCCTCGATGTAGCCTTCATGCATCACGCTGGCCCGCGATGCCGCCATGAAAATGGCTTCTACCGCAGCACTGCGCGTGTCCGCTCCCAGCAGCCGCGCAGCAGCCTGGGGTAAGGCATGTTCCTTGCCACTGGCGGCCAGTTTACGGAAGTTCGTCCCATCCTCGTCGCCGAGAACCCCATAAACCAGATCGAAGTAGGCGGGATCGACGGGCACACGGGCCATTTCCAATAACGCAAACCCCCGATAGACACTGGCCACATAGGCGACGCGGATCGAGCGCTGGTTGGCGTGCAGGTGGGCGATGTAATCGGCGAGCGAGAGTCCCCGGTGCTGGGCTCCCCGGATGATCTCCTCTGTGACGTAGATGGATTTTCTGACCTTTGTTTTCATATCGAGTACGTGGGCAAGCTCCCGTTTTTCGTCGAACTCATGCAGGAGTGACCATGAGCGGTTATCGAAAAGGCTTTGAAGCGGAAGCATGGCGAAGACCTTCAATGTAACGCCTTTTCGAAATTGGGCGAGGTCATTTTGGAGGCTAACAGGCCCTAATCGTCCACAAATGGAGTGAGTGGCGTTCAGAGAGATCAAGTGGAAGGCGCCAGACACTGGAGGCATGTAACGCCATGGAAGAGCTCCTGGGCCTGCCTGGCGGTTGCTATTGCTATCTTGATAACCGGATCTTGCGGGGTTGCCGCAGCATTGATCCCTTCATGGTGGTGGATTTGTGGAGCAAAAAGGAATTCCCTTTTCCTTCCCCGTTGCTCTGGTCTATATTTTTATTTTCCGCCCGAGTGATGGAATGGCAGACATACAGGACTTAAAATCCTGAGCTTCGAAAGGGGCGTGCGGGTTCGACCCCCGCCTCGGGTAAATCTCCAAAATCAACCCGGAGGCCAGTGCAGCTTCCGGCCTCCCAGAACATGAACGTGCAGATGCGGCACACTTTCTCCGCCGTCCGGGCCGTTGTTGATGACGATACGGTAACCGGTTTTGTCCAGACCCAGTTTTTGGGCAACCTGCTGCGCGCCGATCAATAGCTCCCCAAGCAAAGGAGAATCCTGTGTCGGAACTTCAGCGATACGGGGGAAATGTTTTTTTGGGATGACGAGCACGTGAACCGGAGCCTCCGGCTGGATGTCGTGAAAGGCCAGGATGCGGTCTGTTTCCAGCACAATGTTGGCTGGTATTTCGCGTTCTATGATTTTTTCGAAAACAGTTTTGTCCATAAGGCGGGTGGAAAAACACGTTACTGAATCAAAAGCTCAACCGGATGCTTTTCCCAGCGTTGCAGGTGGATCCTGGTGTAGCTCACGATTTCGTCACTCAGATTTTGGCAACTGGACTGCCAGCGCGGGCGGTTCTCCAGAATTTTCACGCTGGAGCGGAGACCTTCGAGTTTTATCCCGCGCACACGAACGGTCCTCGCCTCATCCAGCCTTTCCTGAAGCAGTCCAAAGAAAATAAGTTCGTGATTTGACCGGGAAGCAATCTCGTTCAGGTGGATGCTGACTCTGGGGCCCACGATGGTGAGTGTCTTGGCAATTTCCGGATACCCGATGCTTCGCAGGGATTTTTTGATCAATATCTGTAGTTGATCGGGTGTGATCAGCGTTCCGTCGAATTCTGATTGCAGGTAATAGCTGATGGCCTTGGCGACGTCGTCTGTCCAATACCAGTGATCCATGCCCGCCTTGGTGGCGGAAGTCTGGATGGATTCGGCCAGCCATCCTTCGGAAAGGGGGACATTACGCCGCTTCTGCCATTCGACCAAAGGTAGATCCTGGGGTAGGGCGATCATATCAGGGTTGCAGGTTCTGGACTTCGTTGACGAATTCGTTGATGTCTTTGAATTTCCGGTAAACGGAGGCGAAGCGCACGTAAGCCACTTCGTCCAGTTGGCGGAGAGTGCGCATTAAAGCTTCCCCGATTTCAGTGGTGGGAATTTCACCTTCGAATTTTTTTTCCAGTTCATCAATGACACGGTCTGTGGCTTCTTCAATAACTTCACGGCTGATCGGACGTTTCTCGCAGGCTTTGAGCAGGCCACCGAGAAGTTTCTTGCGTTCGAACGGTTCGTAGCGGCCATCGCGCTTAACCACGCGGAGATCTTCTCTCTCAATCTGTTCATACGTTGTGAAACGGTGGGCGCAGGTAAGACATTCGCGGCGTCGTCGGATGACCGCACCATCTTTCCAGGGGCGGGAGTCAATCACCCGGTCTTCGACCGAATTACACTTGGGGCAGCGCATACAACATATAGGGGACTTCTATCAATAGGACATACAGCGGATGGGGTCAAGAATTTAATCGAAAAAACTTGCAATTTGAAGACCCGTCAAATTGGCAGGTGTTTCGATACAAAAAAGAAGGCGGAGAGTTATACTCTCCGCCTTCAAAGGTAGTGGCGCTAATTACTTCTTTTTCTTAGCGACTTTCTTTTTGGGGGCTGCCTTCTTAACTGCTTTCTTAACTGCTTTCTTTTTAACGGCCATGATTAAATCACCCCCTTTCGAAAATATTTACCACACACAGGGTGTTGGCATTTCATGTTTATCACAATCAAGTGATTACGATTAGTTTGCATTTGCGTCAAACATTTTTTACGAAATAGTTTCCGAGTTTTTACGCAAAAATATGAACAAGAAACATGCTTAATAAAAAATGATGGATAAAGTAAGCGAGGAAAACTAATGATATTTACGAATTCACCAATGAAAGTAGGCCAACTTCTCTAGAGTGAGCGTGTAATGAAATGAGAAGATGAAATATAATAAATGGGGCAAAACCCTTCGAAAGTTTTTTCATCTTTTTTTCTCGTCGGCGGAAAATTTGGTGGTTTGAGTGAGCTCATCGTCCGCGAATTGCTTTTTTGTTCCCTATGGAAACAGGCTTTAAGGGATTTTCGGTAGTGCCTGGGGCAGACATTTTCGCGTCGAGGGAGCGTGAAAATAATGGGGCGTATTATTCTTCCGGCACAAGGAATGTGTGAAACGGAGGCATCAGGCCTTTCTGAAAATTGTTAGAGTCTTTAGATTCCGGGGTGAAATTGAGCTGAAAAAGGCGTTCACGGCCACCAATTAATCCGGATTAAAGCCGGTTCTGACCCGTTTTCAGCCGCATCGGCGGAGATTTGAAGGGAGAATGTTTAATTCCGCCCTGTATTTGGCCACGGTGCGGCGGGCCAAATCGATGCCACGTTCTTTTAGAATTTCCACGATTTCGGAGTCGGACAGAGGCTTGCTTTGATCCTCGCGATTGACCAGTTCACCGATGGCGTCCTTGATGCTGGTATTCGACATGCTTTCGCCCTCGCTGGTTCTGTAGCCTGAAGTGAAGAAAAATTTCATGGGAAAGACGCCCCACGGGGTCTGGATGTATTTATTGGCAACCGCCCGGCTGACCGTGGTTTCATGAACTCCGACGGCATCGGCCACCTGGCTCATGGTCAGGGGTTTGAGAAGGCTGATTCCGTTGCTCAAAAATTCGGTCTGCCGTTTGGCGATTTCCTTGAGAATGTTTTCAATGGTCTGTTGCCGCTGGTGCAGGCATTTGATCATGAACTTCCCTGCCCGGATGCGCTCCCTCAGGTATTCTTTCAGGTTTTTGTCGGAAAGGGATTGGCCTAAAAGATCTTTATAGGTGTCACTAATTTTCAGGCGGGGAACGGGATCTTCATTGAGGTTGACAGTCCATTCATCATTGACGCGGATGAAGCTGGCCTCGGCCTGGACTACATTCTGGGTCTGTTCGGGGGAGTAGGCGGAGCCGGGGCGTGGTTGAAGCTGTCCGATATAGGTTGCGGCTTCTGTGATACGCTCGGGTGAAACTTTGTATTTCCGGGCCAACTCCGCGTAACGTTTACGGCCCATGCGATCCAGTTCTTCGCTGACCAGGAGGGCTTCCAGCCCATCTCCCCGCCCCCGTTGTTGCAGTTGGATCAGAAGTGTTTCGCTCAGGTTGAGGGCTGCTATTCCCGGAGGATGGAAACTTTGAACCAGCTTCAACGCGGCCTCGACGGTATGGGCGGAGAGGCTTGTTGCAATCCGGATTTCTTCCAGAGAGGCTTTTAGGAAACCGTCTTCATCCAGGTTTCCGATGATTTCTTCGCCAGCCTTCTGCATGTCCTCGGAGGAGGTCCCCAAAAGCAGTTGACCGATCAGGTGGTCGGTGAGGCTTTCCTGCTCGATTTGGGATTCAAAAAGAAAGTCGCGCTTTTTTTGTGCTTCTTCGCTTGAAATGCCGCTGCGATTGGTCTGGGAAAAGTACTCTTTCCATTCCTCGCCCTGTTGCTGGAGATCTGCAACTTCGGCGTCCCAATCGTCGTCTTCCTCCTGTTCGGGTTCTGGTGTTTTTTCTTCCAGGACAGGGTTGGTTTCCATTTCCTGCTGAAGCAGGGTGCGCAGTTCCATGATGGGAGCCTGTAGGAAATGCAGGGATTGCTGCATTTGGGGTGACAGCGTCTGTGAGAGGCTGATATTCTGCTGTAGTCCGATTCCTGCCATCGGTTACTATCTTAGCGGGCGGAGACAAATAAACACAAGCATGATCTATGCCATATTTTTTGCCGAGGAATGCTCTGCCATAACACTGTCAAAAAGCAGAGGAAGGGGTTGAACTTATGGATGAAAGATTGGAAATAGACGGGGGCACAGCATTTCGTCTGACGATCCTGGCCAGTGGAAGCAGTGGGAACTGTGCTCTTCTGGAACTGGGCGCAGAGGCCTATCTGGTGGATGCGGGTCTGAGCGGAAAAAAAATCAGCGAGCGGCTTCAGGCCTTGGGGAGAAGTCTGGAAGAGATACGGGCTGTTTTTCTGACCCATGAGCATTCCGACCACACGATGGGGCTGCCGGTGTTGGCCCGGCGCAAGAACATTCCTGTCTATTCTAACAAACTGACTGCTGATTCATTACAGAAGGATCTCGGAAGCTACGCGAACTGGCAACTGTTTGAAACGGGCGGCACTTTTGTCCTGGGCTCCCTGCGGGTTGTGACTTTTCCGATTCCTCATGATGCCTATGAGCCGGTGGGGTATACGTTTTCGGATGGATTGCGGACCGTGGGTTTTTTGACGGATCTGGGATATGCCACCAAACTGGTGGTTGAGCGGGTGAGACTGGCGGATGTTCTGGTGCTGGAAGCCAACCACGATCTGGAACTTTTAAAAGCGGACACCAAGCGGCCATGGTCGGTCAAGCAGCGTATTCTGGCCAGACACGGGCATCTTTCCAATGAAGCCGCTGCGGAAGTTGTCGGGCAGATAGTGACTGAGCGCCTGAAGGATCTGTTCCTGGGTCATCTGAGCGAAGACTGCAACCGGCATGAATTGGCCGAAGCGGCTGTCTTGAGAAAATTTCAGGAGATGGGTGTCAGTCATGTCCGGATTCACCGGACCTATCCTGACCGTGCAACGCCCACTATCGTGCTGGTCTGAAGTCAGATCAGATAGTGTTTGAATTTTTCCACCTTGGGGCGGACGACGAAGGCGCAGTAGCTGTTGCCCGGGTTGTTGGTGAAGTAATCCTGGTGATAGGCTTCTGCGGGATAAAAGACCGGGAGAGGACTGATTTCTGTCACGATCGGATCCTGGAAATGTGGGCGTGCCAGTGACAGGGATTCCTCAGCCTGTTTTTTTTCTTCCCCGGTGGTGTGAAAAATGACCGAACGGTATTGGGTTCCGACATCGTTCCCTTGGCGGTTCAGGGTGGTGGGGTCGTGCGTAATCCAGAATTTCTCAAGAACTTGTTCATAAGTCAGCACTTCGGGATCATAGTCCACCCGGATGATTTCCGCATGGCCGCTGCGGCCGCTACAGACCTCTTCATACGTGGGATTTGGCTTTTCTCCCCCGGCGTAACCGGAAACTACTGACAGGACTCCAGGCAGGAGTTTGAATTGGGCTTCTGTACACCAGAAACAACCTCCACCCAGGTAGGCATGGCGTGGGTTCGTGTGGGATGGGGATTGTGTGCTCACAGGTCAATGCTCTGCCCGATGGCAGGTAGGTGAAGTTCAATGCCGGACTGTTCAAAACTGGCCCGTGCCGCCGTTTTGTCCAGTTTGATCGGAGGAAAGGTGTCGTAGTGAAGGCCCAGCACTTTCTTCGTGCCGACCCAGACCGCCGCCTTTGTGGCGTCCACTGCGCCCATGGTAAAGTTATCGCCAATGGGCAGGGCTGCAAAGCGGACGGGTCGGGATTCCGAGATCAGTTTCATATCGTGGGTGAGAGCCGTGTCTCCGGAGTAATAGAAACGGCCTTCCGAACTCTCGATGACAAAGCCTGAGGCGATGCCTCCGTAGCTTCCATCAGGAAAGGAACTGGAGTGGACAGCGGCCACGGCCTTGACCGTACCGAAATCAAAAGAAAACTGGCCGCCTGGGTTGAGGGGATGGGCATTGGCAATACCGTTTTTGGTCAGCCAGACATAGAGTTCGTAGCTTGCAATCACCAGTGCATTGGTGCGTTTGGCGATATCGAGGCAATCATGAATATGATCGGAGTGGGCATGGGAAAGCAGAATGACGTCGGCTGGGATGGATGAGATGTCGATGTGCGAGGCGAGACTGTTCGGGGTGATGAAAGGGTCAAAAAGTAGTGTCTTGCCCGAGACCTGGACGGAAAAACAGGAATGCCCGTAGAAGATGACTTTCATGGGGAAAGAATAAACCATTCGGAGGAGTTGTCAAAGGTGTGCGGAGCGGACTGGATTGGCCAAAGATAATCCTGACCCGACGATTTCTCCACTTGATCTTGAGGCTTGGCAGCGGCCAGAGTCTGGGGATGAGCACGATAAAATGGGCAGCCCTGTTTGACTGGGATGGTGTCATTATTGACTCTTCCAGGCGTCATGAGGAGTCGTGGGAACTGCTGGCCCTTGAAGAAAAGAAACGTTTGCCTCCGGATCATTTCAAAAAAGGATTCGGGATGAAGAATGCCCTGATTATTCCCGGATTGCTGGGCTGGACGCAGGATATCTCTGAAATCGACCGGATTTCGCGTAGAAAAGAACAGCTTTACCGTGGTCTAGTGGATGAAAAAGGGGTTGAACCCCTTCATGGAGTAATCACATGGCTTCGACTGCTGAAAGATGCCGGTATCCCTTGTGTGATCGGGTCTTCCACCGAGAGACAGAATATCACGACGATTCTGGAAAAGACGGGGATGGAACACTATTTTCAGGCGATTGTTTCGGCGGAAGATGTGAGCAAAGGCAAACCGGATCCCGAGGTTTTTCTTAAAGCTGCCACACTGGCCGGACGTTCGCCTAAGAACTGTGTGGTGTTTGAGGACGCTTTTGTTGGTATCGAGGCCGGGAGGGCGGGAGG